>Ga0209761_1003449_pt1 | contig 10435 bp, 10 predicted proteins | sample GraSoi013_1_40cm_4_FD_185818 | JGI IMG/M metagenome (GOLD analysis project Ga0209761, IMG submission 185818) | Grasslands soil microbial communities from the Angelo Coastal Reserve, California, USA - Sample 09_25_2013_1_40cm (SPAdes) (version 2) | ecosystem: Environmental > Terrestrial > Soil >... | reverse complement strand
CACTCATCTGCCAGGTCCGCGGTCCGGCCCCTCCGCTGCCGCGACAGGTGCGCGACTTCTATGATCTCCCACCGCGGCCGGCCGCGGAAACGGAGCTCGATTCCTTGCGCCGCGAGGTCCGACGGATCCTGCACGTCGGGCGGGAGGACGGACTCCGATTGGCGGTCGAGACTTGGGAGCGGGAACATCGGGTCACGCCGGACGCCGTCTTGCCGACCATGGAGCGATATCTGGGGCTCGCTCGGCGTGATGCGCGAAGGCTCTTCAAGCTCCCCAAGACGGAGCGGGTCCGTCTCGTGGCGACGCACGGACGGTCGATCTCCGGAATCTGCGAGTACACGCGGGATTATCAGAGCACCGTGAAGTTGAACGTCGACTTGCGTTGGACGTGGCCCGCCCTCCGCGACATGGCGGCCCACGAGGCGTACCCCGGCCATCACGTGCACCAGGCGACCCGGGAGTGGGAGTACCTCCACGGCGATTTCCCGCGGGAGGCCGCGGTCTCCCTCGCGGCGTGCCCGATGGGGCCGGTCGAGGAGGGCATCGGGGAGAATGCGATGTGGTTCCTCCGCTGGGACCGCACGCCGGAAGACCGGATGACGCTGGCTCTGAACCGGCTTCGCTGGGGGACCGAGGTGAACCTCGCGTTCCTGGTCCACCGGGACGAGCCGCGACGGGAGCTCCTCCGGTACGCGATGCACTCCGGCCTCGTCGACTGGAAGCAGGCGGTGCGGGACGTCCGGTACGCGCGCAATCGCGCGTGGGCCTCGTACGCCTTCTGCTACTGGTACGGCACCGCGATGATCCGCAAGCAATTCCTGAAGATGGACGGCGATCCGGCCCTGTTCGACGTCCTCTACTGGCGTCCGCACACCGTGCGAACGCTCGCGGCTGCGTTCCGCCGACTCTGAGATGATCTCAACGATACGCGCCGCACGACGGACAATACCAGCGCTGGTACTGCGGATACCAGGTCATCGGACGTCCGCACACCGGACATGCGGCCGGCATCACCGGTGCCGGGGGCGGACCGTACGTCCCGTAGCCCATCGGCATGCCGCCCCCGATCGGATGGCTCTCGCGAACGACCAGATAGATCACGAGGACGATGACGAACCCGATAATTCCCGCAAGCAGGGTGGCGACGACCAAGAGGACGACCCAGACGGTCGCGTCCATGCGCCGGGTTTGGGCGTCGCGGTACATCCACAGCGCGCCGAAGACGAGGGCGACAATGCCGATCAGGCAGATTCCGAGGGCGAAGACGAGCCACTCGGCCCCCATGATTTGGAACGCGCTCGCCATCGGTTCACAGGGGGCACGGCCCTGACGCTATTTCATCGTTGCTCGACGCCGCTCGGGTGACGACTCACGCTCTCGAGGACGGCACCTTCCGCGTCGAGCTGTCCGTGTTTGAGCCGCTGACCGGCGTGTTGCTCACGCTGTCCTTGAAACCGCAATGCTCGCACTCGATCCAGATCCGGGTCGAAAGGTAGTACCAGTTCCACGTCGGCTTGCCGCACCGCGGACAGATCTCCGGGTGGAGCGGGCGCATGGGTCCGCCCATCGTGGAACCGGTTTTGAAGGTTGCGCTCAGAACGGCCGGCTGGCCAGCTTCGCTTTTACGCGCAGAGCTTGGCCCCGACGCTCCGCCTGGATGTCGATCGTGTCACCGATCGCCCGCTCTCGCAGTCCGTCCACGAGGTCCGCGACTCCGCCGAGGGCGCGGCCCCCGAGCGACGTGAGGACGTCGCCAACCTGGAGACCCGCGGCCTCCGCCGGAGATCCGGACGAGACCTCCGCGAGGAACACGCCTTGGCGGCTCGTGATGCCGTAGTACGCCGCGACCCGGCGGTCGACATCGTAGCCCGCGACGCCGAGCCAGGGCCTCTGAACGTGTCCGTGTTCGAGGATTTGGCGCGCGACGCCGAGCGCCGCGTTGATCGGAATCGCAAACCCGATACCCTCGGCGAACGGAATCGTCGCCGTGTTGATCGCCACGACGCGTCCCTGCAAATCGACGAGAGGACCCCCGCTGTTCCCCGGATTCACCGCGGCGTCCGTCTGGATCACGGGAAGGCCGTCCCCCGGACCGAACGACAGGTTGCGCCGCAACGAACTGATCACGCCGGAGGTGACCGTCGGTCCGCCCGGAAGGCCGAGCGGGTTCCCAATCGCCAGCACGGGCTGGCCGACCTTGAGCTGGTCGGAGTCCGCGAACTCCGCCGCGTGGAAGTCTTTCCCGTCGACCTTGATGATCGCAATGTCCGTCTCATCGTCTCCGCCGACGACGGCCCCGCTGAGGACGCGGCCGTCCGCGAAGGTCACGATCACCTTGCTCGCTCCGTCGATCACGTGATGCGTCGTGAGGACGTGGCCCTGACCATCGAGGAGGACTCCGGAGCCGAAGCCTCGACGCGGCCACGGTCTCCCGAACGGAGGACCGTACGCCGCTCCCGCCGTGCTCACGTTGACCGTGCTCGCTCCCACCCGTTCCACCGCGTTGATGTACGCGTTCTGCAAGTCTGCAATCATGGAGACCGACAAGACGTCCGCGGGGTTTGTTGAGCGGGTTCCGACAGGGCCGGTCACAGGTCAGGGCCCGCGACGGAAGACGTGTCGATCGACGCTTGCTGGGAGAATGGAGGGACCGATTTCGGGCACCGCTCCGTCGAGCACGAGGGGGTTATCGCGATCGCGAACACGCCGTCCGCCAGGGTCTCGATCCGGGCGGGGCTCAATCCCAGCGGGGTCCGCCGGGCGAGGCCGACTCCATGCCACCCTCATGAATCCCTAGGACCAGAACGCCTGGAATGCTTCCTCGTCTTCATTGAACAACCGCGCCTCGACGATCCGGTCGTTTTCGATCCGCAGGAAGAGCAGGTAGGTTTGCTCGAAGACGCGATCCCCGCGGGTCCCTTTCGCGGCGGCCAAAGCGGCGGCATGCATGTCGCTCGCGAGGACGTCGATGAGCTCCTCGTGGAACGTCCCGTCGGTGAGCTCCGCGAGTTTCTGAAAGTACTCGAAGATCGCCGCCTGACCCCGATGGTCCCCCGAGATCGGGCTGGTTCCGGGCACGTGCCACACCGCGTCCTCGGCGATCAGCTTGCCCAGCGACGCGGCATCCTTCGCCTCGAACGCCGCGTAGAGACGCTCGACGAGAGCCGCGTTCGGGTGCTCGAACATCCGCATCCACTCACCTAGGGCCGGACAGCATGAGAGTCGTCCTAGTCCTCAAAGCCTTCGCCCATGACATTCGGGCGCACATGCTCCAAGAGGGCCAGCTGGTTCCCGCTCGGATCCTTGAAGAGCAGGCACGGGCCGGGAGGGACCTCGAACGACCGACCTTCGGATTTCCATCCTCGGGATCGGAGCTCCTTGGCTTTCGCCTTCAGGTCCTTCACTTCAAAGAGCGGCAGGCACGTCGGCGCCGGCCGGTGGTCGGCCAGCAGATATTGTGGGCCCTCGCACAATCGAAGCGCAGCGACTTTCGCGCCGAACGCGTGATGATTCCACAACACCTTCGCACCGAGGACATTCGTGTAGTACTTCAGGTCGCGATCGAAATCCGAGGTGCCGACGTAGAGATAGAGGAGCTTGCCGAACGGGGCGGCCATGGAGCGGCATGAGGCCGTACCGCCATTAGGTTTCTGCCCGATCCGACAATCGCGGCTCTAGCCGGAAGGGCGGAGGGAACTAGGCGGTCATGATTACGAATGAACACAATCGATTTCAACGGGTGGGTTGCGTACTAATACCTCCCGGGGAGGTTGGACGGGTCAGGGATCGTGCCGATGGCAGCCCTTGCGCGGGCCGGGAGCGTCGTAGCACTGCTCGTGCTACTCGTCCTGGCTCTCGTGCCGACGTGGACCGGACCCGGGGCCGGACCAGTTCTCGCACCGGGGCCTTCGGCCGTCCAAGCGGCTTCGGCGAACCCAGGGGTCGAACCCGCCGACGCACTCAGCGCTCATGTCAGCGCGGATCGTTCCGCCGCCGATGCCGGTCAGAGCATCACGTTCGCGTGCAGCGCATCCGGCGGCACACCGCCGTACGTCTATGCGTGGACCCTCAGCGACGGGGGTATCGGGACGGGTCCGACGATCACCCACTCGTTCGGGTCGCCGGGAACATACGACGCGACGTGCACCGTCACCGACCTCCTCCTGGGAATCGCGTCGGCGTCGAAGAGCGTCGTCATCAGTCCGCTGCCTTCCGTGGCCGCCTCGGTCGATCACGATCTCGCGGCACCGGGCACCGTGCTCAAGTTCAGCGCATCTCCCTCGGGTGGCGATGGGTCGTTCTCGTATCAATGGACGTTCGGCGACGACTCGTCCGGCTCCGGTGCGCCCGCCACGCACGCGTATACGGCGGCCGGGTCCTATCAAGCCACGGTCACCGCGACGGATGGAAACGGGGGAACGGCCTCCTCCTCCACGTCGGTGACGATCTCCGACATCGGCGTCACCGCGAACGTGTCACCGACGAGCGGCGATGCGACCACGGTCTTCACCTTCACAGCATCGGCCAGCGGAGGCAGCGGCTCGCCGTATTCGTTTTCGTGGGCGTTCGGGGACGGGACCACGGGGACCGGTTCTCCCGTCACGCACTCCTACTCCGCCGGAGGCAGCTATTCGCCAGCGGCGACTGCGACCGATTCCCTGGGAGGCACCAAGGTCACCCAGACGCAGACCGTGAGCGTCACGGCGCCCCCGGCCCCGCTAGGGGCGAGCGTCAGCGCGCCGCGGCAGGCCGCCGACGTGGGCCAGTCGGTCTCGTTCACATGTTCGGCCACGGGCGGAGCCGCGCCGTATGCGTACGGTTGGACCTTTGGCGATGGCAATACCGGGAGCGGACCGGCCGTGAGCCACGTGTACCAATCGGCGGGAGCGATGACCGTGACGTGCACGGCAACCGATTCTTCGTCTGCCTCCGCCGCGGCGTCGAAGTCGGTCGACGTGAGCCCGTCTCCATCGGTCGCCGCGTACGCAAATCCCTCGGCCGCGGCGCCGGGCACATCCCTCACGTTCTCCGCCCAGGCCACCGGCGGCCCGGGTGGCTTCACGGGTTACGCGTGGTCCCTCGGGGACGGAGCAACGGGCTCCGGCACCCAAGTCGCACACGCGTTCGCGCAACCGGGATCGTATCAGGCAAGCGTCGTCGTCACCGACGCGAACGGCGGAACGGCATCGGGCTCCGTGTCGGTCACCATCTCGAACCTCCAGGTGACGGCTTCCGGAACGCCCGCATCGGGAAACACGGATACCTCGTTCGAATTCAGCGCAACGGCGACGGGTGGAGGCGGCGACCCGTTCTCCTATTCGTGGGACTTCGGGGATGGCCAGTCCGGCGTTGGTCCCGCGGTCTCCCACCGGTATCCGAACCCCGGCAACTACGCGCCGTTCGTTCGCGCGACCGATTCGTTGGGGGCGGGCCGGACGGTCGCGCTGTCACCGATCGCGGTCTCCTCGCTGAGCGGACCTCCGCCGCAGCCGCTGAGCGTGACGATGTCGATGTCGACGTCCCTTCCTCGGGTCAACGAGTCCGTCTCCCTCTCCGGGACCGGTCGAGGCGGAGCCGGCGGCTACACCTGTACCTGGGACTTCGGAGACGGGGGCAACTCGACGGCCTGCTCGACCTCGCATGCCTGGGCAGCCATCGGCCACTACGTCGTGGTGGTCGTCCTCTCGGATTCGGGCGGAAACCGAACATCCGACACGCGCACGCTCGATGTGCAACCCGACCTCGGCCCGCCGGGCGGCCCCCTCAACGTCACGTTCCGCATGACGACATCCCTTGCCGCGGTAAACGAAACAGTGTCGTTCGTCGCGACCGGGGGCGGCGGCTCCGGCGGATATACCTGTTCATGGGACTTCGGAGACAACACGACCGCCCCCGGCTGTTCGGCATCCCACGCGTGGAACGCGACCGGCTCGTACCGTGTCCTGTTGAGCGTCTCCGATTCCAGCGGTCATCACGGTTCGAGCGCCCAATCCGTCGACGTGATCATGGCCCTCACCGCGAGCTTCCGAGTAGGCCCATCGCCCGCCATCGTGGGGGAGACGGCCCAGATCATCGCCCATCCGGCCGGCGGGATCGGTCCGTACAACTGCACGTGGGACTTCGGAGATGGGTCCGGCGCAACCGGGTGCGCGGTCTCGCACGCGTGGACGACACGCGGCCGGTATACGATTGAGCTTTCCGTCAACGACTCGGCGAATCAATCCTACTCGGCGGCCGAGACGATCGCCGTCGAGTCATCGGGTTTGTTCGGCCTGCCGCTGGGACTGGACTTGATCGTCCTCGCAACCCCCCTCGTGGCCGCGGCCCTCGGGTTCTTTCTCTGGAGGGCTTGGCGATCGCGCAGCCGTGTCCCGAAGGCGCCAGACTCGGTGGAGGCGTCCGTGATCTCCACTCTGACGGGCAACGTGAAGCGCCTATCGCGATGGAGGCCCGGCCGCGGCGCCGGCCATCGTCTGTCGCGCCTCCCAGGAAAGGAGTCCGGATCGGAGGCCGACCAGAGCGCCGGCGGCGGCGACCATCAAGGCCCCGTTCAGTAGGACAGCTCCCATTGGGGTGAAGGCGTCCGCGGCGACTCCGATCAGGAGGGCGGCGATCGGTTGCGCACCGAAGCTGATCATCAGGAAGATGCTCAGCACCCGTCCGCGCATGTCCGGCGGAGCGAGGATCTGGAGTAGGCCGTTCGCCGTCGTGAGCACGACCGGGATCGTCAGCGACACGAAGAAGATCGCGATCGCCGCATAGGCGAACGTCCGGGAGAAGGAGAACAGGACGAGCCAGACGCCGCTCCAGACGACGTTCGCGGCGAGCATGCTCCCGGTTCGCCGAGCCCGCTGGGCGAGCGGCGTGAGGAACAGGGCGCCGACGAGCGCCCCCGCCCCCGAGGCCGCGAGGAGGAATCCGAGCATGTCCGCGCCGCCTCCGAAGACGAGCGACACGACCGCGGGCAAGATGATGATGCTCGAGATGCCGAAGAACGTGACCATGACGCTGAACGCGAGCAGGTCCTGCGCCCTCGTCTCCTTGCGGAGGAACGACAGGCCCTCCCGGAATTCCTGAAGCGGACGTCCCGTCGACGTCCGACGGAGCTGATTCCCGCGGATCGCCAGGAGGCTCGCGATGACCGCGAGGAATGTGACGCCGTTGATCCAGAAGGCGGACGCGACGCCGAGATAGCCGATCCCCCACCCGGCGAGGGCCGGCCCGATCATCCGACTCACCTGGAAGATCGAGGTGTTCAGGATGATCGCCTCGCGCACCCGCGACATGCCCGCGATGTCCCCGATGAACGCTTGTGTCGATGGGAAGTCGAGGGCGCTCACGATGCCGAGCAGGGTCGCGAGGACGAACACGTGCCACAATGCGATGACGCGGGTCTGGACGAGGATCGCGAACACGAACGCGAGGATCATGGCGAAGGACTGGGTTGCGATGAGCACTTTCCGTCGGTCCCAGCGGTCGGCGAAGACGCCCATCCAGGGCCCGAGGAAAAAGGTCGGCAAGAACGCGAGCATCGCGGCGATGCCCAACGCGGTGCCCGAGTGGGTCAACTGCCAGACGACCCACGACTGGGCCGTCTGCTGCATCCAGATTCCGATGAGGGAGATGACCTGACCCGAGAGGTAGATCCGCACGCTCCGGATTCGCAGCGGTGACAGACTTTCGTACCAGGCGCGGGCTCCGTTCCGAATTCGATCCGCGACAGGGGCACCTTGGAGCCGATCGGCCATTCAGGGTCACCTGCTAGGTGGAATGCGCGGACTCAATATGGCCCGACACGAAAAGACGCAACCGAGAAATGTGGAGGGTCACTGACCTCGACCCGTCATCAGGGCCGCGACAGATAAGGTTGCGGCTGGAAAATAGTCGCAGCGCGACGAATCGTGTTTGTTCTACCGATGCCGATTCAACGACGGGATGATTCAAATAGAGATGACGCCTCCTGCGGCCGATGGCGCGCAAGGAAGTCCGGATGACTCGAGCCGCGCGTCGGCGAGCGCGTCACCGGAAGGGTGCCGGGCCATCCCATCGAATCAAGAGACGTAGACATCGGTGAGGACTCAGTCGACCGGCTGAGCGGTCCTCGTTCCGCGCTGCGATCTTTGAGATCTTGCGAGACGCTCTCTGCGGAGAAACGGAAAAGACCCCGCACCTTCCTCACCGCTCGCGCGAGCGAGGCGGACCTACTGATGGAAAATCGCTGTTAGCTGAGGGAGGACGAATCCCTGGCTTCGGTAGGTTCGCGCCATATCGCGTCCAGCAGGCGAGGCGCGAGGGACCCGGCGTTGATGAGAAACGCACCAAGGACGCGAAGACGATTTGAGGCGACAAGAGTTCGGCTATGTTCATCGAGAGCAGCGCCCAGGGGGGGCTACTCGAAGCAAGAGCGTCGCGCCTCAACTGTCGTTGCGCTTGCCCGTCATTCCTGCGTTGGCACAAGGACTATGGGCATACGTAGTTGAGACCGCCGCCCGGGAGTTCCACAACTTGCCGGGACGATATGTCGACGCGGTTCGACCAAAAGCGAGATTGGGAGTCCATATCGCAGTAGATCGAGACATTGTGAGTTCCGGGATCGACGAGCGGCGATGCGCACTCGGCTTGGCGACGTGGGATCGCCACCTTAGCGACTTCGACGCTGTCGACCGTGACACGCAGCGTCATCCCACCAGCCCCTCCGTTGAAAAGGCAGGTGAAGATGAGGCCACGCGTCTCGCCGGGAGGAATCGCAGGAGGGGACCGCCGCCCGGGCGGGTACGACGTCACCAACACGAGTGCAGCAACTATTGCAAGGACGATGGCCGCCGATACGATTGCGATCCTCCCGGAAATCTCCTCCACGGTCGAGCATCGCAGAGCCGTGACTTAACGATTGTTTCCCACAGGCGGAAATGGCGCCGGGTCTATGGTTGGAGCCAATTCTGCGATGGGCGGGACCCTGTTGGCGTCAAGCAGGGAAAGGGCCGGACCTGAATAGCCCGGCATACGGGGACGGGCGCCACTGAGTATAGGTCGTACCGATGATGCGGAAATTGGCACCGAGCCCATGGATGGAGCGCCCAGGGCAGGATTTGAACCTGCGAGGGGTAACCCACCGGTTTTCGAGACCGGCGCCCTACCGGACTAGGCGACCTGGGCAGCGATTCATCCTGAGACCGAAGGCTCGGATAAGAGTTCCGGAGACCGCTCTTGCGAGAGAACGCTTAAGTCCCGAATCGTTCTCGATGGCCCAATGCGTGTGACCGCGGAAATTCTTCCGGGCCGTAGGGAAGAGTCCATCGAACTCGGTCCCGCGGCCAAAGGTCTCGATCTGTTGAAGGCCCTTCGACTCGCCCCGGATGCACACATCTTGATCCGAGGCGACGGACCGATTCCGGCAGACGAGGTCTTGAGTGACGGCGAGAGGATTCGAGTGATCGTCGTCGTATCTGGAGGCGTCCCCGCATGACCGCGACACTCGTCCTCGTGCGACACGGCGAGATTGTCCGTCCCCCGTACACGTCGAATTTCGATCGCGCCCCGCTCTCGGAACGAGGAGAAAACCAAATCCGCTCTCTGGTTCGGCAATGGCCGGCGGACCGTCCGTCTGCGGTCTTCGCGAGCCCACTGAGGCGGAGCATCGAGAGCGCCATCATCCTCGCAAGTGCCTTTGGTCGGCCGATCTCGAAACGATCGTGCCTGAAGGAATGGTCCGCCGACGAGTCGGGGATCCCACAACCCGAGTACGCCGCCCTGGAGAAGCGGGCATGGACGGACCTGGACTTCGTTCCGCCGAGCAAAGAGTCCTTGGCGCGGGCGACGGTCCGGGGTCGTGCGTGCCTGGAGGAAATCGCGAAAGACGTGGACGGTGACACGGCGGCGGTGGTCGGTCACGGGATGCTCTTCTCCCTCGTGACCTCGACGCTGAAAGGCGAGGATCCGACCGAGGCGTACAAGAACTCGATCGCCTTCGCATCCGCCGCAATCGTTGAGTCCGGCTCCGGGCTCCGTCTGGTGCGTGACTTCTCGACCGTTGGTCCAAGCCCTCTCCCCGGGACTCGATAACCTAGCGGCGTCGGAGTTTCGGGAAGAATCGACCGGTGCGCTTCCGGTATTCCCGGTACGCGTCTCCATACAGTTGGATCAGCTCTTCCTCCTCCGGCTTCGGATACTTGATGGCCGTCAGGGCGAACAAGAGCGGAAGCATGACGATGTTCTCCGCAAGGAGAAGGAAGCCCACGGAAGTGAGGAGGAACGACAAATAGATCGGATGCCGAATGTAGCGGTACGGTCCGCGTTGAAGGAGGGGCCGTTCCTCGGGGAGCTTACTGTACACGTACTTCCCGGTCAGATATGCGCCTGCCGTGAACAGCGGTAATCCGAGGAACAACAGAAATGCACCGAGAAGTTGGACGGCCGCCGCGAACGGCGGGAAGAA
>Ga0209761_1003448_pt1 | contig 10436 bp, 8 predicted proteins | sample GraSoi013_1_40cm_4_FD_185818 | JGI IMG/M metagenome (GOLD analysis project Ga0209761, IMG submission 185818) | Grasslands soil microbial communities from the Angelo Coastal Reserve, California, USA - Sample 09_25_2013_1_40cm (SPAdes) (version 2) | ecosystem: Environmental > Terrestrial > Soil >... | reverse complement strand
CGAGGATACGTGAGGGCTCCTCGCCGTAACCCCCCGTTATTCAACAACGTAACACAACGCTCGGCCTAAAACAAGGGCAGGTTGATATTGGGTCTTCCAGGCCGGCATCTTCCGGCTCACTTTGACCAGGCGCGCGCCTACGGTCACTTCCGCCATGTCGGCCGGAGGAAGAGTTCGAGGTGGGCTTTGGGGCGAAACCGTGAGCACTGGTTGGGGAAAAATCCAAAGCTGAGGTGCTTGCGGTTTGAGTCCTGGTCCTGTCTCGGCACGCAATGAAGGCTTGGCGAGAATCAGAGTTAGAGTCTGTTAATAACTTAGTGTCGGAATAATGAGTAACCTTGGTAAGGGCTTCCTGTTGATTCTAAAAGAGATAGCGCATCCTATTTTCCCATTGGTCTGGAATACTTTCACGCTACGAATCGAGGCTGGCAGCGCAGCCCGCGCCGCGCCCAAGGAAGGCGCGAGCCGAGGACCTCGCTGAGGGCTCGAAATCGGAGCACTTAAAATTCTTTGCTCCGCCTCACGGGTCGGCTGGGGACCTGCCACACGGCCGGCTGGCTCGGCCCGCACGAACTCTGGGAGGAGCAGAAGATAGCCCAGATTACTGGCCTACGGCACGGTCTCCTTTTTGTTTGGGAGATCCCCAGCCCGCGTTCGCGGGCTCAGGACGAAATGCGAATGTGCTGGCGGAATGGTGGTAATCGAGGCTGGCAGCGCAGCCCGCGCCGGGTATCGTGCCGGAGTCACGCCTGAGACTGAAGACAGACCGCGCGGGAGACACCACCGCTCGCGCCCTAGCACGCTTTGGACTCGGAAGCGCCGGCCTGGTGGTGGTACACCTCCCAGCCCTTATAGTTCTGGAGCGCATCGACGACGGCGCGGCCGTAATGGCTGCGGTTGACGGCGACGTGGTGTTCGTAGCCGTTCTTGCAGACGTACTGGAGGAGTCTCTGGAGGGCGGGCACCTTCACCACGCCGTAACCGCCAAAGCTCTGGAGTTTGTCGCTGGTGATTTCGCCTTCACCGACGTACGCGCGCATGCGGCCGTGGAGGTCGTCCGTCGAAGCGCGGCAGAATGTCAGTGGCCCGCTCTTGAGCCTTCCAACGACGGTCCCGAAGGTGTTCTCCTTGCCGACAGACGTCGCAATGATTTCCTGAAAGTCCATCTTGAAGTCTTCGAAAAAGTGTTTGGGCAGGTTCGAGCAGTGGAAAATCACCGCCTTGTCCGGGTCCTCCCCGAAGTTGTTATTCCAGTCAACGATGGCGCTGGGCGTGCCGGAGGCCAGGAGCAAAATGTACATGCCGATCATTCCGACCATGTCCGTCTCGCAGGCGCTGGGGACGAGGTTGTTCGACATCATGCTCATCAGCGTGCACGGAACAACGCCGAAGAACTCCTCGAGGGCCGTCCAGCACTGGATGGACGATCCCACAAGTTCGTTCGCCTGCATCCAGTCGTCCACGACGGCGCCGAACTTGGCCATTTTCAGGAGCGAGTTCGAGGGGATGCCCTGCGTCGGGACGTAGGACTGGATGCTCGAAAGTTTGGACTGGGCCTTCGGGTCGTCGTCTTTCGTGCGGTTGATGCGGCCGAGAACTTCGGATAGGTCGAGCGTCTCGACGCTGATCCCCGCCTGTTCCATGAGCTTCTCGCTGAAACGCACGGTGTTGAAGGCGGCGGGCCGGGCGCCGAGCACTCCGACGCGCACCTGCTTCAGTCCCTTCACGATGCGGCAAGTCGCGGCGAACGCCGTCAGGTCGGTTTTAAAGGAATCGGACTTGGGCGCTACCGTGTGCTGGGCGGTCAGGGTGAACCGGATGCCGTACTGCCAGAGGTTGTTACACGCGGAAATTTTTCCGCAGAAGCTGTCGCGGCGGCCGCCCATGAGCATCTTACCGGGCTCATCGGGGTAGGCGTGAACGAGCACTGGCACGTCGAGCCCGGCCATGCGGATCGTGTTGGCGACGCTCTTCTCGTCCCCGAAATTCGGCAGGGTCACCAGGATGCCGTCTATTTCGTCGCGGTGTTTCTTGAACAACTCGGCGCACTTGCGCGCGTCCTGGAGGGTCTCCACGGCGCCGGACTTGGTGTCCTGGGGAGACAGGCCAATCGTCCTGTAGCCCTCCTGCTCGAGTACCCGGAGTATTTCGTCCCGCCCGTCGCGAGCCAGCACGGCGGGAAAAAAGCCGCGGTTGCCGACGATGACGCCGAAGGTTGTGGTGGTCATGGAGAAGACCTCCTGCTTACGATGGCGAGCTGTTGGAAGTTAATGGCCAGCAGTCCCTGTGCCACCGAGATTCTAACACGGCGGGCGAGGTGCGGGTTAGGGAGCTGGAAATATAGACTTCTGTTCGGCGCGGACCATCCGGCGTAAAGCGCCTTGGCTGACTGCCTTCAGGCAGGTTGCTTGAACCGGTCGAGGATCTGAAACAGGATAAGCCCCAAAGCCACGTTCACCATCAGGCTGATCAGCAGATTGAGCGGCTGAAAAGGAGGGACAGCTTCAAGCAACGCGTGCTTGATGACCAGCAGGAAGAGGTCATGGACGAAGACCAGGATGCCCGCCGTCACCAGACGCCCCACGATCCGTTCAAGATCGAACTTGATGCCGGCCGACGCGGCCAGATAGCCCACGAGCGCCTTAGCCATCCCGAGTATTCCCAGGTATGATTGCGAAAAAAAATCCTGCAAAAGTCCCAGGCCCGTACCCAGCGCGGTGCCGAAAATCTTGTTGCGCCGCACCAGACTGAAATAAATCGTCGCCAGCAGGGGGAAGTCGAAGAAGCGGGCCAAGCTAATTCTGAGCGGCAGGACTTTCTGGAGAACCAGAGCGAGAAGCAGAGTTACCCAGAAAACCGTCGGATTGACCCGGAAGACGTCCGTCGGCCTTTGGAACGAGCTGCCCGTGGCGCGCATAGGCTCGAGAGGGTTGAAGCCTTGAGGAGCGGGAAAGTAACGCCCGCCTTCCCCTCCTGTCGGCTCAAAAGGCTCGCCCGGGAGGAGCGCCCCGGGAGGTGTCAGCGGTGAACCGGAAAACTCAGGGCCTGCTGCTCTCGGGAAGTCGGTTTGAGGACCACGAGTGTGCTCTCCAGGCGGTCCAGCGTCGCAACGGGTTTGACGACGATAGATTTGTAAGTGTTGTCTTCTTTCACCTGGACAACCGTCCCGACCGGGAACCCTTTGGGGTAGATCTGGTCGAGGCCCGAGGTCAGGACCGTTTCGCCCACAGACACCGTCTCGTCATTGAGGATGTAGTGGAGCTGGCACAAGTTCTGGCCCGTGCCCTTCAAGACTCCCTGAGCGCGGCTTCGCTCAAGCATGCAGCCAACGCCGCTGGAAGGGTCGGTGATGAGCAGAACCTGGGCGGTGTAAGGGAAAACCGCGATGATTTTCCCCACGATCCCCTCCGGGGTGAGGACCGGGAGATCAGTGACGAGGCCGGAGGTGCTCCCTTTATCGATGAAGACGGCGCCCGAGGCTTCGCCGGGGCTCGTGGCGATGACTTCGGCGGCCATGGTTTTAAGAGGCAGGCGATTTTTGAAATCCAGCAAGGCCCTCAAGCGCCGGGCCTCGGCTGCCTGTTCGGAAAGCTGCCGGATCTGGGCGTGCTCGGCGACGAGCTCCAGGCGTAACTGCTGGTTTTCCTGCTGGGCTTCCCAGAGACCGCCGTAAGTCCTCCACGCGGTGGAGGTGGCCAGGACCACTTTGTGAAGTGAGCGCTCGATGGGGTCAAAGACGGCGACGGCCCACACCCGGATTAAACTCACTTTCTGCTCTCGGGTGATCTGAAAGGAGAGCAGCAGCAACTGGCCCAGGAGCACGGCGAGCAGGACGAAGAATGGCCGGTGACGGGCCAGAATGGCCTGGACGCGCGGGGTTTCGCCGGTCCAGATGGCGCGCGGGTGTCCGAGTTCGGGCGAGTCGGGTTCAAACATAGTGAGGGTGCCGGCCGGGCCAAGAGGCTCGCCGGGCTTCGGCCGCCGGCGGCGGACGCCCTTATTCTATCGCAACTCGACGCAGCAGGTCGAAGTCCGTGAGCATCTTGCCCGTGCCCAGGACCACGGACGCCAGCGGGTCCTCGGCAATGGAGACGGGCAGGCCGGTCTCCTCGCGGATGCGCTTGTCGAGGTTCTTCAGCAAAGCGCCTCCGCCCGTGAGCACGATGCCCCGGTCGGAAATATCGGCGGAGAGTTCGGGCGGGGTGCGCTCGAGGGCGACGCGGATGGCGTTGAGGATGGTGGCCACGCATTCGGAGAGCGCGTCCCGGATCTCCGAATCGTCAATAGTGATGGTCTTGGGGATGCCCTCCAGCAGGTGGCGGCCCTTGATCTCCATGGTGATCGGCTTTTCGAGCGGGTAGGCCGAGCCGATTTCCATTTTGACCTGCTCGGCGGTCCGCTCGCCCACCAGCAGGTTGTATTTGCGCTTCAGGTAGGCGGTAAGGGCCTCGTCCATTTCATTGCCGGCCACGCGCACGGAGCGGCTGTAAACGATTCCGGAGAGCGAGATGACGGCGATGTCCGTCGTGCCGCCGCCGATATCCACGATCATGCTGCCGGAGGGCTCGGTGATGGGCAGGCCCGCCCCGATGGCGGCCATCATGGCCTGTTCAACCAGATAGACTTCGCTCGCTTTGGCCCTGAAAGCCGAGTCCTGCACGGCGCGCTTTTCGACCTGGGTAATCTCCGAAGGTACGCCGATGACAATGCGCGGGTGAACGAACATCTTCCGGTTGTGGGCCTTGTGGATGAAATAGTTGAGCATCTTTTCCGTCACCTTGAAGTCCGCGATCACGCCGTCCTTCAAGGGCCGGATGGCCACGATGTTGCCGGGAGTGCGCCCGAGCATGTCCTTGGCTTCGCGGCCCACCGCTTCGATTTCGCCCGTCAGCTTGTTGATGGCGACAATCGAGGGCTCGTTGACCACTATCCCCTTGCCCCTCGCAAACACCAGCGTGTTGGCCGTCCCCAGGTCGATCGCCAAGTCTGAAGAAAAAACACTGAACAAAGAACGGAAGTTCATCCCTGAGTTGTCTCCCTTCTCCTTGGTGAGGGAAAAGGCGCGGCGGGCCTGCTCATTCGATCACGACGTTCTTTCGGATCGTGTTGGTGTCGCCCTTGCGGTTTTGCGCGGTGATCGTGATCTGGTTCGAGCCGGCCTGGGGCAGGGGGGAGGTAAAGTGGCGGAAAGTCCCGTCCGGGGCGATTGAAAAGACCTGTTCGTTATTGATGATCACCGACGAGCCAGGCTCCGTGCGCCCCACCACTTCCACCACCTTGCCGTGTTGGACGATCCGGGTGATTTCCAAGAAGGCTTTGGTGCCAGCATCCGTTTGTTGAACCAGGTTGAACCGGTTGGCCGGGCTCGGCTGGCTCTCGACCCCCTTGGCGTCAATTGAGCTGACGACCCAGTAGTACGTCCCCTCGTCCAACCCGTTCACCTGTGCCGTAGTCTTTCCCGCGATCTTTTTGTCCACAACGAAATTCGACAGCATGGCGGAGGGCGAGACCTGAAGATGGTACGCGACGGCCTCCGGCATCTCGGACCAGGAAAACTCCACCGTGGTATTCTTGGGGTCCTTGCTGAGCGTCAAGGCCATGTTGACGGGAGCCACGAGCGCGGGTGGAGCAATCACTTTCTGACGTCTCATGCCGGGAGCGTTCTGATCGAAAGTCACCTGTTCGTACTGCCCCAGGCGGACGCTGGTCGAACCGCGGCGGACTTCGGCCTGGCCCTGGTCCACCGTGAACTCGTGCTTGTTCTTCGACGGGTCATTGCGGACGACCGCCCGGCTCTCCTCCGAGAGGCTGGCCACGGCGTCGGCAAAAGAGACTTGCGAAGTCGAACCCGCGACTTCGAACCTGCTGGTGGCGAGGTCCACCGCGCCGGATGAGACCTGGACCGAAACGCGAGTCGCCCGCGTCACCGGGTCCTCACGGCTTTCCTCCACCACGATCAGCGAGTCGGGCTTGAGAAGATAATTGGTCCCGTCGGCGAAGATGATGCGCGCCACACCGTCGCTGCCCGTCTGCACGAAGTCGCCCTTTTCCAGGCCTGTGTTGTAGTCGGCGCGGATCCACTGGAGCGACCGCGGCTTCTTCACGCGTACGGTGCCGTCAAAATTAACGAAGTGGGCTTCGCGCTTGGTGGTGGCGGACTCCGTTTCGCCGGCCCCGGCCATTCCGGCCGTGAGCGCCGAGAAGAGCCGCTTCACCTTGCCGCCGACGAAGGCCGGAGCGATCAGATAAAAAATGAATCCCGCGACGACGAGCGCCGAAACGGCATAGAAGGCGATGGCCCGGTAGGAAATGGTCGTCCATTCGACTTCATAGGTGCGGTCCGGCTCGCGGACAGGTTGCCTTGGCGTCACGCCCATAGTGTTGGGGCCCAGTCGCCCTATTTTTGACCAATCCCCTATCAGGGTCAAGCAGTTTGTCTCCGCAGTGGGCCTGCGCGCGCGCGAAACGCGCTCGCCGCAGCAACTCCGGCCAACAAGTTGCCTCCTCCCTTCCATCTACTTTATAATGGGTTGGTCCGGCCTGAGCGGCCGGGGACCCCATGTTCAGACTCTTCAGAGGAAAACGCGAGGCGCTAAAGAAGTACCTGCTCGCTGCCTTCCTGCTCATCATGGCGCTGGGCATGATCGGCGTCGTGACGCCGTTTTTTTCCGGAGGCGACACCAGCCGCGTGGAGATGAACGTCCTGGCGGAAGTGGGCGACCACACCATCACCGTCCAGGACTTGCAGCGGACGGTCCAATTGCGGCTGAAGAATACGCCCCAGGGATTCGACTCGCGCCTGGTCCCGTTGCTCGCCGGCAGCCTGCTCGACGAGATGGTGCTCCGGTACGCGATCGAAATCCAGGCCAGGAAACTGGGGCTCGAAGTCACCCCGGAGGAACTCCTGGAGGCGACGCAGCGCATCTCGTGGCTCTACTCGAACGGCTCGTTTATCGGCATGGACGCGTATGAGAACCAGATCCAGCAGCAGACCGGCATGACCGTCGCTCAGTTCGAAGCCGAGCTCCGGGAAAGCCTCCTGTTCGACAAAATCCGCGCGACCGTCACCGACGGCATGCAGGTGTCGCCGGCCGAAGTCCATGAGGAATTCGTGCGGCGGAACGCCAAAACTAAAATCGAGTACGTCCTTTTTGATCCCAGCCAGTTCCTAAAAGCCGTTGAGGTAGCGCCGCAAGCCCTCGACACCTTCTTCAAAAAAGACCCTGAGCGTTACATCGTCCCCGAGCAGCGCCGGGTGCGCTACGTCCTGATCCAGCCGGACCTCGTCCGGGCCCGGGTCAGGCTGGGGGAGAGCGAACTTCGGCAGTACTACACCCAGCACCTCTCGGACTACCGCGTCCCCGAGCGCGTCAAGGTGGCGCACATCCTCTTCAAGACCACCGAAAAGACTCCCGCCGAAATTGCCACGATCGAGAAGAGCGCACAGGATGTCCTGAACCAGGTCAAGTCCGGAAAGGACTTCGGCGAGCTGGCCAAGAAATATTCGGAGGACTCGAGCGCTTCAAACGGCGGGGAAATCGGCTGGATTGTGCGCGGGCAGACCGTGAAAGAGTTTGAGAACGCCGCTTTCAGCATGAAGCCCGGCCTGACGAGTGGCACGATCAAGACCACCTACGGCATCCACATCTTGAAGGTGCTCGACAAGCAGGCCGCCCACCTCCAGAGCTTCGAGGAAGTGAAGGAGACGATCCGCGCGGCGCTCGAAAAAGAAAAGCTCGACGCCGCCGAGCAGGCCCTGGCGCAGAAACTCGAACAGGAGCTCAAGAAGAACCCGGAGGCGTTCGATTCCGTCGCGAAGCGAGAAGGACTTGAGGTCAAGGAGACGCCGCTGTTCCGCCAGGACGAGACCGTGCCGGACTTCGGGAAGAACGAGAGCTTCTCCGACCTGGCCTTCGAGCTCGCCACGGGGCAGGTGGGGCAGCCCATCACGGTCGCGAAGGGCCTGGCGATCATTCAGGTGACCGAGATCAACCGCCAACACGTGCCCAAGCTGGAAGAAGTCCGCGCGCGAGTGGAGGAAGACTACCGGGCGGAGCAGTCGAGGACGGTGGCTTCGCAAAAGGCCCGGGAATTCGCCGCGAGTTGCAAGACCGGCGACTTCAAGAAACTCGCCAGGGCGGCGCGACTCACCGTGAAGGAGAGCAAGGACTTCAGCCAGCTCGAGTACGTTGAGGGCCTGGGTTCCGCCTCGCAGCTTTCCGCTGCCTTCACTCTGGGCCCGGGGAAGACGAGCGACGTCGTTTCCCTCGGGGCGACGAGCGCGGTCTTCCGCGTGGTTTCCCACACGCCTCCGAATGAGGCGGACTTCGAGGCCCAGCGCGACCGGATCGCCGAGGAGCTGGTCGAGCGGAAACGCAGCCTCGGTTTCGAAATCTTCCGGCAGAACTTAAAACAGCAGCTCGTCGGCTCCAAAGAACTGAAGTTGAACGAGCAGGCGATGAAACTGTTCCTGGCCTCATACGAGAGGAAGTAAGCGGGCCCGGCGCCCGAGCGCCGGCTGAAGCCCGGGTCACGTCATTCCTCCGCGAGTAACTTTCAAACAATGTCTCCGCGCCTCAGCAAACTCCATCCCGAACAGGCAGACTCCGCGACCCGCCAAATTTTCGAACAGTTCCTCAAGGAGCGCGGCAATATCCCCAACATGTTCCGCACCGTGGCGCACCGGCCCGAGATCGTGAAGACGATGACCGCCCATTTCCGCGCCGTCATGGACACAGGAACGGTGGAGAAGAAGCTGAAAGAGATGGTCGGGGTGCGCGTCTCCCACCTCAACCACTGCGAGTATTGACTGAACTCTCATACCGCCTTGGCAAGGCGGCTGGGGGCGACGGAAGGCGAGCTGGCCGCGCTCGCTGCCGGCGACTTTAGCGGTTTCGGCGAGCGCGAGCGGGCGGCGCTCGAATTCGCCGAGAAGCTGACGCTCGACTCGAAAAACGTGGACGACGAACTTTTCGGCCGCCTCCGCCGGTCCTTCAGCGAAGGCGAAGTTGTGGAGCTCGCCGCCGTCGCCGGCATTTTCAACTATTTCAACCGCTTCAATAACGCTCTCCAGATGGAACCCACGCGCTAGGGGACGCGCCGCGCCCGCCTGGCCCGCACCCCTCAGCTTGACCCGTCCTGACCCATCGGACATAATCGCGAAGTTGCTGCTCGCCGTCTCGAGGGGAGCTGACTTTGCGCGACATCCGTAAAGTGGCCGTGCTCGGCGCTGGCACGATGGGAGCGCGCATTGCCGCCCACCTGGTCAACGCCTCGATTCCTTCCGTCCTCCTCGATATCGTTCCCCGAGAACTCACTCCGGACGAGCAGGCCAAAGGCCTGACCCTCAAGGACGCGAAGGTCCGGAACCGCTTCGCGCAGGCCGGCCTGGACGCCGCCTTGAAGTCCAGCCCTGCCGCGTTCTTCGTCCCCGAAGCCGCCCGCATGATCACGATCGGAAACTTCGAAGACCATCTGAGCTGGGTCAAGGACTGCCAGTGGATCATCGAGGCCGTGACGGAAGACGCCAAGGTCAAGCGCGGCCTGTACGAAAAAGTACAACCGCTGCGCGGGCCGGGCGCCATCCTCAGCACGAACACCTCCGGCATTTCCGTCGCGAGCCTCGCCGCGGGATTCGACGACGACTTCCGCCGGCATTTCCTGGGGACTCATTTCTTCAACCCTCCCCGTTACATGAAACTGCTCGAGCTCATCCCGACCGGAGAGACTCTGGTCGAAGTCGTGGAAGCCGTCACGCGTTTCGGCGATGTCGTGCTCGGGAAGGGCATCGTCACCGCCAAAGACCGGCCGAACTTCATCGCCAACCGGATCGGAACGTTCGTCACGCTGAACGTGCTGCGCGTCATGCGGGAGGACGGCTACACCCTCGAAGAGGTTGACGCGCTCACCGGCCCGGCGATGGGCCTGCCGAAGTCCGCCACTTTCCGCACGCTCGACCTCGTCGGCCTCGACGTGCTCGCGCACGTGGTCAAGAACCTGAGCGAAGCGCTCCCCGAGGACGAGCGCCGGGAGTTGTTTGTGGTGCCGGATTTCGTCGCCCGCATGCTCGAGCTCAAGCTCCTGGGTGAGAAAACCAAGCAGGGGTTTTACAAAAAGGTCGCGGGGACGGGCGGGAAGAATGGCGACGAGAGCGAAATCCTGACGCTCGACCTCAAAACGTTCGAGTACCGCCCCCGGCAGAAGCTCAACCTGCCGGCGCTCGAGATGGCTCGGAATATCGAAGACGTCCGCCCACGCGTCTCCTCGCTGATGCAGTCGCCCGACCGCGCGGGAGAGTTCTACCGGAAGGTGCTCGGCGACACATTCCACTACGCCGCGAGCCGCATCCCGGAGATCTCGGACGACACCTTCGCGGTCGATAACGCCATGAAGTGGGGCTTCAACTGGGAATGCGGCGTCTTCGAGCTCTGTGACGC
>Ga0209761_1003446_pt1 | contig 10444 bp, 7 predicted proteins | sample GraSoi013_1_40cm_4_FD_185818 | JGI IMG/M metagenome (GOLD analysis project Ga0209761, IMG submission 185818) | Grasslands soil microbial communities from the Angelo Coastal Reserve, California, USA - Sample 09_25_2013_1_40cm (SPAdes) (version 2) | ecosystem: Environmental > Terrestrial > Soil >... | reverse complement strand
ATCTGCCTGGACCAGCGCGACGAAGTCGGCCAGCGTAGTGGCGCTCTGGGCCATGTCGCCATCACGATCGCCGTGACGAATCGTGGTGGCGCCGTTCGCGGCGATCTTGAGGCCGCCGACCTCCAGCGTGAAGGTCGCGGTGTCGGTCCCCGATGTGACGGCGGTGACGCGACTGCGGACCCGCTCCGGTCTCGACATCTCGTTCGACTCCTCGAGCTCGACCCGGCGCGCGACCAGTGTACCGGGAATCACCCGTACTTCGACGCGGGTCGGGCCGGTCTGCAGCAGACTCTGGGCATCGGGCAGGGAGACGGTACGTGAGAACTGGATCGGGGTGGAGCCGGGACCGCTGGGCGAGTGATCGCAGGCGACGGCGAACAGCGTCAGGAAAAGCGTCGTGCATGCCCCGATCGCCGACCTGGGGCGGCGAAGACTCGGCAGGAGCATAGGGCGTCTCCTCGTTTGAGTTTGAGGGATTATTCCCTAAAGACCGCGAGCAAGTCGTCGCGGTAACGCAGCAGGCGGCGTGCCATGACCCGCGCTCGCGGATGAGGAGCGACAACAGTTACGAGGTGAGACGTGCTGGTTCGAAACGGGACGGGCTGGTCCGAAATGAGACGATTACATTGCCGTATCCCGTCCATGGCGCGAAATCCCCAGCTCGACGACCGGCTCGGCGACTATACCGCCGATGCTCGTCTCATCACGCTCAGCGTGATGGCGGCGCTGGTCGGCGTGATCAGTGCCTTCGTCGCGCTGGCGCTGGTCCGGCTGATCGGCTTGTTCACGAACGTGGCTTACTTCCATCGCCTCGCCACGAGTCTCGTCTCCCCTGCCGCGAGCGAGCCCGGACTCTGGTCGCTCCCCATCCCGGTCGTCGGCGGACTCATCGTTGGGCTGTTGGCACGGTACGGATCGGAGAAGATCCGGGGCCACGGCATTCCGGAAGCGATGGAGGCAATCCTCATCGGCCGCAGTCGCATCGAGGCGCGGGTGGCGGTGCTCAAGCCGCTGTCCTCCGCGATCGCCATCGGCACGGGCGGTCCATTCGGCGCCGAGGGACCGATCATTGCGACGGGCGGAGCGTTCGGCTCGGTGTTTGCCCAGGCGTTCCATCTGTCGCCAGTGGAGCGCAAGACACTGCCACGGTGCTCCTGATGCGGCGCTCCATCCTCACGGAGAAGCTCGCTCGCCGCGGGCGGCACGTGACGCGCGAGTACGGTGTCAACCCGCTGCATGTGCTGCGCGTCGAGGACGTGATGGACCCGCCGGTCGCGCCTCCCACCGCAGCCGTGGGGGCCGGTGGTCACCTACCCGGACGAGCTGCTCGAGACGGCGATGCAGAAGCTGCTCGAGCACGAGCTCGACGTGCTTCCCGTGGCGAGTCCGGAGGACCCAGCCCGCGTGGTGGGTTACGTCGAGCGCTCCGCCATTCTCGGCGCATGGGTCCAGCTCACGCGCGACGAGCACATTAGAGAGGAAGGCTGGCTCGCGCGGCTGCGCCGCGCGTCGCGCTAGCGGTTGCCCGCCCCCACCGCCCGCTCGGCGGCGCTCCGCCGGTGCTGCTGGAACCAGCTCATCATGTAGAGCTGGGTGCGCATGAAGTTGGACGGCTTCGAGCCGGTGCCGTGATATTCGGCGTTGAAGCGCAGCATCACCGTCGGCACGCCCCGCAGCTTGAGTGCCGCGTAGTACTCCTCGGTTTGCGGAATCGGCGTGCGCCGGTCGAGCTCCCCTGTCATCAAGAGCGTGGGCGTGGTGACGCGCCCGACATACATGAGCGTGGAGTGCGCCAGCCACTCGTCGGGCTTGTCCCAGAACGGCTGCCGGAAGAAGCTGAAGGTGAAGAGCGGGACATCGGTCTGCCCCGCCATGCCGATCCAGTCGGTCACCGGGCAGCGCACCGCCGCCGCGGCGAAGCGATTGGTGTGCCCGATCACCCAGCTCGAGAGCACGCCGCCCCCCGAGCATCCGCCGACATACATGCGCGTCGTGTCCACGTAGCCGCGCCCGACCACCGCGTCCACCCCGGCCATGAGGTCGTCGTAGTCGGGTCCCGGATAGTTGTGGTCGATGCCGCTCGAGAACGCGTCGCCGTAACCGGTCGAGCCGCGCGGATTGGTGTACAGCACCACGTAGCCGTTCGCCGCGAAGTTCTGGAACATGTAGCTGAACCCCACGTTGTACATCGAGAACGGGCCGCCGTGAATCTCGAGGATCAGCGGATAGTGCTTCGCCGGATCGAACGCCGGCGGCTTGACGATCCAGCCCTGTACCCGCGTCCCGCCGCTCGACGTGTACCACACCTCTTCGACTCGGGCCAGCCGCTTGTTCGCCAGCACGTCGTCATTCACCGCGGTGACGCGCGCCGGAGGGGGGGCCTGCCCGCGCCGCAGATCGATCCGCACGACGTCGGGGGCGTGGTCCGGATCGCTGCGTACGCCGACACCCACGGACGTGCGCCCCAACGACGTGAGCGAGACCACCTGCGGCCCCTGCGTGACGTCGCGGATGCCGCCCGCGAGATCGGCGTAGCGGACGTTGATCGACCCGCGATCGGGAGCGGTGAAGTAGACGCCCTTACCGTCCGGCGCCCAGCGCAGATTGTCCGGATCGCGGTCCAGGGTGCGGGAGAGATTGCGCAGCCCCGACCCGTCGAGCCCCACCGTCCAGAGATCCGCCGTGCGGTGTGTCTTGTCCGTGGAGTCGGATCCGGCGAACGCGACGGTGCGCCCGTCCGGGGACACCACCGGGGTGGCCCAGTACCCGGGCCGTGAGACGAGGGGCCGGATCGCGCCGCTCGCCACGTCCAGCGCGTAGATGCGCGACACCTGGTACTGGCGATCCCACGTGGTGTCCCGCAGGCCGTCGAACACGAGCGTGCGCCCGTCGGGCGTCCAGTCGTAGCCCGCGCCGAACGTGAGCCCGTCGAACCGGGCGCCCACGTGCCAGCGCCCGCTCGTCAGCGGCCGCGCAGTGCCGCCGTCCGCCGACACGAGGAACAGGTGCGTAAAGCCCTGCTGCATGAATCCCATCTTGTCCTGTCGGTAGTGCAGGTCGTCCACGACGCGCGGCGCGGGGGTCCACTTCGCGCCCTCGGGAGGCTTGGGGAGCGAGATGGTCCAGAGGGTGGAATCGGGCACGAGCATCACGAAGGCGATCGCCTTGCCGTCGGGCGCCCACTTCGCATCGGTCGGCGTCTCAGTCACGCGCGTTACCTGCGAGGACGCTCCCTCCGCATCCATCCAGCGCACGAAGATCTGTGTGCCCTTGGGCTCGCCGTCCGCGAGATAGAGGAGGCGGGTGCCGTCCGGCGACCAGCGCGCGTCCGACCCCTTCACGAGGAAGCGGTGGTGCGACCCGTCCGCGCTCATGATCCAGAGGGCCGACTCCCATTTGTCGTCGACCTTGTTGACCCAGCGGCGCGTATACACGATCTGCGAGCCGTCTGGGGAGATCTGCGGATCGGAGACCTGCTCCCAGTCGAGGTAATGGTCGACGGTGAGCAGAGTGTCGGAAGCGGTCTCCTGAGCGGGCGCGGCCAGCACTGCTCCCGCCCACAACAACAGCGCAAGACGCAACGAGCGAAGCATCGGATGTTCCTTGTGGACGGGTGATCAGTAGGTCAGGTCGAGGCGCGCGGTCCAGTAGCGCGGCAACGGCTGCGTGAACAGATCTTCGAACACGGCGCCTTCGGTGCCGTGCGCGTTGACTTCCGGGTCGAGGCCTTTGTAGCTCGTCAGGGTCAGCAGATTGCGACCCGCCACAGTGAAGGTCATCCCCGCCGCGCCGAGGCGACCAGCCCAGGTGGCGGGCGCGGTGAAGGCAACGGAGAGCTCGCGCAGCTTGAGAAAGCTTGCGGATTCCACCCATCCAGCCGACGTGCCCGCTGCCCACGCAGCCAACGGCACCTGATCTGCGAGCGGCGTGGAAGGATCGCTGGACGCCCGACAGGTCCCTCTCATGCACCGCACCTGTTCGGTTCCGTTGAGCAGGTTATTGCCACCACGGTACTCCAGGAGCCCGGCGATACGGAAGCGGCGACGCAGTGTGAGGGCGCTGCTCAAGGATGCTCCCTGCGTTGGGAACGGCGTGCCAAGGAATGCCCGCTCTGTGGCGACCTGCACGTCGGTGGGCGACACCAGGCCGTCCCCGTTCACGTCCGCGTAGCGGATGATGGGATTGCCCGTGTAGCTGCCGAGCGGGAGACCGGTTTCGGCCGTCTGGAACAGGCCGCCGCCGCCGCTGAAAACAAAGGCTGACACCACCCCCGACATAGCGACCCGGTTGCGATTTCCCCACGCCGCCAGCCCTACGCTCCAGGCGAGGTCCGGCCGCTCGACCAGACTCGCCGCCAGAGACAACTCGATTCCCTTATTGGTGACGGCGCCCGCGTCAAAGACGTCGACACCTCCACCCGCCGATCCTGGGAAGACGACCACCGAAATCACGTTCGATGTGCGTTTTCTGTAGATCGTACCGCTGAACGTGACCCTGCCTTTGAGCAGCTCCGCATCCGCGCCTGCCTCGAGCTCGCTGCTGCGCTCGGGCCGGTGACCGACGATCACCGCCTCGCGGCCCGCCGCGCCGTACGCTGCCCGGAGGCGCCAGCTGGTGAGGGGGAAGCCGCCGGAGGGGACGGGCCCCCGCCAGGAGAATCCCAGGCTCGGGTAGACGGCTGCCGGGTCGTCAACGTGGAATCGTGTGGTCGCGTCGCGCCGCAGCCCGGCCGTGACGAACAGCCGGTCCCGCCAGGCGACCTGTTGTTGCAACACGAGGCCGAAGGTGGACGTGACCGCGCGCAACCGCTGCTCACGGATACTGAACGCGCCCCCGAAGACGGACGCCGCGCTGTCGAACAAATCGGCGCTGTTCTTGAAGTAGTGCACCCCTGCCGTGGTGCGAAGTGAGAGGGACGGAGACGGCTCGAACATCCCCGTCGCGGTGAGCGCGCCGGTGAAACGACTGCTGCGCCGCCGGCCCTGCGCCACGGAGGAGAACGCCGGGTTCGCGTTAGGTCCCTCCCCGGGGCGCTGCACCTGACCGTCCTGTTGATCGGTGTGATCGAGACCCGCGACCGCGCGCACATTGAGCTGGGCGACCGGGCGCCACCCAGCGGCGAGACTCCCATTCACCCGTTCGACGTGCTGAGACGTAGTGATTTGGAACAGCTCACCCGGAAGGAATGTGCCCCAACCGCCGCGGGTGGAATCGCCGCCCAGCAGCCCGCTCGAGAGAATGCCGGGACCGTTGTCGTTGCTCGGCAGGCGCAGGTTGCTCGCGAAGTAGCCCGCGTTCACCGTGAGGTCCGCGCGGTCGCCGCTCACCAGCTGTCCGCTGCCCCGCAGGTCGGTACGCTGCTGATAATTGGGGTTCAGCACGTCGGCGCGCAGACCACCCGTGGTTGCGAGCCGTGCTTGCTCGCCGCCGGGCAGCCCGTATACGCCGCCGAATCCGTCCCATTGAGCCGCAACCGAGTATCGCTGCGAGGTGCTCCCGCCGGACGCGCTCACGCCGTACTGCCGCAGGTATCCATGGCGGAACGGAGATGAGCCGGGAGCGTCGAGCACGTTGCCGCTGAACAAGCGGCACCGTCCGCTGGCCACGTCGGCCGCCAAGCAGCGCGCTCCCGACGAGTCCACCCCGTGGAAGTTGCCGGGAAAATCGAGCGGCTGTGCGGCCACCCCTTGCGACGAAAATGCCCGCACCCGCGACCGACCGGGGACTCCGCGCTTCGTCGTGATGAGCAGCACGCCGTTGGCGGCGTCCGTCCCGTACAGCGCCGTGGCCGCCGGGCCGGGCAGGATCGCGATGGTCGCGATGCGTTCGACGTCAATGTCGTCCACTCGCGAGGTTGTTTGTCCGCCGACGGGCACGAGGAGCGTCGCCGGGTCGTCGTCGGCGCGGATCCCGTCCACGTAGATCTGCGGTGCGCTCGTCGCCAAGAAGCTCGACGCGCCACGCATCAGGAGGCGCGATCCGGTCCCGAACGTTCCCGAGCTGGCGAGGACCTCCAGTCCGGGAACGCGTCCGGTGAGAAGCTCGCTCAGCGTGTGCACTGGAGATTTGCGCAGCAACGAATCGACATCGAGCAGCGTGACTCCCGCGCCGAGCTCGGTCACGCTGCGGTCGCCCGTCAACAGCGGCGCGGTCGGGGCGGCGTGCCCGGGTGTCGTGTCTTGCTGTGCCCTGAGTGAAACCGCGAGAAGCGATGCGATGATCGCGAGTGACGCACTGCGGACCGGTGCCATCGACGGACCCTGCGACGGGGAGTCTCACTAAACAAATGCGCATTGCCGCTCGTCACAAGATGGCACTGTGGCGGCCGTGCAACAGCCCGACGCGCCCAGTCAGCGCGCCGCTTTCACGCCTCCCGTCAGACTGTCTTTGACGACCTGGCCGCCCTTCATCACGAAGCCCACGTGCTCGAGCACGGTCACGTCCTGCAGCGGATCACCCGCGACGCCGATCACGTCGGCGAATTTTCCCGGCTCGAGCGCGCCGACTCTGTCGGCCCAGCCGATCAGGTCCGCGGCGTTGACGGTGGCGGCCTGGATCGCCTGCAGCGGCGTGGTGCCCCAGCGCACCATGTGCGCGAACTGTTTCGCGTTCCAGCCGTGCGGGTACACGCCCGCGTCCGTGCCGTACGCGATCTTCACGCCCGCCTGCACCGCCTTCTTGAAGTTCTCCCGCTGCTGGCGCCCCACCAGGCGTTCCTTGTCGATGATCTTCTGGGGGAAGCCGAGCCGCGTGTACTCGGCGATGATGTAATCGTCGTTGTAGATGTCGGCGACCAAGTAGGTGCCGTGCTCCTTCATGAGGCGGATGCCTTCGTCGTCGATCAGGCTGCCGTGCTCGACCGACGCGACGCCGGCGCGCACCGCGCGCTTGATCGCCTCCGCGCCGTGGGCGTGCGCGGCCACCTTGCGGCCCCACATTGCCGCCTCCTCGACCACCGCGTTCAGCTCTTCCTGCGAGTATTGCGGCGCGCCGACCGACTCCTCCTCGGACAAGACCCCGGCGCTGGCGAGCACCTTGATGACGTCCGCGCCGTACTTCACCTCGAACCGGATCTTCTCACGAATCTGGCTCACCCCGTTGGCGATCCCCGTGAAGCCCTCGAACCGGAGGTACGGGGACATGCCGTTCACGTCACCGTGGCCCCCGGTGGCGGAGAGGGGCATCGTGGACACGAGCATGCGCGGCCCCGGAATCACGCCCTCGTTGATCGCGTTGCGCAGCGCGACGTCGACAAACTCGCCGGCCCCGACGTTCCGAATCGTGGTGAACCCCGCGTCGAGCGTACGCTTCGCGTACAGGTGCGCGCGGACGGCCTCATCGATGGGGCTCATGCGAAACAGCTGCTTGTAGTAGTCGCCGGGCTCGGACGTGACGTGCGTGTGGCAATCGATCAGGCCCGGCAGCACGGTCGCGTTGCGCAGATCGATCACCCGCGCGTCGCGCGGTGCATGGCCGGCCACGGCGTCCCCGGGACCGACCTCCTTGATGCGGTCGCCCTCGATCAGGATCGCCTGGTTGGTGAGCACCGTGCCCGTGCGCACGGAAATGAGCCGTCCCGCGCGCACCAGCACGCTCGAGCGGACGGCCGAGTCCGCCTGGGCCGCGAGGTCGCGTCCCGCGAGGAGACCCGCGACGAAAATCAAGCCGGCGCGCCGGATCATCGCGTGGCTCCAATCGTCTTCTCGATGCGCTGGGCGAACACGTGCGCTCCGGCCGGTGCCATGGTGCGCGCGTCCCCCTTGATCTCGTAGCTGTCGGCGAGCACCGGCCTCCCGGTGGTGGCATCGAACAGCTCGGCCGTGAGCAGCCACACGAGGTTCGAGAGATTCGAAATGGTCCCCTTCGCGACCCAGCGGGCGCCGAGCTGCCGCGCGACGGTCAGGGCGCAGTCGTTACCGCACGGGTTTCCCGCCGGCTCCGCAGTGGCGACCGCGGTCGCGACGGCGCCCGAATCGACCAGGGCCACCCGCTCGGATGCACGCAGCGTCGCGAGCAGCTTGCTCGTGGCGGCCGCCACAACGGCCGTGTCACCGGGGGAGAGCACATTGGCGTGCTCGCCGTCGAACCGGAGGTTCAACACCACGACCGCCGGCCGTGGGCCGACCGTTTGCGCCGCCGAACGAGCAGCGGCGACCGAGAGCAGCATCGAAACACCGACGAAAGCCCCTGCGCGCACGCGAATCCTCCGGGTCGTGGGATGCTACGAACGGGTGTAATCTAGAGGCCTCTCGACTGGGGCACCAATGACCTCGACCGGACCCACCGCGAGCGATCAGCGCGCCGCCGTCACCGCCGGTTTCCTCGGCTGGACGCTCGACGCGTTCGATTTCTTCCTGGTCGTGATGACGCTGACGGCGATCGGGAAGGAGTTCGGGAAGTCCGACGCCGCGATCGCCCTCTCGCTCATGCTCACGCTCCTGTTCCGGCCGGTGGGTGCATTCATCTTCGGGCTGCTGGCGGACCGATACGGCCGCAAGCTGCCTTTGATGATCGACCTGGTGTTCTATTCCGTGGTCGAGGTGCTCACGGGCCTGGCGCCGAGCTACGCCACGTTCCTGGTGCTGCGCGCGCTGTTCGGGATCGGTATGGGAGCGGAATGGGGTGTGGGCGCGTCGTTGGTAATGGAGAAGGTGCCGCCCCGCTACCGCGGCGTCGTGTCGGGGTTGCTGCAGCAGGGGTACGCGTTGGGCTACCTCCTGGCGGCGGTGTGCTACCTGTTCGTGTTCCCCCACTGGGGATGGCGGCCACTGTTCTTCATCGGCGGGCTCCCCGCACTGCTGGCGCTGTACGTGCGGGCGCGCGTCAAGGAATCCGAGGTGTGGCGCGAGACCCGTCACGAGAGTTGGGGCGGTCTGGGCCGCGCGATCGTAGGCAATTGGAAGCTGTTTCTGTACCTCACCGTCCTGATGGCGATGATGAACATGGTGTCGCACGGCACCCAAGACATGTACCCCGCGTTTCTCGAGCGCGACTGGGGCTTCGGGCCCACGGGCCGCGCCGCGCTCACCGCGTTCTCGCAGGTGGGAGCGCTGGTGGGCGGCGTGCTGTGCGGCCTCTACTCCGACCGGCTGGGACGGCGGCGCACCATCGGGCTCGCCCTGGCCGGTGCGGTGGTCACCGTCCCCATCTGGGCGTTCGCCCCCGCCCTGCCGCTGCTCGTCGCGGGCGCCTTCATCATGCAGTTCTTCGTTCAGGGGGCCTGGGGCGTCATCCCGGCGCACATCAACGAGCTGTCACCCGACTCGGTACGGGGCTTCCTGCCCGGCTTCGCCTACCAATGCGGCGTGGCGGTTGCCAGCCAGATTCCGCACACGCAGGCGCTGTTCGCAGCGGACACGAGCTACGCGCGGGCGATGGCTCTCTCGGCAGCGACGGTATTTCTCCTGGGCGCCGTCGTGGCATGGGCGGGCCCCGAACGCCGGGGAGTGGCGTTCGGGCGCGGCGTTCCATACCCTTAAGCGCCATGACAACGTTCGTGAAAGCGACCCAGGCCTACCAGCAGGGCCAGCGCACCCTGCCCGGGCGCTACTACAACGCGCCCGAGATCTGGGCCGAAGAGCGGGAGCGCATCTTCGCGCGGCGCTGGGTCTGCGTGGGCCGCGCCGCCGAGCTCGCCCAGCCGGGGGACTACGCGGTCCGGGCCGTCGGCGGCGAGAGCGTCATGGTGGTGCGCGGTCAGGACAGCGCGGTGCGCGCCTTCTATAATGTGTGCCGCCACCGCGGCACACGGCTGTGCGAGACGCAGCGCGGCCGCCTCTCCGAGACGATCCAGTGCCCCTATCACGCGTGGACCTACACGCTCGACGGGACGCTGATCGGGGCGCCGCACATGAACGAGGTGGCGGGGTTCGACAAACGGGACTACCCGCTCCATCAGATCGCGCTGGCCGAGTGGGAGGGGTTCCTGTTCGTCAACCTGGCCGACGATCCCGAGCCGTTCGCGCGGGCGTTCGCCCCGCTCGCGGGGCGGTTCAGCCGCTTCAACATCTCCAGCCTGCGCTCGGGCGGCCGCATCGACTACGACGTACAGGCCAACTGGAAGCTGGTGTTTCAGAACTTTTCCGAATGCCTGCACTGCCCCATCATCCACCCGGGACTCGCCAAGCTGACCCCGTACACGAGCGGCGAGAACGACCTGTTCGAGGGGCCGTATCTCGGCGGCTACATGGTGATCACGGCGCCGGGCGGCAGCCTGACGATGAGCGGGCGGGCGTGCGGGCCGGCGGTAGGCGACCTGCCGGCGGAAGACCAGAATCGCGTCTACTTCTACACGATTTTTCCCAACCTGCTGCTGTCGGTCCACCCGGACTACGTGATGTTCCACACGCTGTGGCCGCAGTCGCCTGACCGCACCCACATCACATGCGAGTGGCTATTCCACCCCGACGCCTTCGGGCAGCCGGGCTTCGATCCGGACGACGCG
>Ga0209761_1003442_pt1 | contig 10450 bp, 8 predicted proteins | sample GraSoi013_1_40cm_4_FD_185818 | JGI IMG/M metagenome (GOLD analysis project Ga0209761, IMG submission 185818) | Grasslands soil microbial communities from the Angelo Coastal Reserve, California, USA - Sample 09_25_2013_1_40cm (SPAdes) (version 2) | ecosystem: Environmental > Terrestrial > Soil >... | reverse complement strand
AGCCCTTCAAGCTCGTAGAGCCCGCTGCCTCCGATGACGCCGATCGCGGGCCCGTTCACCTGCTCGGCCCCCCCTGGGGGTCCGCGACCAGATCTCCGTGCACGCCGGCGTCGGCGCGGGCCACCCGCACCCGCGCGACCCGTCGCATCAGCGCGTCGGGCCCGCCGAAGACGACCTCGACGTAGTTGCCGGTGAGGCCGACGAGGCTGCCGGTGGTGCGGTCGCGCGTCTCCAGCACCAGCACGTCTTCCGTCCGCCCCACGAGGGCGCGCCGGAAGGCGCCGGCCTTGGCGGCGCCCAGCGCGCGCAGCCGCGCGGCGCGGCCGGCGACGGTCTTGCCGTCCACGTGACCGGGCCGGGCGGCCGCCTCGGTTCCCTTCCGATCGGAGTACGGGAACACGTGCAGATAGGTGAACGGCAGCGCCTCGATCAGCGCCTGCGTCGCCGCGGCGTCCTCCTCGGTTTCGCCGGGGAAGCCGGCGATCACGTCGGCGCCCAGGCCCAGCATCGGGATCGCGCGGGCGAGCCGCTCCACGACCGAGCGATACATCGCCGTGCTGTAGGGCCGCCGCATCGCGCGCAGCACGCGGTCGCTCCCGCTCTGCAGCGGCAGGTGGAAGTGCGGCGCGATGGCCGGCGCGCCGGTCAGCACGTCGAGCACGTCCCCGGTGAAGTAGGCCGGCAGCATCGACGACAGCCGCAGCCAGCGCAGCCCGTCGATCTCCACCAGCGCGCGCAGCAGCGCGGCGAGCGAGGTGCGCGGCACGAGGTCGGCGCCGTAATGGCCGAGGTCGATGCCGGTCAGCGTGACCTCCGGGCGCCCGGCCTCGACGAGCAGGCGGACCTGGTCGGCCACGAGCTTGGGCTCCAGACTGCGGCTGGCCCCCCGCGCGCGCGGCACGATGCAGAAGGCGCAGCGGTGCTGGCAGCCGTCCTGGATCTTGAGAAACGCGCGCGAGCGGCCGAGCGCCCGCGGCCGCGGATCGACGTCGGCGAGCCGCGCGCCGCGCAGGTCCCCGACCTCGACGCGAGGCGCCCTCGGGCGCGGCCCCTCGAGGATCTCGTCCAGCAGCGCGGGCAAGCGCTCCTTGTCGGCGTTGCCGACGACGAGATCCACGCCGGCCTCGCGCGCGACCTCGTCGGCGCTCGTCTGCGCCCAGCAGCCCGTGACGACGACGCGCGCGTCGGGATTGGCGCGGCGCGCGCGGCGGATCGCCTGCCGGTCGGAGACCTCGGCGCGCGCCGTCACCGTGCAGGTGTTGACGACGACGACGTCCGCGGCGGCGCCGAACGCCACCGTCGAAAAGCCGCGCGCCTCGAGGGCCGCCTGCAGCCGTTGGCTGTCGACCTGGTTGAGGCGGCACCCGAGGGTCGCGAAGGCGACGCGGCGGCTCGTCACGCCACCGCCTCCTTCAACTGGCCGCAGGCCGCGCCGATGTCCTCGCCCTTGCTCCAGCGCACGGTGGTGGTGATGCCGGCGTCGAGCAGGATCGACTGGAAGGCGAGGATGCGCGCGAGCGGCGGCCGGCGAAACTCGGAGGCCGGCCAGTCGTTGAACGGGATCAGGTTCACCTTGGCGCGCACGGTGCGCAGCAGGCGCGCCAGGCGCTGGGCATCTTCGGGCGCGTCGTTCACCCCGTCGAGCAGCACGTACTCGAAGAACACGCGCTGCCGCGGCGCCAGCGGGTAGCGCCGCACGGCCGCCATGAGCGCCTCGAGGCTCCACGCGCGGTTCACCGGCATGAGCCGCGAGCGGACCTCGTCCGAGGCCGCGTGCAGCGAGATCGCGAGGTTCACCTTGAGGTTCTCGCGCCCGAGCTTTTCGATGCCCGTCACGAGACCGACGGTGGAGACGGTGATCCGCCGGGGCGAGTAGCCGAGCCCCAGCTTCGCGTCGGTCAGGATCTTCAGCGTCTTCACCACCTCCGCGTAGTTCGCGAGCGGCTCGCCCATGCCCATGAAGACGAGGTGCGTCGCGTGCTCCACGGCGTTGGCCCGGAGGACCTGGCCGAGGATCTCGGCGGCCGTGAGGTTTCGCACGAGCCCCATCGTCCCGGTCAGGCAGAAGGCGCACGCGTACCCGCAGCCGACCTGCGTGGACAGGCACAGCGTGACGCGGCCGTCGTCCGGCATCACCACGCTCGACACGCGCGCGCCGTCCTCGAGGCGGAAGACGAGCTTGCGGCTGCCGTCCTGCGACGGCGTCTCCCGCTCGACCTCGGGCAGCGCGACGACCACGCGCTCGGCGAGCGCCGAGCGGAAGTCCTTCGGCAGATCGGTCATCGCCTCGAGCTCTACGACACCCTTGCGATAGATCCACGTGGCGAGCTGGCGGCCGCGATAACGCGAGGCGCCGAGCTCCACCGCGAGGTCTTCCATCTCGGAGGGCAGCATTCCGACGAGGTTCGGGAGGGACATCGGAGGAAGAATAACATGGCAAAACCGACACTCAGTTTTCCACCGGGAACGCGAGTGGTCAGTGGATAACCGTGTGCGGAAAATCCGGCCGCCCATGTAATGTCGGTCACTTAGAGCGCTTCGCCCATGCGATGAGCAGAATCCGAGGATCCGGCTCAGTCGCGCAGCAGGACGTACAAATCGAGGAGGTTCGTATTGGTCGGACCCGAGACGACGAGGTCGCCGGCCGCCGACAGGAACGTGGAGGCGTCGTTGTCGTCGAGGGCGGCCCGCGCCGCGCGCCCGGCGCGCTCGCCGCGCGCGATCGTTTCGGCGTCGGCGACGGCGCCCGCCGCATCAGTCGGACCATCGGTGCCGTCGGTGCCTGCCGCGAGCACGACGACGCGATCGTCGGGGCGCAGCTCCAGCGCCGCCGCCAGCACGAATTCCTGGCAGCGGCCGCCGCGGCCCCGCCCGCCCACCGTCACCGTCGTCTCGCCGCCGGCGATGAGACACGTTCGCGGCGGCAGCGTCCGCGCGCGCGCGACGAGCTCGCGCGCGACCTCCCGCGCCTCGCCCTGCAAACCGCGCGTCAGCACCTCGGCGCGATAGCCGCGCCGGCGCGCCTCGGCGGCGGCGGCGTCCACCACCAGCGCGTTGTTGCCGATGACGAGGTTGGTCACGCGCTCGAAGGCGGGATCGCCGGGCTTCGGCGTCTCCGGGACCTCGCCGCGCGCGCCGGCTTCGAGCCGCGCGCGCACCGCATCGGGCACGAGGTATCCCACGCCCCGGCGTTGGAGCACCGCCAGCGCGTCGGCGAAGGTCGTCGGGTCCGGCGCCGTCGGCCCCGAGGCGATGACGTCGAGCGGATCGCTGATGACGTCGGAGAGGATCAGCGAGATCAGCGTGGCGGGCGCCGCCGCCCGCGCGAGCTGTCCGCCCTTGAAGAGCGACAGGTGCTTGCGCACCGCGTTCAGCTCGTTGATCGTCGCGCCGGCGCCCAGCAACAGGCGCGTGGTCTCCTGCTTCTCCGCGAGGGTGATCGCGGGCACCGGCGCCGGCGTGAGCGCCGAGCCGCCTCCGGAAATCAGGAAGAGGATGAGATCCTCCGCCCCCGCGGCTCGCACGCGGTTGACGATCGCCTCGGCGGCGGCCTGGCCCCGCGCGTCGGGCACGGGATGGCCGGCCTGCTTCACGATGATGCGCTCCGTGAGCACCGTATAGCCGTCCTTCACGACGACCAGGCCCTCGGTGATCCGCCGGCCGAGGGCTCGCTCCAGCGCCGCTGCCATCGCGCCGCTGGCCTTGCCGCAGCCGAACACGAGCAGGTGGCGCCAGGACGGACGGGTCAGGTCGACGCGGAGGCGCTCGAGGGCGCGATCGACGAGCGGGGCGACATTGCCGGCGGCGAGCGCCGCCCGCCAGATGGCGTGCGCGGCCGCGCGGGGCGCCTCAGGCAAGCGTCCGGAGCTTCTGTAGGCGCTCTCCGGCGTCCCGGAGCATGTCGTCGGTTTTCGGAAAACAGAAGCGGATCTTGGTGCGGCCGAGCTCGGGGTGGGCGTAGAACGACGAGCCCGGCACGGTGGCCACGCCGCATTCCTTGATCAGCCACATCGCGAACGCGTAGTCGTCGTCCACGCCGGCCGCCTTCATGAAGTGGGCGGCGTCGGTGAGGATGTAGTAGGCGCCGCTCGGCTTCCACGCGACGAAGCCGGCCGCCTCGATGTAGCCCCAGAGGAGGTCGCGGCGCTTCTGATAGCCCTCGCGCAGGCCGACGTAGTACGCGTCGGGGAACCGGAGCGCGGTGACCGCCGCCTCCTGGAGCGGATGCGGCGCGCCGACGGTGACGAAGTCGTGGGCGCGGCGGATGCCGACCGAGAGCTCCGGCGGCGCCACCGCGTAGCCGACGCGCCAGCCGGTGACGGAGTAGGACTTCGAGATCCCCGAGATGGTGACCGTGCGGTCGGCCATGCCGGGCAGCGTCGCGATCGGCGTGTGGCCGTGGCCGTCGTAGACGATGTGCTCGTAGATCTCGTCGGTGATCGCGAGCAAGTCGTGCTCGAGACACACCTCCGCGATCGCCTGCAGCTCGGCCCGCGAGAACACCTTGCCGGAGGGATTGTTCGGGCTGTTGAACACGATGGCCTTCGTGCGCGGCGACACGGCGCGGCGCAGGCGGTCGGGATCGAAGCTGAAGTCGGGCGGCTCCAGCGGCACCCACACGGGCCGGGCGCTCGAGATGACGCAGCCGGGGCCATAGTTTTCGTAAAACGGCTCGAAGATGATGACTTCCTCGCCCGGATTCAGGACCGCCAGCAGCGTCGACAACATCGTCTCGGTCGAGCCGCAGCACACGGTCACGTGGCGCTCGGGATCCACGTCCATGCCGTAGAACTTCCGGTACTTGTCGGCGATGGCGGTTCGCAGACCGGGCGTGCCCCAGGTGATGGCGTACTGGTGGAAGTCGCCGTCGATGGCGCGATGCGCGGCCTCGAGCAGCTCCCTGGGCGGCGGGAAGTTCGGCATGCCCTGGGCGAGGTTCACGCCGCCCAGCTGGCTCACCACGCGCGTCATCTCGCGGATGACGGACTCGGTGAAGCCCTGCACGCGCTCCGAGATGCCGATCACGCGATCACGTCGCGCTCGATCGGGTCGACCTGCACGCCTTTGCCCTTCAGCCACGCCACGCCGCGCGCCAGCGTGTCCTCGCCCGCCTCCATCTCCAGGGCGACCCAGCCGTAGTCTTCCTTCACGTCGGCGCGCCGGATGTTGATGACGATGTCGAAGTCCTTCACCAGATGATAGAGGATGGGCTCCTGGATCAGGTTCGAGGGAAACGTCAGCCGCACGCGCGTGCGGGTCATGGCCGGCACGCTCCTACCGACCTCCCGCGATGGCGGGCACGATCGACACCGCGTCGCCGTCCTTGAGGGCGGTCTTCTTGCCGTCCATGAAGCGGATGTCTTCCTCGTTCACGTAGATGTTGATGAAGCGGCGCAGCTCGCCGCTCTCGTCCACCAGCCGCTCCTTGAGCCCGGGGAACTGGCGCTCGAGGTCGGCCACGACGTCGTCCACCGTGCCGCCCTTGGCGGACACCTCGGCGTTGCCCTTCGTGACCTGGCGCAGCGGGGTGGGAATGCGGACCGTCACCGGCATCGTCGTCTCCTTGTCAGCTCGTCTGGTTCTTGAGATCGGCCAGCGCGCGATCGAAGGCGGACAGCGAGGGCTTGATCTTCACGTGCGCCTCCAGCCGCTCGTAGAGCGCGTCGGGCGTCTTGAGCCCGTTGCCGGTGATGCTGATGACCACCGACTCGCCGCGCGGGATCACGCCCGTCTCGATCAGCTTCTTGGTGACGGCCACCGTGACGCCGCCCGCCGTCTCGGTGAAGATGCCCTCCGTCCGTGCCAGCAGCAGCATCCCCTCGATGATCTCCTCGTCGGTGGCGTGCTCGCCGTGGCCCCCCGACTCCTTCGCGACCTTGTAAGCGTAGTAGCCGTCGGCGGGGTTGCCGATGGCGAGCGACTTCGCGATCGTGTTCGGCCGCACCGGCCTGAGCACGTCGCTGTCGTTCTTGATCATGGTCACGATGGGCCCGCAGCCGAGCGCCTGCGCGGCGTGCATCTTCGTCTTCACGGGGCCGTCGATCAAGCCGAGCGTCTTGAGCTCCTTGAGGGCCTTCCAGATCTTGGTGATCAGGGAGCCGCCCGCGCAGGGCACGATAATATGCTGCGGTGTCCGCCAGCCCAGCTGCTCGGCGATCTCGTAGCCGAACGACTTGGAGCCTTCCGAGTAGTACGGCCGGAAGTTCACGTTCACGAACGCCCAGCGGTACTTGTCAGCGATCTCCGAGCAGAGGCGGTTCACCTCGTCGTAGGTGCCGTGCACCGCGACCAGGGTCGGGTTGTAGACGAGCGTGCCCAGGACCTTGCCCTGCTCGAGGTCGGCCGGGATGAAGATGTAGGACTTCAGGCGTCCTTCGGCTGCGTGAGCGGCCACCGAGTTGGCGAGGTTGCCCGTCGAGGCGCAGGCGACGGTGTCGAACCCGAACTCCCGCGCCTTCGTCACCGCCACCGCCACCACGCGGTCCTTGAAGGACCAGGTCGGATGGCAGACGGAGTCGTTCTTGATCCAGACCTCCTTGCAGCCGAGCTCCTCGGCGAGGTTCTGCGCGCGGATCAGCGGCGTGAAGCCGACGTGGTGCCCGACCGCGACCTCACCCTCGATGGGCAGCAGGTCCTTGTAGCGCCACATGCTCGGCGGGCCGGCGGCGATCGACTCGCGCGTGACGACGCCCTTGAGCGCCTCGTACTGGTAGTCGACCTCGAGCGGACCGAAACAGAACTCGCAGACGTGAACGGGGGTCGCCGGATACTGACGCCCGCACTCCCGGCACTTCAAGCCCTTCAGCTTCGCCATGGCGTCTCCATCGGTAGGGGAATTGAGCCCCGAGTTTTGCTGCACCGACAGCAAGACATTTTAGTTACTAAAGCATATCCAGCGGGAAATACAAGGGCAGCGCGAAATGAAGGTATGCTCGCTTCGTGCGTCCGCTCGTGCTGCTGCTCGGCTTCGGCGTGGCGTTCGCCGCGGCGTCGCTCGGCGGCTCGATGCTCGGCTTCGACGACCATCCCGGCCAGCTCTATCGCGTCTGGCACGTGATGAACTACGGCCCGGCGCCGTGGGCGTGGGACCGCGGCTGGTGGGCGGGCTATCCGGAGCTGCAGTTCTATCCGCCCGGGTTCGCGTACCTCGGCGCGCTCCTCGCGTGGCCGACCACGGGCGTTCTCGACGTCGGGACGGTCTACCAGGCGCTGCTCTGGCTCGCCTATCTCCTGCCCGGAGTCACGACGTACGTCGTGCTCGCGCGGCTGACCGGCCTGCGTTGGCTCGCGCTGCCCGGGGCCTTCGTCGCGCTCACGCTGTCGGCGGGGCTGGCCAGCGGCGTGGATGGCGGCGTGCGCACGGGGATGGTCGGAGCGCGCCTCGCGTGGGCGCTCTTGCCGTCCCTGCTGGGGCTCCTGGCGCGCTGGGCCGAGGACGAGCGTCCGCTGTCGCCGGCGGTGCCGCTACTGCTCGCCGCCGTCACGCTGCTGCATCCCGCTCAGCTGCCGGCGGCGGTGGCGCTGGTGGTGCTGGCCGCCTGCGCCCGGGGGCCGTGGTGGCAGCGAGCCCGCGGGGCTCTCCGCGCGCTGATCCTGGCGGCGGCGCTGACCGCGTTCTGGACGCTGCCGCTGTTCCTCCGGTTGGCGGAGACGCGCGCGCTGGCGTGGGGGACGCTTTCGCTCGGCGAGGTCGCGCGCCCGCTGCCGATCGTCCTCGCGGCCCTGGCCGTCGCCGGCCTGCTCGACCGCACTCCCGCGGGCGCCGGCGAGCGTCTGGCGCTCTGGTGGCTCCCCGCGATGGTCGTGGTGACCGCGCTCGATCGCCTGGCGGCGGAGCCGCTCGGCATCCGCTGGCTGCCAGCCGCTCGCGTCGTCGACGGCGCCTGGATCGCGCTCGTCGTCGCCGGCGGCGTGGGCGCGGCGCGGCTGGCGCGGCGCCTCGACGCGATGCCGATCATGGAGCGCCTGGGCGTCTCGCCGCGCAGCGCGGCGTTCGGGCTCGGTGCCGCCGCGCTGTTCGCGCTGCTCTCGCTGGGCAGCGACACGCTGATGCTCCGGCCGGGCGCCGGGGTCTGGCCCTCGCTGTCCTCGATCGAGCGCGGTCTGCGCCTGCCGGATTTCTGGAGCTTGCTCGGCCGGCTGCCGGAGGGGCGCCTGCTGTTCGTCCGGTCGGGCGTGCCGCTGGTCTATGGCGGGAACTGGTGGCGGCCGCACACCCACGTGACCGCGCTGACGCCGGTCGGCGGCGGCCGCGACATCGTGCACGGCACCTTCACGCATCCCTCACCCATCGCCGCCCTCGTCTACCGCGGCGACGCCGGGCCCGGCGCCATCACGCAGCTCGCGGAGCAGCTCGACGGCCGCACGCTCTTCGGCGAACGACTCGAGGCGCTGGACCCGGCGCGCTTCGCGGCGCTGGCCGACCGGCTGGGCGTCGCGGTCGTCGTCGCGCTGGAGGACGACGTCACACAGCTCGGCTGGCTGGCCGAGAGCACGGCCTTCCGGCGCCGGCTTTCGCTGGCGCCCTTCGTCGTCTTCACACGCGAGAGCGCGATGGCGCTGCCGACCGCACGCGACGGCGTCTGGCGCACCACCCTCGCTGGCGAGGCGGGCGGCTGGGCGTGCGCGCGCGTCGCCTACTATCCGCTCTGGCGCGCGGACGGGGACGGCGCGCCGCTCCCGACGCGCCGCGGCGCCGACGGGCTCCTCGAGGTGCGGCTCACGCGCGCGCTCCAGACGGTGACGCTGCGCTACGATCCGGGCGTCCCGGAGCTCGCCGGCGTCGTGCTCAGCGCCGTCGCGCTGGCGGCGTGGGCCGTCTCCGCGTGGAGATCCGGCTAGCCCTTCACCGCGGCTGCGCCGGCGTCGGCGCACTCCTGGTCCTGCTCGCCGGTGCCGCCCCCGCAGCCGATGCCGCCGATCACCCGCCCGCCGACCACGATGGGCGCGCCGCCGAGGGTCGGCAAGACGTCACCCTGCGCCACGATCGGCATCACCTGCCAGAAGCCCCAGCCCTTGGCGCCGAGCGTCGTCAATTCGGCCGTGCTGCGCCGGAACGCGGCCGCGGCCGTCGCCTTGGCGCGCGACGTCTCCGGCGTGAGGAAGCCGGTGCCGTCGCCGCGCGCGCTCAGGACGAGACGCCCGGCCTCGTCCACCACCGTCACCGTCATCGGCGAGCCGAGCGCCTTCGCCTTGCCCTGCGCCGCCTTCACGGCGGCTTCTGCCATCGCGAGCGTGAGGTCGATCATGGACGTCTCCTGACTGGTGTGATGGGGGGCCCCGACATGGCCCCCCAAACCCCCCAAGCGCTCGGGCCGCCCCGGCGCAGCCGTGACGGCCCTCGTTATCCCGACAGGCTCTTAGTCGGGTGCGATCACGTGGGTGAACATCACGGCACCGCCGTCGTCGACGAGACGGACCGTCAGGTGCGCGGCCTCGACGAGCACCTCGCCGAAGTTGAACACGCCGCCGCGGGCGAAGAGCGAGCGCGGGTTGAGGGTGACGTCGAGCGGCCGCGGCCGCCCCAGCGTCGCCGACAGCGGCCCGGCCACGAGCTCGTGGAACGACCACTCGGATGTCGGCTGGTGGCGGATCACCTCGGCGTGGTGGACATCGGCCGCCACGAAGACGAGATTCTTCACGTGGTGGGCGCGGAAGTGCGCGAGGATCGCGTCGCGCTCGGTGACGAAGCCGCCGCCGTCCTGAGGCAGGCCGAAGAGATCCACGCCGGTCCACGAGTCGCGCGCGTCCGGCTTGCCGGTCGGAATCGACAGCGACACGCTCGTGACGACGACCTTCCAGACCGCGGTGGACGACGTCACGCCGTCGAGGAGCCAGCGCTTCTGGGCGGCCCCGAGCATGCTCTTGCCGGGGCCGTCGGTCTCCCGGTTCAGGCTGCGGTACTGGCGCGTGTCGAGGATAAAGACCTCGAGCAGGCGTCCCCACCGGAAGCGCCGGTAGAGGCGCGTGGGCTCCTCGGCCGGCGACGCGATCGGCCAGTAGTCGAGCATCGCCCGGCGCCCCGTGGGCATCAGCCCGTCGTGCGGGCCCGAGAAGTCGTTGCGCACCTCGTGGTCGTCCCAGATGGCGTAGACCGAGGTGGCGCGCAGCAGCGCCTGCAACGGCGGGTCCTCGCGCTGGTAGCGGTGGCGCGCGCGGTATTGCGCGAGCGTGCGGGCGCGGAACTCGGCGCCCGGCACCACGCCGGGCTTGTCGCACGGAACATCGGCGTAGATGGTATCGCCCACGAACAGGAAGAAGTCGGCGCGGCGCTCGAGCATCGGGCGGAAGATCCGGTAGCCGCCCTCCTGCGGCCGGCAGTATCCGCCGCCGCCCAGATCGCCCGACCAGAGGAACGTCACGCGCGCCGGCGCGTCCGGCGGCGGCGCGGTGACGAACTCCGCCTCGGCGCGCGCCTCGCCCTGGCTCACGCGCACCGCGTAGCGTGTCG
>Ga0209761_1003440_pt1 | contig 10451 bp, 11 predicted proteins | sample GraSoi013_1_40cm_4_FD_185818 | JGI IMG/M metagenome (GOLD analysis project Ga0209761, IMG submission 185818) | Grasslands soil microbial communities from the Angelo Coastal Reserve, California, USA - Sample 09_25_2013_1_40cm (SPAdes) (version 2) | ecosystem: Environmental > Terrestrial > Soil >... | reverse complement strand
TACCTCTCGGTGCGGTACCTGCGCCCGGAGAAGGCTGAGAGCGCCAGTTGTGCCATCGCCTTCAGATTCCCCAAGAGGGAAAGGACAGGAAGGCTCGCAAGTGCCAGCACCGCGAACAGAAAGGCGGACTGAGCGAAGGCGGGAAGATGAACTACGAACACTCCCGGGACGATGCAAAGAATGATCGCACTCACGTGCAGCATCTGCAGATGTCGGAAGGCGATCCTAATGTGATATTCGAATTCCCGCCACAGCGCCTGAGCTGCCATTTCGCCGCCCCACCTCACGGGGTCACGGATTCCCGGATGTCGTCCAGCGCCTTGTCGGCCTTCGGGGTCGCGCGGCACATCCTGACCGCGACCTTCCGCTTCGAGTCTCTTGCGTTGACGAGCAGGTATGTGCTATCCACCAACGCCTCCTCCTCGAGAACGTCGAGGTGATGAGAGACCATCCTCGGGTGGATTCCCGTGGCTTTCGCGATCTGATCGACGTATCGGGCGCCCTGGGACTGGCGGAGATACTGCAGGATCTTGAACCGGGCGGGCTGCATCATCAGTTCCGCGGTCCCGTCCACAATGAACTTCAACGCTGATGCGAGCATCGGGCCCAACATAGGACCGGTATTACTTAACCGTATCGGCACAGCACATTAGTTCTGCATAGTAACATGGTATCTGACGTATGCCACAATACATCAAGCCGCCGGCCACGGCGACAGGGGACGCAATCGTTCGCCTCCGTCAGTGGCCAGTTCTATGAAGCGAACGCACCAGCTTTGACTGCGCCAAAGTGATCTGCTCGCGAATTCGCCCAATCCCCACATGGGAGATGGGCGGATTGCGGCATATTAGACCGGCGGCGGAATCGCCTCGGACATCGCCGCCCAATAAACGAATAGGCTAATGCCGAAAAGTGCGCTAATCGACACCACGAAGAGGAACCAGGCCAAAGGCAGAATCTCACGCGAGTTGATCGCAAACACAGCGAATGAGGCCATAATGCTCACGAAGGCGAGTACGGTGGCGACCATAAACGCCAGAAGGGCTTTTCTCATGAATTCCTCAGCAAGGCGAATCATTCCTGAAACAACCATCCCTGCTAATCTAAACGGATACCGTAGTATCATGTCTATCACCTGACCCACTGTACTAGCTGGGCTCGGGGGCTGCATCGCCGGTTCTGAGGACGAGTTTGATCCGGCCTCACGCCAAGCCAGCAGGCGGCCGACGAGAAAGAAGAACGCGACAAGGCCAATGCTCCAGATGACAGCTATTGTTGAGATCATCGTAGCAAGAAGGGTCGCGTCATTCGGCGTCAGTTCAGACAAATCCTCGCCCTCAACTTGGAACGGCGACCGCATCCTCGAACGTCTCGTACGCATAAAGAATAGCGTGTGCCGCCGGTTTCTCGGAGGGCCCCCACAGCCCGGCACCTTCCCCAGCCCATCACGAGCCCCTAACCGGCAGGGAGACCTTATGTTTCGGACCCCACCGGCTGGTGTTGATTATTAATCCCGAATCCGGATGCCCTGTCGCGTGTCTGACTGGCGGAAGGACGCAAAGACGCTTCTGATCGCGTTTGTCGGTGCGGTCCTCGGCGGGATCGGGGGCTATGTGGCCTCTCTAATTGTGAATGATCTGAAACTAATTCAGTTGGGCCCGGCAGACCAAGTCATCGCTGCCCTTGTCGTGTCCATGATTGTAGGATATTCCTTCCTGATGTGGGTCAACGTACGACTGCGGCGAGCTCTGGCAGGCCGAACGCCCGCGAAGTCGATCAGCCAGGAGAAACCGGAGGCCCCGACCCGTTGGGAGTTCTCGCAACTGCACGAGGTTACGAAAGTGCTCGATAAGGTCCGGGATGAACTCGTCGTCTCACAGTGGTGGCCCAACGGCACCACGGTGAAGATTGAGGCCACGTCGAGCGACAACATGGACCTCGCCTTAAAGTTCGCACAAACTGAGTCCGCCCCGCTTCAACTTAGCGAGGACCACTCGCATGCGTTGACCATCTGGGGTGTCGCCCGCACGAAGAAGTGGGCGAGGGAATTCAAGACCGAGGTTGGGGCGGGAGTTTGGTACGCCGTCGCCGCTCGGCCGGTGGGGAACATAGCCGTTAGCGTCGCCACGATTAGTGTGTGGGAATTAAGGAACTCACGTGCCTAGGAGGGGTCCCAAGAACGCATACACTCGCATGGCTGCGGCCGCGACTCCTTCAAGCGTGGCTACGGTCTTCAGCGCATCCCACGCCCGCTGGATTGTGGTCCGGTCAGGGCTGGATTTTACCAGTTGATTCTTGATTGTCTCGATCTCTGCCTGAGCATTGAGCTTCTGTTCGTCGGTAAGCCTGTCGTTCGCTTTGATGGCCTCACCAAGGATGCTGAGCGAACCGTACAATTCTGTGAAGGAGGCATTCACTACGTTGTTTCCGCCAACGACAACTACCCCGCCAACGGCGCTGACGTTAATGCCTTCGTACCGCTCAATCTCTTGAAACCTGGACGGCCCTGCCTTGTAGTCTATGCCCTTGGCTGAGATTTTGAAGTAGAGCTGCGTCGCCATAACACGCCTTTTGCCGCCCATGACTGGATACCGCTCTTCCTCACGGATTACCCATCCCGTCTGAACGAGATAATCGAGATTTCGCACAATTTCCTGCGGGGTGAAGCCCTGTGACCTCATCGTTTGCTTGATTTCGCTGATCTTTCGACGGCCGGGGTTTGCCGCCCGCGAGCGTCTGTGCTCCTCATGCAGATGCCCGAGAATGGCCTCCCGGACTTGCTCGTCCGAAGGACGCGGTGGCTTAGGTTTCGTCTTTCGCGGCAACTACCACCCTTCCGCGTCCGTGCAGGGACTCCGCCAGTATTTCAAGTCGTACCGCGCTCTTCCGTCCTCGATACTTTCGCAGACCCCTCCCGCCACCCCCCTTATCCGATCCTCCTCGTTTGTGAGATCATGAGGCGCGGCCTGCCTCGCCCGGAGGACGTGTCGCGGCACCACATTGACGCAACCGTGATCAGCTTCCTTCAGGGTGAACGAGATGCCGATTGGACGGAGGTCTCCTTGGTGACGTTGCATCCACGCGAGGAGATTCGCCTCGTCCTCAAAGAGAACGCGGATCGCTATCGCCTAGTCAACGAAACGCGCTTCCGCGAACTCGTCGGGCGGCTGCGCTCCCAAGGAGTCCCGCTCCGAGCATAGGCAGCTCTCTGGAGGATCAAGCCAGAGCCGCCGGAGCCTTTCGGGCGATTGGATGGGTATTCTCGTCCGTCCCGGCCACTGGGAGGGCTTGGATACGCCCTCCGATGCATCCATGGCCCTCGCGGCGCCCAGGGAACGACGTGCTGCGACCGTCGGAAGGATCGGGTCGGGACGATACGTAACCCAAGAGAAACCCTCGGCAGAGCGCCGCGGCATGTAGCCTACTTGCACGGTTTAGGACTGTCGGGTCCGCCGCGGTCGCTTTAGGGCGATACTGTTCCGCCTGAGCCAGTTGTAGACGGTGCCTGTGTTGCACTGCACCTCACGAGCAATGTCCTGCGCGCGCCATTCTTTCTCCCAGTATAGTTGGCGCAGACGCTTTTCGACAAGGATGTGACCATACTTGACCCGGCTCGGCCGCATCTTCGTCCCCGACTCCGCGAGGCGCTTGTACACCGTGGTCGTCCCGACTCGGTACTTTTCCGCGAGCTCCTTCACCGACGCCCCGGCGTCGTAAGGTGGACGGAGGTCTTCGCCCGATAGCGGCAGTCGATGCCCATGCCCGCTCCGTCCCTTCCCTGCCGACCGAGCCCAGCGGAGCACGGTCATGAAATGCGGCATCGGCAAGCCTTCTAGTTTCATCCGTGCTGCGACCGCACGACATGAGAGCCCTCTGTCGTAGAGAGAGATGGCGTGTGTCCTGATCCGCGCCGAATAGGCTCGCACCTATACCTTCCTCAGGGGCAGCCGGTCCACGGCTCGGTCGCGAACTCGCTGATACTGCAGTAGTACTCCACCAGAACCGCATTCCCCGAGTTCAGAAGCCCGGCGTTCAGATTGACCGCCCCGCAGTAAACCAGCGCGATCATCCGTCCGTAGCTGCCGCCGGTCTGTCCGTCGTCTTCGTCCACGAGGGCTTGCGATCCAACGGGGCACGTGTGCGCCGTGAAGTTCTTCGCCTCGCTGTAGCCCGGCTCGCCCACTTCGGGCGAGTTTACCAGAGTTAGGCGAATCCGTGTAGACCCGACATCGAGAGTGTCGCCGTCCACAATGTATGTCACGGTTCCGGTGACGCAAGCGGCAGTCCCTTTGCATTCGGGGCTTCCCTGTGAGGTGCCCGAGGGGCTGCCAGACGGGGTCTTCCTCGGCAAGAAGGAGGATGCGAGCACAGCAGCCACCACGACGACGACTAGAAGGACGCTGACGGCGACCACAGTCCGTCCAGGAATCCCCCGCTCCACGAGCGAAAAGGATGGACCAGCGTGGATTCAAACCTTGCGGTTCTCGGGGCGACGGGTTGGGGTTGAGCCGTTGTCGAAGGCGATGTATTCGGCGCCGAAGTGTCGCTGTCCCCTCCTCCAAATGGGATGATTAACAATCTGGCCGATTACTCAGACCACCCCGAAAAAACCGCGCGGCTAGCAAGGTTCTGTTTTACGCTGGAACATTTCGGAACTTGGTTTTATATCGGGGTTCATGATTCTCGCCACAGATGGACGACAGGCCAGCAGCGAAAGCTTCGTTGGCTGCTGGCGCGGCTTCTTCGTTTAGGGTGTGATGTGGAGATCGATGCGGTTTGTGGATTTGTTCGCGGGTCTCGGCGGATTCAATCTGGCTTTGGGAGGATTGGGGCACCAGTGTGTGTTTGCCTCCGAGATCGATAAAGAACTCCGTGAGCTTTACGAATTGAACTTCGGTCTAGCTCCCGCGGGTGACATCCGCAGAGTGCCCGAGAGCGTAATTCCTGAGCACGACGTTCTGTGCGCAGGATTCCCTTGCGCCCCCTTTTCGAAGGCAGGGACGCAGCCAGGGACGAAAGACCGTGATCTCGGTCTCCTATACAGAGAGATCCTCCGCATCGTTAGATACCACAAGCCGAACTTCGTCATTCTCGAAAACGTTCCGAACTTGCAACTACACGACAAAGGAAAGACCTGGGAGAGGATTGAAAGGCTTCTCCGGAGGGAAGGGTACTACGTCAGTCTCAGGAAGCTATCCCCTCACCACTTCGGCATCCCCCAAATAAGGGAGAGGATCTACATCGCGGGAAGCCGTTTGTCGCTAAGCGGATTCTCTTGGCCGGAGCCGTCGAATCCAACTCCTGCGTTTTCAGTGAGCTCGGTCCTCGACCGGACCCCGGTCGACGCCAGGCCCGTCCCGGAGAACGTTCAGAATTGCCTCTCGGTATGGCAGGATTTTCTAAACCGCATTCCCAAAACCGTGAAGGTTCCTCATCCTGTTTGGTCGATGGAGTTTGGAGCCACCTACCCCTATAACGACAGGACCCCTTTCGGCATTCCGCTGCATGAACTTACCAAGCATCGAGGGTCTTTTGGATGTCGGCTTCATGGCTCCCGCAGGAATGCCGTTTTCTTGCAACTTCCGTCGCATGCGCGGCGGCCTCAGAAGCGATTCCCCGATTGGAAAATCGAATTCATACGGAAAAATCGCGAGTTCTATTGGAGGCACAAAAATTGGCTCGACAGATGGAAGCCGAAGATCATGGCTTTCCCCTCTAGCTTTCAGAAATTCGAGTGGAACTGCCAAGGCGACACCCGAACCATCCGAACAAATGTGGTGCAAATCCGCGCGTCCGGCGTGCGGGTCAAGCGCCCGACAACCGCACCCTCTCTGGTGGCGATGACGGCAACACAAATCCCGATCATAACCTGGGAGGATCGCTACATGACGCCGAACGAGTGCAAGCGACTCCAGAGCATGGATGATCTAAAGCACCTTCCTACGAGTTCAGCCAAAGCTTATGAGGCTCTGGGCGACGCGATAAATGTCGAGGTCGCAAGGAGAGTTGCCGAAGCTCTTATAGGGTCCTCAACGAAGGATGCAGCATCGCCAGTTCAGACAGCGTCTCACTTGGATGTCGCCGACTCGAAGCAATCGCCAGCGGGATGGGTGGAAACCGGTGCCCAAGTCGAGTAGGGAGCACAACGTGATCAACATACGGCCCGCGGTCAGCGTTTACGCGACGTACCGGCGTCTAAGCTATCGCACTTGGGGCGCCGTCGCGGAGTTCGTGGACAACTCCACCCAGAACTACTATGACCATCGGAAGGACCTCCTTCGAGTGTATCGACGGGAAGGCAACCCGGGGAAGTTGCGAATCGAAGCGGTGTATGACGGCGACCGAAATGTCTTAACGATCCTCGACAACGCGAACGGGATGAACCTTGAGGAGCTTGAGAGGGCGGTCGTCCTCGATAGACCACCTCCAAATCGCAGCGGTCGGTGCGAGTACGGCATGGGGCTCAAGACAGCAGCCTGCTGGTTCGGCACGACTTGGACGATTAAGACAACTCGTATGGGCTCATCAAGGGAGTACTCTGTAAGGGTCCATGTGCCACAGTTGGTAAAGGAACACCTGGAAGAGGTGCCCATCGAGGAGAAAGTCACCTCCCGGGATTCCCACTTCACGCTAATTACGATCGAAGGGGTGTACAAGCCCATCCGAGGAAGAACCTCAGGACGGGTTCGCGACCATTTGGGCAGTATGTATCGGGTAGACCTCAGGTCGGGGGAGATCGAGATTCTGTGGAACGGCGAACCTCTGTCATTCGCTGAACCGCCAATTCTCGTCGAAGCGGTTGACGGCGTACAGGTTCAGTGGAAGAAGGAAGTCCAGTTCGAGGTCGCGTGGGTCGACGGATCGACGGATCTCCCTGTTCGTGGCTGGGTCGGCATACGGTTGCCGGGCAGCCAACGGGACGCTGGCTTCGCCCTCCTGCGTCGTGGCAGAGTCGTCGTGGGTGGGCCCGGCGAGGGATACAAACCGGCCGAGATCTTCGGACAAGGCAACACTTTCCGTTCGCAGAGGCTCATCGGAGAACTGAACCTCGACCAGTGGCCGGTAACGCAGGCCAAAGATGCCTTCGACTGGTCGGGCGGTCTCGAGGACGAGTTCATCGAACACCTGAAGCGGGCCGCTCAGGACTACATGGACAAAGCCGAGGCCTTTAGGCAACCGGGACGGTCGATTACCCAGGCAGACATGGAGTTGGCTTCGGAGGGATTCAAGACTGCGCTGGAGCAGCGGGAAGTTGGACGTGCCATTGCCCAGGAAATCGCGTTGCCCGAGCCTCCACGGTCGCGTGAGCAGGAGGCTCGAGATACCGCGAAGCTGCTCTCGCTGAGTTCGGGTCCCGTGGTGTATCATGTCCCTGTCGGGGAGGCGGACTGGGTCTTCCGGCTCCATTGGCAGGATCGACTTAGTGAAGCGCACTGGATGAGCGTGAGCTTCCCTGATGATTACACAACGGACATTTTCTTGAACATGGCCCATCCGTTCTTCGTGAGGTACCTCGAGGATCGTGGTTTTCTCGAGCTTCTCCAGAGGTTTGTCGTCGCTCTCGCACTCGCAGAGCGAATGGCCCGGCAGGTGCACCACGGGTGCCTTATCGATCCAAGCGACCTCCGGAACTACATGAACAGGGTGCTTCTGCACGTCTCGGAGTCAGAGGGAGAGCGTGGAACCTAGTCCGGTCGGGCTCGATCCTCTAGGCCGCCCGCCTCGGCAACGCACAGTCAAGATCGACGGATCGGAGATTCAGCGTCTGGAAGCGGGGTTCCACGATCAATTCACTGAGCCGGCGTGGGACGAGATAGTAGGCACCGCAGCGCAGGTCCTCGCACAGTGCCCCGATCCGGGCGTAAAACAGGGTCGTGTGACAGGCCTCGCCCTTGGGAAGGTCCAGAGTGGAAAGACCCTCTCATACACCGCCCTCGCTGCTCTTGCGTTTGACAATGGTTACAGAATAACCATCGTGCTTGCCGGAACCAAGAACCCGCTGCTGGAACAGACCTATGCTAGACTTGTCCACGATCTCGGAGCGGGCCGGCAAAGCCTAACACCGTTCAAGAACCCCTCCTCGTTGGATCAGGATGTGATCCGAAGTATCCTCCATGGGAATGGTCATGTTCTCGCGATAGTCCTGAAGAACAGGGTACGGATACAGGACATAACCCGCCTGTTCGGTTCTCCGGAATTGAAAGCCTTCCCTGCATTGATAATTGACGATGAAGGAGACGAAGCATCTCTGAATACCCAGTTCCGAAAAGGGAAGAAATCCGCAGTCTATGACGCGATTCTCCATCTCCGCGATGTACTGCCTCTACATGCGTACATTGCCTACACGGCCACCCCCCAGGCGAACCTGCTCATCTCCGGAATTGATGCGCTGTCCCCGGACTTTGCGATCCTAGTCGAACCCGGAGAGGGTTACTGCGGAGGCTCCGTATTCTTCGGAATTGCGTCGGAAAGGTACCTTCGAACCATTCCGGTGACGGAAGCTCAACTTGACCATGCCCAGCAGATTACCGAAAGCCTTCGCAGAGCAATCGTGTCATTCCTTGCCGGCGCGGCGATTCGCACCATTAGCGCCAGCGAAAGTTGGCACTCTATGTTGGTTCATACGAGCAATCTGCGCATCGACCACGCGGGTCTTCAGACCGCCATCCTCAGCCTGATAAGACTCTGGCAGGAGACGGTTAAGCTCCCAGAGACGGATCCGGCAGCCCGCGATTTCTGGAACCTAGCAAGACTGGCTTACGATGACCTCGCCTCGACCCTTAAGGCCCCACCAGAATGGGCCCGCGTGAAGGAGATAATGAAGGACGAAGTCTTGCAGACAGAGGTCTGGATGGTTAACAGCCTACCGCTCGGGCGTGACCCAATAGCTGTGTCGTTCAGGCTTCGCAACAACATCCTGGTTGGCGGCAACATGCTCGGGCGCGGCGTAACCCTAGAGGGCCTTGCGGTGACGTACATCACGCGCGAAGCCCAACAAGAGACGAACGCGGACACGCTCGAGCAGCGAGCTCGCTGGTTTGGCTACAAAGCCGCGTACCTTGGGTTGTGCCGAATCTTCCTATCTGCTCACCTCCGTGAACGCTACACTGAGTTGCTACAGCACGAGGACGACTTCTGGGAGGCTCTCCAGCGGAACCAGCGGCAAGGGCTATCAGTGAGGGACTGGCCTCGAATGTTCCGCCTGGACGTGGCTAGCTGGCAACTCAAGCCCACTCGGCCAAGCGTGGCCAACTATAAGCAGTTCCACGGAGGTGACTGGGATGTCGAACACTGGATTGTCACCGACCCGGCACGGGGACAGCACAACATCGGTGCGGTTCGCGCGTTCTTCGATAAGTACCCGGGGGAGGTCAAGCATTTCGGGAGCACTCGGCACACTCTTGTGGCGGGATGCAGTCCGTCGATGCTTGTCTCGGAACTCCTCTCTGATCTGGATCTGACGGGGAGTGCTTGGGAGAAGGTTTACTGGGAGGAGTATCTGGCGAGACTCGAACTAGGCGGACGTCTCACCGCCGTTGACGTGCTGCTCATGAGTTGCGGAGACCTGCGGAAGAGGAGTCCGGAGAAGCAACACCTTTCGCGGATCTACGTCAATCCGATGCAGGGGCGTTCGCCCGACCGTCCTCCTTCGGACCCCGGGTTCTATCCGGGAGACGAAAATATTCACCGTGGGAAACCCCAGTTTCAAGTCCATCTTCTTCGAGTCCCGCGGCAGGGCGACCAGCCCGATTTGGAGACCACAGCTTTGGCTATGTTCCTTCCATCGGATCCACAGTTCGACCTGAGAATCGTTGTCCGTGGAGAGTTGGCACAAGATGCACCTGACTGAACTATTCCAGCACTTAGTATCGAAACGCTCTGGGCACACTTTCGACGCTGAGCCGCTGCCGCCGGGGGACCGCATGTATTTGGCCGCGGACTCCGCGGGCAGGCCGGCCCTTTTCGTCGTGGCTGATCAGGAACAGATCAGCGCACCTTTACGCACTTCTCAGATCTCGCTGCGCCCATCTGAAACCTACGTCCTCACTCTTTCCGACGGCTCCCAACGTCGGGAGACGTTCCATGCCATCATTTGCGACGCGGCCGAGGAGCCTGAGGTTCGCACGTTCCTATTACTCTTAGGGGCCTTCCTGAGTGCTCGGTCCCAATCCAGCCCTCCAGGCTACGCCGAGTTCCAAGAGTTCTTTCGCTCAATGATCAGACTCTTCGCTGTCAAACACGCGCCGAACCTGAGGGAGGAGCGTCAAGGACTTTGGGGGGAACTCTTCCTGATGAGCACGGTGCGTGGATTCCGGTTCTGGGCTCCCTTTTGGCATAATCCAGTGACGCAGTTGTTTGACTTCTCTGTGCCGTCGAAGCACGTTGAGGTGAAGACGACGCTGAGTGCGGACCGGGTGCACCGATTCTCACATCGTCAAATCTTCGCACTC
>Ga0209761_1003438_pt1 | contig 10453 bp, 13 predicted proteins | sample GraSoi013_1_40cm_4_FD_185818 | JGI IMG/M metagenome (GOLD analysis project Ga0209761, IMG submission 185818) | Grasslands soil microbial communities from the Angelo Coastal Reserve, California, USA - Sample 09_25_2013_1_40cm (SPAdes) (version 2) | ecosystem: Environmental > Terrestrial > Soil >... | reverse complement strand
TCTTTCAGATGAAGGGGTACAAGATCGGCATACTGGTCTGCTACGATGTTGATTTTCCTGAGCCATCACGCATCTATGCCTTGAACGGTGTCGAGCTAATTCTCTGCCCGTCGAGAATAGTGAAACCTGGAATCACGCCATGGCAACAATACGTTACTGTTCGATGCTTAGAGAATCGCATGCCAATAGTCGCGCCTAACGTCTACGCGCCACCCTGGTTCAATGGGCACAGCATGATCATTAGCCTCAGCGAGGATCGTAGAACAAGGATCTCTCATCCAAAGATCGCGTCAGTTTCTAGGATGGGAGAGGGAATAGCCATCCAGGAAATCGACCTCTCATTCCATAACCGTCTCCGTAGAGAACGGTTTGCGGACCGAAGACCAGAGACGTACAATTAGAGGGCAGTAGCGATTCCCGCCCGACACATCGAAGCGGTAGTCTTCGACCTAGACAACACCCTACTTAGATCGACTATAGGTGCCAGACTGGCACTGCTTAATGTCGCGAAACTTGTTTCAAAGCAGCTGAAGAGAAATGACTACTCCGTTGGCTATGCCCCATTATTCGAACACCTGCGACGTATCGATCACGAGATGTTGGGACGAAAATTCCGATACAACAGAGACGTATGGTGGAAGACACTGTTCAAGGAACTGGGGCTAAAACGTATGGATCCAAGATGGATCGACGACCTAACGCTTCAGTACTGGAGAATCTATGCTGCGAATAGCCCTCCCTTTCGAGACGCAGAGCCGACCGTACGCAAACTGAAACGCGCCGGTTACAAGATAGGTATCGTCTCGGACAGTGACGGGACACCGGGGATGAAGAGGAAGAGGATACGACAGGTCCCTTTCCACAACCTATTCGATGCTATTGTGGTCGCAGGTGAGGACACGCCTAGGGTCAAACCTGGTCACGAGTCATTTAGTCTCATCGCGAAAAAACTCAGACTGCAGCCGAAATCCAGCGTCTACATCGGCGATAATCCTAGGACCGATATCGAGGGGGCCAAAGCTGTTGGAATGACCTCTGTCATCGTTCATCGCAGAGGAAACCGGGGAGGCGACCCGGATTATCGGGTTCCTAATCTACGCGCGCTACCTGGGCTGGTCAAAGCTCTCCAACGAGATCGGTGATAGATGATCGGGTAAGGACTCAGGCTCCAGGTGCGCAGTAGACTTTCACCCGGTATTCCGTGGCAGTATCGTTGAGGACTGTGAAAGCGCAGCCGTCGAGTGTGCAGCCAGGCATCGAGGGGGTACAGCCGAAATAGTTGTAGACCTCAGTCCTGTTATCGAAGTTCAGCCAGAGGATCTGTTCCGTGTTTACTTGTCCATCACTGTACGAGGCTTGAACCTGGGTATGGTTACCGTTTTTGGTCAACAAGTACTCTGTCCAGTGCACGGTCGGGCTCGTCGGGCCATGAGGCCGGGGTAGACTCTGGTACCATGCGAGAACCGCAACGGCAACTAGAGCGATCACGAATATTGCTATGTGCTTGTTTCTCACAGCTTCTTCCGACTCGCAGACTTTTGCGTCTGATTCAGATGCTCAGGGTGCCCTTATGCCAGTACCCATCATACTCAGCAGCTGTCCGGAGTAGTTGGGACTTTGTCACCGTTCAGTATGTTAGGAGTGTCAGTTCAACTTTAGAGGGTTCATCCTTTTGAAGTAACTGTCTGTTACTTTGAGGGTTGCAATCAGAAACGTTCTAAGCGTTCGATAACCTATTCAACGTACGGGTCTCGTTTTGAGCAAGATCTTCATTATCGACATTGACGGGTGCATCTGCGAGCATGTGGACAATGAGCATCCAGAGCTGATGTTATCCGCGAAGCCGTATCCTGATTCGATCACAAAGATTAACGAATGGTATGACGATGGACAGTTCATCTGTTTCTTCACTGCAAGAACAGAAGAGCACAGAGAAGCTACTCTAGCATGGTTAGAGAAACACGGAGTGAAGTATCACCAGCTGATCCTCGGCAAGCCTAGGCGCAACGAAGGAGACGAGTACCATTACATCGACGACACTCCGATCCGAGCCACCCGGTACAAGGGAGTCTTCGGCGACATGGTGAAGAAGACAAAAGACGTGATGGTCTTTGAGGATGAATAATCGAAGACTCCAACTTCGCTGACGATAGTTCGACGAAATAAACCCGGAGACCTTTATCAGATCCAGCAATGCTGGAAAGTCCGATTGGGCAAAATCAGCTTTGAACTGTGTGTTTCTTTGCCCCCGTATTTGGGTAGAGATACTTAGAAGCGGTTATTCCCTCGCGGGTTTCGACCTCTGCGGTGCGTAGACCCTGAGCCCTGATATCGTACAGACTACGATAGAGGATCACCGATCCGATTCCGCGTTTTCTCTCTGTTGATCTCACCACGACGCCCGTGAAGAGTCTACCTATCCTGGACAGTTTCTCGATAATCATTCCTTTCATTCCAACCATCATCTTCTCCCGTTCTGCAACCAGAAATCTTGCTCCGAGCCTCTTCTGAGAGTCTAGGAACCATTTCGTGGTCGAAACGGGCGTCCATCTCGTTAGATAGTCAGCCCACGGAGACCCGGGCTCATCCTTTAGCCCCTCGTACCAGACACTCCCTACGGACCCAATTTCGTCAGCGCCAGCGTATCTAAGCAGAGTTTCTGATGAGGACTGAGGCTCTGAGTACGCGAAGCTGTTCAAGTCCCATCTGAAAGTGCAGTAGAATGGCCCGATAGGACTCAGTTAGTCTCAACCCTCTTCGAGCATAGAACTCGCAACAAATCGGTTGATGACGCGCCCCTGTTCGAGAAACTCGACTTGTCCATGGTTGACCCCGACCTTACGTTTAACGACCTCAGATAGTTGTGGAAGCTTTTCGTAGCCGACGAATTTGCGGTCGAGGCCCATCGCCACTTTGAGAGTCGTCCCAGACCCCAGGAATGGGTCCAAGACCACTTCTCCCACAATCGAGAACATTCTGATCAGCCGCCTCGGAATCTCTTCCGGAAAGGCTGCTAATCGCCTTTCGAGACCATCCATGTCTTGTCTGGCACCTGGCACCCTCCAGACTTGTGAGAACCATTCGTCCCGTTCTTTCTTGGCGAACTTGCTGTCATACCGTCTAGGGTCTTTTGGCGGGAAGCTACGTGGCGGGCCCTTGCGGAAGATGAGGATGTACTCCATGTCGAGAGTCACATAGGCGTTCGGTGGAAGGAATCCAGACCCGAGGAAGGCTCCTTTGCCTTTGTAGTGGGGCCTGTTGGTAGGCTTCTTCCAGAGCACGTAGGGCAGAGTGATGAACCCGAGCTTTTCGAAGTTTTCGATGATTCTGGAGTGGTTCGGGTAGAGGTGGAAGACGCCGTTGGAGGTCCGGGTTGCGTCTCCGATGTTGATACACGCAATGCCGCCAGGGACGAGCACTCTTCTGACTTCTCGCCAAGTCTCGTTGAGATACTCGTGCATATCATCGTAGGATAGAGCTGAAGCTTCTGCGAAGAACCCGTCCCAGATCGACACCATAGGATATGGCGGCGAGGTCACAGTGAGGTGGACTGATCCGTCAGTGACTTCGCTCATTCGACGACTGTCGCCGATAATCACTCGGTAATCAGGGCTCATCCGATAGCGCGAATCTTCTATTGTGTATAATAGCTCGGTGCTCGACGGGGTTATTCGGATAGGTTAGGGTAGGCCTGCGATTGACCCGATCGAGCGGTATTATCGCAGTTTCTTGTCGAGGAAGTCGAGCGTCCTCTTCCAGGCCAGATCTGACGCGTCCCGATTGTATTCTACCGGCCGATTCTCTTCGACGAACCAGTGTTTCGTTCCAGGATAGAAGTGAAACGCGACTTCCCGCCCGGCCCCGCGAATCTTCTCCTCTGTAGCTCGCACGTCCGCCAGCGGCTCCCACTCATCATCTGGTGCGTAGTGTCCCAGATAGGAGGCTTCAGACTTGGAGAAATCCATAGGGTAGGTCCCGTAGAAGACAACCACAGCTCCAACAGACTCGGGCTTCAGAGTGCTCAATAAAAGGGACCAACCTGCTCCCATGGAAAAGCCCACGACGCCTATCTTGCGTCCCTTCATCGATGGGTCTGACCCTAGGTAATCAGCAGCGCCTAAGACGATCTGCTTTACTCTCGCATCGTCCATTTTTGAAAGGAGCTCCTTCGCTTCCGCCACGGACCCTGCGACAGCACTATCATGAAGGTCCGCCGCTAGAGCGAGGAATCCCTGAGATGCTAGCTTGTTGGCGACGCCTTTGAAGAAATCGTTGAGCCCCCACCAGGCATGCAGTATGAGGACTCCTCCCCGTGGCTTTTCGGGCGATGCCAGGTATCCCTGTCCCGGTCCGCCTTCTGTTTTGAATTCGACCATGCGACTCTTCAACGCCATCATCGAAAGTGCGCTCCAAGGGCCTCTCGTCTAGAGTTTTAAGTTAAGGTCGCTAGTTTCGGTCAAGACTCTGTAGGCGTTCAGAGTGATCCACTTGCTGGGTTTTCCGATCTCTTCGACCGCTACGGGTGCCTTTCGGCCTTTCCCGCTAGGATAGAAGAAATCGCCCTCTCGATACCAGTCGCCCTCCAGATTCCAAGCTCCATCGGGTCTGCGTTTTGACAGCAACAGGTGAACGGCGCTCCTGATTCTATCATCGTCTCCGTAGCCAAGCTTCGTCAATACGCGTAGTGCGTGGAGGATGTCGTAGAAGTAGTACATTGGAAAGTGGAGTTTGGTGAAGAATGGATAGGTTTCCTGCCAGTGATGATTGTCTGACTTGTATACGTGGTGCATAAGGAGAAACTCGGCCCCATCATTGATGGACTGTTTCATCTTGCGGGTCCATTTCTGTCTTGGAATCTCAGAGTAGGCCCATAATGGCTCGATGGTAGACATGAAGCTACTATGCTTCACTTTCTTCTCAGGATGGTCGCAGTTCCAACCGCCATCTTCTAGCTGATCCTTCGGCAGCCAGTCGATTGCTCTTCGAACCCGAGGGTCGTTAGAGTAGCCGAACTTGATCAGAGTCCGAATCATATTTCCTGTGAGACATGGCTCGTCCCATCTCTTGCTCTCCTCGACCTTGCTCGGGCAGGCGAAGGCACCGGTCTCTGTCTGGTGAAGGTCGAGAAATCTCTCACATTCCGAACTGATCCTATGATCGGGCGGAGCGTCCATTTCTCCGAGAAGGGCTAGAGGCCAGACAGCTGACGTCCATTTTGGACGATAACAGGTCGACTTGGGAGACCAGATACCTTTGCTCGTCTGTGTTCCGATGATCTTTTTGACAGGTCTGTAGCTCGGAATCTTCTCACGTGTCGCCAAGACATCTTTTCCATCCTTTGCCTTGTGCAGCAGATCAATGAGAGCCTGATACCTAACAGACGGGTCCTTGGGATCAAGCAGCCAGCTGAGAGTAGCATCTTTCATGCAGGGTCACTCCTCGTGAACGTTTTCTATGTTTCTCTCTTGAGCGTTCTCTATGGTTTCTCTTGAGAGCTAAGCCGGACGGAAATTCGGCCGCTGATGAAAGAACTTGGATTTGAGTGAGCAGAGCTTAACAATACGAAAATCCGCGAGTGAGCACTGATGGATTTGAGCTCAAAGTCACGCGGGTCTTACTTCTCTCCTGAATTCTTCAAGTTTCTGAGGGGCTTGGCGAGAAACAATAACAGAGTATGGTTTCAGAAGAACAAGCAACGTTATGAGAGGTATGTCCTTGCACCCGGCCTCCGGTTCATTAAAGATGCTGGGGCCGAGCTTAGAGCGGTTAGCCCATACCTCGTGGCAGACCCTCGGCCCTTTGGCGGCTCACTCTTCAGGATCTACCGAGACATACGCTTCTCCAAAGATAAGAGTCCCTACAAGACCAATGTGGCCATGGAGTTCTGGCACCGTCGAGGAGGAAAGAAGTCTTACACCGGACTATACCTTCACCTTGCACCGGGAGACAGTTTTGCCGGTGCAGGCATATGGCACCCTGACCCCCCGACCCTAAACAGGGTCCGTAGGGCGATCGTGTCCCAGCCCGAGGCTTGGAGACGAGTCAAGGAGAGTGGGTTGAAGATGGAGGGTGAATCTTTGAAACGACCCCCAGCCGGGTTCGACCGTAACCATCCTTTCGCCGAGGATTTGAAACTGAAGGACATTACCGCAGGAGTCCGATTCAGCAACGCGCAAGTTACCGGCACAAGGTTCATGAAGGATTTCGTCCAAGCAAGTAAGAAACTTGATCCGCTCAACAGGTTCCTAGCTCGGGCACTGAGCCTACCTTGGTGATAGATGGGAGCAGTGGCATGTTCCGCCAATGGTTTTCTCGGAGGTTTTAGATTGGGAGTGATGACTTCGAAACATCATTTGAGGACAGTCACGCGGGTCGACTGAGTGCTATCTAACTACGTTCGAAAGAGGTCCACGCGTACCGTCGTTCGTGATCCAGAAGCCATTTTTTCCGCCGTATTCCTCCGCCGTATCCGACAAGCGAGCCATCTGAACCAATCACTCTATGGCATGGCACAACGAGCGATATTTTGTTGGCACCGTTTGCCTTTCCAACCTCGCGGGATTTCTCAGGCTGTCCGAGCGCTTCAGCAATGTCACCATAGCTTCGTGTCTGCCCAGGAGGAATCTGTCTCAAGGCCTGCCAGACGGCTTCTTCGAACGCTGTGCCATGCTGGGTCGTAGGGATTTGGAAATCTGCAGACTCGCCGGCGAAATAATCGTCGAGCTGAGCTATGAGCATTTTTAGAATAGTGTTGGTGCCTGAACCGATCAGTCCAAAGTTTTGCTCTAGACGACGAAGTTCGCCTGTTAATGCCACGCGATTCTCAAATTCGAGTAGGAATAATGCTGCGTCATCCGCGACGGCAATCATAGACCCGAGAGGGGTGCTAATCTTGGTACGCACAAGCTTCCCTTCAATCACAGATCCTAGCCGATTTGCGACTACTGCCGCTTGAGTTGAAGGCATAGGTGGACCATTGGGAGGGTAATCGAAAATAAATGGTTTGACTCCAAATCTTGCGGTCAAAATTGGCGTAACTCCCGTCGGCGAAACTAGGTTTGAGAAATAAGGATAATCGCGTATTCAGCTCGATAGTTCAAGTCCTAGGTCATAGGCGGCTTTCAATCTCTCGCACAGCATCTTCCATTCTCGGAAAGCGAAACTGAAAGCCCGCTGCGAGCAATCGACCTGGCACAACGCGGCGGCTCTTGATTATCAGTTCGGCCTCTGTCCTATGAAAGAAGGCCGCGACTTCAAGCATCCTGCGCGTCGCTGGTAATCCAAATGGCACGCCACATTCCTGACGGATGATTCTCATCATCTCGCGTTGCGGAATAGGGTTCGGCGAGGCCACGTTGACGGGCCCGCTGAAATCGTCTCGGTCGATCAACCACTCGACAGCGTGGCAAAAATCGGCTTCATGAATCCAGGAAATGAACTGGTGCCCGCCATCAATTGGACCTCCCAGCCCCCATCGCGTAAGGGCTCGCGGCGAAGACCATAGCTGTGCGCAGTGCTACCTTCCGTGTGGCAGGCGTAGACGCGTCGAAGAACGCTTCTTCCCAAGCACGGGCGACTTCGATCGAGAATGCATCCTTCGCCTTGGGAGTCGCACCAATTTCGCCGGTGGCCTCATCCATCTGCCGGTCGAATGTGTGTTTGTAGATGGTGGCTGTGCTGGCATTAAGCCAGACCGGAGGAGGTTTGCTGCAACGAGCGATTGCCTTGCCCAGCACGCGCGTCGAATCGACTCGCGACTCCAGAATCTCCCGCCGGTTGCGCTCATTGTACCGGCAATTCACCGATCGCCCAGCGAGATTGATTAGTGCGCTCGCCCCGTCGAGCTCTCTCGCCCATTCGCCCAACGTACGCCCATCCCATCCGACTTGACGGATAGGCTGCGCAACTGGTCCAGGCGACCGGGTCAGGACAATGACATCGTTGTTTCCAGAGACAAGTCTGTCAGTGAGCAAGCGGCCAATGAAGCCACTGCCTCCAGCAACGACGATGTGGTTCCTCAGCTTTTCCATCTAGCTCTAAACCAAGTCTCTGACTCGCCCAGTCTTCTCTCAGCTCGTACGCAATTGTTCCCCGAGCTTCTGAGGTTTAAGTAAGCATGTTACTGAGGGCTAGAAATGATCGATTCGATCAATACTAGGAGTGCTGGATCATGAGCCTTGACATTGCAGAAGCTAACGTCAACCGGAACATCACTCTGGCTGGAACAAGTGTGGCGATCTTCACCTTTCTGCTCTTCTTCCTATATCCTCGCTATGTTTCGGGCGAGATCAACATTGTCCTCTTTCAGTTCACCCTCGCGATAATCGTGTCGGTAATCTTCTCTCTGGTCATCTCAGCCCTATACTACTACGGTACCACCCTAAGCTTGTCTCTTACACCTGGGCAGGTAACGACCATTTTTGGAAAAGCTGAAGCCTTCTGGCTCATCGGCTACAGCCTGCTGCTGCTGGAGCCAAGTCTGATTCTGTTCACCGTGAACCTGCTGGTAGTTGGGCTCTACGCATTGGTACTCTGGTTTTCCTACCTGTTGCTCACCTGGCTCCAGTTTAGAAAACAAACAAAGAGAAAATGAGAGTTCGAGATCTTCTTCAATTAGTTCGAGTAGCTCGCAGAGTTCCTTTCTTCTTTCTTCGGGTGTACTCTACGGCTCCTTTGAGCATGACCCTTGCTATCGAGGCCCTTTCTTTGGGGGCATCTTCAGGAATTTCTGCTTCAACTTCTCGAATTCATCGCCTGCCAATGATGTTCTCTTGATAAAGAGACACGGCGGATTATTTTGATTTCTCAAAGCGAGTTATCCTCCCAGCTCAACTGTTTGAGCAGGAAGACCGTCAAGTCGCCAGTTGGGTGGGCTATCCTACGTACTTTGCTTTGCCCGGACCAGCAGAAGAGGTGCCTTCGTCCTTGCCCTTCTTGAGAGCATCATCAATCTCCTTGGCCTGCTCCTCTAGCTCTTTCATCTCAATCTGTAACCCGAGCTTACGTATCAGGACCCGGAGAATTATCATCGCCGCTCTGGGATCTACCATGAAGCCTGAGGTCTCGCCGGAGAGGAATAGTCCCTTGAGGTTTCGAACCTTGGCCAGGCCGGGGATTAGCCCGTTCATCCAAGTTACTGCGCCGCTGTCTATGATCTGAACGTCCAGAGCTTTGAGTTCCTTGACGAGATCGGACTCGCTCGCTGCCCCGTAGACTCTGGGGTTGTCGGAAATTCTACCAGTTATGAAGGCTCCGACAGTGATAAGTGTGCCAACGCCTAGCCGTTCCGCAAGGTCGACCACAGCCTCTGAGAGTCGGAAGGCACCCTCAGGAAGTATGGGTTGAGCGTCTCCAGTGTAGAGAACTAGATCGTTGCCCGCTTCATCGCTGTTGACCCAGTAGTAGAATTCATGCTTCATCAGTTCCGGGGTCCCGTCAGGTTTCAACAGAACGCGTGGTGGAAGATAGTCTGAGTGAAGATAGCCTAGAGGCAAAGCTTTCAGCGTCTTGACAAGATGATCGAGAACGATCTTCGCGACGCGTCCACTGTCTGGTAGTCCAGCGATGAGGATTGGACTGTGGAGCTTTGGAGCCTCGTTGAGATGTAGTTCTATTGGATCTCGCATGGTAGACGCGGTCGGAGGGTGCTCTATCCCCGCATAGAAGAATCAAGCCCGGATTGATAGGCATTCCTTCGCAATTTTTTACTCTCTTGAGGGGAAATCTTCCGTACTTTTTTCCAGAACGTTTATATGAACTGCCGCCGTCGAACAACTCCCCTCTAATTAGGTGACTCTTTGGCAAAATTCATGCTCTCCCTCCGCGACGAGAACTTCAAACTCCTAACAAACGAAGCCGAGGACCGCGGCATTACGGTCCAAGAATTGATCAGGGCCGTCATCATTCCAGACTGGGTCAAGCTCAACCCTACAACGAAACAAAACGGCAACGGAAACACGGAGAAGATCCGCCCATATCAGCAGGTCAGCAGCCGAGAACACATCATCCAAGCAGTAGGCAGACTACGAGACTAACAAGTTACGCGGAACTAGAATCCCTCAACCCCTTCTGTTTTTCAGGTGCGCACCAGAGTACCGTGCGCTAGTGATAAATCTCAGAAGCGTTTTTTGGAAAACCCAAGCTATGTTGTTGTTCCAACAACCGAGTATGGGCTTCGGAGCTCCAATGAACGACTTCTCGCGCGGTCCAATTACGCTACTCGGTATGGTTGGCATGAAATAGATTCACCTGGCCGACGCAGATTCCTTTCTGGAAGTACTAGTGTGCGGCAGGGTCTCGGTTAATGTTGCGTGACCGATGCAGAGAAAATGGTGCAGTCTAGCCGATAGTGATCCCAGAAGTTACCCACTATACTGATAGTACATTTTATATACATCATGGGCAAATCGCGAACTTCAATGTACGACCGCATAATGACCGTGCCCCGCGTCTT
>Ga0209761_1003436_pt1 | contig 10455 bp, 14 predicted proteins | sample GraSoi013_1_40cm_4_FD_185818 | JGI IMG/M metagenome (GOLD analysis project Ga0209761, IMG submission 185818) | Grasslands soil microbial communities from the Angelo Coastal Reserve, California, USA - Sample 09_25_2013_1_40cm (SPAdes) (version 2) | ecosystem: Environmental > Terrestrial > Soil >... | reverse complement strand
TTGGCGATCCGCTGCGACTGGGGCCCGCAGTACATCGCCGACGCCTGGATCAACGAGGTGAAGTGGCTCGGGTGCACGATCTCGCCGTCGTACGTCGGCGAACCGGAGTGCAACGGGGTCGCCGAGCGCTTCATGCGCACGCTCAAGGAGCAGTGCATCTACCTGCACCAGTTCGAGAGCCTTGAGGAGGCGCGACGGATCATCGGCAAGTTCATCGCGCAGTACAACACCGAATGGCTCATCGAGCGCCTCGGCCATCGGACACCGGCGCAGGCGCGGGCCGACGGCCTCGCGAGGGTGGCGTGACGATGCTGATGGGGCGCGCGTCGAAAACCGAGGGCCGTGGAGGCTCACAGCGACGACTTGGCGAGGGGGGCCGCTATCTGGGTATTCCCCACAATGGCGGCCTCGCGGCGCCGCGAAACGGAACCGACGACGCTGACGCTCACAATTCCAGCTTGCTCACTGTCCAGGAAACCGGGTGCGGTACACTAGAAGCTTGGGCGGATTTTCACCCTCGTGGGCTTGGGAGTCCCGCCCTCGCCGTCTTCGTAGGCCGGTGGTTTCAGAGTTGGGGGTCGGCGTTCGGTCTCGCCGGACTCGTGCTCGAAATCTTTGGAGACTGCACTCTCACATGGAAGCTCGTCAGTCGCGCCGCTACTGACATTCGCCAGCTAGGGTGGGCTTATCAGATGTATCGGCCGTGGGCATGGGTCGGCGTTCCGGTTGCGGTGGCTCGTCGCCTCGGTAACCCCCCTCATCGACCCCAGCGCCCTCCTAGAAGCTCTTGGGACCAGCCCGACCAGCAACACGCGGCGGAGAAGCGTATCCAGCTGGTCATGGAGCGCTAGCCCAGCTGGCGCCCTGCGGTTACGATGCGACCCAATGAGCACATGCGCTCACTGCCGCAGGACAATCGAGTCCACCCACGGAATCATCCAGGTCGAGCGTGACGTCTGGGTCCACTCCATCTGCTACTGGAAATCGCTTAGGCAACAGCGCAGCGTAGGCAGCTAGCGCGCAGCGCAAACCTCTCCCGCCATTTCCTACCACACGGCTCGAGAACGTCTGGACCGTGGAGCGCTGCGTGATGCCCCGGCCCCTCAACCGCGAACACCTCCGACCCGTTTCGACATGGGCTGGGGTCGCCGTCAATGTCGTAGATGCGAGGACACCCACGCAGGCGGTTCCGCGATGGTTTGGGCGGCAGACCGAGGCCTGCCCACACTGGGACTCAATGGCCTTGACAACCTCTAGGTGGGCGCAGATGATCCCGTCACCGCCTTGACCGTCTGATCCTCGGGGAGGCGTCATGCCCCTGGATCGGGTCCCCGGACAGCCTTTCGACGCCTCGTTGATCATGCCGATGGCCGGGAGGGGCGTTCGTGTCTGCGCGGCCACCACTCATCCACACATCATCCAGAGAAACACCTGCGCCGTAGCCGGTTGGGGCCGGTTGCAGGCGTTCCCCCGAGCCAACGGGAGGGAACGGCGATGGGAGCCTATTGCCTTCGAGCGCTGATACCGTTTCACACGGCCTTGGTGGGCGAGATCATGGAGGTCCTCTGGTCCGACTACTATGGAGCTGTCATCTTCGGCGACAGGCGGGAGATCGCCTGCATCCCGCACAAGGGATGTCGCCTGGAAATCGTGGCGACGGCGGAAGCGACTCATCCTCTCGTCAACCTGCTCCTGCCGGGCCACGTGATCCGCTACAAGCGCTCGTTCTTCTTCGGGGATCGGTTCGAGCTGCCAAGCGGCGTCACGGTGGGCCTCGCTGAGTTCGTCGGCTTCAAGCTCGAGCTCGCCCCGAGCGCGGCTCCGGTGCCCCCAGCGGAGGAGCTGATCCTCGAGCGGGCACGGCACGGTCAAGATGGCGCCGGCGGGTCCGACTTCCTCGTGCCTTCCCTGAGCCACGGTGGCCGCCTCGCGCGGCCGTTCCGTCGTGAACAACGCCGGTGAGCGGGGGAATACCGGATCTGTCGAGCCCGGCAGGGTGTCTCTGGAAAGGGTAGTCCCGGCCTCCACGAGAAAAACAGGGGGACCACATGAAAACGCAGAACTCCGGGCTGAACCAGGGCGCGCTGCTGATGCTGATTGGGGGCCTGGCGTTCATCGGCTACGCAGTGGTGTTCTTGTTCCGCAACTTCGCGGGCAGCGGCTTCGAGCTCGGCGTGGAGACACTCAACGGCGTCACCCGGGACAATCTGAATGCCCTCAATCCGGCGATTGTGCACTACATCGGGCACCTGCACGTGGCCACGGCCGGGTTCATCGCCGCCACCGGCATCGCCGTGGCTGCCTTGTCCTGGTACGGCGTCCGCCGCGGGGAATGGTGGGCGTGGATCGCCGCCGTGGTCTCCCCGGTGGTGGGCCTGGCGGTGGCTCTGCCCTACCACTACACCGGGACCTTCGAGCACGATTGGGTCACGCACCTGGGCCCAATCTACGTCGCGACCCTCGTGTTCGTGGTGGGCGCCCTGCTGGCCTTGCGCACGATGACGCGACGGACTTGAGGCCGGCGGGCTGGCCCCGGCTGGCCGCCAAGTACGATTAGGAAGATACAGGCTTAAACAACAGGAGGTTCGCCATGCCCAAGTATCTAATCCAGGCTTCCTACACGGCGGAAGGTGTGCAAGGACTCCTGAAGGACGGCGGCTCAAAGCGGAGGGCCGCGGCTGAGCAGGCGATCAAGGGTCTCGGAGGCAGACTAGAAGTCTTCTACTTCGCCTTCGGCGACACGGATGTCTTCGCGATCGCTGACGCCCCAGACAACATGAGTGCAGCCGCCGTTTCACTAGCGGTGACCGCCAGCGGTGCTGTGCACGCCAAGACAACGGTTCTTATGACCCCGGAGGAAATGGATCAAGCGACGAAGAAGAGCGTGAGTTACCGGCCACCAGGGAGGTAGCCGCGGACTCGGGCGACACCACGGGCGTCCAGCCACTCTCGGCGCTCGTGGTGTTTCAGGCAATAGGCGTCTCAGAACGTGATTCTGTGGCCCTTCGACGGTTTTACGTGACCCTTTCCATGAATTTCCGCCCTCGATGTTCCGCTCCTCCAGGGCTACGAGAAGCTCTACTGGGACACGCTCCACGTCCTCTCAGGTGCGTAGGACGCTCGGCCGAAAGCCGCGCAATCTCCGCTTCGAGCTCTGCTTCGGTCAATCCGCGCCTACCTCTCGGTCTTCAGGTGCCGGTATCCGTCCCCTTGCGATGCCGTAGGCCGCAGGAGCATTGCGTTCTTCACCGACCTCACTCCCTCCACTACGCGGGGCCCGGAATGATCTCCGGCCTCGGAATCTGCTCGCTGCTCCCGAGCGCAACGGAGACCCGCCGAGCGTCTCACCTCTCCTGTTTCCCGCGTCTTGCGAATGGCGACCTTCCGTCGCGACCAGGCCTAAAAGCGGGACGCCAGGCATGCCGGGCTTCGCTGGGAGGCTCGGCCGCCCGGGCCTTTCCGGCGTTCCAGGCCGTCCGGGGTTCGGCGGTTGGTCGCACATCCGCTTGGACCGGTTCTTCCGATGAAGTCGCGGGAGCGATCCTGGAGTGGTGCGGGGCTCGAGTCGGTCTACCGGGCGCAACCCTCTCCTGGATGCCGGTGCTCTCGCGTGGGCCAAGCAGCCCGGGCCTGGCCCAATTGGATCTTGGCCCGGCTATCTCGGCTTCGGGTAGGATAGTCGACGCTATGGACCCCCGGCGTCTTCGATTCTGCCGGCGCGCCGCATCCCCTCGCCCGGGCCCCAGATCGCCTGCTACGACGAGTGGCTGAAGATTTCGGTCGCCCTCCGGTACGCCCTCACCCCCGGACGCCTGGCGGGAGGTGCGCCGGCACACCCCGTGGCCGCCGGCCGAGCGGAGCCGGTTGCCGCGCGCAGGGCGGCTGCGCAAGCCACGAAGGCACATCAGCGGCGAGCGCGGTCAACGACGTCCGATATCGTTTAGATCGAACACGAAGGAGGAGCCCGAGTTCGTTGGCTTACCTTCTTGTGAAGCGCTCGATCGCAACGCACTCACCCTTCATGTCTCACACGAGGTGTGCCCATGACACACTTGCTCTTCCGAACGGGAATGATCGCATTGCTTGTGACCGGTTGCGGGTTCACTTCGACTTCTCCCGGCGAAGCCGTTGTGTTCTCTCGATTTGGCGCCGTCGATCCGACCTGCTATCCCGCAGGCTTCTACTTGTACAACCCGCTCACGACGTCGGTCTACCATGTTGACGTGAAGGTTCAGAAATTCGAAGTCAAAGCCGACGCGTCGAGCCGCGATTTACAGGACGTCCATACGACGATTGTCCTAAACTTTTCTATTGATGGCAGCAAATGCCACGAAATCGTGAAAACTGTAGGGACCGATTTTGCTGCACGAATCATTCTTCCCGCTGTTGAGGAAGTCACCAAGGCCTCCACTGCCTTATTTCCAGTTGAGAAAGTGATCCAAGAACGGCCAAAGTTGAAGAAAGAAATCGAAGATGGGTTGAAGGTCAGACTGGCTCCGTATTGGATCACCGTTCAGGCCGTCTCAATCACGACCATCAGCTTCTCTCACGATTTCAGTCATGCGATCGAGCAAAAGCAGGTAGAAGAACAGAATGTACAGCGGGCGGAGTTTGTGCGACAGCAAGCGGAGAAAGAAGGGCAGCGGCAACTCGCGTTGGCTGAGGGCCAAGCGAAAGCCAACAGGCTGCTCCAAGAATCGCTGAAGAGTTCACCCGAAGTGCTCCAAATGAAGGCGTTAGACAAGTGGGATGGAAAGCTCCCAGTGTATATGGGTAGCGGCAGTGTTCCATTTATTCGGCTCGAACCAGGAAAATGACCCGGTGATTAAGCTCATTGTTGGCGCGGGAGAAGTCTTAGTCTTTCTTCTCATCCTTGTGGCATGTGGGTATGTTGTCTACTTAGGTATCAGGCTTTGGGATAAAGAGCGCGCTCGGAAAATGGTGCAGCGAGTGATGAAGAGCAAAGACCCAAAGGAGCATTTGTAATTTCTAATTCGATGCCGTTTCCATTTTCATCCTCCCCCAACGATGACCAAAGAGGCGGTCTTGGCGAGTCAGGCGGCGATCTGCGTCGCCCAATTTATGAAGCAACCGAACCATGAAAAGAAACTTAAAGAACTCGGGGAAGTAAGTAGCTGGCAGAGAGCTGAAGTCGTTGAAAAAGGCGGCTGGGATAGCCCGGGCAAGAAAAGGCTGGCTCTGCTGTAGCCCGAGCATGCGCCGATGGGCTTGAACTTCTTATCAAGAAATGAGATTGGTACGTGCGGGCTTGCCATCATCGAGACGACCGACGATCGCTCCCACTGCGCGGTTCCTTGTAAAGTCCGCGGGATGAAAAAGCCAATGAAGAAGGCGGCCGCTCGGAAGGCCGAGGTGAAGAAGCCGGTAGCGAAGAAGGCGGCCGCGAAGCGCGCGGCGCCGAAGCAGCGCACGCCGAAGAAGTCGTCGGCCACGTACACTCCGGCGCCGCTCCAGACCATCGGCGAGGTGCCATTCAGATACCCGCCGCAATAACCTGGAAGGTGGCTCCTCCTGCAACCTCCTGTCCGGCGGCTTCCCGCTGCTGGGGGCTGTGGTGGGGCCACTGAGGAGTAGACGAGGTGCCGAAGGCGATCATCAACCCATTGCGGCAGGCCAGGCCGCCTTCGCATTGAGCGCCGCAAGACTGCGCCTCGCGGGTCGAGGCCAAGGGCGTGTTTGTCGCGGGGGCTGACTGGTTTCTCGCCTCCAACCTTGATCGCCGAACGCTCCTGAGAGGCGCGAGTAGCGCAGTGCTCGGCCTGCTCGCTTCCGCCTGCGGTGCAGCCAACCCAACAGCATCTCCTTCCGTCGGCAGCTCGAGCAAGTCTGCCGCGGCGTCCGGGTCCACGGAAAGCCAGGCGGCGGGAGAAACGGTCTACGTCTTCAACGTTGGCTCGAAAGACGCCACGCTGATCGACGTCGCCAGCCGCCGGGTGCGCGAGACCCGGCCCCTTGGCTCGTCGGTGCGCTGGTTGTCCAACGAGCAGACGTACTGGGACGGGGCCCGGATCTGGACCTACGATTTCCCCAGCAACCAGGTGCAGGCCATCGCCATCGATCCGAAGCAGGTGGCCGTCACGAAGACGATCGCCGGGCTCGGCAAGGGGCCCGGCCACAGTCTGGTGGTGCTGCCCGACAAGAAGAAGGCCGCGGTCAACGTGGCGGGCGACAACCTCATCGCCTTCCTCGACCTCGAGGATGGTCAGGTGGACTCCACGCTCAAGACCGGCGCCTTCCCTTGAGACCTCCACCTGACGCCGGACGGTCGGTTCGGCTACACACCGGAGCGCGAGGCGGACACGGTCTCGAAGATCGACATGGCCAACCGAAAACTCATCAAAACCATCCCGTTCCCTGTCCACAGCAAGCCGCACATGCTGCGTGTCTCCCCCGATGGTAAGGAGGTGTGGGTGCAGACAGCCGATGCGCACACCAACGTGGTCCTCCACGCCGACGATCTGTCGGTGCTCTCGACAGAGCAGACCGGGAAGTACCCGGTGACGAACGCGTGGTCACCAACGGCCAAGACACCTTTGCTCAGGTCTTCGATGCCAGGACGTTCAAAGAGGTGAAGCGACCGAATATCGGCCAGGGCGGCTCGAACGTTGGTTTCAGCAAGGACGGCAAAACAGCATTCATCGCAGTGACGGGGGCGAACGCTGTGGCAGTGATCGACATGGAGAAGCTGGCGCTGGCAAGCCAGATCAAGGCAGGGAAGGAGCCTCAGGGCCTGATCGTCCGTTAGGAAAGGTCGCCAGCTTCAAGATCCCCCGCCACGTGATCTTCGTCGACGCCTTCCCGATGACCGGCTCCGGCAAGATCCAGAAGGTGAAGCTCCGCAAGGAGGCCTTCAGGCGCCGCGGGCTCGCCTGAATGGCGACTCCCTGAGCGACGTTTACTGAAAGCGCGCAGCACGCGGACATCGCCGTCACCGTGGCGTGCACGCCGTCAGCCCTTATTCCCCGTCCAGGGCATCATCCCAGGGCGTGGCCGATCATCGCGAGGACCCACGCTGGGATGAAGCCGAGCACGCCAAGGCCCCAGAGCGTGACCGGCTCAAGTTGGCGGCCCGACTCGGCGCTACGGACCCGCGCTTCGGTGGTGATCGTACCGATCAGGGCCGCGCTGGCCGACAGGATCCACAGCCCACCTGACGTGAGCTGAGGCCGCGCTCCTGGGGACGTCGGCAGCAGCGTCACGAACGCGATGAGCCAAGCGGGCGCGAGCGTGATGAGTCCCGTGAACCAGTAAGCGTGCGGGTCGCGCAGCCACTTCTGCGCCGCCCATCGAGTGACGGCCACTCGGCCGGCGATGATCCCGGCGAGGCCGAGGAGGAGCGAGATCGCGTCGATCAACACATTCGGTGCCGACCCCTGCGCCGAAGACGCGCAGTTCCGGGACTTCTTAGTCAGGACTTGCGCGACGTCTGTGAAAAGAACGTACTCACCAACGGCCGAAGGGCTTTGCCGCCACACTTGGGGCATTTAATCTGCCCCTTGTCGTGCTTGCTGATTGACAAGGTGAGCGTCACTTCGCGTTGGCACTTGTCGCAGTAGTACTCATACACGGGCATGGGCGATCCTCCTCGTGATTCAGAGCCCGATCAACGATCCAACGACCAGTTCCAGGCGGTGAATAATACTGCGCCCGAGTCTCGGCGCATAGCCGCACTGCACTATTGGGAGAGGCCTGCCCGGGGCCCCGGGATGCTGGGCCAGGACCCCGCCAATCCGTTGCCGCCTGCGGCAAACGAGAAACTGCCAGCCGAGCCAGGGCGGGCAGCCCGACGTGGCACTGACCCCATGACCGACGCTGGCGACAGCAAGGCCGAACGTCCTCCCGAGATTCAGGGCGAGCTCCGCTACTTCAATCGCGTGCTGATGTCGTACAGAGACTTCCAGCAGGCGACACGAGGGGGGCTTGCTCAATCACGATGGAACGCGGCACAAAACTCACGCGTGGGGCAGCTCTCGCACTGGCTGGTCTTCAGGTGTCCGTTGAGAATGAGCGTCGCTGTACCACCGGAGCAGGGGCTTCGATGCACCTCGGATACTCCGCGCGCTGCGGCGATGGCCTTGGCAACGATCCCTGACGGTTCGGTCTGGTCGCGTTTTGCGCTCCCTTTCGCTTTCGCCGACGCTTCATCTGCCGTATACGGCAGATTTTGCGCGGGCGCCGGCAGAGCCTTCGATGGGTCCTGGCCCAGGATCCTCATCGGCAGCGGCTTGGAGCCCTCGTGCTTGAGAGGGTCGCGCATGAAGCGGGCGTTGGGGAGGATGATCTCGAACCGGCCGCCGCCCTGGGCGGCCTTCACCTCTATCACCTTGAACATGAGGGTCGCCCAGCCGAGCCTGGCCTCGTAGGTCGTGCTCCTGCCGCCCTTCTCGGAGACGCTCTCGTGGATGATCAGCTTGCCCTTTCCCCGAAAACGACGGCACCTGAAAACTAGAGTACAGTGACGGTGCAAATGCTCAGAGAGCGCGCGGAGTGCGGCAGCAACAGACGAGAAGAAAGAGGTTTACTGACCGGCGACCACTCAAGCCAGAAACATCGTGTCAACCGAACAGGCGCGCCGCTCGTCAGAAGCTACGGGGGGTATGATCATGGCGTACGTCATCGCCGAGCCGTGCATCAGTGTGAAGGATAAGGCCTGCGTGGAGGTCTGCCCAGTCGACTGCATCTACGAGGGCCCGGACCAGCTCTTCATCCATCCCGATGAGTGCATCGATTGTGGGGCCTGTGAGCCGGTCTGCCCAGTAAAGGCGATCTTCACCGAGGACGAGACGCCGGAGCAATGGAAGCACTTCGTTGAGCTCAACAAGCAGTTTTTCGTTGACAACCCGGCGGTCCAGGCTTGCACCACACGGAACCGATCATAGGGGATCTGGGGAAAGCCGGTCGCGGGGACAGCGATTGCAGATCGGCCGCAACCCAGAAGAGGAGAGATCGATGCCTCAATTCATTAAGGTGGCCACGACCGACGAGCCGAGAAGGGGGGCCGTTGTCCGAAGGGACGGTCGAGGGAACAGAGGTGACCTGCCCCTGGCACGGGGCGAAGTTCGACCTCGGGACCGGGGCGCTGCTGGGGCCGCCGGCTCGGCAAGGGCTCAGGAGCTACCCGGTGAGGGTCACTGGCACCGACAACGAGATCGAGGTGTAAGGTGGCCGGTCCATATGGGAAATCCCGGCTGAAACCCAGATGAAGCGCCGCATCTTCGGCCTCGAGAACGAGTACGGTCTCACCTGCACCCTGAACGGCCAGCGGCGCCTGTCGCCCGACAACGTCGCGCGGTACCTCTTCGAGAAGGTCATCCCTGGCGCCCGCAACGCCAACGTCTTCCTCGAGAACGGCGCGCGCCTGTACCTCGACACCGGGTTCCACCCCGAGTACGCGACACCCGAGTGCGACGACGTCACCGAGCTCGTCATCCACGACAAGGCGGGCGAGCGCATCGTCGAGGACCTCCGGCACCAGGCCGAGAAGCGCCTGCGGGAAGATGGCATCTTGGGGAATATCCTGCTGTTTAAGAACAATACGGATTCGGCCGGCAATTCCTACGGGTGTCACGAGAATTACCTCGTCAGCCGCGACGTGTCATTTCAGCGCCTGGCCGAGGCGCTCATCCCCTTCTTCGTGACCCGCCAGATCTTCGCTGGCGCGGGCAAGGTGCTCCAGACGCCGCGGGGCTTCCACTACTGCCTCTCGCAGCGCGCGCAGCACATCTGCCAGGAGATCTCGGGCGCCACGACCTCGTCGCGCTCGATCATCAACACGCGCGACGAGCCGCACGCCGAGGCCGAGCGTTATCGCCGCCTGCACATCATCGTGGGCGATTCGAACATGTCGGAAGTGGCCACATATCTGAAGCTCGGGACAACGGCCCTGGTACTCGACATGATCGAAGATGGATTCTTCGATCGAGATTATTCGCTGCAATCACCCGTGCAGGCGATACGCGACATCTCCCACGACCCGACGTTGAGAGAGGCGATCAAGCTCAAGGACGGGCGCACGATCACGGCGCTCCAGATGCAGCTCGAGTACCTCGAGTGTGCGACGCGCTACGTGGACTCGATCAGCCCCGACCCGGCGACGAAGGACGTGCTCGCCCGCTGGGCCGACGTGCTCACGAAGCTCGAATCGGACCCGATGCAGCTCTCGCGCGAGCTCGACTGGGTGATCAAGAAGGCGTGGATCGACAAGTTCATGGACCGCGACCGGCTCTCGTGGCGCGACCCGAAGGTTTCGTTGCTCGACCTCCAGTACCACGACATCCGGCCCGAGAGAGGCGTCTACTACCGGCTTGCGCTCAACGATCAGGTGGACCGGATCACCGACGACGAGACGATCGAGCAGGCCAAGAGCGTGCCGCCGCAGACGACGCGCGCCCGCCTGCGCGGCGAGTTCATCCGTCAGGCCAACCTGAAGGGCAA
>Ga0209761_1003431_pt1 | contig 10463 bp, 12 predicted proteins | sample GraSoi013_1_40cm_4_FD_185818 | JGI IMG/M metagenome (GOLD analysis project Ga0209761, IMG submission 185818) | Grasslands soil microbial communities from the Angelo Coastal Reserve, California, USA - Sample 09_25_2013_1_40cm (SPAdes) (version 2) | ecosystem: Environmental > Terrestrial > Soil >... | reverse complement strand
CTCGACGCCATCATCGCCGTCGCGGACGAGCGGGAAAAGCGCGTGCCCACCGCCGAGGTCAATCGCGTGCTGGAGGCGCTGCTGGCGCGGCAGCAACCTCCGCAGCCGGTGGGTGAATCGGTGCGCCTGTTCTACGCCACCCAGGTGGGCACCGCGCCGCCGCGGTTCGCCGTCGTGGCGAACCGGCCCGAGGCCATCCCCGAGTCCTACACGCGCTACCTGCACAACGGCTTTCGGGAAGCGTGGGAGTTCACCGGGGCGCCGCTCACGATCAAGTTCCGGCGCAAGCGAGGCCGGCGCTGAACGCCGTCCTGGCGATTCTCGCTGCCTACCTGCTCGGTGCCACGCCGACCAGCTACATCGCCGGCAAGCTGGGGCGGGGGATCGACCTCCGCGAGCACGGCTCCAAGAACCTCGGCGCCACCAACGTCTACCGCATCCTCGGCTGGAAGTACGCGATTCCCGTCGCGCTCGTCGACATCGCGAAGGGCGCTGTGCCGGTGCTGCTCGCTCCCCCGCAATCCTGGCTTCGCGTCGCGGTCGGCGCCGCGGCGGTCCTGGGACACATGTTTTCTCCCTACGTCCGATTCAAGGGAGGCAAGGGGGTTGCGACAGCGGCCGGGATGTTTCTGGCGCTGGCCCCGATCGCCGTGCTGATCGCGATTCCGATCTGGGGGATTTGTCTCTGGCTGACCGGCTACGTCTCGCTCAGCTCGATCATCGCCGTCCTCAGCGTCCCTTTGTCGATCGCGCTGCTGCAGCCACACTCGCCGTACGTATTCTGGGCGAGCGTAGCGTTGGTGGCCCTGATCATCTTCGCGCACCGGCGCAACATCCGACGGCTCCTCAATGGGACGGAGAATCGCTTCCGCACCCGACCGTCCGGCCGTCAGGCCGTCGGACCGTCGGAATGAAAATCGCCGTCATCGGCGGAGGAGCCTGGGGCACGACGCTCGCCGACTTGCTCGCGCGCAAGGGAGAGCAGGTGACCCTCTGGGCCCGCGAGCCCGAAGTCGTCGAGAGCGTGAGCCAGCGGCACATCAATGAGGTGTTTCTGCCGGGAGCGCCCCTGGCCGCCTCACTCGGTGCGACGCGGGACATTGCGGCCGCCGTCAACGGCGCGGAGGTCATCGTGTCAGCCGCGCCCTCGCATGCCGTGCGCCCAGTCATGACCCAGGTGGCTCGGTCGATCAATCATGCTCCGCTGATCGTCAGCGCGTCCAAGGGCCTCGATCCTGACAAACTGGAACGGCCCTCCGCCGTGTTGATGGAAGTGCTGCCCCGCGGCACGCCGATCACGGTGCTCTCGGGTCCGTCGTTCGCTCTCGAGGTCTATCAGCGCCAGCCGACCGCGGTGGTCGCGGCGGCGGCAGATCACGCGGTGGCTGAGCGGGCGCAGCGTCTGTTTGCAACGCCGTACTTCCGCGTGTATTCGCATACCGACGTGATCGGCGTGGAGCTGGGCGGCGCACTGAAGAACGTCATCGCGCTCGCTGCGGGTATCCTCGAGGGACTCGGGCTTGGCTTCAACACGCGCGCCGCACTGATCACGCGCGGCCTGGCCGAGATCACGCGACTCGGCGTGGCGCTCGGTGCGCAGCCGATGACGTTCGCGGGCCTGGCCGGCCTCGGCGACTTGATCCTCACGGCCACGGGGGCGCTGTCACGCAATCGCGGCCTCGGCGTCGCGCTCGGACAGGGGCAATCGGTCGCGGCGGCGCTCGCCCGGACACAGGCGGTCGTCGAAGGCGTCAACACCGCCCGGACCGCGGTGGCTCTGGGCGAACGCCACGGCGTCGAGCTGCCGATTGCGCGCGAGGTCGCGAATGTGCTGTTCGAGAACAAGCCGCCGCGCCAGGCCGTGAGCGACCTGATGGAGCGCGAGCTGAAAGCAGAAAGCCGATGAGCACCGGCAACACGCCTGCCCAGCCGGTTCAGGAGTTCTTCTCGATCGGCGAGGTCTGCCAGCTCACCGACCTGAAGCCGCACGTGCTGCGCTATTGGGAGAGCCAGTTCCGGTTCCTGAATCCCGCCAAGAACCGCTCGGGCAATCGCGTCTACCAGCGGCGCGAGATCGAGCTGATCATGCTCGTCAAGCACCTGCTGTACACCGAGAAATACACGATCGAAGGCGCGCGCCAGAAGATCGAACAGTATCGTCGTTCCGGCGAGCTCAAGCCCGAAGCGCGGCGCGCGCTGGCCACCGAAACCGTCAAGGAGCTCCGCGCCGAGCTCAAATCGGTGCTCGGCATCCTCGAAGGGAGTTAGGTTGCGGGTAGCGGTCGTGATTCCCGCATTCCAGGCCACTGCGACGATCGGCGACGTCGTCACGCGCACGCGGGCGACCCTCCCCGACGCCCAGGTGATCGTGGTCGACGACGGTTCGACGGACGGGACGGGGGAAGAGGGAAGGGGGAAGGGGGCGTCCGTCCTGACACATCCGCGCAATCGGGGAAAAGGCGTCGCCCTGCGAACTGGCATTGCGCGGGCCTGTGCCGATGGCGCGGATATGATCGTCACCCTCGACGGAGACGGGCAGCACCCACCCGAGGAAATCCCGCGCCTGCTGGCCCCTCTTGCCGAGGGACGTGCCGACCTCGTCCTGGGGGCGCGCCGGCGTGACGGGGTGATGCCGCTCTCGCGCCGCTTCACCAATTGGCTCTCGGCGACCTTGGCGTCACGAATCGCGGGACAGCGCCTGCACGACGCGCAGACAGGATTCCGCGCATTCACGCGAACGGTCGTCGAGCACATCCAACCCGCGGGCGATCGCTACGAATACGAGGCTAACTTTCTGCTCGACGCATTGCGTGCCGGGTACCGGGTGGCCTCCGTCGAGGTGGCGACGATCTACGGTCCGCGCAGTCACTTTCGGTCTTGGACCGATACCTGGCGCATGGCGCGCGCTTTCGCGCGACACGCCGGCCGAATCGTTGTAGGAGCGACGTGACCACACCAGGACCAGACGGTTTGCGGATTCTGGTTTCGAACGACGATGGCGTGCTCGCGCCCGGCATCGCGCTGCTCGCCGACGTCTGCTCTACGGTCGGCCAAGTCACCGTCGTCGCTCCGGACCGCGAGCAGAGCGGCACGTCGCACTCGCTGACGCTGCACCGGCCGCTGCGGGCGCATCGGCGATCTGACGGGGCATTCCAGGTCGACGGCACACCGACCGATTGCGTCTTGCTCGCGCTCAGCACGCTCATGCCGGAGGGCCCCAACTGGGTCATTTCCGGCGTGAACCACGGCCCGAACATGGGCGAGGACGTGCTGTACTCGGGTACCGTCGCCGCGGCGATGGAGGGACTTGCAGCCGGCATCCCCGGCATCGCGGTGTCGTACGGCAGCTTCGATCTCGAGCACCTCGAGAGCCATCGCCGGGGGCTGCAACGGATCATCGAGCGCATCGTGCGCGTCGAAAATTTCCCCGGTGAGACGCTGCTGAACATCAATCTTCCGGCGATTCCGGGCGACCAGGTCAAAGGCGTGAAGGCCACCAACCTTGGCAGCCGGGTGTTCCACGAGGAGGTCGCCAAAATGAAGGACCCGTGGGGCCGCGAGATCCACTGGATCGGGGGAGGGCACGTGACTTGGTCGGGTGGCGCCGATTCGGACTTCCAGGCCGTGAAGGATGGATACATCTCGGTCACGCCGCTGCACGTCGATCTCACGAACTACAAGCTCCTCGAAGTCGTCAGAAACTGGGATCTCGGGAAGTGACGGGGAGCCGCGACACGTACGGGGGATATCGCGCGCGGCTCGTGGAGCAGCTCCGAGCGCAGGGCATCCGTGACCTCGCCGTGTTGCGCGCCTTTGCCACGACCCCGCGCCATCTGTTCGTGCCCGAGGCGGTGCGGCATCGCGCGTACGAGGACGCCGCGCTCCCGATTGGCGTCGGCCAGACGATCTCTCAGCCCTTCACGCAGGCCCGCTACCTGGAGGCCCTTGGCCTCAAGGGGAACGAGCGCGTGCTGGAGATCGGGACCGGCTCGGGCTATCAGACAGCGTTGCTCGCAGCGTTGGCCGACCAGGTCTTCACGATCGAACGCATGCGCCCGCTCGCCGAGTCCGCGCAGGCGGCGCTGCGCGCGGCAGGCGTCTCGAACGTCTCCGTGCTCGTCGGCGACGGAACGCTGGGGTGGAGTGCCTACGCGCCCTACCATGCCATCCTGGTCGCCGCGGGCGGGCCCGAGATCCCACAGCCGCTCGTCGAGCAGCTCACACCGGCCGGCCGGATGATCATCCCGGTGGGAAAGAAGGGCGCCCAGACGCTCACGCTCGTGAGTCGGACGGCCGAGGGAACTCGTGCGACGCCGATCGGTGAGGCCCGCTTCGTCCCCCTGGTTGGCGAGCACGGCTTCGATGCTTGAGCGTTTCATCGACTGGCTGCTCAAGACGCTGCTCGACCTCGGCTACCCCGGCATCATCGCGCTGATGGCGATGGAGTCGTCGATCCTGCCGGTGCCGAGCGAGCTGGTGATGCCTCCCGCGGGCTATTGGGCAGCCAAGGGCCAGCTGAGCTTTCCCATCGCCCTCGTGTGCGGGGTTGTGGGCAGTATCATCGGTGCGCTGGCCAATTATTACGGCGCGCAGCTCATCGGCCGGCCGCTGATTCAACGGTACGGCAAGTACGTGCTCCTAAGCGAGAAGAACCTCCTGCGCTCGGAGAAGTTCTTCGCCGAGCATGGGGAAATCAGCACGCTGATCGGGCGGCTGTTTCCGGTAATCCGCCACCTCATCTCGATTCCGGCGGGACTGCATCGGATGCCGCTACCCAAGTTCATCCTGTATACGGCCGTCGGCGCCGCCGTGTGGTGCGCGATCCTGACGTGGATCGGTTACTTCCTGGGCCAGCACGAGGGGGTGCTGCGTACCGAAGAGATCCATCGCTACGTCACGTGGGCGATGGTGGTTTTGATACCGGTGACGCTGATTGCGATTTGGATTTATGTCGTGCGCCGTCGACATCCGAAGTGAGCCTCCGCCGCTGGGTTATTCGAGGGCGCGTTCAAGGGGTCGGGTTCAGGTGGTTTGTCATGCGCGAGGCGGAGCGGCTCAAGCTCGGCGGGTACGCGCAGAACCTGCCCGATGGATCGGTTGAAGTAGTTTCTCAGGGCCCGGAGTCGGCACTGGACGTGTTGGAGGCGCATTTGCGGCGCGGCCCATCGCATGCGCGTGTGGATGACGTCGAACGGCTTCAAGTTCCACTGGAGCTCGACGTGCCGAGGTCATTTGATATCCGATAAATCGAAGCTGATCGACGAGCTGCAGCGCACGATCCGCGACGTCCACAACTTCCCGAAGCCCGGGATCGTGTTCAAGGACGTCACGCCTGTGCTCCTGGACGTCCAACTCTTCGGTCAGGCTGTCGAGGGGATGGCGGCGCCATACCGCGCTGGGCGCATTACGCGCGTCGTGTCGATCGAATCGCGTGGCTTTTTGTTCGGGGCGCCCATCGCACTCGCGCTCGGGGCAGGGCTGGTCCCCATCCGGAAGCCGGGGAAGCTGCCCGCCGCGACGCAGCGCGTAGAGTACGCGCTGGAGTACGGTACCGACGCCCTGGAAATGCATCATGACGCCGTGCAGCCTGGGGATCGCGTGCTGATCGTGGACGATGTCCTCGCCACCGGTGGCACCGCGAACGCGGCCGCGCTGCTCGTCGGTGGAACGGGGGCGGCCGTGGCGGGATTCACCTTTCTCATCGAGCTCGATTTCCTGAAGGGCCGCCAGCGCCTGCAGGGGAGGCGCGTCGAGGCCTTGCTGCACTACGCCTAACTCACGTACATTTCGCCGCTTACGGCCCCCCCGTGGCCCCGGAAACGCCCCTGTAGCTCAGGTGGATAGAGCAGCGGTTTCCTAAACCGTTGGCCGGGTGTTCGAGTCACCCCAGGGGCACTGACTACTGAACGCTCAATGATCATTGATCAATGATCATTGATCATTGGACATTGATCATTCGGACGGAGTCCGCATTGGCAACTGCAACACGCACAGGCACCACAGCGAAGACCGTAAGCGCGCCCAGCACCGCCAGCGGTGGCATGCCTCCTGGGGCTCAGCGGCCGGCATTCTCCGAAAGATTCGGCGCGTGGGTCAAGGGTCATAGGCAAATCACGTCGTGGGTCGGTGCCATTCTGGTCGTGGGCGCTGTGCTGTTCGTGTGGACGATGTCCACCAAGCGCCGCACCGAGGAAATCGCGAGCCGCGACCTCCAGGGCGCGCGGTTTGCTTTCGAGAACCAGAATTACCCCCTCGCCGCGAGCGAGCTGGCCAAGGTGATCGAGAACTACTCGGGGACGAATGCGTCTGCAGAAGCGCGGATCCTGCTGGCCAACGTGCGGCTGCTCGAGAAGCAGCCTCAGCAGGCCGTCACGGCCCTCAAGGACTTCGCCCCTGGAGCGCCGGAGGCCTACCGGGCGCAGGCCTATGGGCTGCTGGGGGCCGCATACGAGGATCTGGGCCAGCCGCGTGCCGCCGGGGAGGCGTACGAGAATGGGTCGACAGCGGCCCGCCTGGACTTCCTGAAGGCCCAGATGCTGTCGGATGCCGGCCGGGCCTGGACGAACGCTGGAGACACCACCAGAGCCATTGCTGACTATCGCCGGATCGTCAACGAGTTCGCCAAAGAGGGCATCGCCGGTGAGGCAAAGGTGCGTCTGGGAGAGCTCACGAAGGGGACAGCGTTATAGCAGTGTACTTCGTATAATAGATGTTATGTTAAGTTGAACTGTGTGTGAATGTGGACAAGCTGCCGATCAAGTAATCACACCCCTGAACACCATTCTCCCCTCTCCGATCAGCCACACGTCGTCGTAGCGGCCGTTCTGACCCCGCGCAGCTCGAACCCCGATCATCCGGCCACTGCGGCTCTGGATATCGACCGGCAGCGAGCCCAGGCCCCAGTCCTGAATCGCGCAGCCCGCGCCCACGGCGCCGGTGCCGCAGGCTAACGTCTCGTCTTCAATGCCGCGCTCATAGGTCCGCATGCGCCAGGGGCCGGTTTCGTCTTTCGAGACGAAGTTGATGTTCGCTCCGTCCGGCGCGAGCGCCGGGTCAAACCGCAGCGCTCGACCCCGCTCGATGACCGCAACCTGATCTATGTCGTCGACGAGGACGATCAGGTGCGGCACGCCGACTTTGGTGAGCACGGCTTGCCGTTCGCCGGCAGCGAGTGCCAGCCCGGGAACGGCGGCCGGCCGCTCGACCGACGCGAGGTGCAGCTCCGCCCGCGCCGCCTCGACGGCGCGGCTTTGGTAGGTCCCGGCGTCGGTCTCGAGATCCATCCCGGCGGGCGTTCCGACCCCAAGATGCGCGGCGAGCGTGGTGCTGCACAGGGCCGCGTTGCCGCACATGGCCGCGTGAGAGCCGTCGGCGTTGTAGTAGATCATCCGGGCGGCACCGGCGTGGGAGCCTGGTCCCACGAAGACGATGCCGTCGGCCCCGATGCCGGTTCCCCGCGCGCACACGGCCTGCATGTCCTCAGGCGTCCAGTCGGCGGGCGTGGATACACGCGCGTCCACCACGACGAAATCGTTACCCGATCCCGTCATCTTGTAGACCGGCAGCCCGATCAGATGCGGCCGAACCAGGCCATGAGCCGGAGGCGCGGCACCTTCCACACCGCCTCGCGGACGATGGCCTTGTTCATCTTGCTCTGGCCCTCGGCCCGGTCGACGAACACGATCGGAATCTCTCGGAGCTTGAACCCTTTTCGCCATGCGCGAACGCTCATCTCGATTTGAAAGGCGTAGCCGTTGGAACCGACCGCGGAAAGATCGATCGCTTCGAGGACTCGCCTGCGAAAGCACTTGAACCCACCCGTCAGATCCCAGATCCTGAGGCCCGTGAACCAGCGGGCATAGATATTGGCAAAGTACGATAGCATCAGACGGCTCATAGGCCAATTGACGATCGTCACCTTGCCGTCCAGGTAGCGTGAGCCCAATACGACGTCTGCATCCTGAATGGCCGTGAGAAACTCCTTGAGGTGGGCCGGATCGTGCGAGAAATCGGCGTCCATCTCGAAGACGTAATCGTACCCCTGCTCCAGCGCCCACTTGAAGCCCGTGATGTACGCCGTCCCGAGCCCCAGCTTCCCCGCGCGGTGCAGCACGTGCACGCGCGGGTTCGTCCGGGCCATCTCGTCGGCGATACCCCCGGTGCCGTCGGGCGAGTTGTCGTCGACGATGAGAACTTCCAGCCGAGGATCCTGCGACAGCACCTGCGGCACGATTTGTGGAACGTTGACCGCCTCGTTGTAGGTCGGAATGACGACCAGAGCCCGTTCAGGCACGCCGGCGTCTCCGTTCCACGATCGGCGGCACGATGAAGCCGGCAATGACGAGGACCAGCGTGAAGAGCGCGATCATCTTCCCGCGCGCGAAAGAACGCGAGTAATAGCTCAGCTCGAGACGGCGCGCATTCGGGCCCACCGAGATCGTCAGGAGCGCATGATCGCCACGCAGGACCTGTCCCGGCCGGCCATCGATGCTCACGCTCCAATCGAGATACCAGTTTTCCCCGATGAGCACGTAGCTCGAATCGCGCGGCGGTGGCTCGAGCTCGATGCTCATTTTCCCCGCATCCCACGCAGTCACGCGGGCGCGAGAAGGCGACGCGGGCGGCAGCCCGCGGAGCGGCGGTGGGTTGACGGGTGAGTTGGAGGGGAGCACGACGACCCGATCGTATCCCGGAAACCGGGGATCCGCGAGCGTTGGAGGAACGAGCGAATCGGCATCGAGTTTGACCGCCGCCGGGACCACGCGGGCGTAGGGGGGCGCGGTGTCGGCTTCGTAGAGGAACCCGCGGCTCCCCGCCGCGGTCTCGACGGGACCCAGTACCGCGTGATACCCGGGAATCCGCAGCGTATCGGAGATGAGGACGAACCGAACGGCCAGCAGGTCCCAGAGTTTGGTCGACGTGAGGAGATAGCGCGCCTGGCCCTGTGTTCCGGGGCGACCGCCGATCAGCTCGTCGAAATAGCGAAGCTCGTTCCCCTGATACCCGAGCACTTGAGGGATGCCGTGGGCCATCAAGGCGTTTTCCGGATAGACATTGAGGTCCAGCACTCGATAGGGCTTGGGTTCGGCCCGCAGGCGCGTCGTGATCGGATCGGGCCGGTACAGGGTCTTGTTCGGCGGATCGGAATAGAGCCAGAAGCGGCGCCCGTCGCGCCACAGATCGACACCCACGAGCAGTGGCAATCCAATCGCCAACGCCAGCGCCGGCAGTCTTCCCTGCAGGTACGCGAACGCCAGTAAGGCGACCCCAACCAGGATGAAGGCCCCAATGATCGCCGACGCGCGAATCGAGGCGCTGAGCGCCTCCGCGACCGGTGCGCGTCCCGGAGGCGCGACCGCAGTGGCGAGATGACCGAAGACGCCCGCCATCCCGAGCAGCGCGATGATGCCGGCGGTGACGAGCCACGCGCGCACATGCGTCGCCCCTTCCCTGCGCTCGAGGCGCTCCGCGCCGAAGGCCGCGAAGGCGGCCGTGCAGAAGGCGACAATAAAAAAGACCATGCCCGGCGCGCGCGTCTTGCGGACATACGGCATGACGCTCCACCACAGCTTGTAAAACGGCGTCGCGTTGCTCAGCGCGATCAGCAGGAAGAGAACGCCGATGCCGCCCAGCCACCAAATAAGGCGCCGCCGCTCCCGAGCAAACCCGAGACCGAGGATCGCGAGCGCGATCACCGGAAGCCCGAGATACTCCGAGTGGAGTTTGAGCCCGTTCGAGCCCCAATACGTGTCCGACTCGCCCACGAATCCCGCGAGGAAGAACCCGGGCACGTGCTCCCATGGAATACCGAACGACGCGGCGCCCTCAAACGCGCCGGAATACGCGACGGCGCGCGGCGAATGCGGGATATACTCGAGGAACGGGAGGATTTGTGGCGCCGCGATGCCGAAGCCTGCGATGACGGCGACAAGCACGATCGCGAGGCGTGTCAGACGGGGGCGGAGCGGCTCGCTCGTCGGTTCACCGAACGTCAGGTACAACGTCCACAGCCCTGTCGCGATGAGAAGATAGTACGTCGTCTGCACGTGCGGGCTCACGAGACAGAGCGCCACGGCGACGGCGAGCAGCGGATAGCCCCACATTCGCCGATCGCGTAATGCCACGAGCAGCGCCAGACATGCGAGCGGCAGCATCGTCGAGACGAACAGCTTCCCGTCGTGCCCGGGGCGCGCGTATGAGATCAGAATGCCCGAGAGCTGGTAGGCGAGCCCTCCCACTGTCGAACCGACCCACGACACGTTGAGGCGTCGCAGGAACAAAAACATGAACAGGCCGGCGAGGATGTAGTGGAGGACGAAGCCGAGGTTGGTCACTTTGTCGGCCGACAGGAACCACCGCAGGAATGACGTTGGATAGAGCACGTCGCCGTGCGTGACGGGCGCGATATACGGCAGCCCGTCCATGATCATTGGATTCCAGAGCGGGAGGTCTCCCGTCGCGCG
>Ga0209761_1003430_pt1 | contig 10463 bp, 10 predicted proteins | sample GraSoi013_1_40cm_4_FD_185818 | JGI IMG/M metagenome (GOLD analysis project Ga0209761, IMG submission 185818) | Grasslands soil microbial communities from the Angelo Coastal Reserve, California, USA - Sample 09_25_2013_1_40cm (SPAdes) (version 2) | ecosystem: Environmental > Terrestrial > Soil >... | reverse complement strand
CAGGAACAGCCCCATGATGGCGCCGGCGTACACCAGCACCTGGAGCACGGCGATGAACTGCGCGTCGAGCAGGACGAACAGCGCCGCGAGCGAGAACAGCGTCACGACCAGCCACAGCGCGCTGGCCACGGGACTCCGCCGGGTGATGCAGGACAGGGCGCTCACCACGGCCAGTCCGGCGAACGCCCAGAAGATGATCAGCGTCCCGTCCACCGCTTACTCGCCCTTCGGGTCGGCGGGATCCCACAGCGTCGAGACGGGATGCGTTTGCGCGCACAGCCGCTCGAGGTCGTACACGAAGCGGTCGCGCGAGTACTCCGAGTTCTCGTAGTGCACGCCCACGTGGATCGCCTCCTCGGGGCAGACCTCCTGGCAGTAGCCGCAGAACACGCAGCGGAACTCGTCGATCTCGTAGATCAGCGGATAACGGTTGCCTTCCTCGTCCTCCCCGGGCACGAGCTTGATGCAGTTCGCCGGGCAGATCTGGGGGCACAGGCCGCACGCGACGCACTTGGCCCGCCCCTGCTCGTCGGTGAGCATGCGGTGCGTGCCCCGCCAGCGCGGCGAAAGGGTCCAGTCCTGGCTGCTCTTTTCCTCCGGATATTGCATCGTCACCTTGGGCCGCCACAGGTGGCTCAAGGTCAGCGCCATGCCCTTGAGCGTGGCGCGCAGGTAGGAGACCTCCGTCCCCGGCCGTTTCATCACCTTCCCCGATCGCCATCAGGCCCCCCCCCCGCCCCCGGCCCCCTCCGCCGCCACCGAGCCGGCGATGATGTGGCCGCGGTCGAGCACGAAGAAGAGCGGCACCGCGAGCAGCAGGTTCAGCCCGAACAGCGCGAGCGCGAACCGGGTGTCGTACGTCCAGCCGAGCCGGTCGTGCAGGAACCAGATCGCGGTCGCGATCACGGTCACGTAGGCGAGCGCGAGGGGCAGCATGACCTTCCATCCGAGCGCCATGAGCTGATCGTAGCGGAAGCGCGGCAGCGTCCAGCGGACCCAAATGAACAGGAACAGGAAGAAGGTCGTCTTCAGGGAGAACGATCCGAGCGTCAGCACGGTCTTGAGCGGTGTCCACGGGGCGGTGTTGTCCCACGTCGTGAACGGCACGTCCCAGCCACCGAAGAACAACGTCGCCATGAGCGCCGACGCCGTGACCATGTTCGAGTATTCCGCGATGTAGAACATCGAGAACTTCATCGCGCTGTACTCGGTGTGGTAGCCGGCGATCAGCTCGGCTTCCGCCTCCGGCAGGTCGAACGGCAGCCGGTTGGTCTCGGCGAACGCCGCGACGATGAAGATGAAGAACGCGAGCGACAGTGGGAACACGTTCCAGGTGAAGAGCGACGCCGACTGCTTCGCAATGACGTCGGTGAGCGTCACGTTTCCCACGAGCAGCAGCACCGCGACGGTGCTCATACCCAGCGCGATCTCGTACGAGATCATCTGGGCGCTGGCCCGCAAACCGCCGAGCAGCGAGTACTTGTTGTTGGACGACCACCCTGCCAACACGATGCCGTACACGCCCAGCGAGCCGAAGGCCAGAATGTACAGGAAGCCCACCGGCAGGTTCGCCACGACCATGTCCACATCCCCCCACGGCGTGGGGAGCGGGGCCGCGAACGGGATCACGGCGAACGTCAACAGCGCCGGGATGAAGGAGATCGCCGGCGCGAGCATGAACAGGACCTTGTCGGCCTGGGCGGGGAGCGTCTCCTCCTTGACGAGGTTCTTGAGCCCGTCCGCCGCCGGTTGGAACAGTCCCTGCGGGCCGACGCGGTTCGGGCCGAGCCGGTCCTGCATCCATGCGCAGATACGCCGCTCCGCCAGCGTGAGCAGCGCCACGCCCACCATGATGACCGTGAAGACCACGACGATCTTGACGATCGAGCTGACCAGGAAAAAGGTCATGCCGGCACCGCGACGGCGGGCGCAGCTGCTCCCGCGAAGCCGAGCTGCGGGTACGAGAGCCCGCGGAACGCCTCCACCGATGCCGCGAGTCGGTCGAACGCCTCGGCGGCGGTGCCGACGTGGCCCCCCCCGCCCCCCCCGCCCCCCCCGCCCCCGCCCAGCGTCGCGACCAGCTCGGAGAACACCCACCATGCCGGCCGCGCCATTCCCGGTGCGGACTTCGCCTGGAAGTAGCGCTGCACGCGGCCGTCCCGGTTCACAAACGTGCCCTCCTCTTCCGCGACGTTCGCGATCGGCAACACCGCCTGGGCGTCTCGGGCGCGCTCGGGGAGCACCGTCCCGACGTAGATGAGCGCCCCCGCCGTGCGGACGGCGATGTCCGGCTCATCGAGCACCAACACCACCGAGGCGGTCTCGGCCGCCGCGACGGCCGCGGCGTAGTCCCGGCTGTACCCGAGCAGCTCGGCCCCCCGACCGTTGGGCGCCCGCTCTGCGCGCAGCGCGAGGTTCGGGACCCCCGCGAGGGGCGCCTCCTCCCCCATGACCACCTGGAAGGCGCCGCTCCACTCGAGGCCTCGGAACAGCTCGCGCGCGAAGTACAGCGCCTCCGTCGAGGCCTTGGGGGAGACGAGGGCGACCGCCTTGCCGCCTGCCCCGCGCAGCCGGCTCGCCACGACGTCGAACGCTTCGTCCCAATCGGTGGCGTGCAGCTCGCTGCCCCCCCCCCGGCGCACCAGGGGGGCTTCGATGCGGTCCCCGCGGTTCATCCAGCGGTAGTTCATGCGCCCGTGATCGCAGATGAAGTAGCGGTTCACCTCGAGGTTCGGCCGCGGGCGCACGCGCACGACGACGTTCTCGCGCGTGTCCAGGGTCACGTTGCACCCCTGCGAGCAGCCGGTGCAGATGGAGGCCGCCTTGTCGAGCTCCCAGGCGCGCGCCTTGTGCAGGAAATCCTTGGAGAGGAGGGAGCCGACCGGACACAGATCGACGACGTTGCCCGCCCACGGGTGGTCGAGGCGCCCTTCGGAATGGATCCCGATGTAGGCGCGGTCGCCGCGCTCCGAGACGTTGAGCACCGGCTCCTTCGCCACGTCCTCCATGAATCGGACGCAGCGCGTGCACAAGATGCAGCGGTTCGGGACGTACAGCACGTCGGGGCCGAAGTCCTCGACCGGGTTGAAGCGCTTCGCGTAGTCGGGGCTGTACCGCGTGGCGGGGCGCCCTTCCTGGAACGTGAAATCCTGCAGCTCGCACTCTCCCGCCTGGTCGCAGATCGGACAGTCGAGCGGATGATTGATGAGCAGCAGCTCGAGCACCCCCATGCGGCCGCTCTTCGCCTGCGGCGACTGCGTGCGCACGACCATGCCCTCCGCCACCTGGGTGGCGCAGGCGATCTGCAGCTTCGGGGCCTTCTCGATGTCCACGAGGCACATGCGGCACAGGCCGGCCACCGGCAGGCCCGGGTGGTAGCAGTAGTGCGGTACGAGCACGCCCGCCTGCTTGGCGGCCTCGATCACGAGCGTCCCCTTCGGAACGCTCACCGGGACGCCGTCGATCGTGAGGGTGACGAGCTCGTCGGGCATCAGGCGACCATGACGGGCTTCCGGCGTCCCGCGATATAGTCTTCGAATTCCTTCTTGAATTTCTTGATCCCCGACACGACCGGGGCGGCGCACGAATCCGACAGCACGCAGATCGTCTTGCCCGTCATGTTCTCGGCGAGATCGAGCAGCAGGTCGAGGTCGGCCGTCTTCCCCTGCCCCGCCAGAATCCGCTCGAGGATCTTCGTGGTCCACGCGGTGCCTTCGCGACACTGGGTGCACTGGGCGCACGACTCGTGCGCGTAGAAGCGGGCGAGCCGCATGATCTGGTAGACCATGTCGGTCGAGTCATCGAACACGATCACGCCGCCGGAGCCGAGCATCGAGCCCTTCTCGACCACGCCCTCGTAGTCGAGCAGGCAGCTCTCGGTCTCCTCGCGGTTCAGGATCGGCACCGACGAGCCTCCGGGGATGCACGCCTTGAGCGTTCGGCCGGGCGGGATCCCGCCGCACAGGTCGTAGAGCAGATCCTTGAGCGGGAAGCCCATCGTGACTTCGTAGTTGCCGGGCTTCTGCACGTGGCCGCAGACGGAGAACAACTTGGTGCCGGTGCTCTTGGGCGACGCGAGCGATAGGCCCTTGTACCAGGCCGCTCCCTTCTTGAGGATGAGCGGCACGGCGGCGAGCGTCTCCACGTTGTTGATCGTGGTCGGCATGCCGAACACGCCCGCAGCGGCCGGGAACGGCGGCTTGATCCGGGGATTGCCCCGCTTGCCCTCGATCGAGTTCATGAGCGCCGTCTCTTCACCGCAGATGTAGGCGCCCGCGCCGCGGTGGAGGTGGAGCTTGATGGCGCCGAACACGCCGGCAGCGGTCGCCTCGGCGAGGGCCCGCTGCATGACCGCCCAGGGCTCGGTGAACTCGCCCCGGATGTAGATGTAGACCACCTCGGCCTGAATCGCGTGCGCCGCGATGGCGGTGCCCTCGAGCAGCGCGTGCGGCGTCCAGCGCATGATCTCGCGGTCCTTGAAGGTTCCGGGCTCGGATTCGTCGGCGTTCACGCACAGGTAGTGCGGCTTCTTCTTCTCTTTGGGCATGAAGGACCACTTGAGCCCCGTCGGGAACCCGGCACCGCCCCGCCCACGCAGCCCCGATTCTTTCACGATGTCGATGACCCGGGCGGGCTCCATCGTGAGGGCCTGGGCGAGCATCTCGTAGCCGCCCCGCTTCACCCAGCCTTTGTAGGTGCGGGCGTCAGCATCGCCGAAGTGCTTGGAGAGGACGACCGTCTCCTTCGCGTGCGGCTTGTGGGGGTAGCCCATTTACTTGTATCGCTTCACGAGATCCGGCACTTTGTCCGGCGTCACCGACTCGAGGAAATCGTCGTTGACGAGCACCGGCGTGGCAAACCCGCAGGCTCCCAGGCATTCCACCTCGATCACCGTCCACTTGCCGTCGGGGCTGGTGGCGCCGAGCTCCTTGGCGCCGGTCGCGTCGAGGAACGCCTTCACGACGGCCTCGGCGCCGCAGATATTGCACGGCGAGGTGGTGCACACCTGCACAAAGTGCCTCCCCACCGGGTGCTGGTGATACATGGTGTAGAAGGTCACGACGCCCTTCACGTACGCCGCCGTCAACCCCAGCACCTCGCCGACCTCGGCCATGTTGCGGTCGGAAATCCACCCGCGCGCCTGCTGCACGAGCCACAACGCCGGCAGGAGGGCCGCCTGCTTGGTGGGATAGCGCGTCAGGATCTCGCTCAACTGCTCGAGCGTTTTGCCTGCGAACACCGGCGAGTACTCTTCCGTGCCCGGCTGCGGTGTCGGATGCGTGCTGACACTCATCGATCCACCTCACCCATGACGATGTCGACCGACGCGTTGATCGCGATCAGGTCGCTCAACAGGTGCCCCTCCGCCATCCTGGGCAGGGCCGAGAGGTTGATGAACGACGGCGGCCGGATGCGCCACCGAACCGGCTTCGCGGTGCCGTCCGACACCAGGTAGGTCCCGAGCTCGCCTTTCGGGTTCTCGATCCCGACGTAGGCCTCGCCCACCGGCGCCTTCACGCCTTCCATGACCTGCTTGAAATGGTAGATCATCGCCTCCATGTCGTTCATGGCACGCGACTTGGGAGGGAGGATCACCCGCGGGTCGGCCACGTTGACGGGGCCATCGGGGAGGCGCACGAGCGCCTGCTGCAAGAGGCGGTTCGACTGGGAGCACTCCTCGAGGCGTACCAGGTAGCGGTCGTACACATCGCCGTGCTCGCCCACCACGACGTCGAAGTCGTAGGTCTCGTAGTCGAGGTACGGCTTGTCCTTCCGCATGTCATAGGGGACGCCCGAGGCGCGCAGCATAGGACCCGAGAGCGAGTGGTTCGTCGCCTCCGCGGCGGTGAGCGCGCCCACGCCCTGGGTGCGGCCGACCCACACGGCGTTCCGGGTCAGCACGCGATCGATCTCGCGCAACGTCCGGGGAAAGGTCTGGGTGAATTCGCGGAGCCCGGCGACGAAATCGTCGGGGATGTCGGCCATCATCCCGCCTACGCGCGTCACGCTGGTGGTGAGCCGGGCGCCGGTCCACATCTCCTGGAGATTGTAGATCCGCTCGCGCTCCTGAAACGCCCAGAGAAACGGGGTGAACGCGCCCAGGTCGATCGATGTCGTGCCGAGCCAGACCATGTGCGAGATGATCCGGCTCATCTCGCAGGCAATCACCCGCAGCACCGTGCAGCGCGGCGTGATCTCGATGCCCATCAGCTTCTCGGCGGCGAGGGCGAAGCCGACGTTGTTCGCCATCGGCGACAGATAGTCGGTGCGGTCGGTGAGCGGGATGATCTGATTGTAGTGACGGTACTCCCCCAGCTTCTCGAAGCCGGAGTGGAGATAGCCGAGGTGGGGGATCACCCGCACCACGGTCTCGCCGTCGAGCTCGACCACGAGCCGCAGCACCCCGTGGGTCGCCGGATGCTGGGGCCCGATGTTGATCAGCATGTGCTCGCCTGCGAGGTCCGGCTCCGCAGGAGCAAGATCCGTGGCGCCCGGGGCGGCCGCGACGCCCAGGGGCACCCGGACCGGCTGACCCCGGGCATCCAGGCCGGGGGTCGCAAGCTCGAGCTCGACGGTGCGCTTGCTCATTCGGAGTCGGGGAGCTTGCCGCGTTCACCGCGGCGCAGCCGCTCCTTCATGTCGGCGGGGAGCTCGTCGTACGCGTCGGCGATCGACAACTCCTCCATCGAGTAATGCGCTTCGGGATTGGCGCCCAGCGCCTGCCGGACCTGCTCGGCGCGGCTGAAGCGGCCCCGCAACGGGAAATCCTTCCGCAGCGGGTAGCCTTCGGCGTACGTCTCCCACATGAGGATGCGGCGCAGGTCGGGGTGACCGCGGAAGGTGACGCCGAACATGTCGTACGTCTCCCGTTCCAGCCAATCCGCGCCCCGCCACAGCGGCACGACGGAGTCGACGGTGAGGTCCCCGCGCGGGTCGAGCTCGACTTTGACACGCAGGTCGGCGCGGCGCGCGAGCGAGCGCAGATGATAGACCACTTCCAGCGGCCGCTCGCGGTCACGGTACTCGACCGCTGTAACGTCGACCAGGTAGTCGTAACCCTGCTGCGGTGTATCGCGCAGCCAGGCCATCGCGTCGAGCAGGGCTTCGCGCGCGACGTAGACGATGGTGTCGCCGCACGACTCGAGCCCGCGGCCGATCGCGCTGCCGAAGGTCGCTCGCAGGGCGTCGACGGTGGGGTTCACGCCGAGCGGAACTGGTGGACGGAGTTGCCGAACGGCTCCGAGATCTCGTCGATCTGCTCGGGGGGGAGTCGCAGGCCGCGCTCGTCGAGCGGCTGCTCCTCGCGGCGTGGGACGCAGTCGAACAGGGACTCGCCTTTGATCTTCTTGTGCAGCAGGAGCACGCCGTACAACAGGCCTTCCGGGCGTGGCGGGCACCCGGGGACGTAGACGTCCACGGGGACGATCGTGTCGATGCCCTGCACCATCGCGTAGTTGTCGAAGATGCCGCCGGTGGAAGCGCACGCCCCCATCGAGATCACCCATTTGGGCTGGGGCATCTGATCGTAGATCCGCCGGATGACCGGTGCCAGCTTGAAGGGCAGCCGGCCCGCGCAAATCAGGACGTCCGCCTGTCGTGGCGAGAACGCCTGGCGCTCCATCCCGAAGCGGGCGAAGTCGTAGCGGCTGGCCGCCGTCGCCATGAACTCGATGGCGCAGCACGCGGTCCCGAACGGCATCGGCCACAGCGAGTTGGCGCGCGACGAGTTCACCGCCCAGTCGACCAAGTCCTGGAGCTTGGCGAGCAGGTAGTTGGGACTTTGGCCCGACACTTCCTTGGTCTCGATCACGCGCTTCACGACCGCAAGCCCTCCCGGTTCAGTCCCACTCGAGCGCCCCGCGCTTCCACACGTACACGTACCCGACCGCCAGAATGAACATGAACACCAGCATCTCGACGAGCAGGAACCCGGTGCTCGGCCCTCCCCCCGCCCCCCCCGCCCCCTCCGCCCCCCCGAAGTAGATCGTTCCCCAGGGGATCAGGAACACCGTCTCGATGTCGAAAACGATGAAGAGCATCGCGACGAGGTAGAATTTCACCGAAAAACGCTCGCGGGCGTTGCCGAGCGGCGGCATGCCGCTCTCGTACGGGCTGTCCTTGATGGCGTTGGGCTTGTGGGGGGCGAGGAGATGCGAAAGCCCGATCAACAGTGCCGCGTTGAACGCCACGAAGCCGAGCAGGAGGAGGAAGGAGAGATAGGGCTGGTTCATGTGAGTTCGTGAAAAAATTCACTTGACCCGCCGAAACGTATCCGGCCACGGCGGGCTTGTCAACCGAACCGAGTGGCGTAAGTGTCGATGCCGCCGATATATTGCCGCCCCATGTCCATCAAATCCGACCGCTGGATCCGGCGTATGGCGACCGAGCGCCGCATGATCGAGCCGTTCGCGGAAAACCAGGCACGCGCGGGCATCATCTCCTATGGCGTTTCGTCATACGGATACGACATGCGGGTCGCGCCCGAGTTCAAGATCTTCACCAACGCGCTCTCTGCGGTGGTGGACCCCAAGCGTTTCGATCCGAAATCGTTCGTCGAGTTCATGGGCGACGTGTGCATCGTGCCGCCGAATTCCTTCGCGCTCGCCCGGTCAATCGAATACTTCCGCATTCCGCGGAACGTCCTAACGATTTGCGTCGGCAAGAGCACCTACGCCCGTTGCGGCATCATCACCAACGTGACGCCGTTCGAGCCCGAGTGGGAGGGCTTCGTCACGCTCGAGATCTCGAACACGACGCCCCTCCCCGCGCGGATCTACGCCAACGAGGGGATTGCCCAGGTGCTGTTCTTCACGGCCGACGAGGGAGACGAGTGCGAGATCAGCTACAAGGACAAGAAAGGCAAGTACCAGGGACAGCAGGGAATTACACTGCCGAAGCTCTAGCTCTCTTGTTATAGGCGTACGCCACGGCGAGGGCGATGAGCGCGAGTGCGAAGAACGACGCGATGCGGTACAGCGCATCGAGGTTCGAGAGGTCGTACAGCACGATCTTGAGTCCCGCCGCCGCGGCCACCGCGAGCCCCGCCGAGCGCACGTCCTTGCGCTCGTGCTGGAACCCGAGTCGCACCAGCGCACCCGCGTACGCCAGCCAGAAGACGCTGAGGGCGAGGTCGCCGGCGAGGGGAGCGCGCCGTCCGAAGTAACGCGGCAGCTCGACCGAGCCGCCTGCGAACACCGCCGCCCCGCACAACACCCACAGCAGCTCCCCGCCACGCGCGGTCCAGCGCGCCGTGCCCGGATCGGTCAATCCCGCTCCCCAGCGAAGGGCGGCCAGTGCCGTGCCCGCGACGTAGCCGTACAGCGCGAGCGCCCAGGCGTCGGTGAAGGACGCGGCGCCCGACGGTCGGGACCAGAGCGCGACGCCGAACAGGCAGGGGAACGCGAGCAGCGCGAGCCCGAGCGCCGCGATCCGCCCGCCCGGTCGGCCGCCCTGCTGCTCGGCCGCGAGCGCGGCCAGACCGAGCGCCGTCCAGCCGATTGCGACCGTGGGCGGGCTCCCCTGCACGGCCACGGCTAAGCCGCCCAGCGCGAACGCCATGACCAGGTGCGGGGCCGCGCGTCGGGACCACCCGACCCCGAGGTACACCGCCGCCAGCAGCGCGGGTAAGAGCGCCGCCGCCCGGTCGAGCAGCTTGGGATCCGCGATCCACACGAGAGCGAGCAGCACGAAGGGATTCGCGGCGAAGAGGAGCGCTTCGTGGGGGGCCCGGAGCTGACTCTGGTCGAGCTCCTGCCACCACAGGAGGGCCGCGATCGCGAACGCCGCGCCGACGGCGAGCCAGAGCTGCGGCTCGGGGCCGTCGCGCACGCCGGCGAGCGCGACGGAGAGCAGGACCCACGCGAGTACCAACATCCCGACTCGCGCCTCGGGCCAGGCGCGCCGCCGCGTGACGTGCAGGGTGAGCAGCGCGCCGGCGGCGAGGAACCAGCAGCCCAGCGCGCCGGCCAGCACCCGGGCGGCGCCCGCCGCGGCCAGGAGGAAATAGCCGGCGAGCGCCAGGTCGAATGTGCGGCGCCAGGTCATCGTGTACGCGAGCAGGCCGGTGCCGAGGCCGATCACCTCGAGGTAGCCGAGGAAGGCTTCGGGGTTGGGTGCCTGCGGCGAGAGCAGGATCGGGGCCAGGTATGCGCCGGCCAGCGCCCAGATCGCGAGTCCTTCGATCTCGTGCCGCAGCGCGAGTAGGGTCACGACGACCGTGCACGCCGCCAGGAGGAGCACGCCGATGCGACGCTCGAGCAACCCGTACGGCCCGGCGGCGGCCCAGAGGCCGAGGTAGGCGAGTCCCCCGCCCGCGCCGATCATCGCCGCGCCGTAGCGTCGCAGGCCGCCGCGGATGCGCGCTTCCCCCCACGCCGCGAGCCCGATGCCGGCTGCGATCGCGAGGAGCGAGCGGACCACCGGAGCGATCCAACCGCGATCGATCGCATACTTCAGGAAGAATC
>Ga0209761_1003429_pt1 | contig 10464 bp, 9 predicted proteins | sample GraSoi013_1_40cm_4_FD_185818 | JGI IMG/M metagenome (GOLD analysis project Ga0209761, IMG submission 185818) | Grasslands soil microbial communities from the Angelo Coastal Reserve, California, USA - Sample 09_25_2013_1_40cm (SPAdes) (version 2) | ecosystem: Environmental > Terrestrial > Soil >... | reverse complement strand
GTCCGCCGTATCGAGGAGCTCGAGCTCGCGCGCCGCCATGTCGCGCGTCGCCAGCACGTCCGCGAGGGTCGGGCCGTACTTCTGGGTGAGCCGAAACAGCACGTCGCGCCGCTGCTCGATCGCCGTCAGCGCAGTCGGATCGGCGTCGATCCCCGCGGCGTAAGTGCGGGCCGCGCGCGCCAGCTCTTCCACGTTGGCGAACGCGGTGTCGAGCAGCTCTTGCCACGCTCCCACCGCCGGATCGACGCGCTGCAGCGCGGCGACGAGCTTCCCGGCCCGCGCGAGCCCTGCCGTGTCGAGCGCCTGTTCCAGCTCGCGCGCCAGCCGGCCCAGCTCCTCGGCGTGCGCAAGGCGCCGCGCCTGGGCTGCCAGCGCTTCGTCTTCGGCCACGCGGGGGGCGGCCGCCCCGATCTCGCCTTCTACGTGGCGCAGATAGTCGGCCTTGCGGAGTACCTCGTCCTGCTGTGCCCGTAGCTCGCCATCGCGCTGCTCGAGCGCTTTCCAGCGCTCGTGCGCGTTGCGGACGGCGCCGCACTCCAGCTCCGCCCCGCCATAGGCATCCAGGATGTCGCGCTGCACGTCCGACCGCAGCAGCGACTGCGTCTCGTGCTGCCCGTGCAAGTCGACGAGCAGCGCGCCCAGCTGAGCCAGGACCCCGACGGTCGTGGCGCTGCCGTTTACCCAGGCACGGGACCGCCCTTCCGCGACGATTTCGCGCTTCAGGACGAGCATCCCCTCCTCCGCCTCCACCCCCAGGGCGGTAAGGGGCGGTACGAGGCGAGCGAGGGCGGACGAGGAGAATTCAAAGGCGCCTTCGATGACCGTCTTCCGCGCTCCCGGGCGTACGACGTCCACGGACGCTCGTTCGCCGAGCAGCAGGGCGAGGGCGTCCACGAGCATGGATTTCCCCGCCCCCGTCTCTCCGGTGAGGACGTTCAAGCCGGACTTCAGGGGGAGCGTGACGTCGGCGATGACGGCGAGGTCGCGGACGCGCAGCTCCGCGAGCACTACTTGCGCTCGCGATCGGAGAGGTCGCCCCACTGGAGCTTCTTCCGCATGCGCGCGAAGAAGCCTTCGGCGCCGAGCCGGATCAACAGCACCGGCCGCTCGGCCCGCTTCGTGAGGAGCCGCTCGCCCGGCTGGATCGTGGTGCCCACCTGACCGTCGAACGAGACCAGCACCTCCTCCGTCCACGGCGGAATCGGCTCGACCGACACCACCGCGCTCGAGGGAACCACAATCGGGCGGACGGCCATCGTGTGGGGGCAGATCGCCGTGACGATGATGCCATCCACCGTCGGGAGCACGATCGGTCCGCCGGCCGAAAGGGAGTAGGCCGTCGAGCCGGTCGGGGTCGCCACGATGATGCCATCGGCCGAGTACTGGCCGACTTCCTCGCCATCGACCGCGAGTCGCATGTGCACCACTCGAGCCACCCCGCCCTTGTGAACCACGACGTCGTTCAGGACGAGCGGCTCGGCGCGGCTCCCGCCCTCGCGGTCCACGATTTCGGGGAGGAGCGCAAGCCGCCGCTCGGTGACATACGCCTTGCGGACGAGGGCCTCGAGGGCCCACTCGAGGGTGTGGGACGTGGCGGTCGTGAGGAACCCGACGCGGCCGAGGTTCACGCCGAGGATCGGCGTGTTGGCGCCGTTCAGGCTCCGCGCCGCCCGCAGCAGCGTCCCGTCGCCGCCCAACGTCATGACGCAGTCGAGCTGGCGGGAGTCGTCGAAGGCGGCGGGCGCGGGCCCAGGCCAGTGCGACGCGAGGCCCTGCTCGGTGAAGAGCGTCAGCCCGAGGCGGGGAGCCACCCGTGCCACCTGCGCCAGCAGATCCTTGAGGTCGGGGTACCGCGGGTTCCCTACGACCCCGATGTTCATGACGGCGCGAGCGACTCCAGGGCGGCGAGCGCGCGGACCCGGCCAGCGATCCCGGCGCCGGTGAGGCCGACATCGGCGAGCTGGTGGGCTCGCGGCGCATGCTCGTGGATGCGGTCGGGGACGCCGAGCGGCACCACCCGGACCTCGAGGGGCGGAGCGGTGGTCTGCACGACGGCGGCGACGTACGCGCCGAAGCCGTTCACGACCGTCCCGTCCTCGACCGTCACCAGCAGACGGTGCTCGTGCGCCAGCGCGTCGAGCATCTCGCGGTCCAGCGGCTTCAAGAAGCGGCAGTTCACGACGGTGACATTCCACCCGTCGGCGGCGAGGAGATCGGCTGCTTCGAGCGCGGGCCCGCACATCACCCCGACGGCGAGGATAGCGCAATCCTTCCCCTTGCGCAGCACTTCCCACGTCCCGTACGGGATCGCCGCCACTTCGGCGGCGGGAGGCGCCTCGGCCGGTGCCTTGTCGCGCGGATAGCGCAGCGAGAAGGGTCCGTCGCCGCGCGCCAGGGCGCACCGCAGCAGCCCGATCAGCTCGGCGCCGTCGCGCGGGGCGGTGACCGTCATGTGGGGCACCGCAAGCAGGTACGGGATGTCATACAGGCCCTGGTGTGTCGGGCCGTCCTCGCCCACCATCCCGGCGCGATCGAGACAGAAGATGACCGGCAGCTTCTGGATGGCGACGTCGTGGATGACACTGTCGTAAGCACGCTGCAAGAAGGTCGAGTAGATGGCGACCACTGGGCGCATCCCCTGTGTCGCCAGCCCGGCGGCGAACGTGACGGCGTGCGCCTCGGCGATCCCCACGTCGAAGAACCGCTCGGGCCACTTCTTCTGGAAGACGTTGGTCCCGGTCCCCGACGGCATCGCCGCGGTGATCGTCACGAGATCACCGTGCTCCGCCGCGAGCTGGGTGAGCGCTTCACCGAAGACCCGCGTCCATTGCGGCGGGCCGGGATTGGCGGGCTTCAGCCGTCCCGTGAGCGGATCATAGGGCGCGCGGGCGTGGTACTTCTCGAGGTCCGGCTCGGGGAGGGGGAACCCCTTCCCCTTTTCGGTGAGCACGTGGACGACCCGGGGGCCCTTCAGGGTCTTCACGAGCTCGAAGGTGTGCACCATCTGCTCGAGGTTGTGCCCGTCGATCGGCCCGAAGTAGCGGAACCCGAGCTCCTCGAACAGCATGCCCGGGGACCACAGGTTCTTGATGCTCTCCTCGACGTTCTTCGCGAATTCGACCAGGCGCGGCCCACCCACCACATGCGACGCCCGCTCGATCACGGCCTTCACAAGCTCGCGGACCCGGACCGTGATGGGGCTGGCGATGATCGAGCCGAGGTACTTGTTGATGGCCCCGACGTTGGGTGCGATCGACATGCCGTTGTCGTTCAGCACCATGATGATGTCGCGGCCGGAGTGACCCGCGTTGTTCATCGCCTCGTAGGGAAGGCCGCACGTCAGGGCGCCGTCGCCCACGACCGCCACGACCTTGAACTGCTCGCCCCGCAGGTCGCGCGCGGCCGCGATCCCGTACGCGGCGGACAGCCCGGTCCCCGCGTGGCCTGCGCCGAACTGGTCGTGGGGACTCTCGCCGCGCCGCAAGAAACCCGAGAGCCCACCCACCTGCCGCAGCGTCGGAAGGTGATCGTTTCGGCCGGTGAGAATCTTCCATGGATAGCCCTGGTGCCCCACGTCCCAGACGATCTTGTCGCGCGGCGAGTCGAAGCAGTAGCACAAGGCGACCGTAAGCTCCACGACGCCCAGTCCCGCCCCGATGTGCCCGCCCGTCTGGGACACGACATCGATCAGCCGGGTGCGCACCTCATCCGCGAGCGGTTGCAGCTGGGCGCGCTCCAAGCGCCTGACGTCTTCCGGACCGCGAATGGATTCGAGGAGCGCCATCAGGCTTCGGGAATGCGGAATGCGGAATTCGGAATGCGGAATGTCAGACCGGGCATCGCTCGGCGAGCGACCTCCCACTTCCATTCCGCATTCCACATTCCGCATTCCGCATTCATGTAGTTAGTTCGGCCGCGTCACGATGTAGTGGGCAAGTTCCACGAGTACGGGAGAAACTAACCCCGCCTGCCGCAGGTGGTCTACGGCCAGCGCCGCGAGCCGCTCGGCTTCCGCGCGCGCGGCGCCGACGCCGAGCACCGTCACGAACGTGGATTTGGCGCGGGCGGCGTCCTTTCCCGCCGTCTTGCCGAGCTCTGCGGAGGTCGCCGTGGCGTCGAGGACGTCGTCGTAGATCTGGAAGGCAAGCCCCACCCGCGCGCCGTAGCCGCGCAGCGCTTCCGCCGCCGCTGGGGGAGCCCCCGCCGCGAGCCCCCCGATCGCGCACGACGCGGCGATGAGCGCGCCCGTCTTGCGCCGGTGCACCTCCTCCAACCCTTCAACAGGCAGGGCCTGCCCCTCCGCTGCGAGATCGAGCGCCTGGCCGCCGATCATCCCACCCGCCCCCGCGGCGCGGAACAGCTCTAGCGCCACCGCGCCCCGGCGGTCGGCATCGAGCGCGAGGGCCTCCATCCCGCGTGCCAGCACTGCGGCCGCCAGGGCAACCATGTGGAAGCCGGCCCGAGTCGCCGTGGCGACGTCGAACGCCCGGTGCGTCGTCGCCCGACCGCGGCGCAGATCGTCGTCGTCCATGCAGGGCAGGTCGTCGTGCACCAGGGAGTACGCGTGCACCACCTCAATCGCGGCCGCGAGTTCCGCGATGGCCGGCGCCGTGCCGCCCACGGCCTCGTACGCGGCCAGCACCAGCGTTGGCCGGAGCCGCTTCCCCGCACCCAGCAGGCTGTAGCGCATCGCCGCCGCCACCGTCTCCGGCCACAGGCCGCCCGAGTGCTCCCCCCAGTGGGCGAGCACGGCGTTGACCCGCGCCCGGGCGTCGGCCAGATATCCCGCGAGCCCGCGGCTAACGGTCGAAGTCTTCACCGAGGATCTGCTTGACCTTCGCTTCGGCCGCGGTGAGCCGCTCGCGCACCGCGCGGAGCCGCTCGATGCCCTCCTCGAACAGCTTGAGGGATTCGTCGAGATCGAGCTCCTGGGACTCGAGCCGCCGGACGATCTCCTCCAAGCGCTCGAGCTGTTCAGCGAACGTCGGCGACGCGGGAGGAGGGGGGGGGCTCATGGGCCGGCGACGCGCGCCCGTACCTCGCCGTCCGACACCCGGAGCCGGAAGGCAAGTCCGGGCGGGAACTGCGCCACCCGCTTGAGCAGCCGGTCCTCAGCATCGCGGGCGAGGGCGTAACCCCGTTCCAGGATCTTGAGCGGTGAGAGTGCGTCGAGCCGGCCGCTCAACGCGGCAAGCCGGTGGCGGTGCCGCTCGACGCGCAGCGTCATTGTGCCGGCCAGCCGGTCGAGGGAGCGCTCCACTCGCTGCCCCGCGAGGTCGACTCGACCCGCCACCGCGCGTCCCAGCCGCGCGCCGACCTGCGCCAGGTGATCGAGCACCTCCGCCCGATCAGGCGTCGCCGCGGCGGCGGCCGCGGACGGCGTCGCAGCTCGGTAGTCGGCCACGAGGTCGCATAGCGTCACGTCCGTCTCGTGCCCGACCGCGGAGATGACGGGAACGGGCGCCGCGGCCACCGCCCGGGCGACGCGCTCGCTGTTGAACGTCCACAGGTCCTCTTTGGAACCGCCGCCGCGACCCACGATGACGACGTCAAGCCCCGCGATGCGCCCGATCGCTCGGAACGCGGCGCAGATCTCCGCCTCCGCACCGTCGCCCTGCACGCGCGTCGGGACGACGATCAGCTCGGCGACCGGCCAGCGGCGCTCGACCACGGCCACGATGTCCGTGAGCGCGGCCGCGTCGGGACTCGTGATGACGGCGATGCGCTGCGCGTACCCGGGGAGCGGCCGCTTGCGCGCCGGATCGAGCAGGCCGTCTTTCGCGAGCGCCGCCTTGGCCTTCTCGAACGCGAGCTGCCACAGCCCGCCCGCTTCCGTCGAGAGCAGCTCCAGAACGGTGAGGCGGAGCTCCCCCTTCTCTTCCCACACCGTGGGCCGTCCGAACGCGAAGACTTGCATGCCGTCCGCGGGGGCCGCCGGGAGGCGCCGGTTCTCGCGCGCGAACATGACGCAGCGGAGCTGCGCCGTGCGGTCGCGCAGGGCGAAGTACCAGTGACCGCTCTGCCAGCGCTTGAAGCCGGAGACCTCACCGCGCACCCACAGCGGCGGCAGCCCGGCCTCGACCACCGCGCGCGCCCGGCGGGTCACCTCCCCCACCGTCCAGGCCCCTTCGGCGGAGGCGGCGGCGAAGAGGTCTACGCTGCCGGCACCCACTGCCGCGCCGCCTGCACCGTGTTGTAGAGCAACATCGTGATCGTCATCGGCCCCACGCCCCCTGGGACAGGAGTGATCGCCTCCGCCACAGCGCGCGCCTCGGCAAAGTTCACGTCACCGACGAGGCGATACCCCTTCTTGTGAGTCGGGTCGTCCACGCGGTTCACACCCACGTCGATCACTACGGCCCCGGGCTTGACCATGTCGCCCGTGATGAACTCGGGCTTGCCCATTGCCACGATAAGGATATCGGCGAGCCGCGTGACGGACCCGATGTCGCGCGTGCGCGAGTGGCACACGGTCACTGTCGCGTTGCCCCCGGGGCCGTCCTGCAGCAGCAGCGACGCCATCGGGCGGCCGACCACGAGCGAGCGCCCCACCACCACCGCGTGGCGGCCCTTGGTCTCGATGCCGCTGCGGATGAGGAGCTGCTGCACACCGTAGGGCGTGGCGGGACGGAACCCCGAGGGATCGCCCATCGCCACCTTGCCGACGTTTTCCGGATGGAAGCCGTCCACGTCCTTGCGGGGATCCACGCGGTGCAGCACGCGCCGGGCGTCGACCTGGGGCGACAGCGGCAGCTGGACGAGGATGCCGTGGATCCGGGGATCGCCGTTCAGCCGGTCCACGAGCGCCACGAGCTCGTCTTCCGGGGTCGCCGCGGGGAGCCGGAGGGTTTCGTGGAAGAGGCCAGCTTCGTCGCACGCCCGTCCCTTCATCTGCACATACGCGTGCGAGGCCGGGTTGTCGCCCACCAGCACGGCCGCGAGCCCCGGGGTCACGCCCCGGCGGCGCAGCGCTGCGATTTCCCCCGCGAGCTCGGCGCGCATCGCGCCGCCCACCGCCGTGCCATCAATTACCCTAGCGGGCAAAGTCCACTGCTCGCGTCTCGCGAATGACCACCACCTTGATCTGACCGGGATACTGGAGGTCGCGCTCGATGCGACGGGCGATCTGCTCCGACAGCGCGCACGCCTTGCCGTCGTCGATCGCCTCGGGCGTCACGACCACCCGCACTTCCCGGCCCGCCTGGATCGCGAATACCTTCTCGACGCCGGGGTATTCGGCGGCGATCTGCTCGAGCTGGGTGAGCCGTTTGACGTAGGTCTCGAACGCCTCGCGCCGGGCGCCGGGGCGCGACCCGGACACGGCGTCCGCCGCCTGCACGATGACGCTGATCGGCGACTCGTGAGCGACGTCGTCGTGGTGCGCGGCGATGCAATTGACGACCACAGGGTGCTCGCCGTACTTCGTGGCCACCTCGACCCCGAGCTGCACGTGCGTGCCGTCGTGCTCGTGCGTCAGCACCTTCCCGATGTCGTGGAGCAGGGCTCCCCGCTTGGCGAGCTCGGTGTCGAGCTTGAGCTCGGCCGCCATGATGCCCGCGAGCCAGGCGACCTCCTTCGAGTGCTGGAGCATGTTCTGCCCGAAGGAAGTGCGGTAGCGCATGCGACCCAGGAGCTTGACCAGCTCCGCGTGCAGGCCATGGATCCCGACCTCGTAGGCCGCCTGCTCGCCCGCCTCGACGACGGCGGCCTCCACCTCCTCCCGCGCCTTGGCGACAATCTCCTCGATGCGCCCCGGATGGATGCGCCCATCCGAGATCAGCCGCTCGAGCGCAAGCCGCCCCACCTCGCGCCGTTCGGGGTCGAAGCAGGAGACCACGACGGTGTCGGGAGTGTCATCGATGATGACGTCGACCCCGGTCGCCGCTTCGAAGGCGCGGATGTTCCGCCCCTCGCGCCCGATGATTCGTCCCTTCATCTCGTCGGAGGGGAGCGCGACGGCGGCCACGGTGGATTCGGCCGTGTGCTCAGTCGCCATCCGCTGGATCGCGACGGCGACGATCTTCTGTGCCTCGCGCTGGGCGCTCTTGCGGGCCTGCTCCCGCAGGTCGCGCAGCAGCGCCGCGGCCTCGCTGCGCGCCTCGCCCTCCAGGCGGTGCAGCAGCTCTTGCTTCGCTTCCTGCGCCGTGAGACCGCAGAGCCGCTCGAGCTGCGCCCGCGCCTCCAGCTCCTGGGCGGCCAGCGCCTGCTCGCGGGCGTCGAGCGCGCGGTCGCGCTGGTGGAGCCGCGCTTCCCGCTCTTCCAGCGCGGCGAGGCGTTCGTCGAGCGTCGCCTCGCGCCGCTCCATTTCCCGCCGGCGGCGCGACGCCTCCTGCTCGAACACTTCGCGCGCCTGGAGCACCTCCTCCTTGGCCGCGAGCACCAGACGCTGGCGCGCCTCCTCGAGCAGCCGCTCGCTCGCGACCGCAGCCGCCTGCGCCGCCGCGGTCGCCGCCCGGCGCTCGACGCGCCGCCCCACCAGGTAGAACGCCGCGCCGGCGGCCACGGCGCCGCCCGCGAGGGCCCCCAGGACACTTAGCCAGTCGAACATCGCATCTATCTCCAGCAGCGCGCCCGGCGGAACGCCCCGGCGCGTGACGATTTTCCGTCGCTACGGCAACGCCACCAGCTTCCGCTTCGCCGGCGGCAGCATCTTCACCAGATCGTCGGCCAGCGCCGTCAGCCGCGCCGCCACCTCGCGCTCACCCTTCTTCGCCTGGAACAGCTCATTCGTGATGTCGAGCGCCGCGAGAATCGCCGCCTTGTGGATCTCCACGATCGGCCCCTGGGCCAGCACCTTCTTGAGGGCCTGATCGACGTACGCCGCCACCTCGCGCGTGTATTCGGGTGGCAGGTCCGAGCGAACGGTGTACTCCTCGCCGCCGATCATCACCTTGACGGCGTGCTTCTTCGTACTCACGAGGCGCTCGCCCCACCTCCGCCCCCACTCCCACTGGCGACCCCGCGCCCGCCACCGTTGCCGACACCGCCCGGCTCGCGCGCCTGGTCCTCCAGGAACGTGAGCCGCCCGAGCAGCTCGCCAACCCGGGTGCGCGCCGCCTCGACGCGCTGCCGCAGCTGCTTATTCTCCTGTTCCAGCTCCGCGATGCGGTTCCGCACTTCGGGGTCGAGGCGAGCGGCGGTGGCGCTGCGCGGCTGGCCCCCGCCCTGGTGCTCCCGCAGCTCAGCCTCGATCTTGAGGGCGCGCGCGTGCCAGGCCGACAATTCGTCGGCCACGTAGCGGAGTACTGTCTCCAGCTGGTCCAATGCCCGCGCGTCAGCCCGCTCTCCGTCGTACGCCAAGCTCGTCCTCCAGGGCACGCAATGCTGCCGCGAGAATCTTGTCCACCTCACCCTCGCGCAGCGTGCGGCCCGGATCGCGGAACGAGAGATGCCACGCCACGCTCCGGTGGTCGGCCGGAATCCCAGGGCCGCGGTATTCGTCGAACAGGTCGAGCGCTTCGAGCAGCGTGCCGCTGGTGCGGTGCAGCACGCCGGCCACCGCCTCTGCCGTCACGCCCGGCGGCAACACCAGCGCCACATCCCGCTCCACGGCCGGCGTGACCGGCAGCGCCCGGTACAACGCGGGCGCAAGCTCGACCACCTCGAGCCGCACCTCAAAACCGAACAGCGGCGCCGCCCACAGCGGGGCGTCGGCCTCGAGCGCCCCCGCCCACCCAGCCACATCATCCCCACGACCGCCCCGTTGCACCGCCACCCAACCCAGCGCCCCACCCGGCGCCGGTTGCACGTGGCACGCGGGGGCCGCCACCCTGACAGCTAACTCAAAGTGGTGCTTCAAGTCCCATATGTCCATATCAGGTACTTTCGCACCCTCCGTCCAGTGTGGCGGCCGCCGTGCCCCGGTCAGCACACCCGCGACAGCTGTCCGCTCTGCAACGCCACTCGTGCCCCGTCGGAACACCGTCCCCACCTCGAACAGCCGAATATCCCTGTTTCGTCCCGCCCAGTTGTGCTCCACCCGGCGCACCAGGCCCGGGAGCAGTCGGGTGCGAAGGTGCGCCTCCTCCGCGGACAACGGGTTCAGCACCTCGACCGCGTCGGGTCCATCAGCCGGGCCGAGGGGGAACGTTCGCGCCTCGTAGAAGCCGCCGCGCGCGATCGCCTGCCGCACTCGCTCCTTGGCGCGCTCGATCGGTGCATCGGGGACCGTCCCCGGGCGGTACGGACGCAACTCGTCCGGAAAGGCGCCGTAGCCTTTCAGCCGCGCCGTTTCCTCGATCAGGTCCACCTCGTGCGTCACGTCGGGCCGCCAGCCGGGCACCTGCACCGCGAGGCGGCTGTCCTTGGGCGCTACGACGAACCCGATGGCGGAAAGAAGCTGCTCGATATCGCGGCGTTCGACCGTCATCCCGAGGAGCTGCGCCACGCGCTCCGGACGCAGGAAGATCGTCTTCTCGTGAATCGGTTGGGGCCACAGATCGAGCGCCTCGCGCACCTCGCCGC
>Ga0209761_1003427_pt1 | contig 10466 bp, 10 predicted proteins | sample GraSoi013_1_40cm_4_FD_185818 | JGI IMG/M metagenome (GOLD analysis project Ga0209761, IMG submission 185818) | Grasslands soil microbial communities from the Angelo Coastal Reserve, California, USA - Sample 09_25_2013_1_40cm (SPAdes) (version 2) | ecosystem: Environmental > Terrestrial > Soil >... | reverse complement strand
CCGCCGCAGGCGCGGCTGAATCGAAGGTTGAGGAGAAGGCGCGGACCAAGGCGTGGTCCGTCTACGAGTTCGACTCCGACAGCGAGTGGTGAGGGGTGGTTGTATCCGGCCACCTCCCACTCGGCTTCAAATAGACCCGCAATCTCCGACGGACGATGCTCAAACTCGTGCCCCGTCGCCGTTCGAGGGGTCGCTATCGACAAGATAAAGTACTGTTCTTCTCTCCAGAGAATCTCGTGGCGAAAGCGTCGGCGTCTAAACCACGACCGAGAAAGCCGCGGGGAAAAATCGTAGGCTCTCCGCGCGAAGGCCAATTCGATCTTGACCTAAAGAAGGTCGAAGGGCTTGCCCTGCCCGACAAGATTCCGCAAAATCTGCACACGCTCTTTGTCGGCGTGAACCCGGGCATCCGATCTGCCAAGATCGGCCACTACTTCGCCGGACACTCGAACTATTTCTGGAAGCTCATCGCGGCATCGGGAGTATGGCCCAAGCCCCTGACGACCTTCGATGACGATCAGATGGTCGAGCAGGGCTTCGGATTCACAGACACTTGCAAGCGCCCGACCCCGGGCATCCATGGGCTGACCCGGGCCGATTTCACCGAGTGCAAGACACGAATCCGGCGACTCGTCAATGGGCGCAAGCCCCAGACCGTGGTTTTCGTGAGCAAGTCTGCGTACAGAGTCTTCCTTGGGAACCCGCAGGCCGAAGTGAGATATGGCCTCCAGCCGCAAGACGTGGAGGGCGTCCCGGTCTTCGTGGTCCCGTCAACGAGCGGTCGGAGTCTCGCCGACTCTTCCTATCGCACGAAGCTCCAGTGGTTCCAGAAGTTGCGAGCGCACCTCAGCTATTGGCCTGCGGGGGCTTGAGAAACTTGTCCAGGGAGGTCTCCGCTTTGACGGCCAACATCGAGAGCGCTCGTTCGGTGTAGAAATCGAAAGGCTTCGCAATCTCGTCATGGACACGTCGAAGGGCCTTCTCGTTGTTGAGTTGGATCGCCGCCGACGCGAGGAGGCAGTGGACAATCGTCTTCCAGAAGTCGTGGAGTTCGTCCGCCTGCTGCAAGTAGTCGCGGGGACTAAACTCCGTCCGAAAGGGTAGGCGGATGTGGGCGGAGCATTCCACTCGGATCGCTTCTTCAAGTTCGAGTACCTTCTTCAGGAACTCATCCTGGGAGCCATCGGGCATGGCGGGCATGATAGGCGCCGCCACGGGGGGTTCTGTGAGGACCTCTTGAACTCGTGCTTCGTCACGCAGATAGTAGTGCATGCTCCCCGCGTGGAGGTTGTAGTTTCCCACTTCTGATTTCGTGGACTTGGCGATGAACTCCTGAATGAGGGTGAAGATGAAGAGATCGTAGGGTAGAACCCCAAAGGCATCTTGGGAGCGCATGAAGACGATCATGTTCAAGCTGCCCCCTCGCGGCAAGAACTGCATCGCAATCGTGCACGGGACCTCGTCTTCCCGGCCTTGAACCGTCGTGCGTGAAGAGTCGAACTCGGGGATGTAGACACTCGCGACAGCCCGGCGTGTGTCGGGGTTCTTGGTGACTAAGTCGATGATGTGGGGAATCTGGTTCAGCACGCCGAGCCCGAACAGACGCGGACCATAGGCGCCGTCCAGCTTCCGCAAGTCCGCGCTGAAGGTCGGAGCGCGGGGGTTGTAGTAGTTGATCGAGGGCAGGTCCATCCGCCCCGCCATGATCCAAAGCCAATGTCCCACAGCCTGAAAGACGTTGAAGCCACGGGCCGGACTGAGAAGGCATCGGTCGCGCGGATTCTCCAGCTTGAACGTGCCCCCGATGATCTCTTGGGCAGCCCCCTTCCGTGGCGAGATTTTCTGCCCATCCGTGCTGAGACTCTTGAGCAGGTCCTTGTATACCATCTCCCAGCGGTGAGCCACCATCGTAACATGGTTCATGTCCCTCCGGAATCTTAAACGTGCCCTCGAAAAGTGGGGATTAGGCGTCAAGGCGGACCGACGGCTGCTGAGGCCCTGATTGTTCGGTACATCGGCCATGGAGGAGCCAAGAGTTGACCGTGTACACATTCGTTCCCCGTCGGGAGCACTTTTCCACACGTTGTAACTTCTGGAGTCAGCACTCCGACCGGTTTGGCCCGTTTCACCGCATTCGGCTCTCCAAAGGAAACGTGAGCTCTTCGGCGAGCGGTCGTTGTTTCAGCGGAGTCCAAAGAGGCGGGCTCAACCGGCACATCGGGCGTGATTTCAGGGAAACGTCTTAAGGTGCCGCGTAAACATGTACAGGTGAACCATGAGCCCGGATGTCCATGCCCTAATGGTGGAAGGGGACCGAATTCGCGAGTTACAGAAAGTCTTCGGGTCTTATGGGTACGAAGACATCCGGAGAGACCGAGTGCTGCTTCCCACCGATAGACAGGAGCTGGAAGAAGCTCTCTCCGACCCGCCTCGTGGCCCTAACCTGATGGTGAAGGTGGTGTGGTTCACCAAAGGATGGACTATCATTTGGGATCCGCACAACAACATGCCACTCCGGCACGAGCCCTGCCTCAAAGTCTCACATGAACTCCAAGCACGAGTCCTCGGAATTGTGTGGGAGGGCCACGACTCGTTCAACAGTCCCAGTTTCGGCTTTGCACTCTTCGATCATGGCCGCCACATCCGTTCCGTGGAGGGAGGGCGATTCGTCGGTAGCGAGTGTATGTCAGGCGGCACATGGGCCGAAGGCGAACCCGTTGATGGTGAACCGCCGAATCCCGAGGAAATCGACGCGCAGCACCTTGAGGCAATGGTCCGAATGGCAACCGGAGTCAGCTTCCCCGAGCTGACAATGGCGAATTACTACGTCGTGAAGGAGCTCCACTGGGAACCCATGGAAGCTTGGGACTCGGAACTGGAGAAGGTGCGCCCCGAACTTGAGAAACAGCTTCAGGATTTGGAGCGCATCGTGGGAGATTCCTCCTATTCTACCCGAATCCGCCGAGGCGCGAAGGATCGACTTAGGGCCTTCGTTCACGACGTCACACGCCCTGAATGGTTCCGGATTGAAGCTGCAGAGGCCTTGGCGAGGACGCCGGAAATCAGCCATGAGAGTCGCGACTCGCCGGCATGATTCCGACAAATTGGCATACCAGAAGGCGCTATGCATCTGCGTAGCAAACGTCGGGGGTACTGCACAGTCATGATGTCGTCTCCGCGCGCCGAGGTTGAACTGCAGAGCAGTATGGCCTACTGGTTTCCACGGGTTGCTGATCTGCCCGTGCCGCGCACCCTGTTTGTGGCTCTCCCGGTGATGGCTTCATCCGAATGGGCAGCCGAGGGTGTGCCTACTTGGTACGTTGAGCAGGTCGCGCGTGCCGCCAGTTTCACGGAGTACCCGTTGTTCATGAGGACCGATTACGCCAGCGGGAAACACAGGTGGAGGGAAGCTTGCTACGTCCCCGATAAGGAATCTCTTGGTCGGCATATCGTAACGATACTGGAGGAGAACGAGAGCGATGAAAGCACGGGCACGCCGTATAAGTGGCCTTCCGAGTGGCTTGTCCTGCGTGATTACATTCCGATGGAAACGATTTTCGAGGCGTTCAGCGGTCGTATGCCGATTAACCACGAGCACCGCTATTTCATCAAGGATGGTGTCGTACAATGCGGCCATCCGTACTGGCCTCCGGCCGCGTTCAAGCGTGAAGAGGTTGGCCTCGCGCCAAGCAAGCTGCCTACGGATTGGCGCGCCCGCCTTTCGGCAATTAGCCTGTGCGAGCATGCCGAGAATCAAGCGGTACTATCCACGGTCGCCTCAAGATTCGATGGGTGGTGGTCCGTCGACTTTAGCAAAGCCAAGTCCAAAGACTGGTATCTGATCGACATGGGACGCGCGGAGATAAGCTTCCACTGGCCCTCCTGCCCCAACGCGCCGGCAGAAATGAAGGAACGCTACGGGGAAATCGAGTGACGCTGGGATCGCCTCGCGCGCTAACGGCTGTTGCTGGTGCCGTAGGATTCGCGGACATGAGGTGCGCTACCCATTCTCTGTTGGGAGCCGGCAGGCCCGTTTACCGGAGGGAAAGTGATTCAGTCAGGTCCCGTGGATTCGGACGAAGCAGTCTTCGTCGCAGGTTATGCAACGCGTTTCCAGCCGTGGGGCGACTGAAGAGCGAGCACTTTCGTCTGAATGGCGAGCTCCTTCCGCATGTGTTCCTTGGTGACGTGGCACGCTATGCAATCTCTCTCTTTGAAAGTACAAACGATTTGGCAAAGCGAGAGTTGGATATGCTGTGCGGCTTCATGGAAACGGAGTCATACATCGGGAGTGCCATCTGTTCGTGCCCTTAGAAAGACCACCGAGGCGGGAGACGATTGACATGACAAAAGCTCGTGAGTGGACCGAGGAGCTTGTTGCCCAATATTTTGAGATTCAAGGGTTCTTAGTCCTCCCAAACCTCCCCACCGTGACCGGAAAGAGGGGTGGCCGAGCCGAGGCGGACGTAGTTGCGTTCAGGCAAGACGCGCCAATCGCCTCGCTCTGGTCAAAAGGCATGAAAGTCGAGGCGGCGGGTCCTCAGCATGCTCCCGTCGTCCATGATATCGAAGTCGGCACCTATTACGAGAGCGCCTCCAGCATCGCTGACACGCTTTGCGAAAAGTTCACCGACAAACGCCGGGAAATCGTCTTGGGTGCGATTCGCAAGCACTTGGGATTGCAGGCAAAGGGACGCTTGTTCTATCAGCCGTCCTACGTCGATGCGGCTTGGCTGAGCGAGAAGGTCATCGCTGCATTGCGAATGGCTGTCAGGCAGCGAGCCATTCACGTCACCACCATTGAGGAAGTCATCAAGGACGTTCCTCGTGCGATTGAAGAGTGGAGCAAGAGGTCGGAGACGGAGAAGGGCACGATGCCGCAACTGCCCCGTGCCTACGACCTTCTTAAGGTAGCCGAGGCGTGCTACTGGGTGTGGAGCGAATGAATCAGTACGAGGCGGGTCAAATGTCATGCAGCTACACATCGGCCACCGCGCTTCTCTCAACGCTTATGGCCAAGGCATAGAACCGTCAATGGCGCTTATCCGCCCCCCGTCCTCCCTGCGTGGTGGATCGCGTCGTCTTCGGCAGCGGCACCGTGATCGCCCGCATGGCGCATGCCCACCTGCGGCACGGCGGGCCGTTCGAGGCCTCCGCGCGGTGCCACGGACACGGGAGGTGGGAGCCCGCCACGGACTTCGGGTTGCTCGTCTCGGACGGGCCCCGACTGGTGGAGGACAGCGCCCAGGTCCAGCGGTTCCTCGTGCCGTAGCCTTGATAACCACCGCAGGATTCTGGGCGACCTGCGCCGCCTTAGCTCAGCCCGGCAGAGCGGCAGTTTCGTATGTGCAGGCGAAGAACGCCCGCGCCGAAGGAACTGCAGGTCGGGGGATCGAAGCCCTCAGGCGGCTCCCCATCTTTACCGGAGGCGTACGGGGTTCGAATGCCTGCGGTGGGTTCCGAGCCGTTGTTTCCGTGACGTACGGCCGATCGGTCCTACTTGACTTCCTGGCGCCGCCAAAGTCGATCGATCCGGCCCGGCACGATGAAGAACACCGGGTAGAGCACGTAGGCCCCGAGGCTGAGGATGGGGTTGACGAAGGAGACCAGGATGGCCGCCGCGGAGAAGCCAGGTCCCATGAGCATCCGGCGCCGGGCCAGCCAGATGAAGCGGTCGTTGAGGCCCGCTTCCACGAGATGATGATGGAGCGTGGCGTACCAGAGCGTCAGGAACATGAAAATCTGGATGGCGAGGAGATTGAGCCCGTAGGCCACGATGGTCAGCTGCTCGAAGGGGTGATGTCCGAGAAGGGCCGTCGTGAGCGGGAGCAGACCCACGAAGAGGAGGAAGGTGTTGTTGAGCCAAATGAACGTCCGATCCGTGCGTTTCACGATTTGGAATCCAACATGATGACCGACCCAGAAGACCCCGACCGTGACGAAGCTCAGCGCATAGGTCAGGACTCCTGTCACGATGTCCTCGAGGGCCGGGAGCTGCTGGTTTGCGGGGCCTGTGATGTACGGGATGGTCAGGCTGAGTCCAAGGACCGTCATCACGGCTCCAAAGATTCCGTCCGTGAGGGCCTCGACCCTGGTCTTCCCGAGTCCGGCGACGGTGCCTCCACGTGCGCTCATGGACCGGCCGCGCTATCGAGCGAGTAGGTAATAAGCTCGGCCCACGGGGACGATTCGAAGGCCCTCGCTTCGGTGGGACTGTGTCGCCGCTCTCCCGGATATCTTTATGATGCAGCCGTTGGCTTGTCGACCGTATGGTCGGGAAAACCGAGAGCACCGAGCATGAACGCATGCGAAAAGCTCTGGCCACGTGGTTCACGACCCAGGGGCTCTCGAACGTGAAGACTCCCGCGGATCCGGTCGCCGACATGGTGCCGGACGTTCAAGCGGACTACTTCGCCAAGATCGTCTACGGAGAAGCGAAGCTCTGCGAGGATTTTGCGACGCCGGATACGAAAGACGAGTTGCTGAACTATTGTGGGAGCCTCCCATCCGAGTACAAGCTCGTCCTCGGGATCCCGAAGGCCTGCGAGCCCACCGTTCAACGGGCGCTAACGGAATGGGGGTTCACGCACCGCATCCAGTTAGTCGGGCTTTGACCGACCGAAGGCGCCGCGACTTAGTGCCGCACTTCGAAGTCACGGTCTGCACCGTCAGGTTCCGAACGAGAATCTACCGCACTACTATTCGCATAGGCATCGGTACTCTCACACCTGATAACGCAAGCCAGGTTCGAACCATTCTTCGGTCGTTCGCGAAAGGTATTTGTCGGGCCCTTCCCTTCGCCGGGAGTGCTCCGAGGAGGGCGTCGGATGCGGTATGCATTCATTGCTTTGTTCGTTGTGGCTGTCTCTCTCTGCATGCTCAGTTCGACGGTGAGTGCCGCGCAGCCAGTTGCCACGAACTCGATCGCGTTCTCGAACACCCCGTTGTTGCTGAATAGCGGGAGCAGTGAGCCCGCAGTCACGATTGGGCCGGACGGAACCACGGTGTTCACTTCGCTCTCCTGGATCACATTCGGAACGAATGTGTGGAAAACCGCCTTCGGCTCATCCCCCGCATTCCAAGGGATTCCCGACAACGGAATTGTCTCCGGGCAGTTGGGAGGCGAAGACGCGGACGCGGACATCGGGTCGACGGGTACGTTGCACTTCACCTCGTTGATCGCCTTGATCAACCCGCCCTTCAACGCTGCTCGTTTCGGCGTTTCCGCGATTACCTGCCGAAACGCGGACACGTCCAATAACTTCGGGAACTGCAAGGCGCAAATCCTCGACACGACCCAGGTGGACCGCTCGTGGATCACCTCGGATGGTGCGACGGTTTACCTTTCGTACCACGACAGTGGCTCGAGCACGTTGATTCATGTGTGGCGATCAGACGACGATGGCTTCACCTGGACGCGGGTCGGCGATCCGATAACCGGCCAAGGCAGCCTGACCGCGATGTCCACATTCAACAACGACCAAGGCCCGATCGTCGCGGACCCGACCACTCACTCGGTCTTCGCCATCTACGCCGCGGGACAGGGCGGCCACCAGAAAGCGACGAGCGCAAACTTCAACAACATCGTCGTCTCGCGAAGCGTCGACGAGGGCCAGACCTGGAATCCGACGATCGTCTTCCACGCGCCGGTCAACACCGCACTGAACAACGTCTTTCCGGCCCTCGCGGTGGATCCGACGAACGGGAAGCTGTACGCCGCATGGTCTGACGCCCACACGGTTTGGTTGGCGGCGTCCTCCGACCACGGGATGAGCTGGACCTCGGCCGTTTCGGTGAACTCCGGTGATGCGGCGACGGCGGTCTTCCCATGGATCGCGGCGTTTGGCGGCAAGGTCGACGTCGTGTTCTACGGCACGATGGCGGCGAGCAAGGACGATCCGACGGCCGTATGGAATACCTACATCGCCCAGACAACCGACGACGGTTCGCATTTCACGCAGGCCACCGTGTCTGCGCACCCGAATCACATCGGGGTCATCTGCACGTTCGGCACCGGCTGCGCCCGAGGCACGCGGAATCTGCTCGACCTGTTCGAGATTGCCATCAATCCGTTGAGCGGCAAGGCAGCGATCATCCTCACGGATGATACCTTGACCACGTACACCCGGAGCGACGGGACGGTGGCCCCGCTGCCCCAGGTCGTCGTGGCCTGGGAGTCCTGACCGCGGGACCGTTTGCCAGATTCACGGATCGCCGCTCGCCGCCACTGACGTCGGCCTCGTCAGCGCCGATTCCACTCGGGAAAGCAGAATGTGGAGCCCGGCCGCCAGAGCGAATGAGGGCAGGGTCGCGCCGATCGGGAGCGCAAAGGCCACAATCACGAAATACAAAACCGCACCCGGGATCCAACTCGCGAACGCAGACCATCGCCAGCGTGGCGCGCCCTCGAAGAACTCGTTCGGAGCGTACGACCCCCGACGGACGACGAACGAGTCCGCGATGACGACCCCGAGGAGGGGCACGAACAGGCCGCCGATCAGGAACAGGAACCCTTCGTATCCTCCGCCAAGCCCCTCGCCGCGGCTCCAGAGGAACGCGGCGCCGGCCATCGCGACGACGGTCGCGGCGGCGATGAATGTGAGCTGGCGTCGCCTCGGCGCGAGGTTTTGGATGGAGACCGCGGTCGAATAGATGTTCGCGAACGCGTTGTCCGTCTCGTCCACGAGGATGATGAGGAGCGGGAACACACCGAGCCCCAGTAAGCCGATCACCGCCAGAAAGTTCGGCTGCCCCAGCGCGATTCCAAGCGCCATCAGACCGGCGCCGAGCATGTAGAACAGTGTGTTCGCGATCGTGTAGCCGGCAGCCGTCCCGATTATCGAGTCTTTCGAGGATCGCGCGAACCGGTTGTAGTCCGAAATCAGAGGCCACCAGGAGACGGGCATCGCGATCACGAGGTCGAGGGCCAGGAGGAGGGAGGCGACTCCTGAGAACGGTGCGTGCCGCGCGCCAATGTCGGGGCCTTTCAGGATAAGCGCAATCGCGATTGCGGCCGTCGAAGCGTAGACGAGCCAGATCGCGAACTTTTCGAGCCAAGCCCGGATGACCGTGAGCGGGCCCCCGAGGGCAAGCGCCGCGACGACGGCGCCGAAGATTGGGATGAAGAGAGCGACGGTGGACGGCCCGAAAACGTTCCCCACGAGCGTCGCTGCGGCAATCCCCATCACGAGGAGTTCGAACGCCGCCCAACCGAGGAGCTGGAACACGTTCAGCGCCGTCGGGATGTACGACCCCCGCCGACCGAGGATCGGACGGAGGCTCACCATCGTCGGGACGCCCGCCCGACTCCCGTGGTGGGCCGCCGCGGCGAGCATCACGCTCCCCAGCACCGAGCCGACGAACGCCACGACCGCGGACTCGGCGAGCGTCAGGCCGAACCCGAAGCCGCCGACGCCGATCAGGAGCGTCCCCGCCGCAAGGACGAGCAGCCCGACGCCGAGGCTCGACCACAGCACGAACAAGTCGAAAGTCCGCAGGACCCGCAACGCCATCGGCACGGGTTCGACACCCCATTCCGGAGGCCTGCGCAGACGGACCATCGGGAGGCCAAAGCCTCCGCGTATATATCGGGTTCGCGAACCGGCGGCGACCGACTTATTTCTTGGTCTTCGCGAACTTCTTGTACGAATGCTTGAGCGCGGTGACGAGCGGGAGTTCTCTCCCCGCGAGGAAATTGATGAGGGCTCCGCCTCCCGTGCTCACGTGATCGATCCGGTCCGCCAGGCCGAATTGTTCGACTGCGGCGACGGTGTGCCCGCCCCCGACGATCGAGAAGCCGTCTGCCTCGGCGACCGCGGTGAGGAGCTCGCGGGTGCCGACCGAGAACGGTTCGAGCTCGAAGACGCCCGCCGGACCGTTGACGAAGATCGTCTTCGCCCGGCGGATCTCGTCGACGTAATGGGCGATCGTGTCCAGTCCGATGTCGTACACGGGCCATTTCGCCGGGAGATCTGACACGGGGACAGGCCTCCGCACACCGTCGTCGTTCAGGACCACGTCCATGGGCCGCAGGAGCCGTTCGGGAAACCGTGCGAGGAGTTCTTTGCACATCGCCCGGTGCGCCTCGTAGTCTTCGACTTCTCGGCGCATGAAGTCGGTCGTCGGCTTGCCGGGGTCGATCCCGGCGGCATCGAGGAAGAGGTTCGCGACGCCCCCGGACGTGAGGACGCTGTCCACGAGGTCCTTCTCGAGCATGTGCCGCGCGACCGCGATGGAGTCGTCGGCCTTCACGCCTCCGAGGAGGGCGATCTTCGGACGCTCGGGCTCTTGGACCGCGTGGCTCAACATGGTCAGCTCGCGCTCCATCACGCGACCCGCGAGGGAGGGCAGCACCTCGCAGAACCCGACGAGGCTCGGCTGCGCCCGGTGGGCCGCGGCGAACGCATCGAGGACGAAGAAGTCCGCGTGGGGCGCGAGCCGGCTCACGATGTGGGTCTTCGCCATCT
>Ga0209761_1003426_pt1 | contig 10466 bp, 10 predicted proteins | sample GraSoi013_1_40cm_4_FD_185818 | JGI IMG/M metagenome (GOLD analysis project Ga0209761, IMG submission 185818) | Grasslands soil microbial communities from the Angelo Coastal Reserve, California, USA - Sample 09_25_2013_1_40cm (SPAdes) (version 2) | ecosystem: Environmental > Terrestrial > Soil >... | reverse complement strand
TCGGGCTCGATGAGCTCGAGGAATGGATTGCCGAGCAGCTCCTGCTTGAGGTGTTGCTCGAGGTCGAGCAGCGGCATGTAGAGCAGATCCATCGCCTGGTACAGGCGCGGATTGATGCGCAAATCCTGGCGCATGCCGACGTGCTGATGCAGGCCGGTCTTCATGCCGCGGAGGACAGCCGCGCCCGTAGGCGCGTGGTGAGCGTGGGGCCGAGGTAGAGCGAGGCGACGCGGTCGTCGAAGACGAGCTGCCGCACCGTTCCGGCGACCTGCACTCGCCCCTCGAACATGATGTAGGCGCGGTCCACGATGTCGAGCGTCTGCTCGACGTTGTGGTCGGTGATCAGCACGCCGATGCCGCGGTGGCGCAGGCCCGCGACGATCGTCTGGATGTCGTTGACGGCGATCGGATCCACCCCGGCGAACGGCTCGTCGAGCAGCAGGAACTTGGGTTCGGTCACGAGCGCCCGCGTGATCTCCAGCCGGCGCCGCTCGCCGCCGGAGAGCTGGTATGCCTTCTGCTGGCGCAGATGCTTGATCGCGAGCTCATCGAGCAGCGACTCGAGCCGCCGTGCCCGCTCCTCGGCGTCGATGTTCAGCGTCTCGAGGATCGCCATCACATTTTCCTCGACCGACAGCTTGCGAAAGATCGATGGCTCCTGCGCCAGATAGCCGATCCCGGAACGGGCCCGCAGGTACATCGGCAACGCCGTGATGTCGCGGCTGTCGAGCACGATCTTGCCCTCGTCGGGGCGAATCAGTCCGGTGATCATGTAGAAGGAGGTCGTCTTCCCCGCCCCGTTGGGGCCGAGGAGGCCGACGATCTCGCCTTGCGCCAGATCGAGCGACACGTTGTTCACGACGCGCCGCCCCTTGTAGGCCTTCACGAGATGTTGCGCTTCGAGCCGGCTGCCGCCGCGGACGACTGGATGCTCGCCGCTGACGGACTCGCTGCGGGCCACGGTGTCCTCGGCCAGCGCGAGGAAGTGCTGCGCCGCCGCCGTGCGGTCGGCGGGCATGCTGGCCCAGACGTCGGGGGCGAATGCGACCGGCACGTCGCCCCAGAGCGCTCCCATGGGGAGCACCAGCACCTTCAGCATCGCCAGTCGCGGCAATACCGACGTCGCCAGATAGGCCCGGGCGTCATCCACGGACAGGCTGCCCGCGTCCACCATCTCGCCCTTGGCGTGAGCGCGCAGCTTGAGGAATTCCTCGCGATAGGCGACGGCCAGGTCGCTGAACGCGGCCTCGCCCCGGTCGTCGGCGATGCGCGCGAGTGCCCCGGCCGCCAGGGCAAGCGACGAGTCGCGCGTGGCGAAGAGGTCCGAGAAGCGGTCGAGCCCCGTCACGGAACAGCCGGTGGTGGAGGCGGTGGAGGTGGCCGAGGTGATGCCCTCTTCAGGCTGTCGGCCACGCCCTTCAGGCTGTCGGCCACGACCACCGGTCGGGGCTCGAGGTGCACCCCGTCCGCTTTGCCGGCCACCACCACGCGATCGATCCGATCCTTCAGCATCGCGAGCGTGATCTGATGGCCGCGGGAATAGTTGATCGACGGGCCGGCATGCGTCGTATCCCGCTCTTGGGGATGATGCGTCAAGGCTCGAGCCGGCGATCCACGCGAAACGAGCTCGTGCAACCGGGAGCGCGGCCGCTTGGTGAGCGAGTCCTGTTCCTGCGCGAAGCGAATCGTGAGCGAGTCCCCCGTAATCCAGTCGGTCTCTTTGGGGGGCGTGGTGGAGTCGCGTTTAGCGGTCGAGAACGCGTTGCCGAACGCCCGGGATTCGGTGAGGATCTCACCGGGCGAGTCGATCGCGAGCGAATCGGATTGAATCGTGTACAGCATCGAAATTGCATGCGGGCGTGTGGTGTCGCCCCACGCGAATGTCTGCTGCAGCAACCGGTTGGCGATGCGGAGATCGATCGTGTCCGCGGTGAGCGTCCAGTCGGCGCCGGTGGCTTTGCCGTGGCCCAGCGCCTTGACCCTTGTGATGTCGCGTTGCGCGAGGGCGAGCTCGATGCGAGTCCCGACGAGCGTGTAGTTCTTGCCGGCCTCCCCGGTGCTCGTGCGTCCCCTGCCCTCGACGCTGGGGTTGCCGATCAGGACGCCGAACCCCGCAGCCTGGTCCAGCATCATGGAGTCCGACCGCGACGCAAAGTCGCTCCGGTCGATCGTGACCTTGCCGCCCGCCCACATGCGGTCGTCGCCTTTGAAGCGGAGACGATCGGCGACGATGATGTAGGGTTCCTGCGGCCCGGAGTCGCCCGGCTCGGTTTGGCGGTATTCGACGGTCGGCCGCTGCGTCGCGTACATCTCGACGGTGTCGCGAACCCCCTTCACCGCACGCCAGTACTTCAGGTTGGGGCCGCGCAGGATGGAACCGGTACGCCGATTCACGGCGACGACGTTGTTGTGGGCCTCGAGGCGCTCGTCGCGCAAGAAATACGAAGCAAAACGCGCGTCCAGAGCGAGCCCGGTATCGCGAATCACGACTCGACCGATGAGATCGAGCCGACCAACGGCGCCATAGTGCGCGAAACTGTCTGCCGAGATTGTCGTGCTCGTGCCGTCGCAGTGCGCGAGCACCCCTCCGCCACCGTGCACGGTTTTTTGCCCGTCGGGACTCGTAAGCTCGGTATAGTGACCCATCGAATCGACGGCCACGCGACACGGGCGCCCCGCCGCCGTATCCTGCGACGCGGGGACACCTTGCAGCAGAAATGCAACGGCGAGTAGCGGCATCATTGGTTGGGAAGGATGAACTGCCCACCGGTGCCGCGAGGATGGGTGGCGGTGATCTTCTTGAATTCCGGGTCCGAGGTAAAGCCTTGACCTTCGATGTGCCGGTCCGGCCCATCAAACACAAACGCCTGGTCCGAGCTCACCTCGTTGCGCGTCTGGTTGTAGTACATCACCTCGGTCCGCATCGTCCCACCATCTTTGTCGCGGACGACGACGACGGTACCGCGGGCTTCCATATCGCCGGTGCGCCAGTGATGCGTTCCCTCCCGCGAGGTCAGCGTCGACGTCGGCTTTCCCGTTATGTCGTAGAACGTCACGTGCACATTGCGCAGCTCGGCGCGCTGGGTGTTGGAGAAGAAGTACGCGGTGTCAGCGCGCACCCGCGCCCGCAGGACGCCCGACTCCGTGACGTAATGGCTCATCCCGAGCAGCACCTGATCCGCGCTGTCGAGGACGGCCTGCGTCGCCGTGACAGGAGTTCCGCTCTTGCACCCTCCCGCAAGCACAAAGACGATCAGCGCCAAACGCTTCATACCGCGCCGGCCCTCATCAAATCGTGCAGGTGTACGATTCCCACGACGTTCCTGTCACCATCGAGCACCGGCAGAGCCATGATCCCGTGACGCTCCATAAGACTCACCGCGGCGCTCGCCAGCTCTTCCGCGGTCGTTGCCTTGGGCGTCTTGGTCATAACGTCGCCGACCGGCATATCGAGAAACGTGTCCGTCCGTTCCATGAGCCGTGTCAAGTCGCCCGCGGTCACCACGCCAGCGAGTGTCGCCGTCGTGCTCCCATCTACCACGACGACGGTGCCGCGCTTCTCGGCGAGCAGCACGATGCACTCCCGCATCGGGCGGTCCGGGGTGAGGATCGGGAGATCCTGCGTCAGCATCACATCGGCGACGCGCAGCAGCAGCTTCCGTCCCAGGACACCGCCGGGATGCAGGGCGGCAAAATCCTCGCGGCGGAAGCCTTTGACCTCGAGCAGCGTCACCGCGAGCGCGTCACCCAGCGCCAGCGCGACGGTGGTGCTCGCGGTGGGGGCGAGTGTTTCCGGACAAGCTTCATCGGCGACCGACGCATCGAGCACGACGGTCGCCTGCCGTCCCAGTAGCGAATCGGCATCACCGGTCAGCGCGATGATCGGTACGCCGAGGCGCTTCAGTTGATTGACGAGGCCGAACAGCTCGTCGGAAGCGCCGCTTTTCGAGAGCACGACGCCCACGTCATCCCGGGTCACGATGCCGAGATCGCCGTGCAGCGAGTCCACGGGATGCAGGAACATCGCGGGGGTGCCGGTGGACGTGAACGTCGCGGCGATCTTGCGCGCGATCAGTCCCGACTTGCCCACACCGGACACGATCACGCGCCCCTTGGCCGCCGCGAGGATTTCGATGGCGCGGGCGAACGCCGGGCCGAGCGTATCGGCCAGATGCTGGACGGCGGCGGCCTCGAGCGCGAGCACGCGCTTGCCGCGATCGACGAGCTGCTTGGCGCCCCCCCCAGTCTGAGGCGTCGAAGCACGCGCCGGTTTATGCACGGACGGTCTCCCGAACGCGATGCCAGACGTCCACCGCGAGTCCCACGATCCCCGCGAGCTGGTCGAGCGGGACCATGTTCGGTCCGTCGGACGGTGCGCGGGCCGGATCGGGGTGGGTTTCGAGGAAGAAGCCGTCGGCGCCGGCGGCGGCGGCGGCGTACAGCAGGGGCGGAATGAAGCCCCGCTCGCCCCCGCTCGAGCCATCCCTGCCCTGTCCGGGTTGTTGCACCGAATGGGTGGCGTCGAACACCACAGGAGCGTTACAGGCGGCGCGGAGTCGCGGGAAGCTGCGCATGTCCACTACCAGGTCGCCGTAGCCAAAGAAAGTCCCGCGCTCGGTCACGGCGACTTCCGGCGCTCCGCCCGCTCGCACCTTCTCGACCGCCCCACGCATCTCTTCGGGGGCCATCCACTGGCCCTTCTTGATGTTCACGGGGCGGCCGGCCCTTCCCGCGGCGAGGAGCAAATCGGTTTGCCGGCACAGGAAGGCGGGGATCTGCAGGACATCGGCGACGCGCGCGGCGAGCGGAACGTGCCCCGGCTCGTGGACGTCAGTCAGAATCGGAAGACCGGTCGCACTGCGCACCTTCTCGAGCGCGCGGAGACCCGATTCGAGCCCAGGGCCGCGCGGTGCATTCAAGCGGGAGCGATTGGCTTTGTCGTACGAGGCCTTGTAGATGACGCCGATGCCGAGCTTGACCGCGAGCTCCGCCAACGCCTCGCCGATGCGGACGTTCAGGTCGTCGGATTCGACGACACACGGACCCGCGATGAGAAACGGGTTGCTCTCCGCCGCGAACCGCTGGGACATATCAGTCGGTGAGCTCGGCCAGCTGGCGCGACGGCTCGGCGCGCGGCTGGAGCTTGCGGCGGCCGAGCGCCGCACCGACGAAGCCCGCAAACAGCGGGTGCGGGCGCATCGGCCGCGACTTGAGCTCGGGATGGAATTGGCATCCGATGAACCACGGATGGCCGGGGGGGGGGAGCTCGATCATCTCGACGAGCGAGCCATCCGGCGACAGACCCGAGCAGCGCATGCCGTACTCCGCGAGCACGTCGCGATACGCGTTCGAGACCTCGTAGCGATGGCGGTGCCGCTCGCTCACCTCGGTGGCATTGTACGCCTGCGCCACGTGTGAGCCGGGGCGTAAGCGGCAGGGATAGGCGCCCAGCCGCATCGTGCCGCCCATCTCCTGAATCCCTTCCTGCGAGCGCATCAACGCGATCACGGGGTTCTCGCACTCGGGGGCGAACTCGCTCGAGTTGGTATCGGGAATCTTGCAGACGTTGCGGGCGAACTCGATGATCGCGGTCTGTAGACCGAGACAGATGCCGAAGAACGGCAGCTTGTGCTCGCGCGCCCAGCGAATCGCCTCGAGCATCCCTTCCACGCCTCGCACACCGAAGCCGCCAGGCACCAGCAGCCCGTCGTAGCCCCCGAGCAGCTCGCCCGCCGTCTCCTGATCGGTGAAGCGGTCGGAGGCGATCCATTGGATCGTGACTCCCGCTTCATTGGCGATCCCGCCGTGGACGAGCGCTTCGTGAATGCTCTTGTAACTGTCGGCGAGCTCGGTGTACTTGCCCACCACCGCGATCCGCACCTGGTGCGGCGGCTTCAGGATCTTGTCGACCATCGCCGCCCAGCCGCGCAGGTCGGGCTCTTTGGTGTCCAGATGGAGGCGCTTGCAGACTTCCTTGTCGAGTCCCTGCTCGTGGAGCTTGAGCGGGATTTCGTAGATCGACTTCACGTCGGGACTTTCGACCACGCAGCCGAAGTCCACGTTGCAGAACTGCGCGATCTTGCGCTTCAGTTCTTCGGACAGCGGCCGCTCGGTACGGCACACCAGGATGTCGGGCTGGATTCCGATCTGCATCAGCTCGCGCACCGAGTGCTGCGTCGGCTTGGTCTTGAGCTCCGCGGTCGCGGCGATGAATGGGACGAGCGTGAGGTGGATGAACAGGGTGTTGTCGCGGCCCACCTCTTGACGGAACTGGCGGATCGCCTCGAGGAACGGCAGCGATTCGATGTCGCCGACCGTGCCGCCGATTTCGGTGATCACCACGTCGTGGTCGGGCGCCAGCCGTCGGATCGCGCTCTTGATCTCGTCGGTGATGTGCGGAATCACCTGCACCGTCGAGCCGAGATATTCGCCGCGCCGCTCCTTGGTGATGACCGATAGATAGATCCGGCCGGTCGTCACGTTGTTCACCTGCGACAGCGACCGGTCGATGAACCGCTCGTAGTGTCCGAGGTCGAGATCGGTCTCGGCGCCGTCGTCGGTCACGTACACCTCGCCGTGTTGGAACGGCGACATCGTACCGGGATCGACGTTGATGTAGGGATCGAACTTCTGGATCGTGACCTTGAGCCCCCGTTCGGCGAGCAGTCGGCCCAGCGACGCCGCGGCGATTCCCTTGCCGAGGGAGCTCACCACGCCGCCGGTCACGAAGATGTATTTCGTCGAGCTCAAGGACTCACCTCCCTCAGGTGTCGGGTGATTTCCGCTTCAGCCCACTTGAGGTCAGCCGGCGTATCGATCCCTGGTGCCGCCGATCCGTCGAATAGCGTCACACCCATCGGAATGCCGTGCAGTAACGGCCGCAGCTGCTCCAGCCTCTCCCACTGCTCTTCGGGAACGGGCGGCAACCGCACCCATGCTTCCAGCGCTTCCCGCGTATAGGCGTATACGCCGACGTGCTGATGGTAGACCACATCGCCCTTACCATCGCGGTCGAACGGGATCGGCGCGCGTGAGAAGTACACTGCCCGACCGCGTGCATCCACGACCACTTTGACTCGGCTCGGATCGTTGACCAACGCCCGGTCGAGCGAGCCGGCGGCAGTGCCGAGCGGATCACCGCCCTCGAGACACGCCAGCGCTCCGCGGACGGCGGCCGCGGCGACGAAGGGCTCATCGCCCTGGACGTTCACAATGAAGTTGAAGCCGCTAAACGGCGCTTTGGCAACGACTTCCGCGACTCGCTCCGTCCCCGTGGTGTGATCGGGGGACGTCATGACCGCCTCAAAACCCGCGTCCGCCACGACGTTCGCGATCTCTCTGGCGTCGGTGGCAACGACGATGCGATCGCAAACGCCCAGTTCGGCGATGCGGCGGGTGACGACGATGATGAGGGGTTCGCCACCCAGTGGCAGGAGTGGCTTGCGAGGGAGCCGGCTGGAGCCCAGCCGTGCAGGAATCACGCCAAGGACGGGCACGGGGGAAGATACAAAATCTGTGCCGTGGAGTCTAGCCCGAGGCTACCGCCTTCTTCCCCAACGTCATACGAGGCCCGCAGTAGACCTGACCACGCGGAGGAAATTCTCGAGAATGCGCTTCCCGTGCTCCGTCCCGATGGACTCGGGATGGAACTGTACGCCGTAGGTCGGATGATCACGATGCTTCATGGCCATGATCTCAGAAGCATCTCCCGCGCCTCTACGGTCCGCGCTCATCGCGGTAACGACCAGCGCCGGAGGGAGCGAGTCGGGATCGACGACGAGGGAGTGGTAGCGCATCGCGGTAAACGGGCTTGGGATGCCGTCGAACAGCTCGTCGTCGCTATGGACGATGGGGCAGGTCTTGCCGTGCATCAATCGGGGCGCCCGCACGATCTTGCCGCCGAACGCCTCTCCGATGGCCTGGTGACCCAGACACACACCGAGAATCGGAACTTGACCGGCAAGTGCTTGCACGAGGGGCACGAGAATTCCTGCCTGCGCGGGAGTCTTGGGTCCTGGCGACAGGACGACGGCGGTTGGCTTCAGCGCCTGCACATCGGCGACGCTCAGCGCGTCGTTCCGATAGACAACGGGGTTCTCCCCCAGCTCGCCGAGGTACTGCACCAGATTGTAGGTGAACGAGTCGTAGTTGTCGAGCACGAACAGCATGCCGAATTCTACATCGCCTCTGGTGACGCCGCTCGCAAACCCCTGGAGGCCCGCCGGCATCCTAAGGAGGCCGGTTGGAGGATATACCAAATGCCTGAAGGAGGCGCCTCATGCTGAAAGTCGCAGCGGCACTCGTCGCAGGGGTAGTCGCAATGGGCGGATGGGCGGTCGTAACGGTCAAAGACCTACCGGAATACTTCGTCGCTGGACAGCAATACACGATCGAGTTTCAAGTCCGGCAGCACGGCCGGACGCTTTTGAGCGGGTTGCGGCCGCAACTGGTCATCAACAGTCCAGGTGCTCGCGAGATCGTCCTCCCTGCGGTAGCACGTTCGGCCGAAGGGACCTACGCGGTCACGTTCACGGCGCCCCCCGCCGCGGGCGACGTGCGCTTCACGATCAGGAGCGGCTTTATGAACAACGAGCTGCGTCTTTATCCGCAGCCCGTGATCGCTGCCGGTACGTCACGACCGGCGATGGCGGCACGCGACCGCGGGCAGATGCTCTTCGTTGCCAAGGGATGCAACACCTGTCACTCGAATATCGATCTCGCCGACCGGCCCGATAACCAACTGGTGACGGTCGGGCCCGAGCTCGGCGGGCGGCATTTGGCGCGCGAATACGTCATTCAGAAGGTGAAGACCCCGGCGTCGGAGAAGATGCCGGATCTGGGGTTGACCGACGTCGAGGCCAACGCGATCGCCGCGTTATTGAATGGCGAGCGAGGAGCGTTAAGCGGTCGCTAGGCGCGCGGGTGGTAGCTCTTGTGGACGGTGCGGAGGTAGTCCCGATCGACATGGGTGTAGAGCTGCGTCGTCGAGAGATCGGCGTGACCCAGCATCTCCTGCACCGCGCGCAGATCGGCGCCACCCTCCAGTAGATGGGTGGCAAAGGTGTGCCGCAGGGTATGTGGGGTCACGCGCTTCACCAATCCCGCGCGGCGGGAATGGGCCTTGATGATGCCCCACGCGCCGACCCGTGACAACGGCGTGCCTCGGGCGTTCAAGAACAGGAAACCGCGGGTCTTGCCGCGGTCGAGCGTGGGTCGAATTTCCCGCGCGTATGACGAGACGGCGCCCAACGCCCGGCGTCCCACCGGCACGAGGCGCTCCTTGGCCCCTTTTCCGAAGACACGCGCGACGCCTTCGGAAAAGAGAATGTCTTGCAGCTTGAGCGCGACTAGCTCCGACACGCGCACCCCCGTTGCGTACGCGAATTCGAGCAACGCAACATCACGCATCGCGAGCGGCTCGTTGGTATTGGGGGCATCAAGCAGCTTCTCGACCTCGGCGACAGTCAAGACGGTGGGGAGGGTTCGCCACCGCTTGGGCGACTCGATCCGTTCGCTGGGATCGCGGGCGGCGATCCCCTCTCCCACCAGAAACTTGAAATACGTGCGAATCGCCGAGACCTGCCGGCGGATCGTGGTGGGCGCGAGACCCAAGTCTTTGAGGAAGTAAATGAACTCGCGCAGCTGGGCCGCGGACAGCTGCTCCGGTGCTTTGGCCCCGCGCGTGGTGGCGTACTCACTCAGCCGTGTGATGTCGCGCAGATAGCTCGCTACCGTATGCCGGCTGTTGCCAGCCTCGAGGGCGAGATAATCGCGGAACCGCTCGAGGTGGAACGCCCGAGCTACTGGGGAGGACGACGGGGGGAGCGGCGGCGGCGAATGATCCATAGGGCGATCACCAGAATGAGCACGCCGGCGACGACGGCGAGCACCGTGTTGACGCCGCGCACGACGCGGAGCACGTCATCCAGGTCCGTGCCCAATCTGCTGACGAGATATGTAAGCGCTCCGTAGTAGACGCCCGAAGCGAACGCCAGGGGAATCAGCGCGCGCCAAGCGGGCACGCGCGCAATGCCCGCGAACGGCATCACAACGCCGCGCCACACCGGCAACAGGCGCGAGAAGAAGATGCCGTACACGCCGTGCCGGCGATACTGCTCCTCGATATGTGCGACGGTGCCGGCGGTGAAGATGTGCCGGCCCAGAAAGCCGCGAGAGACCAGCGCCCCATGGCGGCGCGCCAGCGCGTAGACGGCCGCTCCCGATCCCACGTTCGCTGTCCAGGTCAGCCCAAAAACGAGCCAGGCATTCATGTAGCCCCGGCCAGCCAGAAATGCCCCCAGGGCCACGGCGGCATCGGCCGGAACCGGTGGGAAGATGTTTTCGACGGCGGCCAGAACCGCGATCAGCGCGTACAGTGGTCCAGGGGGAAGATGCTCGAGAAAGGCAATGAAGTCCGTCAGGTGAGTGACAGCCCTCCACTCGAGCGTGGACCGGCGGGCTCCGCG
>Ga0209761_1003424_pt1 | contig 10467 bp, 9 predicted proteins | sample GraSoi013_1_40cm_4_FD_185818 | JGI IMG/M metagenome (GOLD analysis project Ga0209761, IMG submission 185818) | Grasslands soil microbial communities from the Angelo Coastal Reserve, California, USA - Sample 09_25_2013_1_40cm (SPAdes) (version 2) | ecosystem: Environmental > Terrestrial > Soil >... | reverse complement strand
TGCTCGTCGGCGAGCTCGAGAGCGCGATCCCGCTCGCGGCGCGGCACGCGGTGCCGAACCTGATTGCGATGTTCGGCAACCGACGGGGGCGGAGCGACGCCGAAGCGACGGACAACTGCGTCGCCGGCCTGGCCCGGATCAAGGGGCTCGCCGAAGCCAACGGCGTCACCGTGTGCCTCGAGCTCCTGAACAGCAAGGTCGATCACCCCGATTACCAGGGCGACCACACCGCGTTCGGGGTCGCGGTGGTGCGGGCGGTCGACTCTCCCCGCGTGAAGCTGCTGTTCGACATCTATCACATGCAGATCATGGAAGGCGACATCATCCGCACCATCCGGGACGCGCACGAGCACATCGGCCACTTCCACACGGGCGGCGTGCCCGGCCGCCACGAGCTCGACGACACGCAGGAGCTCAACTACCACGCCATCGCAGGGGCCATCGCCGCGACCGGCTTCGCCGGCTACGTCGCCCACGAGTTCGTACCGACGCGCGATCCGTTGACTTCGTTGCGCGACGCCGTCCGAACCTGCGCGGTTTGAGGAGCGAACTTCCGCATGCAAGCCATCCGGCAACAGAAGAGCTACGACGTATGCATCGTCGGATCCGGTGCCGGCGGCGGCATGGCGGCCTACGTGCTGACGCAGGCCGGCGCCGACGTGATCCTGCTCGAAGCCGGCGGACCCTGGGACAACCTCAAAGACTCCGCGATGCTCACCTGGCCCTACGAGTCGCCGCGCCGCGGCGGCTCCACCAAGGAGCGCCCGTTCGGCGAGTTCGACGCCTGCATCGGCGGGTGGGACATCGAGGGCGAGCCGTACACCACGGCGCCCGGCTCCCGCTTCCGCTGGTGGCGGGCGCGGATGGTGGGCGGCCGCACCAACCACTGGGGCCGCATTTCCCTGCGCTTCGGGCCGTACGACTTCAAGCGTAAGACCCGCGACGGCCTGGGCGACGACTGGCCGATCGGCTACGAGGACGTGGCGCCGTTCTACGACCGCGTGGACCGGCTGATCGGGGTCTTCGGCAGCAAGGAGAACCTCCCGAACGAGCCGGACGGGGTGTTTCTGCCGCCCCCACGCCCGCGCTGCCACGAGCTGCTCGTGAAGCAGGCGGCGGACCGGCTGCGCATCACGTGCATTCCCTCACGGCTGTCGATCCTGACGCGGCCGCTCAACGGCCGGGCGGCATGCCACTACTGCGGGCAGTGCAACCGCGGCTGCAAGGTGAACGCGAACTTCACGTCCACCAACGTGCTGGTCGCTCCCGCCCTCGCCACCGGCAGGTTGACGCTCGTGACCAACGCGATGGCGCGCGAGGTGACGGTGGACGGCGCCGGGCGCGCCACCGGGGTCGCCTACGTCGACAAGACCACCGGGGCCGACCGCCATGTGCGCGCCCGCGTCGTGGTGCTGGCCGCGAGTGCCCTGGAGTCCGCCCGGCTGCTGCTGAACTCCAGGTCCGGCCTGTATCCGAACGGCCTGGCCAACGCGAGCGGCACGGTCGGGAAGTACATCACCGACACCACCGGGACGGATGTGGCCGGCTTCATTCCCAAGATGACGGACCACGTGCCGCACAACCACGACGGCGTGGGCGGCATGCATCTGTACATGCCGTGGTGGCTCGGGGAGCAGAAGCTCGACTTCCCGCGCGGCTACCACATCGAAGTGTGGGGCGGCACGCACGTGCCGGGAGAAGGATTCATGGGCGGCATTCACCGCTACCCGCCGGGCGGCGGCTACGGCAAACAGCTCAAGGACGACTACCGCCGCTACTACGGCGCCACGATCGGCTTCTCGGGCCGCGGCGAGATGATCCCGAATGACGACTGCTATTGCGAGATCGATCCGCGCACCGTGGACCGGTGGGGGATCCCCGTGCTGCGGTTCCACTGGAAGTGGTCGGACCACGAATACAAGCAGTCGAAGCACATGCAGGAGACCTTCCGGGCGCTGATCGCCGAGATGGGAGGCGAGGTGTTCTCGCCGATGCCGACCGCCGAACAGGGATACGGGCTCGCGACGGGCGGGACCATCATCCACGAGCTCGGCGGGACGCGCATGGGCAACGACCCCGGGACGTCGGTGCTGAACCGCTGGTGCCAGGCGCACGACTGCAAGAACCTGTTCGTAACGGACGGCGGGCCGTTCGTGTCGCAGGCCGACAAGAACCCCACGTGGACCATCCTCGCGCTGTCGATGCGGACGAGCGATTACATCGCGGACCAGATGAAAAGGCGAGCGCTGTGATGCGAATCGGCGCCGAGTGGCGGTCCCTCCGGCTCGGGACGCCAAACTTCCCCACCCTGCCGCCCCTTGCGTCTTCGCCTGCGGGACCGCCACTTGGCGCCGATGCCGTCATAGCCGCCTGGTCACTTTTGGCGGCGGGACCGGCGGCCCCGGAGGCGAAGGTCCGGGGTGTGGAGGAGTGGGGAAGTCAGGGACCCCGAGCCGAAGGGGCTGCCGGTCCCGCAGACACGGGGACCCTATGAGCACCATGAACCGTCGTGATGTCGTGCGGCTCCTCGCCGTGGCCCCGCTCGCCACGGCGTTCCGGTGGGCGCCGGAGTCGGTGTCGCGCGCCGCGGCCCTGGCGCGCGGGGCGCTGGACCGGGACGCGCCCTATGAGCCGACGTTCTTCACCGCGCACGAGTGGGACACGGTGCGCGTGGTCGTCGACCTGATCATCCCCAAGGACGAGCGGTCGGGCAGCGCCACCGACGCCGGCGTGCCCGAGTTCATGGACTTCATGTGCGGGGACGACCCCGACCTCCCGACCCCGATCCGGGGCGGGCTCGCCTGGCTGGACCACGAGTGCGACGATCGCTACGGCAAGACCTTCGTGGCCTGCGCCGACGGCGAGCGCGCCGCGGTGCTCGACGACATCGCCTGGCCAAAGAAGGCGAAGTCCGAGTACTCGGCCGGCGTCGCGTTCTTCAACAGCTTCCGCGACCTCACGGCCTCCGGCTTCTTCTCGAGCAAGCTGGGCGTGCAGCACCTGCGCTACATCGGCAACACTTTCGTCGCCGAATGGAAGGGCTGCCCACCGGAGGCGCTCGCCAAGCTCGGCGTCAGTTACGATCTCCTGACGCGTCCCCCCCGTCACGACTGAATCGGAGCGCGAGCGTGGAGCAACGACTGGGCGTCGGGTTCATCGGCAGCGGATTCAACGCCAGGTTTCACCTGCAGGCGTTCCAGGCGGTGCGGGACGCGGACGTGGTGGGCGTGTGGAGCCCGAACAAGCAGCATGCCGAGGAGACGGCGGCTCTCGCCCGCAAGCTCGACGTCGGTGCGGCGCAGCCGTACCGCTCGATCGCCGAGATGGTCGCGGACCCGAGGGTCGGCGCGCTGTGGCTGTGCGGGCCGAACTTCGCGCGCATCGAAAACGTCGAAGAGATCGTGGACGCCGTGAACCGGGGCAAGGGCGAGCTCGCCGGAATCGCCTGCGAGAAGCCGCTCGCGCGCACCGTCGCCGAGGCGAAGCGAGTCGCCGAGCTCGTGAAGCAGACCGGCGTCGCCCACGGCTACCTCGAGAACCAGGCGTTCGCGCCGGCCGTGACGCACGGGCGCACGCTCCTGTGGGCCCGGGGGGCGTCGCTCACCGGCCGGCCCTATCTCGCCCGCGCGGCGGAAGAGCACAGCGGACCGCACATGCCGTGGTTCTGGCAGGGCAAGCTCCAGGGCGGCGGTGTGCTCAACGACATGATGTGCCACTCCGCACTCGTGGTGCGCTACCTGCTCACCCGGCCGGGCGCGGCGTCGTCCACCGTCCGCCCGGCGCGCGTGACCGGCCACATCGCGAGCCTGAAGTGGACCCGTCCGGAGTACGCGAAGCGCCTGCAGCACATGATGGGAAAGGACGTGGACTACACGAAGGCGCCCGCCGAGGACTTCGCGAGCGTGATGATCGAGTTCGCCACGGACGAGGGCGCGACGGCCCTGGGCGAAGCCACCACGTCGTGGAGCTTCGTCGGGGCCGGCCTCCGGCTCTCGGCCGAGCTGCTCGGCCCCGAGTACTCGATGGCGTGGAATTCGCTCGACACCGGCTTGCGCCTGTTCTTCAGTCGCGAGGTGAAGGGCAAGGCCGGCGAAGACCTCGTCGAGAAGCAGAACGCCGAGATGGGACTGATGCCCGTCGTGACGCAGGAGTCGGCGACGTACGGCTACGACGCCGAAGACCGACACTTCGTGCGCGTGTTCCTGAAGCGCGAACGGCCGGAGCTGACGTTCGACGACGGCGTCGAGGTGATGCGAGTCCTCATGACGGCCTACATGAGCGCCGAGCAGGGAAAGACGCTCGAGTTCCCGCCCAAAGGCCTGGACGCGTTCGTGCCGGCGGTGGCGAAGGGGACGTGGAAACCATAGTGCGGAATGCGGAGTGCGGAATGCGGAATTGTCGTGAAGGGTCGTTCGCCGAGCGACGCTTGCCATTACACTCCGCATTCCGCGTTCCGCATTCCGCATTGGACTCGCTGGCGTTTCTGGCGCTCGTTCTGATCCCGGTGCCGGGGAGGGCGCAGCAATGGCCGGTGAATTCGCTCGACCGCCCCCGGCCGCGCCGCCCTCGGACGCGATCGTGCTGTTCGACGGCACGAGCCTCGCCGCGTGGCAGTCGCCGGACGGCACTCCAGCGAAATGGCTCGTCCGTGACGGCTCCGTCGAGGTCGCACCGGGCACGGGTCCGCTCGTGACCAAGCGCGCCTTCGGCGACGTGCAGCTCCACCTCGAGTGGGCTGCTCCGACTCCACCTGCGGGCGAGGGACAGGAGCGCGGCAACAGCGGTGTGTTCCTGATGACCCACTACGAGATCCAGGTGCTCGACGGCTACCACAACGACACCTACGCCGACGGCGCGGCGGCCGCTGTGTATGGGCAGACGCCGCCGCTCGTAAACGCGTGCCGCCCGCCGGGGCAGTGGCAGACGTACGACATCGTGTTCCACCGTCCTCGCTTCGCGCCCGACGGCGCGGTGCGGGATTCGGCGCGGGTCACCGTGCTCCACAACGGCGTGCTGGTGCAGGACAACACCGTGATCACGGGCTGGACGGTGCACGCCGAGCGGGCGCGCTACCGGCCGCACGCGGATCGGCTGCCGCTGCTGTTGCAGGACCACGGGAACCGGGTCCGGTACCGCGATATCTGGATCCGCGAGCTGCCGGGCCCGTGACCCGCGCTACGCGCTCCAGCCCGAACGGTACGTGGGACGGACGTACTCCTCGGGCACCTTGACGTTCGTGATCTGACCCGTCTGCTGGGCGATTTCGAGCACTTTTCCCGTCCGCACCGCGAGGTTGCCGAGCAGCACCATCTCCGTGAGCGGCCCCGCGTACTCCGCGAAACTCGAGTTGGCTTGCCCCTGGCCCTTGCACGCGGCGATCCATTCGGCGTACACGCCTGCCGAGCGCGCGTACTTCGGCGCCGGCGGGTGCGCCGCGACATCTGCCTGCTTCGCCGGGTCGAGAAGGCGGGGGTCGTCGCCATAGGTGCCCGCCAGGAGCTTGCCGTCCGTGCCGATCCACAGCTGCCCTTGGTTGTCGGGAGGCCACTGCAGGTCGTCGGCGACCTCGGGCGGGCGCGGGGGATAGAGGCCGCCGTCTCGCCACACGAGCTTGACCTCAGGGCGCGCACCGCGCGCGGCGAACGAGTAGCTGATGCGCGAGCTCGCGGGTGCGGTCTCCGTGTAGAGCTTCGTCGCTTCCGGCTCGATCCGGACGGGCCGTCCGAGGTCGAGCGTCCAGAACGCCGCGTCCATCAGGTGGCAGGCCATGTCGCCCAGGGCGCCGCAGCCGAAGTCCCACCAGCCGCGCCACTTGAACGGCGCGTAGGCGGGGTGATAGGGCCGCAGCGGCGCCGGGCCGAGCCACAGGTCCCAGGCGAGGGTCGCGGGCGTGAAGTACTCCTCGAGCGGCCGATCCTGCCCCTGCGGCCAGATGGGCCGGTTGGTCCAGCAGTGCACCTCGCGCACCGTGCCGATCGCGCCCGCTTCCACCCACTCGCGGATCTGGCGCGTGCCCTCGTTGGCGTGCCCCTGGTTCCCCATCTGCGTGACGACCTTGGACTTCTTGGCGGTCTCGACCATCGCGCGCACTTCGTCGATGGTGCGGGCGAGCGGCTTCTCGCAGTAGACGTGCTTGCCCGCTTTCATCGCCATGATCGCGGCGGCGGCGTGGGTATGGTCCGGCGTGGCGATGACGACGGCGTCGATGCGCTTGGCCTCGCGCTCGAGCAGCTCCCGAAAGTCCTTGTAGCGTTTCGCCCTGGGGTACTTCGCGTAGGTCTCGGCGGCGGTCTCGTCGTCCACGTCGCACAGCGCGTAGATGTTCTCCGTGGCGACCCCCTTGATGTCTTCGCGTCCCCGCCCGCCGACGCCGATGCAAGCGATGTTAAGCGTGTCGCTCGGCGCCCGGAACCCGCGCCCCAGCACGTGCCGGGGCACGATGGTGAACGCGACGGCCGCGCCGGCGTCGCCGACGAACGTGCGTCGCGAGATGCGCTTGCGTGCCATGATGGGAGCCTCCTCAGTCGGCTGCGGCCGGTTGCGGCGCGCGCGCGGGTCGGAACAGGACGGCGAACAGCACGAGAATCGCGAAGGCCATCGACGCCGGATACATCCAGATGCGTGGCCAATCGTGCGTCACGGCTCCCCCTCCGCCCGCGCTGGCGAAGGCGCCTACCACCCGACCCGACACCCAGGCGCCGATCGCATAGCCGATGCCGTTCGTGACGACGTTGATCATCCCCTGCGCGGCAGCGCGGATCCGCTCGCCCGCCCGCTCGTCGGTATAGATCTGACCCGCTACGAAGAAGAAATCGTAGCAGACGCCATGCAACAGGATCCCGGCGTAGAGCAGCCACATCCCGCCGCCGACGTCGCCGTTGCCGAACGCGACGTAGCGCAGCGTCCACGCTAGCATGCCGCCGAGCATGATGGTCTTGATGCCGTAGCGCCGCAGGGCGAACGGCAATAGCAGCATGAAGAAGATCTCCGACATCTGCCCGAACGTCTGGATGAAGGCGGGCTCGGGAGCGTGGATCTCGTTCAGGAAGAGATTGGTGAACGCATAATAGAACTGGAGGGGGATGCACAGCAGGAACGAGCCCAGCACGAAGACGAAGAACGTGCGGTCCCTGAGCAGCTGCAGCGCGTCGAGCCCCAAGGCGTTGCGCAAGGTGAACGGCGTGCCCGCGGCCTTGGGGGGGGTATGGGGCAAGGCGAACGAGTACAACCCGAGGGCGAACGACGCGATCGCCGCGACGCGCATCGGCAGCGCCTGAGCATCGGCGTGCAGCACTTTCCCGATCAGGATGCCGGCGACGATCCACCCGATCGTGCCGAGCACGCGGATGAACGGGAAATCGCGCGCCGGATCCTCCACGTTGTGGAACGAGATCGAGTTCGTGAGCGACAGGGTCGGCATGTAGCACAGGGCGTACAGAATGAGGACCGGGAAGAAGGTCCAGAACGTGGTCAGCGTGGACACGTACCAGAGGATCACGCCGCCCACCAGATGGAGCATGGCCAGCAACCTCTCGGTGGCGAAGAAGCGATCCGCGAAGACCCCCATAAAGAACGGTGACACGATCGCCGCGATGGCCGTCGTCATGTACGCGGCACCCACTTGGGGACCGCTGAAATGCCGCGTGCTCGCGAGGTAGGTCCCCATCGTGACGAACCACGCCCCCCACACGAAGTACTGGAGGAACATCATCGCCGAGAGCTTGACCTTGATCACGGCAGCACCCTGATCTTGATGTTGCGGTAGGCCACCCAGTAGTCATGCTCCTGGAGGCCGATGTACCCCTCGGGATTGCGGCCGTAGTGCGGGTGCGGGGCGAACTTGCTCGCCTTGACGCGCGCCTCCCAGTCCGGACTGCCGAGCTCGTACTCAACGACCTTGACGCCGTTGAGCCAGTGCTCGACGTGGTTCCCGTTCACCACGAGACGGACCTGGTTCCATTGACCCGCGGGTTGCACGACGCCGGCGGGCGAGGGATACAGCCCGTAGTCCGATCCGGCCGCGGTGAGGCGCGACTGGCCGTCGGGATGCCCGGCGTCGTCGAGGACCTGCATCTCCGGAGCACTCCAGTAAATGGCGTCGTCGTCCTCGCTCGCCCGGTAGAAGATGCCGCTGTTGCCATTCGGGGCGATCTTCCATTCGAGCGACAGCTCGAAGTTCTTGAACTTCTCGGTGGTGATGATGTCGGCCGCCCGGCGGACCCGCGTGAGCGCGCCGTCCACCACCTGCCATCCCGACGGCAGGGTGTCCATCTTCCACCCCCGCCAGCCGGTAGTGGTCTTGCCGTCGAACAGAAGCCGCCACCCGGCGGCGCGCTCGGCGGGCGTGAGCGTGTTGCGGGACGCCTGCGCGCGGGCGGCGGGCGGCAGCGCCACGACAAGGCAGGCCACGAGCAGGGTTACAGCCGTTGGTTGTTTCACGTGGGCTCCCGGGATGGGGGAAAACCGGGATCAACACTACGCCCCACGGCGAGCCAAGGGAAGTTGGTTGCGACTGAAACGATCAGTCGGGCAGGCCCGCGCCCTCCTTGAGCCGGGCCTGCACGGTGCGGCGCGCCCGCTCGCCGCGGGTGATTACGAGAACGGCGTCGTCCCCGGCGATCGTGCCGATGATTTCCGGCCACCCGGCCGCGTCGAGCGCGAGACCGAGTGCCTGTGCGCCGCCGGCCGGCGTCTTGAGCACGAGCAGCGGACCCACGCCGTCGAGCGACACGAGCGTGGTGGGCAGGAGCTGCTCGAGGTGCGGCCGCATCGCCCCCCCCGGTCCCCCCTCGGGCGGCGGCGCGTAGTGCGACCCGCCGTCCGGCGCCGCCACCTTGGCGAGCCCCAGCTCGCGGATGTCCCGCGACAGGGTCGCCTGCGTGACCTCGAAGCCCTCCGCCTTCAGCAGCTCGCGCAGCCGCTCCTGGCTCGCGACCGTCTGAGCGCGAACGATCTTCAGGATGGCCGCGTGGCGCTGGGTTTTCATGGGGCCGGAATCTAGCCGCGAACCACGCGTCCGCGCGAACGGGCGGGCAGTCTTCGGGTTACAGCCGGGACACCAAGTATTCGACGTTGATCTTGAGCAGCCAAAACCCGTTGTCGGTCACGTGCTTGCCGGGCTCCGGCCCATGCTGGGCGTCGAGCTCGTTGAGGAACGCCTGGAGCTGCGCCCGGGCGGCTGTGGCGTTGCCACGCTCGAGCGACGCCTGCGCCTGGTCGAGCTTGACCTCGAGGCTGTGACAGACGCCTTCGGTCGTGACCCAGTGAAGCTCGCAGCTCCTCGTGGCCAGCCCGCGTAACCGAGCCAGCAGGCCGGACGCAGCTGGTATGTCAACCGACTCGATCCCGATCGTAAGCCCGGTGAAGCTGTTGTCTTCGACCCGTGGGGCCTCGGCCACACGTTCTTCGTCCGCCGGGCTCACCGTCGGCGCGTCGTAGCGCCCTTCAACCCAGAACCGCGCAACCCCTGGGAGGCCACGTGCGCGGAGTTCGAACCCCGGTCGCGATACCCCTGGCGCGACGTCCTGCTGCCGCGACGCGGAGCCCCAGAACGCAACGGAATCGCCCGGCTGTGGTCCCACAGTCACCCAGGAGCGAGCCGGCTCTGGAGCACGAACGCTGACGACCGGTGCTTTCGCCTGAACGACGAACACGCGTGCGTGTTGCTCGCTTGCCGGGTCAATCGTCAGCGTGTAGCGAAGGAGCAACACCCCGCCGGTGGCGTCATAGCGCGCGCTATCGACACGGGCGTCCGCCACGAGGCGATCCCCGCGAGGCCACGGAATCACTTGGGCGGTTGCGACCCGCGTCGCGAGACACAGCACCGCGGCCCACGCCGGGGCCCGGAGACAAACCTTCATCACGCCCTCCATCACAACCTCCGAAACCGGAGGTGGTAGCTGCCCGGCCCGTGCCTCAGGTAGCCGCCCCGGATCAGGGGAGAGCGAACGAGTAGCTCCAAGTACCCCTCGAGCTCGTCCACCAACTCCCCTGACGCATCGACCACGTCCACTTCCTGGCCGCACCGGTGTTCGGCGTGACCCGAAGCGGCGGTGAAGTTGCGGTCGAGATCGAACAGCCCACCCCATTGCAGACTGATATCATTGAACGGAATGCGCTCGTGGGTCACCGCGAAGAACGTGTCTGCCAACAAGAGGATCTCCCCGATCGTAAACGCCGTGGCGAACGTGTTGCGCGGATGTTGCGGTAGCCCTCCACCGATTTCGACGTTCCCGCCCGAGATGAGTTCGATGAGCCCAGGGACCAGGATCCGTACCTCGCCAGAGGCGGAGTCGGCGCCCTCGTCGCCGGCCGACACGATCCCGATGAGCCGCTCAAAACCGCTGACTTCACCCGGCCGATACCGGGTGGTGAACTCGCCGCCGCTGCTCAGGGCTCCTGCCGCCGGCGTGAACGCTCCGAATCCCGCGCGGTCTTGCGCCTGGTGAGCGTGACCGCCCGTCTCCG
>Ga0209761_1003422_pt1 | contig 10471 bp, 4 predicted proteins | sample GraSoi013_1_40cm_4_FD_185818 | JGI IMG/M metagenome (GOLD analysis project Ga0209761, IMG submission 185818) | Grasslands soil microbial communities from the Angelo Coastal Reserve, California, USA - Sample 09_25_2013_1_40cm (SPAdes) (version 2) | ecosystem: Environmental > Terrestrial > Soil >... | reverse complement strand
TAGATCTTCAACCGCTCCCCTCTCCCTTCTCCCCGGGGGTTCCGTTACGATTGAAGCCCATGCAGGACGTCAAAGATATCACGATTATCGGCGCCGGCCCGACGGGGTTGTTCGGCGCTTTTTACGCCGGAATGCGGGGCGCCTCCTGCCGTCTGATCGACAACCTCGACCAGGTGGGTGGCCAACTCACCGCGCTGTACCCCGAGAAGTACATCTTCGACGTGGCGGGCTTCCCGAAGGTGCTCGCCAAGGACCTCGTGAAGGGAATGGCCGAGCAAGCCTTCCAGTTCAAGCAGCCCATCCACCTGGGGGAGCAGGTGATGGGCCTGAAGCACGAGTCCGAGAACGGGAAGCCGGCGTTCATCGTCGCGACCGACAAAGACGAATACCCGTCGCGTACCGTGCTCATCGCCGGCGGGATCGGCGCCTTCACGCCCCGGAAGCTGCCGCTCAAGGACGCGGATCGCTGGTACGGGAAGGGCCTCCACGATCGCATCCTGGACCCGAAAGTGTTCGCCGGGAAGCGCGTGCTGCTGGTGGGCGGGGGGGATTCGGCATTCGACTGGGCCGTGAACCTCCAGGCGGTCGCCCGGTTCATCCTCATGATCCATCGGCGCGACGGCTTCCGGGCCCACGCGGCAACGGTGCGGCAGGTCCACGAGCTGTGCGCGGCGGGGAGAATGGAGCTCCGCACCTTCTGGGAGCTGAAGGCGATCCACGGCGATGAGGCGATCGAGGCCGTCACGATCTTCAACAACAAGACGAAGGAAGAGCAGCGTATCGCCGTCGACTGCGTGATTCCGCAGCTCGGCTTCATCTCTTCGCTCGGGGCAATCGCCCACTGGGGCCTCGACATCGAGAAGGGCGAGATCAAGGTGTCGCAGACGATGGAGACGAACGTCCCCGGGGTGTTCGCGGCGGGCGACATCACGACGTACCCGGGCAAGCTCAAGCTGATCGCCACCGGCGCCGCGGAGGCGGCGGTCGCGGTGAACCACGCGGTGCACTTCATCAATCCCGCCGCCAAGATCGAGCCGGGGCATTCCTCGAACATGGCACTCTTCGGGCAAACAGAAGACTAGTGGCGCCCGATTTGTACGACGACCGAATCGATCTGGTTGAGCATTTGCTGATACGGCACCGCATGCCCATTCGCCTGGACGCTGAAGGTGATCGTCCGGCCCCCTCCGTTCGCCCGCTCGATGTAGCCTGACAGGCTGTTCACGCGGTCGATGCTCCCCGTCTTGGCGATCACGCGGCCCTCGAGCGGTGTGCCGACGAAGCGCTTGAGCAGCGATCCGGGCTGGCCGGCGTGGGGCAGGCCCGCCACGAACGGTCCACCGTTGGGGTGGCGATGCATATACGCGAGCAGCTTCGCGAACGCTTGCGGCGTGACGAGGTTGCCCGCCGCGAGCCCCGAGCCGTCTTCGAGCGCGAACGCGGTCGAGTCGATCTTCACGGAGTCGGTGAGGAACCCGCGCTCGACGTCGAGCCCCGCCTTCCACGAGCCTTCCCCCTTCAGCTCCCGGCCCAGGATCTTGAGCAGCATCTCCGCGAACCAGTTCTGACTCGAGTTGAGAATCGGAAAGATGATGTCCGGGAGCGGCCGACCCCGGAAGTCGACGAGCGGCGAGGCGCAGCAGCGCACCGTGCGGTAAGCGAGTGAATCGGTCGTGCCAGCGGCCCCCCCCTCCACGGCCACACCACGACGGGCCAGCGAGGCCACCAGCGCTCGCGCGGCGTACAGATTCGGGTCGGGGAGCGCCACGCTCTCCACCCGGGTCTTCCTTCCGAGCGCCACCGTCCCCTCCGCCCGGATGCTCCAGCCGCCCGCCGTCCGGAAGAAGTTGTCGCCGATGGTGGAGGCCGAGTCGGCAGCGACCGTGCGGGCGCGGTTCTCGAACGTGATCAGGCCCAGGTCCGGGGACCAGGTGATCACCGGCGGCGCGTCCTCGGCGGGACCGGGGTCGATGCGGAAGTCCACGCTGTTCTCATGGAAGCCGAGCCCCGACACGGGCGCCGCATACCACCACGTGAGGTCCCACGCGTTCCACCCATAATGAATCATGGTGGGCTCGAAATAGGAGCCGTCGCCCACGAGCTTGCCGGTGATCCGTCGGATCCCCTTGGCCCGGACCGAGTCGGCGATCGCGTCGATGGCGGTGAAGGTGGAATCGCACACGCCCGGGGCGAGGCTGTCCACCCCGTAGCAGCGCGCGGACCACGTGGGATCGCCTCGCCCGTACAGGATCAGGTCTCCCTGCAGCACCCCGGCGTCCACCCGGCCGTTCACGTACAGGCTGGTGGTCACGCGATAGTCCGCCGGGAGCAGCACCGCCGCCGCCGCCGTGACGACCAGCTTGGTGTTGCTGGCCGGCACCGAGAAGCGATCCGCGTTGCGCTGATAGAGCACCCGGCCGCGATCGTCCACGACATAGATCCCCCAGGTGGCGCGGTTGAACGGGGGCGCATCGATCAGCTGGGCGAGCCGCTGCTCGAGCGATCCCCGGAGCGGCACGGTGCGGGGTCGCGTGGCGGTCGTCTGGGCCGCGACCGAGGAGCTAATCGTAAGCGATGCGAGGATCAGCTTTCGCATAGACCAAGTCCGTCACGAGGTTCACGAGCAGAAACACCAGGGACATGAACAGGATGCTCCCCTGGATCGCGGGGAGGTCCCGCTTCTCGATCGCGCTCAGCACGTAGCGGCCGAGGCCCGGCCATCCGAAGATCGTCTCGGTGAGGATGCTGCCGGTGAGGTAGCTCCCGGTGTCGAGTCCGATCACGGTGATCACCGGGATCAGGGCGTTGCGGAAGCCGTGACGCAGGATCACCGCCGCTTCGCTCAACCCCTTGGCCCGCGCGGTGCGCACGAAGTCGCTCGAGAGCACGTCCAGCATGGCGGCCCGCGTCATCCGCGCGAGGAACGCGATCGAGCGCATGCCGAGGGTCAGGGCCGGCAGCACGAGATACGCGAGCCCGCCCGAGCCCGACGGCGGAAGCCAGTGGAGCGCCACCGCAAACAAGAGGATGAGGAGCAGCCCCACCCAGTACACGGGGAACGATACCCCAAGATACGACACCAGCATGGCGACACGGTCGACCGCTCCCCCCGGCCGGACTGCCGAAACGACGCCCAGCGTGATCCCGCTCAGCGCGGCCAGCACCATGGCGGCAAGGGCGAGCTCGACGGTCTTGGGGAAGCGCGCGGCCAGGTCCTGCGCGATCGGCCGCTGGGTGATGTAGGAGCGCCCGAGATCGCCGTGCAGCACGGCCCAGAGATAGCGTCCGAACTGGGCGGGGAGCGGGTCATCGAGATGCAGATCCGCCCGGAGCCGGGCGATGGTCGCGGCGTCGGCCCGCTCTCCCACCATGGCCGCCACCGGATCGCCGGGCGCGACGTTCAACAGGAGGAAGGCGACCACCAGCACGCCGAACAGGGTGGGCAGCGTCATCAGCAGGCGGCGCCCGACGAGACGCATCACCGCGGCGAGACCCGGGCGCGCGTCCAGCGCTGTCCGTTGAAGATCACCGGCAGGTCCCAGCCCACGAGCTCCGGCCGCCGGGCCCACAGGTCCGTCGGGAACCACAGGTAGAGCCAGGGCGCGGCGCGGTACACGCGCTCGTCGATGCGGTGATACAGTGTAGTCCGCGCCGCATCGTCCGTGGTGCGGCGGGCGCGGAGGATCAGCGAGTCCGTGCCCCGGTCCGCGTAAAACGCGTAGTTGCCTCCGGGGCCGAAGCTCCCGGAGTAGAACAGCGGGTAGAGAAAGTTGTCGGCGTCGGGGTAGTCGGCCCACCAGTCGAGGATGACCATGTCGGCCTCACCCTTGCGCGCCGCCTCGCGCTGGCTCGACGCGTCGCGCTCGACCAGCTCGACGCGCACGCCCACACCCGCCAGCTGCGCCTGGATCGCCTGTGCCACCCGCGACAACTCCACGTTCGACCCGGTGCGCCACAGCCGCAGGTCGATCCCGCCCGAATACCCCGCGTTGGCGATGAGCGCTCGCGCCGCCGCCGGGTCGTAGCCGTATACCCGCCGCATGGTATCGCTCCCGCCGAGCCCCGGCGGGATGGCGCCGCGGGCGAGGACGCCGCGACCGCCGTACACGGTCCCGAGGATCTCCGGCACGTTCACAGCATGGTTGATCGCCTGCCGCACGCGGGGGTCGCGCAGCGGGCCGCGCCGGTTATTAAGAGCTACGTAGACCACGCGCAGCGCGGGCTTTTCGACCAGCTGATCGGGCCGCTCCCGGCGCCAGCGCGCCGTCTCCCCGAACGGAACCTCGATCACGCTCAGGCGGCCCGCCTCGAACTCCGCCGCGCGGGTGAGCGGCTCGGGGATGATCCGCACCCTGAGCGTGTCGCCGGCCGGGGCGCCGCCCCAGTAGCCTGGATTCCGTGCGAACAAGAGGTAGTCATCGTGCTGCCACGCCACGAAGCGCCACGGTCCGGTCCCCACCGGGCGCTGCGCCAGGTCGCTGGGGGGCGGCGCCGGCACGACACTCGCCACCGGCATCGCGAGGAATTTGGGAAAGATCGCGAGCGGCTCCGTGAGGGTGAACGCGATGCTAGAGTCCCCTTGGACCGTAATGCCGCTCACGTCGCCCGCGCGCCCAGCGGCGTACGCTTCGGCTCCGGCGATGGGGTATAGCGGCCAGGGCCGGCCGCCCTTGGTCGCGGGGGACAACACGCGCAGCATGCTCGCGCGGACCGCAGCGGCCGTGAGCGGCGTCCCGTCGTGGAACCTGACGCCCGGTCGCAGGTGGAACACGTACCGCCGGCCATCTCCGTCGTGCCCCGTCGTCCAGCGATCGGCGAGCCCCGGAAGCAGTCGGCCGTCCGCGTCGAACCGGGTGAGTCCGTCGAACGCGAGAGTCACCATCTCACCGGTCGGCACGTCGGTCGAGAGGGCGGGATCGAGGGAGCGTGGGTCGTAGGATTCGTAGTAGGTGAGGTCTCGTCCCCCCGCGCGCGCAGGCTTCCCCCCGCAGGCCGCGACGGCGGTGAGGCCGGCGACGGCGGCGAGGGCGGCGAGGGCAAGACCGAGGAGCGCACGCATGGGGTCCGGTGTCGAAAAGGTTGACAGTGCGGGGGGAGGTTGCCAACATAGGGATGCAGCCCGACTGCGTCAATTGCGCGCGTTCCGTTTGACCCTGCTCGTCGCCGTGTCCGCGGCGGCTCCCCTCGCCGCGCAGCAGGAGCAGCAGCGGGTGGTCCGCGGGCTTTCCTTCGAGGGCAATCACGCGATCGACGACTACAGCTTGAGCACCGCGATCGGGACGTCCAACTCGAGCTGGTTCGCGCGTGCGTTCCCGATCCGCCTGCTGGGCCTGGGCGAGAAGCGGTTGTTCAGCGAGCTCGAGTTCCGTCGCGACGTCGTGCGGCTGTTGCTGTTGTACCGCCAGAGCGGGTACATGAATGCCGTGGTGGACACGCTGGTACGTCGAGAGGGCCGGGACGTGTATGTGAAGTTTCGGATCTACGAGGGCGATCCGGTGCGGCTCGCCGCGCTCGAGGTGCTGAGCCTCGACTCGATCCTCGACGTACGGCGCTTGAAGCGTGACCTGCCGCTCCAGGTCGGCGACCCCTTCAACCGCGCACTGTTCCAGGCGTCCGCCGACACCATCGTGAGCCGGCTCAAGAACCTCGGGTACCCGTACGGCGACATCCTCCGGAGCTACGATGTGGACGTCGCGGCCCTCCGGGCCGTGGCGACACTCGAGGCGCTCCCCGGCCCGCGCATGCGGGTGGGGCAAGTGCTGATCACCGGCGCGGACCAGGTCGACACCGGGACGGTGCGTCGCATGCTCTCGGTCAAGCCCGGGGACTGGTTTCGCCAGGATCAGCTGTACCTGACGCAGCGCGATCTGTACGGGCTGGGGATGTTCCGCTCGGTCAACGTGGTGCTCGCGGATACGACCGCGCCGCCGGGCGATTCGACGGTGCGGGTGCTGGTGCGCGTGGCGGAGGCGCCGCGCCACCGCATCCGCTTCGGGGCGGGATACGGCTCGCTCGACTGCTTCCGGGTGCAGAGCGGGTGGACGGCCTACGACTTCCTGGGAGGCGCGCGCTCGCTCGACGTCACGGGACAGCTCTCGAAGATCGGCGTCGGTGTTCCGACCGATGCGCACTTCAAGGATAACGTGTGCCGCTTCCTGCGGGCCGACTCCACATCGGACACCCTCAACTACAACGCCACGGTGACGTTACGCCAGCCGGCGTTCCTGTCGCCCCGCCACACGGCGACCTTCGCCGTCTTCGCCGAGCGGCGCTCCGAGTTCAAGGCGTATACGCGCCAGGCAGTGGGCGCGAATGTGGCGGTGACGTTCAACGCCCGGCGCGACGTTCCCGTCACCGTAGCGTACGGGTACTCGGTGGGCCGCACGACCGCCGACGCGGCGGTGTACTGCCAGCGGTTCCTCTTGTGCAACGAGGCCGACCAGGCGTTTCTGGCGAACCGGCGGCCGTTCGGGGCGATCACGATCTCGGGCGTGCGCGCACGGGTGAACTCGGTGCTCGATCCTTCGGCAGGAAGCGTGACGCAAGTGACGCTGATCCACGCGTCGCGCTATGTGCTCTCGGACACCTTGTACGAGTTCAACCGCGGGGAGCTCGAGGTCTCGAGGTATTATCCGCTGTCGCGCCGCAGCGTGCTCGCCTGGCGGGTGCGGGGCGGCACGATCCTGCCCCAGCGCCTCAGCCTGTTGGGCCAGAGTGTGAAATTCGTCCCTCCCGACCAGCGCTTCTACGCCGGTGGCCCGAATTCCGTGCGGGGGTTCGCCCGCAACGAGCTGGGCCCCCGCGTGTACGTGTCCGATAGCCTCGAGGTTAGTGGGATTGACACGACGTACAAGAACATCCAGGCGTCACCCACCGGCGGCAACACCGTGCTCACCGCCAACCTGGAGCTGCGTGTCCCGAGTCCGATCTTTCCCGACCGCGTCCGCCTGGGCTTGTTCGTGGACGTCGGGCAGGTGTGGGAGCGGGGTGACACGCTGACCACGGTCAGCGGCCTGCGCCTCACCCCGGGCCTGGGGCTGCGGTTCGTCACGCCACTCGGCCCGGTGCGGCTCGACGCGGCGTACAACGGCTACCCGCAGGAGCCCGGCCCGCTGTACTTCCTGAACGGTACGGACAGGAGCCTCACCGCCACGGGGAGGACGGTCCATCCCGGCTTGCCGTCGGGGTTTTGGCGGCGGGTGGTCGTACAGTTCGCCGTGGGCCAGGCGTTCTAGATGATCCGCCGCTCGCTCGGGGCCGCGCTGTGGACGCTGGTGGGGCTGCTCGCCGGCTTTCTCGGAGCCCTCTCGTCCCTCGTCGGCACGGGAGCCGGGCGGACGCTCCTGGCACGGGTCAGCGAGGGAGCACTGCGCCAGGTCTTCACCGGCAAGGCCGAGATCGGAGATGTGCGCGGATCGCTCCTCACCGGGCTGACTCTCTCCGAGGTCCGGCTGTTCGACGCGGACACCACGCTCGTCGCCTGGCTGCCGGAAGCGAACCTCAGCTACAACCCCTTCGACTTCGCGGCCGGCCGGGTCTCGCTCTTCGAGTTCGACCTCCACCGGCCGGTGATCAACATCGTACAGCACCCGAGCGGCCGGCTCAACATCGAGGAGCTGCTGCGCCTGGGGGGGGAGCGGCCACACGGGCCGGCCACGCTCATCCTGTTCCGCAACGTCCGGATCACCGACGGGACGGTGATCCTGCGACTGCAGGCGAAGCACCCCGCGCCGGGCGACTCGAGCGTCGAGATCGCGAACGACGACCCCAACGGACGGCTCCGCGTCCGCCGCTTCGAACACCTCGACGCCCGCCTCTCCGCCTTGCAAGTGTCGTCCCCGCGCGAACGGGGAATCCGCATCGACGTCTCCCGGCTGGCCGTGACCAGCTCCGACCCCGGGGTGCGACTCGTGGACGTGGCGGGTCGGCTTCGGGTGGTCGGTGACTCGATGGACGTGCAGCTCGCGCGCGTGCGGCTGCCTGCTTCGGCGCTGCGCGACGCGCGCGGCACGGTCCGCTGGCCGCACGGCACGCTGCTCTTCGATCTGCGGCTACGCGCCGACTCGGCGACGCTCGGGGATTTCCAGTTCATCGACCGGCGCTTCGCCGGCGTTCCCGGTGCCGGCGTGGTGTCTGGTGACGTGCGCCTACGCTCGCACGGCGAGCGGGTGCTCGAAGTCGGGCTCGACCCGCTGCGCCTGGCGTACGGTGGCGGGACGGTCGCGGGCCGTCTCAACGCATTCAGCGCCTCGGACTCCGGGCTCGTCGCGCTGCGCGACGCCGACCTGGACGCGCGCGACTTCGACCTCGAGTTCGCCCGGCCCTTCCTCGATACGCTGCCGTTTGCGGGACGGCTTAGCGGACACACCATCGCCACCGGCCCGGTGGCGGCACTCGCCCTGGAGACCGACTGGTCGTTCCGCGACTCCCTCGTTCCGGGGTGGCCCGAAACCCGTATCCGTGGGAAAGGCGAAGTGAACCTTAAGGCCGCCGCCGGCCTGCGATTTCAACCGTTCGCCGTGGAGGCGTCGAGCATCGATCTGGGCACGGTCGCGCAACTCGCCCGGGCCGTGCGACTGCACGGAACCCTCTCAGCCGCCGGGACGCTCACCGGGCCGTTACGCAACGCGCAATTCGTGGGCACGCTCGAGCACCGCGATGGGGAGCGGCCTCCCAGTGCCCTGACGGGGAGCGTGCGTCTCGACACGCGGGGGGAGGCGCTCGGCATCTACGCCGACGTTACGGCGGACTCGCTGTCGTTCGACGACCTGCGGGGCAGTTTCCCGACGCTGCCGCTGCTTGGCGCCGTGACGGGGCCCGTGAAGGTCGCCGGCCCGCTCGGCGCGCTCGAGACGCACGTTGATCTGCACTCCGGAGGCGGCGCGGTCTCGGGCGACGGCACCTTGATGCTCGACCTGCCGCACTACGGCGCGCGCGACCTGCACGTCACGGCCCGCGACTTGGACCTCGCGCACTGGCTCGGGCGCGGGGCTCCGCCTTCCCGCCTGAGCTTCTCGCTGCGAGGCGATTTCGTGGGCGACAGCGCGGTGCCGCCGCTCGGGACGGTGCAGGCGATCCTCGAGCCATCGCAGCTCGCCGGCACCAGCGTGGACTCGGGTGCCGCACGCGTGCGGTTCGCCGACCGGCGGCTATACGTGGACTCGTTGCGCATCGCGCAGTCGGGTCTCATTACCACGGGGTCGGGCTCCCTGGGGTGGACCCGGGGGACGGGGGGGCAGCTGGCGCTCGACTTCGGTGCCGACAGCCTCGCCGCGCTCGATCCGCTCGTCGGCTGGCTCGCGGGCGCCGCCCCCCCCCCGGACGACCCCGGTGGGGGGGACGCCCGGAACGCGCCGCTGGCCGGTGCGGCGCGTGTGCTCCTCACGCTCGAGGGGTCGCTCGACTCGCTCGGCCTCGACGCGCGAGCCAGCGTCGAGCGGCTCGCGTGGCGTGCCTGGCGGGTGACCGCCGGTCGGGGCCACCTCACCTGGCAACCGGGTCCCGCCCCAACGTTCGCGCTCGAGGCGAGACTGGACTCGGTCGCCCAGGGCACGTTCGGATTCTCCGCCGCGTTCGCTGCGGCGCGCGGGACACGGGACTCGCTCACGTGGCTGGCGCGCTCGCGCATCGGGGAGGGGGGCGCGTTCCTCGCCGGAGGGCGGTTCGCCCGCCGGGCGACACAAACAGGAGGCGCCGCGCTCGCAGTCGGGGTGGACTCGCTGGCCGTCCAGCTTCCGGGCGATGTCTGGGTGCTCGAGCGGCCCACCGAGCTGACGGTGACGGACTCCGCGGCGACCGTGACCGGCCTCGTCCTCCAGAGCGCGTACCGATCGGGCAAGCTGGTGCTCGAAGGGGCCCTGCCGACGCGTGGTCGGGCGGACGCCCACCTCCAGCTGGAGGGGTTCCCGCTGGTCGGGCTGTACGCGCTGCTCGAGCGGGACACGGCGGGCGTGGGCGGGACGGTCACGGCCACCGCCGGGCTGTCGGGCACCCGGGCCAGCCCCGTGTCGAGCGGGTCCTTCTCGCTCTCGAACGGGGCGTTCGGTGAATTCCGCGCGCCGTTTGTGGACGGGACGTACGACTACCACGACCGGCGCCTCCGTGGGGCGCTCCACCTGTGGCGCTCGGGCCAGCAGATCCTCGACGTCCAGGCGTATCTGCCGCTGGACCTCGCCCTCGAGCCCGTGCCGCGCCGCCAGCTCCCCGACACGCTGTCGGTGGGGGCGAGGGCGGACAGCGTGGACCTCTCCGTCCTCGAGGCGCTCACGCCGTCGCTGCAGCGCGTGACGGGGGTGTTCTCGGCGAATCTGGGAATCGCGGGGACGTGGGACGCGCCGCGCCTGCGGGGGGAGCTCCAGATCGCCAATGCCGCCGCGACCATCCCCACGCTGAGCGTGCGCTACGAGGACGTGAACGGGCGCCTCGCCCTTTCGGGCGACACGATCGCCATCCGGTCTCTGTCTGCCCGCAG
>Ga0209761_1003417_pt1 | contig 10476 bp, 11 predicted proteins | sample GraSoi013_1_40cm_4_FD_185818 | JGI IMG/M metagenome (GOLD analysis project Ga0209761, IMG submission 185818) | Grasslands soil microbial communities from the Angelo Coastal Reserve, California, USA - Sample 09_25_2013_1_40cm (SPAdes) (version 2) | ecosystem: Environmental > Terrestrial > Soil >... | reverse complement strand
CCGCGCGCGCCGCCCGCGGCTTCCGCCGAGGCGAACACCAGCGTGGGACGCAGCCGCTTGCCGGTCGACAGCAGGCTATAGCGGATGGCCGCCGGGAGGGGGTGGCGCCACCAGCCGTCGGCGCGCCCGCCCCACGCTTCGAGGGTCGCATCCACACGGGCGCGGGCGTCCTGGAGGTAGGCCTCGAGGGCGCGGTTAGCCGTCGAAATCCTCGACCTTGAGATTGCCGGCCTTGTCCGAGAGCACCTGCTTCACCTGGGCGTCGGCCGCGGTGAGCCGCTCGCGCGCCTCCCGGAGCCGCTCGATACCCTCCTCGAAGAGCTTCAGCGCTTCGTCGAGGTCGAGCTCCTGCGCTTCGAGCCGGCGCACGATCTCCTCGAGGCGGTCGAGCTGCTGTGCGAAGCTCAGGGGCTCGGGGGGGGTGCGTGCCATCACGATTCTCCGGCGCGCGCCGCGACGTCACCGTCGGTGACGCGCAGCCGGAACCGCAGTCCCGACGGAAACTGTGCGACGCGCTTCAGCACCCGGCCCTGTTCGTCGCGCGCGAGCGCGTAGCCGCGCTCGAGAATCTTCAGAGGCGACAAAGCATCGAGCCGGCCGGCCAGCCCCGACAGCTCGTGGCGGTGCCGCTCGAGTCGCCGCTCCAGTGTGGCAGCCAGGCGGTCGAGCGTGCGGTCCAACCGCTCGGCCACGCGCCCCGAGCGCCCGGCGAGACCGCGAGCCAACCGGGCGCCCAGGTGCGCGAGTTCGGCCAGGACGTCCGCCCGGTCGGGCGTCGCCGCCTCGGCCGCGGCGGACGGCGTGGGGGCGCGCACGTCGGCGACCAGGTCGCACAGCGTCACGTCCGTCTCGTGGCCGACCGCAGAAATGACCGGCACCGGAAGCGCGGCCACCGCCCGCGCCACGCGCTCGTGGTTGAAGGTCCAGAGATCCTCGCGCGAGCCGCCGCCCCGGCCGATGATCGCGAGGTCGAGTCCCTCGACCCGGCACAGCAGCGCGAGCGCGGCGCAGATCTCCTGCTCCGCTCCCTCTCCCTGCACGCGCGTCGGTAGTACGAGCAGCTCGGCCACCGGCCAGCGGCGGGCCGTCACCGCGATGATGTCCTGCAGGGCCGCGCCGTCGGGGCTCGTGACGACGGCGATGCGGAGCGGGTACGGCGGCAGCGGCCGTTTACGCGCCGGGTCGAGCAACCCGTCCTTGGCGAGGGCGGCCTTCGCCTTCTCGAAGGCGAGCTGCCACAGCCCGCCAGCTTCCGTGGAGAGCAGATCGACGACCGTGAGCCGGAACTCCCCCTTCTCCTCCCAAACGGTGGGCCGGGCGAACAGGAACACCTGCATCCCATCCTGCGGCGGCGCGGGCAGGCGGCGGTTGTCCTTCTGGAACATGACGCAGCGGATCTGGGCGCTGCGGTCGCGCAGCGCGAAGTACCAGTGACCGCTCTGCCACGCTTTGAACCCGGAGATCTCCCCGCGCACCCACAGCGGCAGGAGCCCGGCCTCCACGACCGCGCGGGCCCGTCGCGTGACCTGGGTGACGGTCCACGCGCCCTCCGGCGAAACGGCTGCGAAGAGGTCTAGGCTTTGGCCCACTGACTCGCCGCCTGCACGGTGTTGTACAGCAACATGGTGATGGTCATCGGCCCGACCCCTCCCGGCACGGGGGTGATCGCCCCCGCCACGTGCTTCGCTTCCGAGAACTGCACGTCGCCCACCAGGCGGTAACCCTGTTTCGTGGAGGGATCCTCCATACGGTTCACGCCCACGTCGATCACTGCCGCTCCGGGCTTGATCATGTCGCCGGTCACGAACTCGGGCTTGCCGATCGCCACGATCAGGATGTCGGCGAGCCGCGTGACCGACTTCATGTCCCGCGTCCGGGAGTGACACACGGTGACCGTCGCGTTGCCGCCCGGGCCGTCCTGGAGCAGGAGCGCCGCCATGGGCCGGCCGACGATGGTGGAACGACCCACGATCACGGCGTGCTGACCCTTGGTCTCGATCTCGCTGCGGACGAGGAGCTGCTGGACGCCGTACGGCGTCGCGGGGCGAAAGCCGGTCGGGTCGCCGATCGAGACCTTCCCCACGTTCTCCGGGTGAAAGCCGTCCACATCCTTCTCCGGTGACACCCGGTGCAGCACCCGCCGCGCGTCGATGTGCTTCGGCAGCGGCAATTGGACGAGGATACCGTGAATCTTGTGGTCCGCGTTCAGCCGCTCGATCAGCTCGAGCAACTCGGCGTCGGTGGTCTCCGGTTTGAGCCGGATCGTCTCGTGGTACAGTCCGGCCTCGTCACACGCCTTCCCCTTCATGCGGACGTATGTGGTCGACGCGGGGTTGTCTCCGACCAGGACCGCCGCGAGGCCCGGGGTGATCCCGCGCGAGCGGAGCCGGCGGATCTCGCCCCGGAGCTCGGCGCGCATCGCATCGCCCACGGCGGCGCCGTCGATGAGCCTAGCGGGCAAAATCCACCGCGCGGGTCTCGCGGATCACCACCACCTTGATCTGGCCGGGGTACTGGAGCTCGCGCTCGATCTTGCGCGCGATCTGCTCGGAAAGCTCGCTCGCCTTGCCGTCGTCGATCGCGTTCGGGGTCACCACAACGCGCACTTCCCGGCCCGCCTGGATCGCGAACACCTTTTCCACGCCCGCGAACTCGCTCGCGATCTGCTCCAGCTGGGTGAGCCGCTTGACGTACGTCTCGAACGCCTCGCGGCGCGCTCCCGGCCGCGAGCCGGACACGGCGTCGGCCGCCTGCACGATCACGCTGATCGGCGACTCGTGGGCTACGTCGTCGTGATGCGCGGCAATGCAATTGATGACGGTCGGGTGCTCGCCGTGCTTGGTGGCGACTTCCACGCCCAGCTGGACGTGCGTGCCGTCGTGCTCGTGGGTGAGCACCTTGCCGATGTCGTGCAGCAAGGCGCCACGCTTCGCGAGCTGGACGTCGAGTTTCAGCTCGGCCGCGATGATCCCCGCCAGCCAGGTGACCTCCTTCGAGTGCTCGAGAATGTTCTGCCCGTACGAGGTGCGGTAACGCATCCGGCCTACGAGCTTCACCAGCTCCGGGTGCATGCCCTTGATGCCGGTTTCGTACACCGCCTGCTCACCCGCCTCGAGGACCGAGGCGTCGACCTCGGCGCGCGCCTTGTCCACCACTTCCTCGATCCGCCCCGGGTGGATGCGCCCGTCCGTGATCAGCCGCTCGAGGGCCAGCCGACCCACCTCGCGCCGTACGGGATCGAAGCACGACACCACGACGGTGTCCGGGGTGTCGTCGATGATGACGTCCACACCGGTCGCCGCTTCGAACGCGCGGATGTTCCGACCTTCGCGCCCGATGATCCGACCCTTCATCTCATCGGAGGGGAGGGCGACGGTCGACACGGTGGTCTCGGCGGTGGACTCGGGCGCGAGCCGCTGGATCGCGAGGGCGAGGATCTTCTTCGCTTCTTTGTCCGCGCTCCGGCGCGCCTGCTCCTTCAAGTCCCGGGCGAGGGCGGCAGCTTCGTTGCGGGCCTCATCCTCGAGCCGGCGCAGCAGCTCCTGCTTGGCCTCCTGGGCGGTCAGGCCGGCGATCTGCTCGAGCCGGGCGCGCGCTTCCAACTCCTTGGCGGCGAGCGCCTGATCCCGATCCTCCAGCGCCCGGCCGCGCAGCTCGAGGCCGCGGGCACGCTCTTCCAGGCCGCCGAGTCGCTGCTCGACCAGCTGCTCGTGTCGATCAATGTCGCGGCGCCGGCGTGCGGCTTCCTCCTCGAAGGCCTCGCGCACCTGCATCAGCTCTTCCTTCGCGGCGAGCACGATCCGCTGGCGCGCGTCCCCCAGGACCCGCTCGGTCTCCGCCGCGGCCGCACGCGCCGCCGCATCCGCCGTGCGGCGCTCCACCCGGCGCCCGACCACGTAGAACAGCACTCCCGCGGCGACGCCTCCGCCGAGGAGGGCTGAGACAACCGCCAGCCAGTCCGCCATAGGATCTATCTCCAGCATCACCCCGCGCGGAGGCGGAGCGAGTGTCTTCTATCCGAGAAACACCACTTCTCAACCGACGACGGAGGACGGATGACTGCTGACGGCTTTTCGCTTCCCCGGCGGGAGCAGCTTCGTCAGATCGTCCGCCAGCGCCGCAAGGCGCGCGGCGACCTCGCGCTCGCCCTTCTTTGCCTGGAATAATTCGTTCGTGATGTCCAGCGCCGCCAGGATTGCCGCCTTGTGCGTTTCGACGATCGGTCCCTGCGACAAGACCTTCTTCAGCGCCTGGTCCACGTAGGCGGCGACCTCCCGCGTGTACTCGGGCGGCAGGTCGGACCGCACCGTGTACTCCTCGCCGCCGATCATCACCTTGACCGCGTGCTTCTTGGTGCTCACTGAGCCCCTCCGCTGGCACCCGGAGCGCTCCCACTCGCCGGAGCGCCGCCGCCCGTCGAGCGCACACCCCCGTTGCCGCCGGCCTCGCGCGCCTGCTCCTCGAGAAACGTGAGGCGGGAAAGGAGATCGTGAACCCGCAGCCGCGCCGCCTCGACGCGCTGGCGCAGCGTCTTGTTCTCCTGCTCCAGGTCGGCGACCCGGTTCCGCGTCTCAGCGTCGGGCTTCGTGGCGGACCCGCCGCCCCGCCCGCCGCTCTCCTTCAGCTCCCCTTCAGCCTTGACGGCGCGCGCGCGCCACCCGGCCAGCTCGTCCGCCACATGGCGAAGGATGGTCTCGAGCTGGTCGAGCACCTGCGCATCAGCTCTCTCTCCGTCGTACGCCAAGCTCACCCTCCAGGGCCTCGAGACCCTGCGCCAGCAGCGCATCGACGTCCCGCTCGCGCAGCGTCCGCTCACGATCGCGGAACGTGCAGTGCCAAGCCACGCCGCGGTGTCCCGCTGGGATGCCGGGCCCCCGATACTCGTCGAACACCTCGAGGCGCTCGAGCAGCGCCCCCACGGTCCGCCGCAGGACGTCGGACACCTGGGTGGCCGTGACGCCCGGCGGCAGCACCAGCGCCAAGTCCCGCTCCACCGCCGGCTGCAGCGGCAGCGGCCGGTATACCACCAGGGCGCGTTCCGCGGCGGCCAGGCGTACTTCGAAGCCGAACAGCGGAGCCGCCCAGACCGGCGCGTCCGCCTCGAGGGGACCGGCCCAGCCCACCACCTCCCCACCCCGTTCCACCGCCACCCAGCCGACCGCGCCGCCCGTTGCAGGTTCCACGTTGCAGCCAGGGGCGGCGGCGGCTACCGCTAACTCAAAGTGGTACTTCAGGTCCCATATGTCCATATCAGGTAGTTTCGCACCCTCCGACCAATGGGGTGGTCGGCGGGCCCCGCTGATGACGCCGGCGACGGACGTCCATTCCTCGGGCGCCTCCGTGCCCGTCCTCTTCCGGAAGACGGTTCCCACTTCGAAGAGCCGGATATCACGATTGCGATTCGCCCAGTTGTACTCGATCCGTCGCACCAGACCGGGCACCAGCCGCCGTCGCAGATACGCCTCCTCGGCGGACATGGGATTGAGGATCGGCACGGCGTCGGGGCCGTCCGGAGGCCCGAGCGGCAGGGTGCGCGCCTCGAGCAGGCCGGCGCGCACCAGCTGCTCTCGTATCCGGGCCCGGGCGCGCTCGTCCGGCGCGTCCGGCACGGTGCCCGGGCGGTAGGCGCGCAGCTCGTCGGGGAAGGTGTCGTACCCCCTCAAGCGGGCGACTTCCTCGATCAGGTCCACCTCGCGCGTCACATCAGGGCGCCAGCCCGGGACCTGCACCGCGAGCCGCCCGTCTTTCGGCGCCACGAAGAACCCCACCGACGTGAGCAGGCGCTCCACCTCAGGGCGCTCGATCGCCATGCCGAGGAGCCGGCTGACGCGCTCGGGGCGGAGGAAGATGGTCCGCTCCTGCTGGGGCTGGGGCCACAGATCGAGCGCCGGCGCGCGCACCTCGCCACCCGCCACGCCGATGATCAGCTCGATCGCGCGACGCGACGCATCCGGCATCCCGAGCATGTCGATTCCACGCTCGAAGCGGTAACTCGACTCGCTCGACAGCTCGAGCGCCCGGCGCGTGCGGCGGATACGGGTCGGCTGAAAGTAGGCGCACTCGAGCACGAGGTCCCTCGTGTCGGCGCTCACCTCCGACTCGGCGCTTCCCATCACGCCGGCGACAATCGTGGGGTGCTCGGCGTCGCAGATTGCGGTCATGTCCGCGGTCAGCGTGCGCGTCACGCCGTCCAGAGTGACGATCTTTTCGCCCGGCCGCGCCCGCCGCACGACGACCGCGGGCCCGCGCAGCTTCGCGAGATCGAAGGCGTGGAGCGGCTGGTTCAGCTCGAACAGGATGTAGTTGGTCGCGTCGACGACGTTGTTGATGGGCCGCTGGCCCACGGCAGAGAGGCGGTCGGCGAGCCAGGCGGGGCTCGGGCCCACCCGCACGCCGCGGATCACCGCGATCATGTAGCGGGGAGCCCCTTCGGGGTCCTCCAGGCGCACCTCGACGCCATCAACCACAGCGGCGGCGGTCTGGCGGACCGGCGGACGGTCGATCAGTCCGCCTGACCGCCTGACCGCCTGACCGCCCGGTATTTCCGGCAGTTTCACCGGCGCGCCAAGCGACGCACCCAGCTCGCGAGCGACGCCCTTGTGACACAGCAGATCGGGCCGGTTCGCCGGCACGTCAATCACGATCTGGTGATCGGCGATTCCCATCGCGTCGATGAAGCGCGTTCCCGGGGCGGCCGCGGTGTCGAGCTCCAGGATTCCGGTTTGGTCGGCCCCGAGACCGAGCTCTTTCGCCGAGCACAGCATGCCGTTCGACTCGACGCCGCGGATCTTCTTACGCTCGAGCTTCAGCCCTCCGGGCAGCACGGCGCCCACCGGGGCGTACGGGTAGGTCTTGCCGGCCTGCACGTTCGGGGCGCCGCACACGACTTCAACGGGTCCTCCCGCGCTCCCGTCCCCACGGTCGACGAGGCAGAGCGACAGCCGGTCGGCGTCGGGGTGCTTCTTCACCTCCAGCACGCGAGCGATCAGGATGTCGTTCAGATCCTGATGCAGCGGGACGACGGCATCGACGGCGGCGGCGTGAAGCGTTAGGCGGTCCGCGACGTCGCGCGCGTCGAGCATTCGGTCCAGCAGCGCCTCGAGCCAGCGACGCGAGACGATCATCGCGCCCCTGCCGCGAACTGCGCGAGGAATCGCACGTCGCTCTCGAACAACACGCGGATGTCGGGAATCCCATGGCGGCTCATCGCGATGCGCTCGGGGCCCATGCCCCACGCGAAGCCGGTGTATCGCTCGCTATCCACGCCGCAGTTCTCGAGCACCGCGGGGTGCACCATCCCCGAGCCGAGGATCTCCATCCAGCCGGTCTGCTTGCACGTGGGGCAACCCACGCCCTTGCAGATCTGGCACTGCACGTCCATCTCGGCCGATGGCTCGGTGAACGGGAAGAACGACGGCCGGAACCGCACCCGCGTGTCCGGGGCGAAGAACCGGCGCGCGAACGTGGCCAGGGTCGCCTTGAAATCCACGAAGGTGATCCCCTCGTCCACGGCGAGGCCTTCGATCTGCTGGAACACCGGGGAGTGCGAGGCATCGAACGGATCGCGCCGGTACACCTGCCCCGGGATCACGACACGGATGGGCGGTGGGTAGCGCTCCAGCGTCCGGATTTGCACCGGCGAGGTATGGGTGCGCAGCAGCACGTCCCCGCTCAGGTAAAACGAGTCCTGGGCGTCGAGGGCCGGGTGATCCTTGGGGAAGTTGAGGGCGAAGAAGTTGTACCGTTCGGTTTCGGCCTCGGGACCCACGGCGCGCGTGAATCCGAGCTCGCGAAAGATCTCACAGATCTCGTCCACGACCTGGGTGACGAGGTGGAGCCCGCCCTGCCAGCCGGCGCGGCCGGGCATGGTGAGGTCCACGCCCGTGACCGTGCCGGCGGCGCGCTTGAGGTCGCGCTCGCGGGCTTCGAAGGCGGCCTCGAACTGGCGCTTCAGGGCGTTCGCCGCCGCGCCGACTTCCTTCTTGGAGGATGGGTCGAGCTTGGGCAAGCGCCCGAGAATCTGGGTGAGCGCGCCGGCTTTGCGTCCCAGGATCTCGGTCTTGAGATCGGAAAGCCGGCGCTCGTCCGCCTGCGGAATCTCCTTCAGACGCTCCCGCAGCTCGGCGAGGGCTGCCAGGAGGTCGCGCATGATCAGAGCGCCTGCTTGGCGACCTCCGCAAGCTGCTCGAACGCCACCGGATCGCGGACGGCGAGATCGGCGAGGACCTTGCGGTTGATCTCGACGCCGGCCTTGCGGAGCCCGTTCATGAGGCGGCTGTAGGACAGCTGGTGCAGCCGTGCGGCCGCATTGATGCGCGTGATCCAGAGCCGCCGAAAGTCGGCCTTCTTGCGGCGCCGGTCCCGGTACGCGTATTTCTGGGCCCGCTCGACGGACTCCTTGGCCGCTTTCCACAGTTTGGACCGCCCGCCGAAGTAGCCCTTGGCGAGCTTCATGATCTTGTTCTTGCGCTTCAGGCGCGCGACGTTGCTCTTGACGCGGGGCATGGATCGCTCCTTACACCATCAGCAGCCGCTTAAGGCGTCGTTCGTCGGCGTGCGACACGAGCGCGGGCTTGCGCAGGCGGCGCTTCCGCTTGGGGTGCTTCTTGGTCAGGATGTGGCTCTTGTAGGCGTGGTACCGGCGCAGCCGGCCGGTCCCCGTCAGCCGGACGCGCTTGCGGAGCGCGCGCTTGCTCTTCTGCTTTGGCATTGTTGCGACCTCTCCAGTCGGGGCTCGGAAGACCCGAGCCCCTGGCCCCGAGTCCCGAGCCCCTATTTTGGCGCCAAGACCATCGACATGTTGCGGCCCTCGAGCTTCGGGTCCTGCTCGATCTTGGCGATGTCCTTCAGCTCGTTGGCCACCCGGTCGAGCACCGCGCGCCCCAGGTCGATGTGGGCCATCTGCCGGCCCCGGTACATCATCGTCACTTTGACCTTGTTGCCGTCCTGCAGGAACTCGCGCGCGTGCCGAGTCTTGAAGGCGAAGTCATGATCGTCGATCCCCGGCCGGTACTTCACTTCCTTGAGATGGATGACGTGCTGCTTTTTCTTCGCCGCCCGCGCCGCCTTCGCCTCCTCGAACTTGAACTTCCCGTAGTCCATGATCTTCGCGACCGGGGGTCGCGCCAGCGGCGCCACCTCGACCAAGTCGAGGCCTCGCTCCTGCGCCGCGGCCAACGCCTCCTCCACGGTCAGCACGCCGAGCTGCGCTCCGTCGGGGGCGATCACGCGGATCGGACTGATCCGGATCTGCCGGTTGACTCGGATGCGCGGCGCTTTGTTGTTCGGGCTTTCGATCGCCAGGTGCCGTTCTCCTCCACAAGAAAGAAAAAGCGGACTCCGGCTGCCCGGGAATCCGCGTGACGCCATCCGTCATCCGTTTCTCGTCATCCGTACGTGACGGATGGCGGATGCCTGACGACGGACGACCTGCTCGAACCCTAGAGCACTCCCCGATCTGGAGAGGCAGCGGGTGAGGCGCACGCGGCGCCCGCTTGCCGTATTGTCGGCGCTAAGTTTAGCCCGCCAGGAGCGGGTCCACAAGTGCAAACGCCTTGCCGTCGCGCCCCAACCGACCCGCGACCACCGCGGGATCGTGCTCGAAGAACAACAGCCACCCTTCCCCTTCCGCCCGTGCATACAGTCGTCGCTTCGATTCGAGGGTCACGAGCGGCTCCAAGTCGTACCCCATGATCCAGGGGAGCGGCAGATGGGCGCTCGTCGGGACGAGGTCCGCGAGGAAGCACACTCGCTCACCGCCGTTTTCCACCAATACCGATTGGTGATAGGGCACGTGCCCCGGCGTCGGCAGGCAGCGGATCCCGGGGAGCGGCTCCGCTTCCCCATCGATGAAGGTGAACGGGATTCGCTCGAAGTTGGGCGGGAGGTAGCTCGCCGCGGTGCGCTCGTTGGTGTGCCGGGCGAACTCGAGCTCTCTCCGCTGGACGACATATCGGGCCTGTGGGAAGCTCGGGGTCACGCGGCCCGACGGATCGCGGTAGGTATTGCCGCCCGCGTGATCGAAATGGAGGTGGCTGTCGATCACCCAGCGGACGTCGGCAGGGGCGTAGCCCAGCTCCGCGAGCGCATCTTCGAGCTGGGTGCGCCCGTCCTTCCCCTCGTTCGCGACCCCGTAGATGTCCTTGAACTTGTCGCCTTCCTTGTTGCCGAGCCCCGTGTCCACGAGGACCAGCCCGTCGTCGTGCTCGACCAGCAGACAGCGGAGCGCCAAGGGAATGCGGTTGCGCTCATCGGCAGGAATGCGGCGCTGCCACAGGGGCTTCGGCACGACGCCGAACATGGCGCCGCCATCGAGCCGCTGGGTGCCGCCTTCGAGGGCGTGGCAGGTCAGACGGCCGATTTTGAAGGTCGTGTGCATCAGGAAGAAATTTCGGATTGGGGATTGCGGATTGCGGATTCGAAGGGTGGGCGTCCAATCCGCAATCCCCGATCCGCAATCCGCAATTTGTGCCGCGG
>Ga0209761_1003403_pt1 | contig 10496 bp, 5 predicted proteins | sample GraSoi013_1_40cm_4_FD_185818 | JGI IMG/M metagenome (GOLD analysis project Ga0209761, IMG submission 185818) | Grasslands soil microbial communities from the Angelo Coastal Reserve, California, USA - Sample 09_25_2013_1_40cm (SPAdes) (version 2) | ecosystem: Environmental > Terrestrial > Soil >... | reverse complement strand
TATCCCATGCCCCGCGCCGCCGTCACCGAGGCGCTGGGCTCCGGTCCCAGCCGGGTCCGCATCGCCGATTCAAAGTCCCCCGTGGTCGGCGCCGACGACCTATTCTCGAACCGCCCTTGCATCACCTCTACCGCTACCTGCGTGAAGCGGGATGGATCGTGCCGATCGAGGCGGCTCAGGGGTGACGATGACTACGTCGCTCACTTACGATCGGGGAACATCGCCTTTCGCAAGAACGCCGACCGTTTCTGCAAGTCCGTCATGAATCCCTGGAAGATCGGGTCCGCCCGCCAGCGTCCACTGGAATCAGGCAGCGAACCAGATGGCGCGCGCCAACGACCTGTCCCTCTCCGACAACAACCGGCTTCTCGCGGCGGTGAACCTCGCGATGGCCGACACGGCAATCACCATCTGGAGCAGCAAGCGATTCTACGGCTCAGTTCCGACCGAGGTGACCTGGCGTCCGGTGACTTCGATCCCGCTGGCGGACTCTGACGGCAACCCCGAGACCGCTGCAGATCCGGAGTGGCTGCCGCTCATCAACGCGCCATCGCACCCGGAATACCCTGCCGGGCACCCCAGCCAAAACGGGGCGGGCGCGACCGTTCTCCTCAGCTACTTCAAGAGACGACCACAGACGTTCACGCTGACAACCACCGGACAGCCGAGCCGCACGTACACCAGCATCGCGGAAGCGCGCGCCGACGGTAACAGCGGCCGCGTCTGGGGCGGCATGCACTATCCGAGCACCGTCCGCATCAGCGACGCCGTGGGGGAGGCGATTGCCGAGTACGTCAATCGAAACGCCATGCAGCGCCTGGACTGAGGCGTACAGTCAGGCGCGATTGGCGCACCAGCGCAGGCGGCGGCGACCTTGGACCCCTGGGCTCGCCTCCGCCCTGCACATCGCGTTGCAGGTCCAGAAGAAGAACAAGCCACGGTGATCAGCATTGTCGGTTCTCGCCCGGTACTGCTATTCGCGGCATGCGGCGGGACCGTAGCACAGGCGACCGTGCGACTACCGGGCGACTACAGCACTCTTCGCCGCGGCCCCACTTTTCCGAGCGTCGCGCCCAGGTATCTGCCGGAGATGGAGTTGCAGAGCCTGGTCAACGTCAGCGACTGCACCTCACGCGAGCTCGCGGGCACGATTCCATCGGTCATTCGTCGTCTTCCATCTGGCCCCCTCTCCGGCGTAGGATCACTAGGGTCGCGATTTCGTCGAGTGCTGGGGACAACGCGATCTCCAATTGACCGGGGGCTCCGGCGATGCATGCAGCATTTGGTTGCGACCGGCGAAGTTCGCGCGCGAGCGCGCTCGCCACCGCGATCCTCCTTCTGACCGCATCGAGTGGCCATGCAATCGTCACCGCGCCGGCTCCAAGAGGTTGGTCCTGGGATTGGGAGAACGACGAGGAGGCGGTTCCGGAGCAGGTCTTTCGCCAACTCTTTTCCTTCAAGCTGAAGACATATCCACGGATCGCCGGCATCAACTTCGATGTCGAAAGCGGGAACGAGCACTGGATCGCGAACGAGATGGTGTTCGTCGAGACGAGGCTTCGCGGGAAGCTCGCGCTCATTCCGCCGATGAGGTCCCGCCGGATCAGTCTCTCCGCAAACCTCAGCGCGATGGTCTTCCCCATCTATCTCTGCGAGATGTGCAAGGATGGAGTTACCCAATCGCTGTTCGTGCGCGCCGGGGCGAAACCCGGCGACGATGCGGCCGCCGATGACGTCGGCAAGAGGCTGCTGCAGTTCCTGTTCTTTGACCCTGCGTCGAATCGTGTGCTGGGAAAGCCCGATGGGTACCCGCTCGAGGTGAACCATTGGGATCGGCGTGCGCCCGAGGCCGACTGGACGTCCGTATTGGAAGTCATCTCCCTGACGGCCGTTCGCGATTGTCCCTTCTGCGTCGAGCTTCATAGCGTCACCGAGGAGAACGGGACGCCGCTGCCCTTCTTGCAGGTACTCGCGTATCAGCGGCAGGGAATCTCCGCGTCCGTGCGTTCCGTGGCCGGCCAGCTTGTCTACCCGGCCCATCGTGGTGACCCGAGGGTCGTGGTCACCTATGAGCAGATTCGCCGGGAAGGCTCGAAGATCGTCGCTCGAAGGCTGAGCGAGTCGAACGTGCAGACAGCGATGTTTGGCGTGCCGCCGGGCGATCACGTGACCGATGTCGTGCTGCTTTCGCTGTTCAAGGACGCGGGCACCGAGCCATGACGCTGAAGCTCCACATCTCCAAGGACCCGATTCCCGACGCGGACCGCAACGAGCTGGTCGCGAAGGAATACAGCTACAAATCGACGCACTTCAGCGACCGGCGCGGAACGAAGATCACCCACGTCGTGATCCACATCGTCGGGGGAGAGGATCAGAATTCGAATTTCTACGAGGGCGCCTACAACAGGTTCTACGAGAGCTCAGACCAGGCGAGCGCTCATTACCTGATCACCAAGGACGGGACGATCTGTCAGTTCGTTCCGGACAAGTACCAGTCCTGGCACGCCGGGATCACCGGATTCGAGGCGCGCGCGTACGCCCAGGGGCTCGATCATTGGAGGCGATTCATGCTGCGCGACACCGGCGTCTCACCCGTGGACGCCGGCGCGCGCGCGAAGGAACACCTGGTCGAGTCGGATCACCGCGTCTACGGACTGCGCGATGACTTCTGGGAGGAATACGAGTTCTGGATCGAACGCTACGGCCGCCGTCAGTTCCCGGTGAACTTCGAGAACAGCCGGAGCTCGAATGCCTACTCGATCGGAATCGAGCTGTGCAACGTCGGGGCCCTCAGGAAGCAGGACAAAGACGACCCCAAGAAGCAGCAGGCATGGGCGTTGCGCTACGGTTTCGACCCCGGATTGTACGACGGTCTCGACAGACTGCTCACGAAGCTTTGCGAGCTGCACCACATCCCTCGGACCCGCGACTTCATCGTCGGGCATGAGGACGTCAATCCGATTGCGCGTGCCGGATGGGACCCGGGACACGCGTTCGACTGGGACCGCATTTGTGACAGGACGCGCTTCGTCTTTCCGCTCAGCACCGGCGAACCTGTTCCGCCTGCGGCTCAATATCTCGCCAATGAAGATCCGGACACCGGCGACGGAGGGACGTTTGCCCTGGGTTCCAATCGGACCCTGCATGGAGGAATCCACCTCTTTCCATCCGTGAAAGGCGCCCTCGCGCGATGCATGGCACCGGGATACATCGTCGCCGCACGCTTGCCGCCGCTCGGGACGCCAGCGACGTCACCCAAAGTAATGGGCGTCATCAACAACTGGACCGGATTCGTCCTCGTCAGGCACGAGTTGGAGGAGCAGCCAGCCCCCGGGGCCGGGGGCGCCACGGCGTCGGCTCCTCCTGCTGCCGCCCCGCTCGTCCTCTACAGCCTGTACATGCACCTGGCGCCTCCGAATTACGAGCGGCTCGGAATGGAGGAGTACGTCAAGTCGGTTCCCTGGTTCACCAGCCTTGTCAGACGCCGCTACGGTTCGTGGACGTGCGCCGGCCTCGACGGAGATCCGCCACCCGGGACGCTGTACTGGTCGCGCGAGCCGCTCACCGGCTTCGACCGGGACTATTCGGTTTTCGACAACGACGAGAAGATCCGGCCGCTCCGGCCTGACGGAAAGGCGCGCTGGATCTTCAAGCAACCCCCTCTCGACTTCGACAAAGTCCTCGCGCATCTCAAATCCGGAGACGTCGTCACGTTTCCCGAGCCGTTTCTCACGATTGAAAAAGCCGGGGACCCTGTCGGGATCCTGCGACAGCTCGACAAGACTTGTCCGCGCGAGGCGCCGGAGGGATTCAAGCTGGAGGACATCTCCCGCTCAGGATTCTTGCACTGGGAAGTCTTTGCTCCGGCCCAGGGGACTGCCAGCGACGTGGGAAAGCTTCTCAACCTTCTTTCCCAGAGGATGCCTGGAGAGTTGCAGAGCCTTGTCGTCAACAACCGCGTCACCGAGTCCACGCAGGACAATTTCTGGCAGGTCACGGATCTGCGCAGCAACTTGCTCCCGAAGCTCTCGGGCACGGAGCGCGCCATCCTGGACCAAGGCATTGCGGTCGTGGCCGCAGAGGAGCAGAAGCCGGACCCCGACGCTGAGGTCCTCCTCACCGGCCACAAGCAAGCGCTCGAGAAGATGCTGCGCGACGGAGCGACCTTCGCCCCGCAGGCGCGCTACGACGGGATCACGCCGCCAACAGGCTACACCTACCCGCTGAAGCTGGAGATCGAGAGCAGCCTTCTTCCGCCGCCGGATCAGAACGCCGGCGGAGTCTCTCCATACACGGTGAACGTCGATTACCTGAAGCTGGGTCCCGGAAAGGCGACGAGCGTCCTCGTCAGGGATCAGGTGATCATCGACCAGGCAAAGTTCAGGGAGACGGCTCCGCCGGACCCGCCCGGCCCGAAAGTGGTCGAGCTCATGCTCAAGGCGCCAGCGGGCGCCAATGCACTGCGCATCGCGGGCGCGTCCGACCGACTCAAGCTCGTGCGGGCAGACGGTCCCCCGAGCGACGACGGTGCGCTGCTTCTGGACGGCTTGCTGAAGGCGCGATTCCGCTCCACGCGGCTGACGCACATGAATGAATGGTCGCCGAGCGGTGCCACGCTGTTCGACACGCTGAAGAACCTGAAGATCTTCCAGTCGTCGTTCGTGGTGAACGACGTCCTCCCGCTGACCTGGTGGCACCCGAATGGCGCGGTGGCGACGGAACGGGTCCCCCTGTCGCAATACCAGGCCGCTGCACCCGACGTGGAATTCAGCGGCTTCGTCCTTCCTGCAGGCCACGATCCGACCCCCGTCGACCGATCCGGTTCGCTGTTCGGCACCGGAACGGGGCAGCTTCCGGTCGACGCGACCATCGACAATCTCCATCCGGTGACCTTGCTGTGGCTTCTCGAGATCCTCTGCAAGCGCGGCATCTTGAAGGTCCAGGATTCGTGGGACATCAAGACGTTTCGCAACCCGCGCGATCCACCGCTCGCCTGGGGCTTTCTCTCGGTCAAGGAGCCGGAACGACTGATGCTCGGCGATACCGTCCAGGCTGTCGTCATCGACGATGACTACGGCTACGACACCACCAACGCAACCACGCTGCTGATCGAGCTGGAAACGGGAGAGCAGATTCCCCTCGCGCACCAGCCGTACAAGCCGAACGGATTCATCCTGCAACCGGTGGTGATCGACTTCTGGGGCAAGAGCACCATGCTCGTCGCGGACGCCCCCCGCACTCCCGCCACCGTCCTCAACACGGCGACACTGACGATCGCTGCTCCGAGTTTCGACCCTCCCACGGACGAAGAGAAAGGCGCGCACACATTCCGCCCGTTCGAGACGGCCGCAGACTGGGTGATGCCCGTCAAGCTCAGCGCATCGGATGCGCGGCCACGCGCGGTCGGCGGCGTCGTCGGGATCGAGCTCCTCGACGGCGGGCAATGGAAGGATGCGACGATCGGAGGCGAGCGCGTCTTCGTCCCTGCCATCGCACGAGCCGCGATTCCCGGCGATCAGCTGACCATTGCCGAGGATCGCTTCATCATCAAGGCGGGATTCGTCGTCGGAGTGACCACTTCGGGACGGCTGCAGAAACCGCTCGCATTCAGTCCGCGACTTGCCTATGAGCCGCTGCGCCAGGTCCAGTCCCGGGCGGAGCTCGTCGTCGCCGCATCGCTGGCCGTCGCCGTGCAGGAGCTACGCGATGCGCTCAAGGCGCCCGTCTCGATCACCGAGCTTGGCCGCGACGGACGGCGATGCATCCTTTTCTCGCCAAAGCGCGCCTACCGGCTCGCGTATCTGGCCTGTCGAAACTCCCGGCTCTCCGCCGTCCGCGTCCCTGGTGATCCCGGCTCGCTGACCGGACTTTCCGAGAACCCGGACGACCACGAGCTCGAGAAGAAGCTCAGCGTGCTCGGCGTCGAACTGGAAGTCGACTCGCTCCAGACGCGCCAGGAGCTACTCGGACAGACCCCGTGCCCGCTGGCGCCCAATCCGGCTGCGACAGGATCGAGATGGGCCAGGGCACTCGATCCCGGCAGCCTCGTCATGACCGACGACGACCTGTACATCAAGGGACCCGGTCCTGCGGCGGTAACGCGAAAGACCGGAGGTCACATCACGGAGAGCTTCACCCTGGCCGAATACACCGACGTCGCAGCTCTCTCCATCAGCCGGCGGCTCCTCAGCGGGCTCGACGAGCTCGCAAGGAAGGTCAAGTACCGCGTGACGTTTCTCGATCACGTTGGGACGTTCTGCAGGGTCGAAGGTGCCGAGGTGGCGAAAGGGGCGAGGGAAATCCCGGCGTTCGCGTCGGTCGAGGAGAAAGAGAAGCGAGTCGTGACCCTCTATGTCCCGCCGCAGGATATGCTCTTTGCATCGTTCAACCCGCAGCAGGCGTTGGACGCTCTCTTCGTGGAGCAGATGAATGGTGGTTCGCCTCCGCAGAGCACGCCCTATCGCTTCTACTTTCGCGCCGTGAACGCGCTGAAAGAGGTCTATCCCGAACTCCCGCCTCACGCAGTGTCCGGCCGCCGTCGATACATCGTCGAACACGAGGTCCCCAGCCTGGCACAGGCGCCGGCCGGTTCGCTCGTCTTCCGCGGGACCGACGAATCGCTGGGAAGCCTGCGCAAGCTGAAGTTCGCAGAGCCCGAAGTCAGACTGATTGAAAAACAGCTCCAGGTCTCCTGCCAGCTCAGCGGCAACCGGAGCGGCTGGGGCCCGTTCCAGGTGAAGATCACGTGGATCGACGGCGCCCGCAAACCCCCGTCGGCGACGATCGACGTCCATCGTGGAGACGAGCTGGTCACCGCCGGTTTCCCGATTCCCGAGACCTCCACCGGAGACCAGAAGATGCGGATCGAGGCGGTCGTTCGGGGCGATCCCGCGGAGCTCGAGTATCAGCCGCCGGCTTCTCCGCCCCCAAAAGAATTCAAGATGACGCCACGTCTTGGGGCTCTCACGGTCACGCCGAACGAAACGTACGTGCTCGTTCAATGCACCTGCGAGGGGCTGGAGGCCGCGAGCCAGGACGCGGCGGTTCCAACGGCGGTCCTCGATGTCGACGACATCAAGAAGCTGCCGAAAGTCGCGCCGCAGACGAACGGCAGGGTCCTCCACCTCGAACTCGCGCCTGCCGCGCTGGCCGCGGGACACAGGGTCCGCTACCTGCTGCAGACCACGGACGCAGCGGGCGGCAGCTGCGGCCTGCCCAATCACGATGGCGTCTTCTGCGCGTTCATCCTGAGGAACCGCGGCTCCGCCCCGAAGCAGTACACGATGACGCTCAAGCGCGTCGGCGCCGTGCGCGGCGCTCCGGCGCCAGCCAGCGTCACCGCTTCGTACACCTGATTCCCGGGAGGGCTCATGGCGATCGAACCCGTTGAATGCAAGCTCGGTTTCGTCGGCGCGGTGCGCGTCAAAGGCCTGCCCCGGATCGCGCTCAAGCTGCAGCCGGCGAATCCCGCGAAGACCCTTTCGAATCTGAAGGAGACGATAACGCTCTCCGGATCCTGCGAGAACGTTCGCTCGGCAGTACCGTGCCGGATCACCTGGATTTTCGAAAGCGAGGACGATCCGGCGAGCAGCCGGAGGATTCCTCACAGCGATCTGGGCGTGATCGTTCCGAAAGATGCGAATGGAGTGCTGCGCAAGGCATGCGCGCTGCAGCAAGCTGGCGCGACCCCGGCGGCCTCTCCGGTTGCGGTGGAAGTCGACGTTCTGAGGGTCGGGCTTTACGGGAAGGGCCGGCTGGGATGTGAGATCGAATTGTGTTTGCCGACGGAAGATCGAGCTGTGCTGACCGCAAGCAGCTCGAACCTGACCATCGACACGAACATCTGCCTGCGGCTGCTCGATCTGAACAACCAGCGGATCGGAGACACCTCGGCGCTCGAGGTGGGGACGCAGGTGCGGGTCCAACCGGTCTTCGCGCCGGTCTTCGCGAACAAACGCGTCCGGATCTCCATTCGTGAAGTCGGTGAAAGCGATTCGGGCGAGAAGGGAAAGCCCCACGAGTACACCTACGACCTGACCAGCGGATCGGTCGGCTACGAAAGCATGATGATTGGCTTCGACGGTCTGCAGTTCGACTACCGGACCGGTGCCGATGCGCAGGTGCTCGAGTACGGATACACGATCCAGTTCCTGAAACCCGGAACGGACCAGCCGCTCGCCAACTCCGTGCCGCTGACTGGAACCCTGCTGAAAGTGCAGAAACCGCGCCTGAGCGAATTCTCTCTCTCCCTGGAACCTGCACCGATTGGCATGGATCCTGACGATGCGACGCTCGATCCGTTTCCACCACCACTGGACGTGTTCGACACCTGGATCCTCTACGCCGCTGGTCGGTTCGAAGGTATCGCGCACAAGCACTGGACGCCGCTGGCGGTGCAGGAAGAATTCACCTTTGCAGTGAATGTCTCCCTCTTCGCCCGGTATATGGAAGGTGAGGGTCCGGCGCTGACGCCGAGGCACGTTCCGATCGAGTTGCCGCCGATCGCATTGACGGTCCGCGACGGTCGGTTCGGTGGTGCGTTCGACCTTCGCTGTCTCTCGAATGAAGCGCGGCACAAGCTCGCCGCTCTCGGGGAGCGGCAACTATCTTTCTTCGCCGTTCTGGAATTCTCGACGGAACTGGGGATCCGGGCCGAAAAGCTCAAGACAGGCGAGCAACCCCACCCAATCGTATTCGCCAACGTGGCCGATTACGCGGCGAACGAGCCGGGCAGTGACCATTCCGGATTTTCCCCGATGCGAGAGCGACGCATGACGACGAAGTCGCTCGGCGACGGCGTTTGCTCCAATCTGGTCGATGCGCACGGCAGGTGCATGGCGCTCGGCTTTGACCAGTCTTGGTAAATCGCGCACAGTGTTCGTCGGAGCCGCACTTGCCGCGGCAGGGCAAGTACTCGCACAAGCCGTGCCGAAAGGGCATGGCATTGTACGGCCTCTAGCGGAGCAGCCACCCACCTTCTCGGTTCGTCACTTGCTGCCTTCCCTACCGTGCCTTCCCGCCGCGTCCGGCGCCCTCCGCGAAGCGGCGCGCACCCTCCCTCGCTCCCGCCGCCAGGGCCCGGTTGCCGTGGCGCAGCTCGTTCCGCAGCGCGTCCGCCAACTCCAGGTCGATCTGCTCGTACGCGGAGCGGCGGTCCGTCCGCGCGCAGAGCTGGGGGAAGGCAGCGATCTCGCGCGCCAGCTCCTCCGCGGCGGCCCGGGCAGCGCCGCGAGGCACCACTCGGTTGGCGAGCCCCATCTGGAGCGCCTCTTCCGCTTTCACCGGACGACCGGTGAGGATCAGGTCGAGGGCGCGGGAGAGGCCGATCAGGCGAGGGAGGCGGACCGTGCCGCCGTCGATGAGCGGGACGCCCCAGCGCCTGCAGAACACGCCCAGCGTCGCGTCCTCCGCCGTCACGCGAAGGTCGCACCAGAGCGCGAGCTCCATTCCTCCGGCGACCGCGTAGCCCTCGATGGCGGCGATGACGGGCTTCTCGAGGAAGAGCCGGGAAGGTCCCATCGGGCCGTCTCCGCCCGCCGGGACGTGGTCGTATCTTCCCTCCGCGAGCGCCTTCAGGTCGGCGCCGGCGCAGAAGTTGCCCCCTTCGCCCCAGAGCACGGCCACGTCCGCCTCGGGGTCGGCCTCGAAGTCGCGAAACGCGCCGGCGAGCGCGCTCGCGGTCTGCGGGTCCACCGCGTTCCTCGCTTGCGGCCGGCTGAGGATGACCGTGGTGACCGGGCCCTGTTTCTCGATGCGCACGCTCATCCGCGGGAGCTTAGACCGCAGTCACGGATCGGGCCACCGCCTGCAGGAGAGGCCAGGCGATGGGGCGAACTGAAGGAAACGCTGCGCCACATCAACCCGCCAACGCTACATCATCGGCATTCCGCGGATGCTGTGTGCCAGAGTTGGCACCGGGAGTTGCGTATGGCGTCCGCGAATCGGCCGAAGAACCTTTAAACCGTCCGGACTCCTAGCGGGCGGATCGGGGCGGCCAATTTCCGGTGCGACGGAACGCGATGGAGCGCGGCGCCTCGTCCCGCAAATATTGGAGGCGTCTGCGCGCGCCGGGAGCAAGGTCCTCGCGCTTCAGGCGGGCATCGATCTCCTTCAAGAGGTTCTCGGTCGCCAGCATCAGGATGAAGTCCCTGTACTCGCGGTCGCGAACGAGGCGTGCCTGAGTTCCGATGTCAGCGAGGCGGCGGTCGAACTCAAGCCGATCCCCGCGCGTGCAGAACCCGATGTGGCCGTTCGTTACGATGCCGCCCCCGCCATGGGAGAGCACGAGAGCCGTCACGGTCCCGGCCAGCACGGCGAATACCAGCGAGTGCGTCGCTCCTCGATGCCCGAAGGGATCGGAATACGGGATGCCGAAGCGAAAGGCGAGGACGTCGACATCCGCCACCAGCGACAGCGCGGTGAGCGCGAGCGCCGCTCGCCACGAGAACCGTCGTGAAGCCTCGAGCGGGCGGGCACCTGCGATTCCGGCTGTGACG
>Ga0209761_1003402_pt1 | contig 10497 bp, 8 predicted proteins | sample GraSoi013_1_40cm_4_FD_185818 | JGI IMG/M metagenome (GOLD analysis project Ga0209761, IMG submission 185818) | Grasslands soil microbial communities from the Angelo Coastal Reserve, California, USA - Sample 09_25_2013_1_40cm (SPAdes) (version 2) | ecosystem: Environmental > Terrestrial > Soil >... | reverse complement strand
GTAGTGAGAGGAGGACTAGGATCAAGAGGAAAAGAGGAATTCTTCTCATGTTCTGTTCGCAGGGGTTCCTTTCCTGATCTGGTTTTTATCTCTAACGGATTTCTCGGCCGAGGCTTATGAGCTGGAGCCCCGGACGGGATTTGAACCCGTGGCCTTTGCCTCTTTGAGGAGTCTACCAAGGCAACGCTCTTGGCTGTTTCTGGTATCTACCAGGCTGAGCCACCGGGGCAATGCTGTCGTTGCGGCGGCCTTGAACATGTTATATGAGTTGCTAGAAACTGCACTGCAAACTCTCAGTGCGATCGAGGGTTGTTAACTACGACCCGGGAGAGGGCTGAGGTTCAGCCCCGACGGGCCTCCAGGTGAAGCAGTGAAGGGACCCGATGACGACGGTAATCCTGAGTTGACGGAGGCAAGTTAAGTCAACCAACCAAACGCAACACTATCCGACGAAGACTTAACAGAACCGGACAATGGTTATGTTTCGCTTCGCTGGCAGGACTTAGCAGAAACCGTTGCGCTCATCTGGATCCATCCTCATCACAGCTCTCTTTGTCGCAACCCTCATTGGAACGCTGGTACCTCCCGCGCATGCTTTGAGCTATAGGCCAGGGGTCAAAGCGGGCGACATTGCCTACTATTCTGTCTCCGCGACCTTCACCGTAGGCCCGCCAGTTACTAGGATGAGCGTGCTGAGCGTGACAGGCACGATCGTTAGCGCGAGTTTCTTCAGCTTCTATCCAGACGGGGGTGTTCCGAGCGGTTTCTCGATCGATGTCTTCTCCGGCCAGAGCGACAATTCGACCTCGAACTTCTTCTTCGTTATCGCCTCTGGTTTGCTGAAAGGAGATCCGATCTTCAACAACTGGAACATAACTGTCGCAGGTCAATCAACCCTTAGTTGCGGCGGTGTATCGCGGGACGCTGTAGGCGCCGAGTTTACTAGAGCCGGCCAAAGCATCAGGCTGGCCTGGGATCAGGCGACTGGGGCGATGTGCGGCTACACCGGCAGCGACAATCGAGGAGTTCTTTTCGTGAACATGATCAACAGCACTTTCTGGACCCCGATCTCAGCCCCTATTGACACGTATGCTGTCGCGGCGGAGATCAGTTCTGCAATCGGGCTTCCTCTTCTGGTAATCGTCCTGTTCGTCTATTTCCGCCGGAGACGGGCCCGGAAAGGTCTGGGCTAGATTCTCTCCTAGCCATCTGTCTTTCCTGGACTTTCCTTTTTATCTAGCCGAGTCCGATGTGGTTGGTGGATAACACTTGGATGCTGGTAAGACCCCGGAGCATATCGCCGGCGTTATCTCGGCGAACGTGAGGCTTCGGTTCGGCTTCGAACAACTATTGCTCGTTGTCACCGACAGGAGGATTGTCGTTGTTCACAAGGGGAAGAAGGGAGCGGTTGGGCTCGCTTCGATTCTGGTTCTGGGCAGCCACGGCGGTTCCTTTCTCGACCCTGACAAGCCAGGGTCTCCGTTGCAGGGAAAGCTGAATTTTGAGAAAGCGGATGTTGAGAGGATTCTGGCTTCGAACAAGAACAACTTCGATGTTAGGTACGACGAGATGATTAGTGTCGAGGTCAATGAGGGGCCCAGCGCGACGAGCATGACTATGGTTACTGGCAATGATAAGTTCCAATTCTTCACGGGACTAGAGGCGGAGGAAGTAGTTAGGCTACTCGCGGGTCGGCTTGGTGATAGGCTGTCGGCTCGGAAGAGTAGCAGTTAGAATGTCTATTTTCCTTTCTCTGGTCTCGATTGTTGCCTAGGGTTCTTGTCAGGCTGAGCTGAAGCAGATTGAGTAGATACCGCACGTTGCTTTCTTCTTCGCATGAAGAGTAAAAGACTAAACAGTGCGGCGGCTCCTGCTGCGATGGAGATGTAGGCGATGAGTGCCCATGGAGTAGCGCTGCTGATTGTTAGTTGTAATGCTCTAAGTCCGATGTAGGAAGAAGAGACGGTAATCGCTTCCAGCGTCAGTGTTCCGGGGCTGGATGGAAGAACAATACTTGTCTGGTTCAGCCAGCCTTGGCTGTCAGTCTTGCCAGTGAAGATAGTGTTTCTTGCGGAGAAGATGAACGTGACATTGGATCCTGGAATCGGAACTCCAGAGGGGTCTCTGGTCTGAGAAGCAAAGCGTACCGTAGTGCTGGTGCTGAAGCTTGAGGAAGGACCAGCCGTACCTTGGGCGATAGCCAGGAGGTTGGTTAGCGTATTCTTCGATGTCGCGTAGATATGCCAGGTCCCGGGTGCGGAATACTTTAGACCCGTGGAAGTCGGGACTGTGATTTGTAGAGAGCCTTGGACGGGTTGTGTTGTATATTCGCTGGTTTGCAGGGGAGTTCCGTTGGCTGACGTCATGTTGATTACTGATTGTCCTCCGGGGATGTTGAAGTAGAATGATCCTTGCGCTGGTTTGTTCGCATTGTAGACGTAGGTGGAGTTGAGATTTTCGACCGCATAATAGGTTGGGTGGTTGGCGGTTAGTATTGACAGGTCGTCGAAGATCGCTGTCGTAGTTTGGCCGGATAGGGCGGAGACTTCGAGCACTGCAGCCTCGATGCGGTACGGCCCTGTATGGCCGGTGGAGTCAAAGTATTGGGTCTCAGCTTGTAGATTCTGAGTGAGGCTGAGCCATTGGCTGAGTGTGCCGAAGCCGACCGTTCGGTGATAAACGGTGTCTGTTGTGTTGGATGGCAATGTTCCTGTTCCAGTTTTGAAATCGTAGTAGACAGAGAGAGGATTTGCTTGGGGACTGCTGTCCACTAGTCCAAGCCAGATGTCAGCTTTGTCGGTGGATGTTGTTCCTGTCATTTTGCCGATGTACGCTGATGCTTGCAGGCCGGTGGTGCTGTCGATGATGGGTCGGCCCTCGATGCTCTGCGCTAGGGCCGCAGGCGTTCCAGAGGCCGTGCCGTTGACACTGTAGGATCCTGAATGGGTTGGGGTTGTTATTGCTTTGAAGCCTGCAATGTTTCCCCAGCCGGTCAAGTCTCCGGTTTCGAATCCTCCGTTATGTGCCCAGTTGATGTTTCCTGTGGGCGAGTAGAGTTCTACCTGGTCGAAGAGTGCACTTGTCTGTTTTCGAATCGGGTCCTGCAGCAAGCTTCCAGCTACAGCTGTCCCGTTTATCACAGGGTCGTTGAGGGCAAGGTCGTAGACTCCTTCATCTTTTAGGTCGTAGACGATTGCTTCCCCGGGGTCCCAGACGCTGTTGAGGTTAGTGTCAACGTACTTTATTCTCAAATCATTGCTGAGGATCTGATTGGTCGGGGGAATTCCTCTGTTGTAAAGAATCCAGTCGGTGGCTGGGTTGAAGAATCCGTCAGCATCAGGGTCGAACACTACTGTCTCCGTGGTGTTCCAGTAGCTGTCAGTCCCGGTCTCCCAATACTTGATTCGGGGGTCGATCGTTGGAGTGCCTTGGCTAGTGGAGAAAACGGATAGCCTTGTGTCCTTGACGCTGCTTAGACTTCTGAATAATGTGGGGAATGTGTTGGCCGCGTCGCGGGTCACGTTTCTGTCGAGAACTATCCAGGGCGAAGAGCCGAGCCATGGGACGGCGATGTAAGCATCGCTTGTGCTGTTCGCCGGAAGAGCAGCGCTGCTGGCGAGAACGTAGTGGATTCTCGCCAGATTCCCAGTGGAGCCTGATAATGAAAGCGAGACTTCAACTCTATCCGTGATCGAGTTTCCTGTCAACACTCTGACTTGGCTGGCGGCTCTTAGTCTGAGCCCGTTAGCGAACGCGACGGTGCTCTGAGAGAAGTCTTGAAGGAGGGTGAGGTGTGAGTCGACCGTTAGGTTCCCAGAGTTGAGGTTGAGTTGCACAGCTGAGATGTCGTTGTATCCTGGTGATGCTATGTTGACGGCCGATGTGTAGTTATTGTAAGCGGTCAACTTCCAGGGTAGTATTCCTGTTTCGAATTCTGTGTTGTTGATCATCTGGTAGTACATTTGGACAGCCGGCCCAGTTGCTTGATAGGTAGCGAGTGGAGCCGTTCCTGATGCTGCCACGGTGTTCTGTACCAAGGCGAGCGGCAATACTAGCAGAGTTAGCAAGGGTAACGCATAGAAGATTCGGGGACTCGCCGAATGGGAACCGAGATTATTTCTTAGGAGACTTTGCAAGCTTGGTTTTCCAGGCATCAAATTCCTCTAGGATAGAATGATAGGCTTACAATGCTCGGGTAACCCGTCGGAGTTTGGCCGACCGAGTAAAGCCAGTGGTCTCCGAAAGTTGGGAGGTACCAGAACGCGATGCTCTGCCGATATGCAAGTTCTCCGTTTACGAAGTTGTTCGGATCCGGCGGCATTGCTGGGGGATTAGTATCCGGCTCAAGTTCTCCCGGTCTATCTCTTACCAGGTAGATTTTCGATGCAAACTTTGGCATGTCACCCGCGTACGGGATAACTCTCGGAACCATATAGTAGTAGCCCGTGCCGTCTCCAAGGCGCCACTGCGTTGCGTTATGTGCAATGTCACGAAATCCGTTGTCGGTGTAGTTTCCCTCCCAGATGAGATTCTGCCAGACTCCGCTTGGAGCGTATTGGCTCATAAGATCGCGATTCTTGTTTCCGACTGCTAGGTCAATCCGAAAGTGTGGTTGGTAGTAGTGGTTCCATCCGCATCCGATATGGCCCACGTACAGGATCGCATCCCATTCTCCACTCTTGTAGAACCGCCAGAACTGTGTGTAATTGTATCCGACAAGGGAGGGATTGAAGTTCGCTCTTATCTCGAACCAGGGGTTTGACGGGTCCGTGGAGTTCTGAACGGTGAAGCCTGCGATTGAGGCCGCCAAGTCGTCGTGTCCCAGATCGTCAAAGAAGAGGCATGAGAGACCCGGTGGTTGCTGGAAATAGACGACGCTTACTCCGTTGATTAGCGCGTCTCGAATGGCTAGTACTCCGTTGTAGGTTGAGTTGTAGATTTCAACACCGTGATAATCTGTTATGTTCCAGTTTACGGACCATCCATCGATGACGAGGGGTGATCCGTGTACGGTTACAGTGTTTGTGATGCTGATTTGCATCGGAAGTACCGGAGTAGAATCGGTGATGTTCAACCTGACTGTGTAGCTTCCGGCCACGCTGAAGATGTGGGTAACTAAGCTTCCATTCGCTACTAGCGGACCATCACCGAAGGTCCAGTTGAACTTGTAGGGTGATACTCCGCCAGATGCGGTGCCTGTGAAACTGTCGTTTCCACCAGCGAGAAAGTATTGCGGGCTTGAGGTGAAACTGCCAGTTAAGAGACCTGCCGCATGAGCATCTGTTAGGTTTGACATCCCGTAGAGTGCTGCGGAAATGATGATTGCCACAAGTAGTGCGGGCCGAATTCGGTGAAGCTTCAAGAGGGCTATCGCCGTCTTCGTTGCCCCCTTTGAGGATTATTCGGTTTCGACTTGGGCTGTTCCTTGGTCACGGGTTTTTCTTCAACTAGGGGCGAGCCGGTCGGGGTTCTTCTTCGGCGGGCCCTATCCCAAATGAGCAGGCCTGCTGTCGCCACTGCGATCGCCGCGATTAGAACGATAATGTAGAGGAGGGGGATTGTGGTCGGGGTGGAATATGTGATTGTGAATGTTCCTAGCTGAGAGGCTTGGATCGCAATTATCGAGGTGGTGCTGTTGTATGACCAGCTGGTTATCGTGCCTCCGTCTAGCTGTACGCTCAGTGGTTTGCTTAGGCTGTTCACTAAGACTAGATTTTGTCCCTGGCCCTCAGCCTTGAACTGTAGCCGGCTTGGGCTATTTTCTAGTATCGTTATGCTGCTGACTGTTGAGTTGAACGCGACATAGTTTCTCTGTTGATTTCCTATCGGAAACATTTGAAGTCGGACGGGGTTCGGAGTAGACGTGAGGATGTTTGTATAGATCAGATAATCATAGTAGAAGGCTCGGAACGTGTATATTCCATTCTCGACTAGTTGACCTGGCACGACTTGCGCCAGTGTTCCGTCGGGGGAGAAGATCTTCCATGTTAACCCTGTTGCTACGTTGTTTCCTAGGAAATCTTGGAAGGCAATTCCGGGGATCATGAGGGGAGGCGTGACGAAGATCGAGAAATTGCCCAGTGCCACAGCGGGGATTCGGAGGATCGAGAAGGTGGGATCATAGGACCATTTGATGCTGGAGGGATCGTCCACGTTTCTCTGCACTGCAACGGGTTTTGATTGCACTTTTACGAGAATAAGGGATGGCCCAGAGCCTCCTTGAGAATTGAATTGGAGAAATGTTGCGTTCTTCTTGATGACTTGCATGCTGGTTACGGTATTGTTGATTGCGATGTAGGTCCATGGGAAGGTGTTCAGGGGAAACATTTCGAGGGAGACTGTGTATGTTGTGTTGAGAACTATTCTCTGTCGAAGTAGAAGATATGGTTCAGGGAGCTGTCCCGTAATTGCTGGATAGTAGACTGCGACTGTGTAGGGTTCGAGGATGAGGGTTGGACTGTTCTGGTTGTAGTTTATGATTTCTTGACCAGTCGAGTTGAACAGTTTCCATTTTACAATGTTGCCGACCGAAGTTCCAGTTATGTCGATAAAGTTGAACGCGGCATAATAGTTGCTTGGTGGAGGTGAAGGGGGTGGAATCGCGGAGTCGATGTAGATTGCGACATTGTCAACCCATTCAGTCTCTCCATAAACTCCTTGGGTATTGGTGTCTAGATAGTAGAAGCTCCAGATTTCGATCTTGTCGATTCCTTGGGCTAGTGTGAATGTTCCGGGGAGAGGAGTGCCACTTGTCGTTGTCATTTGTGCTAGCCAGTCCTGAGCTAGGTCTCGGTTGAGATGGGTCCAATGATTCATGGTCGGGGTTGGGATCATGAAATATTTCACGGGTTTGCCTGCCTCTCCGCCGGTGGACGAGTTTGACGCGCTTATCCCTGTCCCGGGATTGTAGAATATGTAATCCATCTCTGTCGTGTCAGAGGCCTTTATTCTGACATCTAGTCCGGAGTATCCAACAAATTTTGGCTCGATGTTGTACCAGATGCTAAAGCTGTCAGGTCGCGCGGTCACGTTGCTGAAAAACAGGTTCGTAGGGAGTTGTTGTCGTAGGGTTTGATGCCCGAAAGTTATCGGCTGTCCAGTTGTTGCGGAATGAATGTCTTGGCTTACGTCGAGCCTAGCGGCATAGTTTCCGAGTAGCGCTGTGGTGCTGTTGACGGTGATCGTGCTGCCTGCGTTTGAGTCTAAGAACTCGGTGATCCAGCCTGCGGGCAGGTTGGGGGTTTGAACGGTCTCGAACCCTGGATTGGCGATGACGTTAACACTGTAAGGGCCGGCTGCATGCGCGGGTCCGAGGTTTGAGAAGAGAATACTCGTAAGCATCAATATGGTGAGGATGATTATCCGTTTGTCAAGTCGGTGTTTGTGCAGATCGGTCAACCTCGCCTGTAATATGTCGTGGAATCTTGCTCTGGTGGGACCCCCTCGGTTAGCTCGTTCTTGACTAACTTTGAGGTGTATGTGAGAAAAGACGTGTGCGTTATTTATTCATTATAGGGGGTAGTCTTCCGCTTAGGCTCAACGATTTCTAAGGAATCTCTTAGCATGGACAGCCCCCTGGAAGAGTTCCGATCGAGGGATCGTCGCGTGAGGTTTCGACTTGAGGGTTCTTTATTGCAGGAATCTTTCGTCGATGAGGGAGCCTGTCATTGATGCCGCTATGAACGCGATGAGGGGGAAGGGGAATATGGATTGGAAGATGATGTAGATCCAGATTGACTGGAGGACGTCGATCCCTGAGGATGGCACTCCTCCCACGGAGACCGCAGCAATTGCTACCAAGAAGACTATTGTTAGGCCTATTGCCAGAGCAGCGAGACATCCGACAATCGCACTTTGGATGTCTTCCAACAGTACTCCTGCGACAACGCAAACGGCTCCGATCTCCGCATAGTCCAGATAGTCGAGGAAGGTTTTCTGGAACATTGCTCGAGAGAAGAGAGCAGCGATTGTTCCGGCCCAGAAAAGTACTACGATGATCTTGCGGCTTCTTTCGGTTGCGACTAGATGACTTATTCTCTGCGTTGTGCTGTCAGACTCCTCCTCCGCGGCCTCCTACTCCAGTGAAGCTGCCCTGTGCCGAGATTGTGGCTAGGTAGCAGTTTCCCGGTCCCCCGGTGCCTTGGCATAGGTAGGTTACGATTATTGGTCCGAACCCGTCAAGAAATGTTGAGAGTACTAGGTCGATTAGGAATAGTACCTGAATGTTCTTGATCGCGGTGTTGGTCGCGTTGAATGACTCGACCAAGGATATCGGAATGTTCTTGTTCAGTGGTTGAGTGATGAACCCGGGCGGGCTGGGCAGGCTTGCGCCGCGGCTGATTGTGATATTGTCTTTGTCGATCTCGTAGGAGCCGCGGAAGATTGTGAGAATAAATCCTTTGTAGTCTGTAGGATTCATGACGGTGAAGAATCCTTTGACCTCGATATACTGGGTGATGTTGGTTAGCTGGAGATCGGTAAGGCTTAGCTGTATCTGCGCCAGTGACGGGTAGAATTTGTAGTAGTTTTCTGCAACGGGTACTGCGAATGCGTTCGCAACGAATGTTGCAGTAATGAAGCTGATGAGTACAATTGTTCTCTTTGAGATTCTTGAGACCGACACAGAGGATCGTCTTGGTGATTGTGGAGGGAGGTCTCCCACATAATCCTTGGGTGTTATCTGAGCGTGGCCTAGGCGTACTGTTGTCGGGTTTTCCAGATTCTCGGCTAGGGGATAGGCATTAAAGTCCGTGGTGATAATGGAAGATACTATGGCTTGGAGGCTCCGGTGAGTCTGACGAAGGATTCTGATGACAAGAAGAGGGCGCCGGTGTATTATGATGTGGAAAGATACCGTCACGTAGCTTCGATACCTCCGAAACCTCAGAGTGGAATTATCAAGCTGGTCACGCGGGTATCGGGCTATCTTGACACCGTGCAAGGCCTGTTCATTCCGTTCTTCTTTCTCGCCGTGGTTTTCGGCTCCTTTCTAGCGGTAATAGTTTCCGCGGCCTACGGGCCCTGGGCGTTTCTCCTTCTGATGGGCTCAATTATCGGGGGACTTGGACTGTATGGCGAAAGGAAGCTAGGCGAGTCTGCCCAGTTCGGAGAATATCATATGCTGAGGGGTATGCTGGGGACGGCGCTCGGCTTTCTGGTCTTTCTCGGAATCCTCGCTCTCCTGCTCTTCCTTGCGAAGGTCCCACCTTTCGGGTAGATTCTCTCTCTGGCCTAATGACCTTAGCTAATTCAATTGTTTCTCAGTTTTTTCTCGTGTAAATTAGTCGTACTCGCGGCGTCGCGGCGTTCCAAGTTTCTACAAGATTTTTTTCGGGTGCAGCAAAGTAACTTGCGATTTCGCCGGTATAAGAGCGGGATATCTGGGGAATACTGCGCATTCCATAAACTGCCGGAGATAGCTACGTCCGACTTCCGGTAGCAAACTCTTATATTCGATGTTGAGGGCCAACCTCAAATTAACTCACGGGTGTTACCCGCGGGCATGAAGAACCAAACCAAAACAGGTAAATGATGTAGAAATTGACACGTAGGTTTAGTAGTAAAACCGCAGTTGTTGTAGTAGCCCTCCTCCTGGTAGCCGTTCCGCTAGGATCGTACGCCGCCTCAATCTTCGGAATTGGGGCGATTCCATCTGTACACCCTGTTCGAGCACTCCCCGGACCCCCCCTCCTAGGTATAGACTGCGCACTTGGAGCATCTGCTGACGCGCCAAATGCGTTTCCAACTCCCATAACAACGAAGGACTCGGACGGAGTCAGTGATACGAAGTGCGACTGGGCTGGCGACTTTGACGGTGATACCGGCGTTCCTTTTCCGACTACTGATCCCCTAGTTTCTGATACTCCCGAGTTAGCGACTGCCGGTCTGGGCGGTGGCTTCATCGCCAACGTTAGATATACGAACATGAATAACACGATTAACGCGTTTGATGTAACAGTCAATTATAATCCGAAGATTCTGGACTTTGTCCAGTTTGACCAGACTGGGCTTCTCTTTGGTGGTAACGTCAACTGCCCGCCTTCTACACCGTCTTGTACTCTCCAGCTTGCGGCTAGTGTTGACCGTGTGAACGGTGTTGTTCGTCTGGCTCAGGCTGTTGAGCAGACGGTTGTGGGTCCTGGTGCGACTAATCCGGCTTTGAACGTTAACGCTGTCACTTTCTTCCGCATGAGATTCGATGTTGTTGGTACAGGTGCTACTCCTCTCACGTTTGGTAGGAATATCGTCACGTTTGCCGTGGGTCTCAACACAGGACCAGAGCCTCACAGCACTCAGAACAGTGCGTTCGATACGCAGCTGTTCTTCCAGCTTATCAATGGACAAGTTGCCGGTTTCTTCAACGCGACTTGGACTTTCTCCCCTAACCCTGAAGTTCCACTGGCCCCGCTCACCTTCTCTGCTGCTGCAGCAGCTTGCAACTACTGTACGGCTCCTTTCACTTACAAGTGGGACTTTAGCAGCTTCGATTCGTCAGGG
>Ga0209761_1003396_pt1 | contig 10500 bp, 9 predicted proteins | sample GraSoi013_1_40cm_4_FD_185818 | JGI IMG/M metagenome (GOLD analysis project Ga0209761, IMG submission 185818) | Grasslands soil microbial communities from the Angelo Coastal Reserve, California, USA - Sample 09_25_2013_1_40cm (SPAdes) (version 2) | ecosystem: Environmental > Terrestrial > Soil >... | reverse complement strand
AGACGTCGTCATCCACCAGCCGCTGCTCGTGAATCTGTACGGCTGCCGGATCGGCGATGCGACCCGAATCGGCGCGTTCGTCGAAATTCAACGCGGCGCGGTCGTCGGCCGCGCCTGCAAGATCTCGAGCCACACGTTCATCTGCGACGGCGTGACCATCGAAGACGGCGTCTTCGTCGGCCACGGCGTGATGTTCACCAACGATTTGTTTCCGCGGGCGCTCGCCCCGAACGGGCGCCTGCAGACCGATGCCGACTGGGAACTGGTGCACACGCGCGTCGCCGCCGGCGCATCCATCGGCAGCAATGTGACGATCGTCGCCGGCGTGACCATCGGCCGAGGCGCCTTGATTGGCGCCGGCGCCGTCGTGACGCACGACGTGCCGCCGTTCGCGATTGTCGCCGGTGTTCCGGCGCGAATTCTGGGAGATGTCCGCGGGGACGCGGGCGAGGCGCACCCGGCGCCAGGGAGTATTTCGTGATTCGACTCGGAGTCGTCGGCTACGGCTACTGGGGCCCGAACATCGTCCGCAACTTCGCGGACGTGCCCGGCTGCCAACTGGTGGCCGTCAGCGATATGCGACCGGAACGTCTGGCGCTCGTGCGCGGCCGGTACCCCACGGTGAGGACGTACGCCGATCCGAACGAGCTCGTCGCCGATCGGCGCGTGGATGCCGTGATCGTCGTCACGCCGGTGTCGACGCACTATGACCTGGCGATGCAGGCGTTGCGGGCCGGCAAGCACGTGCTCGTGGAGAAGCCGCTCGCGTCGACCTCCGAGCAGGCCGCGCGCCTGATCGACGAAGCCGCGCGCCGCCAATTGATTCTCAGCGTCGACCACACGTTCGTGTACACCGGCGCCGTGCGGAAGATCCGTGAGCTGGTCACGAGCAACAGCCTCGGCGACATCTACTACTACGATTCGGTCCGCGTGAACCTCGGACTGTTTCAGCACGACGTCAACGTCATCTGGGATCTCGCCGTGCACGATCTGGCCATCATGGACCACGTGCTGCCGTCGCAGCCGATCGCGGTCTCGGCCACGGGGATGAGCCATGTGGGCAACGAGCCCGAGAACATCGCGTACCTCACGCTGTTCTTCCAGGATCGGCTCATCGCGCATCTGCACGTCAACTGGCTCGCGCCGGTGAAAGTGCGCCGCACGCTCATCGGCGGCAGCAGCAAGATGATCGTCTACGACGATCTCGAGCCCAGCGAGAAGATCAAGGTCTACGACAAGGGCGTGACCGTCAACGGCAATGGCACCGGGAACGGCAGCAGCCGGTACCGCATGCTCATCGACTACCGCTCCGGCGACATGTGCGCGCCGCAACTCGACATCACCGAAGCGCTCAACACCGAAGCCAAACATTTCATCAAGTGCGTCGAAGGGGGCCAGCCGACGATGACGGATGGCCACGCGGGATTGCGGGTGGTCCGCATGCTCGAAGCCGCCACCGCGTCAATCGCCGCGCGAGGCCGGGTCATCGAGCTCGACGCCGTCGGGTGCGCCGTATGATTCCGTTTCTCGATCTCAAGGCGCAGTACGCGCCGATCAAAGACGACATCCAGCAAGCGATCAACCGCGTCCTCGAATCCGGGCAATACATTCTCGGCGACGACGTCGCCGCCTTCGAATCGGAGTTCGCCGGCTACGTCGGCGCCGAGCATGGCGTCGCCGTCAACTCGGGCACGAGCGCGCTTCATCTCGCGCTCCTCGCCGCCGGGATCGGCCGCGGCGACGAAGTCATCACCGTGCCGTTCACGTTCGTGGCGACGGTCGCCGCCATCTGTTACACGGGCGCGCACCCGGTGTTCGTCGACATCGATCCGCGATCGTTCACGATGGACGTCACGCAGATCGAAGCGGCCATCACGCCGCGGACCAAAGCGATCCTGCCGGTCCACCTCTACGGCCAGCCGGCCGACATGGATCCGATTCTCGCCATCGCCCGCAAGCACGGCCTGCTGGTGATCGAGGACGCGGCGCAGGCGCACGGCGCCGAATACAACGGCCAGCGCGTCGGGAGCCTCGGCACGCTCGGCTGCTTCAGTTTCTATCCCGGAAAAAATCTCGGCGCTTACGGTGAAGGCGGCATCGTCGTCACCAGCGACGCGAAGCGCGCCGACATGCTGCGCATGCTGCGCGACGGCGGCCAGGCGCGGAAGTATCACCACGTCCTCCGTGGCTACAACTACCGGATGGAGGGATTGCAAGGCGCCATCCTCCGCGTGAAGCTGCGTCGCCTCGATGCGTGGACCGAAGGGCGTCGCAGCCGGGCGGTCGAGTACGAGCGCTATTTGAAAGAGGCGGACGTCGTGCGGCCGGTCGAGATGCCGTACGCGCGTCACGTCTATCACATCTACGCCGTGCGCTCCGCCGATCGCACCGAGCTGCAGCGCACGCTGCAGACCTACGGCGTGCAGACCGGGATTCACTATCCGATCCCCGTGCATCTGCAGGACGGCTATCGCGATCTGGGCTACGTCGCGGGCGAATTTCCGCAGACCGAGCGCGCGGCGCGCGAGGTCCTGTCGCTGCCGATGTATCCCGAGCTCTCGAACATCCAGGTCGAGTTCGTGTCGGCCGCGGTGCACCACAATGTCCACCATGTCCACGCCTTCTAACTTCAACGGCTCGCATCGGATCGTCCGCGCCGTGCACGGCCGCGAAGACGTCGCGACGGATCCGGACTTCGAAGTCGGACTCGCGGCGTCGCTGCGCGCGCAGTACGGCTATCAGGGCCTCGTCGAGCTGTACGCGCGATTCGCCCTCGGCGAGGGGCATCTCGACGTCATGATGCGACGCGCCATCTGGCGCGCCGCTGCCCGTTCGGTCGGTCACGGCCTCGTCATCGGCCCAGGCGCCGGCTTCAAGCACCTCGATCGCGCCGAGATCGGCGACGCCGTGTTCATCGGCGCGCAGGCATACATCCAGGGCCGGTTCGACGGCACCTGCATCATCGGCAATCACGTCTGGATTGGGCCGCAGGCCTACTTCGACGCGCGCGATCTGATCCTCGGGGACTACGTCGGCTGGGGTCCCGGCGCGAAGGTCCTCGGCTCGACGCACACCGGCGTGCCGGTCGACGTCCCGATCGTCCAGACGGATCTCGACATCAAACCCGTTCGCATCGAGGCGTGGGCCGACGTCGGGATGAACGCCGTCGTGCTGCCGGGCATCACCGTCGGCCGGGGCGCCATCGTCGGCGCCGGTGCGGTGGTGACCAAGGACGTCCCGCCGTTTTCGATCGTCGCCGGCGTGCCGGCGCGCATCATCGGCACGCGGACCACGGATCCAGAGCGGGAAAGCCGCGCAGGAGAGATGACTCATGTCCAGGTGTGATCACGCGGCCGTAACGCTGCGCGGCTGCCGCGCGCTCATCACGGGCGGCCTTGGCCTCATCGGCTCGCACATCGCGGACGAGCTCGTGCGAGCCGGCGCGGCGGAGATTGTGATCGTCGATAACTTCGTTCGCGGCACGCGCGAGAACGTGGCGTGGGCGCTCGAGCACGGCCCGGTCAAGATCGTGACCGGCGACATTCGCAACAGCGAGCTGCTCGAGTATCTGATGCCGGGCATCGACGTGGTGTTTCACCAGGCGGCCATCCGGATCACGCAGTGCGCGGACGAGCCGCGACTGGCACGCGAAGTTCTCGTGGATGGCACGTTCAACGTGATCGAGGCGGCCGCGCACGCGGGCGTTCGAAAAGTCGTCGCCGCATCGTCCGCCTCAGTCTACGGGGCCGCCGAAGGCTTTCCGACGGGCGAATCTCATCACCCGTACGGCAACCGCACGATGTACGGGGCGGCGAAGCTGTTCAACGAAGGCCTGCTGCGCAGCTTCAACGAGATGTACGGCCTGCCGTACGTGGCGCTGCGGTACTTCAACGTGTACGGTCCGCGAATGGACGTGTTCGGCGCCTACACCGAAGTGTTCATCCGGTGGATGCAGGCCATTGCTTCCGGCCGCCCACCCATCATCTTCGGCGACGGCACGCAGACGATGGATTTCGTCCACGTGGCGGACATCGCGCGGGCGAACGTGCTGGCCGCGGCGGCGCCGGTGAGCGACAAAGTGTTCAACATCGGGAGCGGCACCGAAACATCGCTGAACGAGCTGGCCGATGAGCTGTTGGCCGTCATGAATTCACGACTGAGGCCGGAGCACGCCGCGCAACGCAAGGTGAACCCCGTGCCGCGACGACTCGCCGACATCGCCGAGGCGCGGCGAATGATCGGGTACGAGCCGTCAATCAGCCTGGCGGATGGTCTTCGTCAGCTGGTCACGTGGTGGCACGAGGCACAATGCGCCAAGATCGGATGAGTGCGGCGATGTCGATGGTCGCGACGCGGATTCCCATCACGGCCCCATGGCTGGACGACCAGGAGATTGAAGCGGTCGGCCGAACGCTCCGAAGCGGGTGGCTCACGCAAGGGCCGGAAGTTGCGGCATTCGAGCGTGAGTTTGCCGAGTACGTCGGCGCGCCGCACGCGTGCGCCGTGTCGAGCTGCACGACGGCGCTGCATCTGGCGCTTCGCGCGCTGGGGATTGGTCCCGGCGACGAGGTCATCACCGTCAGCCACTCGTTCATCGCCACCGCCAATGCCATCCGGTACTGCGGCGCGACGCCGGTGTTCGTCGACATCGAGCCCGCCACGCTCAACATGAACCCCGCCGCCATCGAGCCGGCCATCAACGCGCGGACGCGCGCGATTCTGTGCGTGCATCAACTCGGCATGCCGTGTGACCTCGAGGCGATCGTCGCAACCGCGCGTCGCTACGGTCTGTGGGTCGTCGAGGACGCCGCCTGCGCGATCGGGACCGAACTGTTCTTCCAGGGCCAGTGGGAGCGCATCGGCAAACCGCACGGCGACATCGCCTGCTTCTCGTTCCATCCGCGCAAGGTCATCACGACCGGCGACGGCGGGATGATCACGACGTCGCGTACCGAATGGGACGCGCAGTTCAGACGGTGGCGCCAGCACGGCATGAGTGTGCCCGACGTCGTCCGGCACGAGGCGTCGACCGTCCTGTTCGAAACGTACGACACCGTCGGCTTCAACTACCGTCTCACCGATCTTCAGGCGGCGGTCGGGCGTGTGCAGCTTCGACGCCTCCCGGAGATCCTCGAGCGCCGCCGGAGTGTCGCGGTGCGCTACGCGACGCTCCTCGCCGGCATCCCCGGCCTGCGGGTTCCAGAGGAGCCCGTGTGGGCACGCACGAACTGGCAGAGCTACTGCGTCCGCCTGCCCGACCGCTGCGGTCAGCGTCAAGTCATGCAGTCGCTGTTGAACCATGGCATCGCGTCGAAGCGAGGCGTCATGTGCACGCATCGCACGGCCGCCTATGAAACGGTGCCATGGAGCGCCAGTCGGACCCTGCGTGAAAGCGAGCGCGCGGAGGATCGCTGCGTCATGCTGCCGCTCTATCCCGGTTTGTCCGACATGGACCTCGAGCGGGTCGTGGCCGCGCTCTGCGATGCGTGTCTCTGATGCCCCGTGTCAGCTTCATCGTCCCATGCCATCGACTGGGCCATCTGCTCGCGGACTGCGTCGGATCGATCCTGTCGCAGAACTATGAGGACCTCGAGGTCCTCATCATGGATGACTGCTCGCCGGACGACACGCCACAGGTCGCGGCGACGTTGTCCGACCCGCGCGTGCGGTACATCCGCAACGAACGAAACCTGGGACACCTGAGCAACTACAACAAGGGCCTGTCGCTCGCACGCGGCGAGTACCTCTGGCTGATCTCCGCGGATGATCGCCTGAGGCGACCCTACGTCCTCAGCCGCTTCGTGATGCTGATGGATGCGCGGCCGGATGTCGGGTACGTGTTCTGCCCGGTGATGAAGTTCGCCGGCGATCGCGAAACCGAGCTGTACGGCGGCCACGGTGCCACCGATGTCATCATCAGCGGCCACGATTTCCTGCGAACGCTCGCGCGAGGCAACTCGGTGCCGGCGCCGTCGGGGATGGCGCGCCGGTCCTGCTACGAGCGAATCTCGATATTCCCGCTCGACTTGCCGTTCGCCGGTGACTGGTACCTCTGGTCCGCCTTCGCGCTCTTCATGAACGTTGCGTACCTCGCCGAGCCGATGGTGTCGTACCGCGTGCACACCGGCAACATGACGCTGGACTTCAAGAAGCGCACGGACGCGCTCATGCGCGACGAGCTTGCCGTGCTGTGGCGCATGAAGTCGCTCGCGGAATCGGCGCCAGCACCGGCAGTGGCGCGACTGTATCTCGAGACGATTGCCTGGTATTACGCGACCCACGTGGCCGTCACGGTCTCCGGCGATCGGGCGTACGGGATGTCAGTCGAGGATTTCGATCGCTCGCTGGCGGAGCACGGTCCGACGCGGGCCGATCGCGCGTTCATTCAGTCCGTGACGTACGCATTTCTGGCCGACTGTCACCATGGGAATGGCGATGATGGACTCGCACGACAGTGGTACGAAGCCGCGCTCCAGAAGCGATCGGACGATCTCAAAACGCGTCTGAAGCTGCTGCTCCTGAGCGGCGGCATCGCCGGCCGCTTGGTACGCCAGATGGCGACGCGCATCCGTCCGTCCTCGTCACGGTACGCGATCGGCCGTCATGACTAGACCCATCCCCGTCCTGTACGTCGCGAACGCCGCGAAGATCGGCGGCGGCAACCGCGTGATGATGGACATCGTCACCGGCCTGAACCGCGATCGGTTCGCGCCGCTCGTCGTCACGCCGGGTCCCGGTCCGCTGGCCGAATGGGCCAACGACCATCGCATCGACGTGGAGGTGATACCGGACGGCGATTGGACCGGGCGGGCCGGACTGCTGCGACGAACCGCGGCGCTCGCGCGGCTCGGCCGCTCGCGCCACGTGGGTCTCATACATGCGATGGCGCCGACGTGTTATCGCGCGGCAGGCTTCGCCGGCCGGTTCCTGCGAATCCCGCGCATTTGCCATCTTGGCTTTCCGCCGGCGCCCGGTGAGCTCGCGCGGAGCTTCCGATGCGGACCGGAAGTGGTGGTCGCCTGTTACGACGGCCAGTCGCGAGACGTGGCGGCCGACGTTCGAGCGGTGCGACCTGACTGCCGGATCGTCGCGATTCCCAACGGCATCGACACGCGCATTTACCGGCCGGCGCCGGTCAACTGGGAGACGCATCAGCAACTCCGGGGCCGCGCGAGCCACGTGGTGCTGATCACCGGTCACCTGAGCGACGTCAAGGGCTATCCGACATTTCTGCACGCCGCGGCACGCATCGCCGAGCAGTTGCCCGAGTGTGCGTTTCTCGCGCTCGGCGGCGAAACCACAGGGCCGGGCCCGCTCGCGCGGTACGAGCGGCTGGCCGCCGATCTCGGTCTCGGCGATCGCGTCCGCTTTCTCGGATTCCGATCCGATGTCGCCGACGTTCTGCGCGCCGCAGACATCGTCGTGCTGCCCTCGCTCGACGAGGGCTTGCCGCTGGCGGTGCTCGAAGCGATGGCGTGCGCGAAGCCGGTTGTCGCGACGCCGGTCGGAGGCGTGCCCGAAGCGGTGATCGATGATGTGACCGGCGTACTGGTCCCGCCCAACGAGCCGGAGCGCCTGGCGTCAGCCGTGCTGCGCGTGCTCAACGATCGTCACCTGTCGCTGCGGATGGGGAATGCGGGCCGCGGCCGGGCGCAGGCGCAGTTTTCGGTGCCGCGTCTGGTGGCCGGCGTCGAAGCGCTCTACACCGAGGTCCTTTCGCGCACGCGTGATGACGGCGCCGCGTCGATTCAGCAGAGCCGCGCGACGGCGTCGCACGCTGCCTCGCCAACCGTGCTCCAGTCGTAGGATTCACGAACCCGCACCCGCGCATTGGCGGCCAGCCGTGCGCCCGACGCCGGATCGGACAACACCGCCAGCACGGCGTCGGCGAACCCGGCGCGTTCGGCGACGACGAGATGCTCACCGTGCACGACGCGTAGACCCTCACATCCAACGGCGGTGCTGACGACAGGCAGTCCGGCCGCGAAGGCTTCGAGAATCTTGAGACGCGTGCCGCCGCCCGCTTCGAGCGGCACCGCGAGCACACCGGCATCCAGCAGGTGCGGCTGAACCGCCGACACCTCGCCCAGCACGTCGACGCCGGGACAGGCCGCGAGCGCTTTCACGTCAGCCGTCGCCCCGCGCCCGACGATCTTCAACCGAACTTCGGGCATCACCGCTCTGAGCCGCGGCAAGACCTCGCGCGCGAGAAAAGACACCGCTGCCACGTTCGGCGACCACGACATCGCGCCGACATACAGGATGTTCGTCGCGTGCGCCGGCCGGCCGGTGGGCAGATCGGCATAGGCCGCACAATCGACGCCGTTCGGGACGAGCGTGACTGACCGGGCACCGAGCGCCGAGAACAGCTGGCGGTCTTCGTCGGAGGTTGCGAGCAATCCGTCGCTCTGCCGCGCGACGTCCCGCTCGCGCTGGTGGAGCAGCCGCGCCTCGCGCTCGAGATACAGGCGCAGCGGCCAGAAGCGTTGCTCGACCGCCGCGCGTCCCGCGAGCGTGGAATAGACGTTGTGCAGATCCACAATCGCCGGCGCGGCTGGCAAGAGCGATCGGTAGACGAACGAGTCGAGATGATCCAGGTAGAACACGTCCGGTGACTCGGCAGCCGCTTGCCTGACGAGCTCGCGCCTGACCGCGGTCCAATGGTGCCGCCGATAGAAGACGTACGGCTGACGCGCGACGGCCGCCGCCGCGGCGCGGATCGCTTCTCGACCGCGTGCGCGCCGACCGACGACAACCGGCGTCACATCAATGCCGTGATCGCGAAGCGCCTGCACCGGCGCCGTCTGTTCCCCGTCCGCCGCGACCACCAGCCGCACGCGATGCTGCCGCGAGAGCGCATGCAGCACGTGAAACGTCCGTAGGTGGCCGCCGGTGTTCAGGGGCCACGGCAGCTCGCTCGTCACGGCCAGGATTGATCGCTTCATTTAGTGGACCGTCTGGGCTGATTGAGTACTACCAGCAACGAGCCTTCGACCGCGATTTTCGGGCCGCGACAACGCGGGGTCCCCGCCGCGCACGCCTGCGCGGTGCGAGCGGAGCGGCCCGGTACTGAATTCGAGAAGACACTCCACTAGGCGGCACCACCGAGCCGTGCGTAGACCTCGCTGTACGACGAACGAAACGCGTCGACATCGAACTTGTCCATCGCCAGCGTCCGTGCCTGTTCGGCATAGTGGGCGTACTCGCGCTGCAAGATATGCACGGCACTCGCGGCTGCGCTGACGATGCGGGGAAAGACCACGCCCGCGTCCGCCTGCTCGACGAGACTCGCCACGCCGCACGTCGTCGTCACCAGCACCGGTCTGCCGCACGCGGCGCTCTCGACCACGGAATTGGGACACGACTTGCCGAAACCCTCTTCATAGCAACAGATCGTGGCATGCGCCGACCGATAGACGTCCGGCATCGAGCGTTCCGCTCCCGACTCGAGGATCAGGTTGTCGGGCGGCGCCAGCGCTGCCAGCGCCTGTTTCGCGGCCGCCTGATCGCCCCATGCCCGCCAAAGCAGCACGACGTCGAGGTCAGGCCGAAGACGAGCCAGATCGACGAGGAACGGGATGCCGCGGCGCGAGAATTCGAGTGGGTCCGCAGGGCTGCTCGCGAACAGGATCCGGAATCGGCCCGAGGACGGCGGTGGCGCCGGCGAATAGCGCTGCAGATCCACGCCAGGGTACACGACCATGACCTGATGCGCCGGGACACCGGCGCGCACCAGCGCGTCGGCGAGCGGTTCGGTTTCCGCCGCGAAGACTGACACTTTCCGCGACTGCGCGGGGTCGATCGCGCGACCTGGCAGCGCGACGGTGAAGACGACGGGCCTGCGCCCGACTGCCCTCAACAGATGCCATTCGTCGATCGCGCCGAAGACGTGCGTCACGGCGCCGCGCGGTTCGATGGCGGCCGCGACTGCGCGCAGCATCGCCCAGCGCGTATTCGACAGCCGGATGACCCGGTCGCGCAGCGACACGGTCGATCGCTGGCCGCACGAGAACGACACAACCGGAGAGCGGCGGCCGTGCAGCTCTCGGAGAACCTGGACCTCGTTCGAGAGCGCCTCGCGTCCGGGCTCCCACACACCGGTCCAATACGTCACCTGCGGCGGCATGTCACGATCCATTCGAGCGGGGGACCGCCGCGAACCCGATCGGTCAGTTCGATGGCGAGCCTTGCGAGCAGCCGTGACCGGGGCGCCACAAGGATCTGAATTCGGGCGAGCGCGGGGTAGCTGTGCTGCACGCCTTCCAGCGAAACGAGCTCGAGACCGGCCTCGCCGAGCTCCGCTTCCAGCACGTCGGGTCGCGTGAGCGCGTCGAAGTGTTCGTACTCTCCCGCCTGGGCGTTGGCGCGGATAGGCGCCGAGACGGTTTCGTTGATGGCATCGAACACGAGCAGCCCGCCGGGGCGCAGCACCTGGGCGATCTGCCGGTACAGCGCGACACGCTCCGACGATCTGAAGTGTCGGATCAGTCTGAAGACGTA
>Ga0209761_1003392_pt1 | contig 10505 bp, 9 predicted proteins | sample GraSoi013_1_40cm_4_FD_185818 | JGI IMG/M metagenome (GOLD analysis project Ga0209761, IMG submission 185818) | Grasslands soil microbial communities from the Angelo Coastal Reserve, California, USA - Sample 09_25_2013_1_40cm (SPAdes) (version 2) | ecosystem: Environmental > Terrestrial > Soil >... | reverse complement strand
CAGAGCGTCGCTCGAATGCTCTAGTTAGCACCGAAGCGCCCCGCCGCTTTCAGCACGCGAAGAGCGTTGAGAGTTATGAACTCGTTGGGTCCGTTACGGCCCCAGTTGACGGTGTCGACGTTTGACACGGCAAGCTTAGCTCTGGTCTTCCGCTTAAGGTTCCAGTAGTATCCTTCAGGGCTCCATCTACCATCTTCGCCACGTTTCGACTCGACGAGGTCAATCGCATCGCTTGTGCGAGGATCTCCCAACTTTCCTGCTCGATGAAGGATTGTTAGTGCCTGGAGAATGTCGTAGTGCCAGTACAACGGGTAATGGAGGTCGGTGACCGAGTGAATCGATCGACGAACCTTCCCGTGAAAAGTCTCGGGCTGACGTGGCTCGTCAGTTTTACATGAACGGAAGAGGCGATGCCTCAGAAAGAATTCAGCGGCCTTCTCCACGGAGCCTGCAACGGGTTCGTCATCCGCAACCCGGTAGTATTCGGCAAGTCCCCAGAGAGTCGACAAGCTCTCATTGAACGAAGAGTGATGCGCCTCTTCTCTTCGATCGCAGTTCCATCCTCCATCGGGCCACTGCCATTCGATCAATGACTCCGCGAGCCGTCTCACGCGAGGATCTTTCGCGAGTCCCAGCCTGGAGCAGACGGCTAGCGCGTTCCCTTCTTGAGAAGCACATCGTCGATACAACCCGTTGATGCGTGGAACATTGCGAACGTGAGCGTCGCCCAGCAACCATTTGAGTACAAGATCTGTCGCTTGAACCGCGGGGCGGAATCCTTGAGATACTCCTAGCTCGATCAGAGAAACAAGACGCCAATGAGCGCCAGTCCATTTCTGATATGGATGTACTCCAAAACCGCCGTCTGACTCTTGCCCGTCAAGCAGTACGCGGACCCTCGGCCCGACGGGAACTCTTCTACGGGTCTCCTCAACCTCTGAGGAATCTTTTGGCATGTTGAGGATGTCGGTTAGTGTAAGATATTGGACGGATGGATCTTCAGATTGGAGTAGCCATTCGACAGTCGAATCGTCAGGTTCTTTCTTGGTACGCTCGTAAGTGGCCTGCTTCAACAAGCTTGATCTTGCTTTTCATTTCCCAGACTATGTATAAGGACATGACGGAAACTTCGGGCGTCTCAACTGTAGTTGTGGTGGGGCTGGCAGGATTTGAACCTGCGATTTCGTGGGTTCACGGCCAATGGTGACGGCTCCCAAGCCACGCGGCCAGTCCGGGCTTTTTAATGAAAAGCCTTCTAGACCTGGCTAGCCGACAGCCCCTCGAAGCCCCGACCTCAACCAGTATCGCTTTAGCTCTTACTATGACTGGAGCAGCAAAAAAACAAGGCAAGGACAATCGCGATGACCATCGGTTCTTGCGGTGTAGATGCGACCAGATTTTATACCGGTACGACGTAGACATGGGAGCGACAAGACCTAACCAGGAAAGGAAGAAGTGTTGGAAACAACCGACAAGAAAATTCTGAAGACATGCCTCGTCTGCAAGCGCACGTTCCTAGGCTGGTTCAGCGAGAAATACTGCAGCGACGACTGCCGAATGGAAGGCAACCGTCTCAAAGCGCGCTTGCGCAAACGTAAGAGTAGAAAAGTTGGAGACCTCAAGGAAGGAGTCATCTCTCAACAGCTGGGAGAGCTGGGCATAGCTGAAACCCAGTATCCGATGTATAATCACGAGATTGTTCCTACAATGTACGCGAACTTTGCACTCTATCATGCTAGAGATGGAAAGCGGCACGTCCGGTCCTACTATGATCTACTGCGGGACATTGCGAAGTTGAATGGCACGAATCTCAGAACAATGCTTGCGAATATGGCGCCTCGCGACGAGCAGAACTAGCCAGTCTCCTGGTCTAACTTTCTCAGGTCCCGAATTCTCCCCAGATACGTTCCGTCGAACAGATAGGCTTCACCATTCTCAAAGTCCACAGCTCCTGATCTGAGTACCGGTCCCATGTATTCCCGGTAGAAATCCGTCCAACCTTCCTTGAAGCTTCGATTGATCGGTTGTCCTCCGAGGTAGTCGTTGAAGCTAGGCATTATGATGCACTCAGCATCTGTCACTGATACCCCGAATTTTTTCTTGTACTCTTCCGCCGGATCGCCCTCCCACTTGACCGATTCATGTTTCAACACTCCTTCGGCGAGCTTCTGCCCGTTGCTCTTCGCCCGGACCCATGCCTGACGGGTGATCCGGAAGCCCAATGGATCTTTGAAGACGACGACCGGGTGGAGATGTCCCATGACTAAGAACTCGCAGCCTAGCAATGGCGGCGAGGGCCAGGCATGGCCGTGGAAGAGGCCCACCTTGTTCCAGACTGAGATTCCTTCAGAGGTGCTGATCTTAACACTAGCCGGGGTGAGCGGTTCCAGGTTTCCATCATGGTTGCCAGGAACAACCTGGACGTCCGGGATTATTTCGACGAGACCATCAAAGAACTCCGGAACATACTTCCACTCCTCCAGCTCAACTTTCGCCACCGCGTGTTTCACATCGCCAAGAAGAATGAGTTGTCGAGGATGTGTGTCGTTGATGATCTTGCGGAGCTTCTCGAGCAGGCGCGGGACCTGTGAGGGCACATGTATTCCCTGATGGGACAGCGATACTTCCCAGCCGAGATGAAGATCTGCCACGACTAGGACCCGTTCACTATCCTTCTCCATTAGGAGAGCAGGCTGGTCCGCTACAGGCTTCACAACGACTGCTTCGGGCACGGTCCAATATCCCTGATAGGTATGCGATGGGATCTTGTGTTTAAGTTCAGACGCCTTCGATTTGATTGGGCGGAGGCTTTATCCTCCAAAGGAACTTGTTCTCGCTAGCGGAGGGGCCCGGATGAGGATTGTTAAAGGGAATCGTGGTAAGGAGAGCTTTGATGACGGATGCTCTCAGTGTAGATGCTCTTCTCTCTGAATGGTTTGATTGGAAACCAGAGTCTGGACGACTAGAGTCTGTACGAAGAGCAGTTCGAAAGAGAGAGCTACTTGTTGCAGAGGTTCACTCTAGAATTATCGGCTTCATACATTATGTCATGCATGAGGATATCATCGACGGAGCTCCAAACTCGTTCATATCGGCTTTCTTCGTGACCGAATCATACAGGAGAAGAGGAGTGGGAACGCTTCTGTTGGAAGCGGCAATCACAGATTCCCTTGCTAAAGGTGCCGTCGGCGTCGAGACTTCAACGATTCACGCTTTGGCAAGAAAATTGTACGAAAGACTTCATTTCAAACAGACGATTGGAGATATCGGCGAGGTTTTCCTCGAACTCGATATAGATGAATATCTAAAAAAAGCGAGAAGCGAAGGTATCACAAAACATTGAGTTCATAGTACGGAAATGTATTGCGGGGGTCGATCCCCCCTGCTGGCTCCCGGAAAGGATCTATTTCGTTCGTGAGTGCTTGACTGTGACTTGAATGGGCGGTGTTACAGCAGATTTGAGCAGGTTTCGTCGGCTTCTCTCATAGTTTAGCCATTCTTCGAATTGTTTGTCGCTCATGACGAGCAGGTTGACGTAGTCTGCGATCTGTTTCTTTCCGATAAAGTCGAGTCCTTCAAGCGCTTGTATCCGTTCCTCCATCTCGGGCGTCAGGGCGATTTCGTCTTTCTGTTTTCCGATCTTCACCATCCTGGTGATCATCTCGTCATCGACATGTGCGTTGATGCCGAGCTGGTTCATTGCCTGAAGGGCGTCTCGGGTTCGTTGTTCACCGTACTTTTCGCTTCCTCCTTCGCCATGTATGAATTCGAAGACTTCGGCTGTTGCCCTGTAGTATGTTTCGATAAAGTGTCCAACTCGTTCCTCTTTTGCCACTTCCACTAATCCTGCGTCGAGGAGCTTGCGGATGTGATGGTAGATTGCTTGGGGTGTCAGTTGTAATTCGTGGTGGATCTGACCGACGGTCATTTCTTTTGCTCTGAGAAGGTAGACTACACGTCTTCGGGTGTCGTCGGCCATTAGTTCGAAGGCGTTGGGGTCGCGGACGAACTTGAATGTCCTCAAGCTCTCATATTCTATTTACCAAGTAAGGAGTTTACTTACTATTAGCGCTTTCTGAATCAGCCACACAGCTGTTTTAGTCAGTAAAACCGAGAGTTTAATAGTAGCCGCCAAGGGCGCGTTTGTGTGAATGAAATATGAGTTTGAATAAAGGAAGTCTGGATTTGGGCGCTGGAAAGAGTTCCCACTCTAACCAAGGTCCCCTATCGTCACTGGTTCATACGATACATAGAACTAGGCAAGGTCCTATTTGCGTTCAATGTTTGACCGCGCCGGCATTCGAAGTGCGTCGAAGAGCGGTCAAGAGCGCCTACCTCTCAATGGAAGCGACGAAGGGCAAGGCTCAAACGAGGAACGTCTACTCACAGCTAAGGTAGCCTGTCTGTACCAAACCGGGAAGACTGTTTACAAAATACGGAGCAAACCGCCACGCTTTACCTCATTAGGGCCCGGCCGATAATCGCTGAAATGGCGAGGTTCTGGGACCTCCTCAACGACGGGACGATAGAGACTCAGGAGCCAGATGGAAGGGAGATCGTGTCGTCGATGCGAAGGGCTGTGATAAACAGAGACAGAGTCGAATGGCACGAAACATGCTACTGCAGTCCACCCTTACGTCACGAGAGAGCCACCGTCTACGACCAGTTCTTCGCGGACATGGAAATAGGACCCCTGGATTCGACTGCGCCTCCTAGGGGCGAAAGCTTCTGGCACTATCTCGAAGAACGGAACACGGAGAAAGGCAACAGTCACAGAGACGGTGCCGTCAGCGTGACAAGGTATGTTCCAGTCCGAATTTTATAGCACTAACCCTCTACTACTCTCGCCGATATCAAGTTAGAAACCCTATCATATGCCAATGTTCTAGCTTACTAGAGAAGAGCGACGACAAACAAGCCAACAGAGGACACTGTTCTGAAGCAGGTCTCTCAGGAGCTCCGCCGGACCCATATTCTAACGGAAGAACAGAAACAGACCCTGTCCAAGATTTTCGAGAAACGACTCCCACAAGCACTAGCACTAGTTGACGCTAGAAACGTCGTCAATTATCGTTTCAAGCCCAGCGGCCGAACCTTCTGGGTCGTCAAGGGCCGGAAGGGCGAGTACCAAGTCATGCCTGATAGCATGTTCTGCACATGCGACGACTACTACTTCCGAGTAATGGACAACAAGAAACAGTTATGCTATCACTTGGTTGCGCAGCAGATTGCGGAGGCGCTAGGCCAATACGGCGTGCTAGACTTTGCTGATTCGCAATATGCCGAGGTTACTTCGAAGTGGAGTGATCCTAGTTATCAGATGGGCGAAACGGGGCTATCTGGTTGAGCGTTCCGAGGCCCTCTCTCCGATAGGAATCGAACCTTGTCGCGGTCAGAGTTATTTACAACTCTGGAGAAAACACTCACGCTTTGGTCGACATATCTGACCCGATAGTCTGGAGTACTATTGTTCAGACAATCGTCCTCACTCTTACGCTGATAATCTTCATTCTCACTTTCCGCACTCAGAACAAGGCTACTCGAGATGCTGCCTATCAGAAAGTACTGGATGATTACTCTGACTCGATGAAGATGCTTGTCGAGAGACCTGAGCTGAACAGCATCCAGGTAGAACTGGCGAAAATAACTCGAACAGGTGATTTAACCAACAGGACACCCGAGCAGTTGCTCGCCCGAAACTTTGTCCTACTCCTCTACGGAATTTTTGAGAGATTATACATGCTCTACTTGAAGAAATGGATAGATCATGAGACTTGGATTCAGTGGGAGAAGTTTCTGACCACGATAGCGAAGCATCCTCTGTTCGAGGAAGTTCATCATACTTCGGAAGGAATGTTTGACAAACCATTCCAAGATTTTGTATCCGGAATTATCAAGCACAAACATTGAGCTGGACTATTGCATCCCCGTCGATCGTTCTCCAGTCTCCTTCGGGTCTAGGGGATGCATTTAATGAGTGAACAAAGTCTTTTCGATGCGTAGCTGAAAGTTTTAGTAGCCGCCACTCGCCGAATCGTCTCGAAATGGTAGAGTGCGCGTGTCTTACAACCTCACGCCAGATGCAGAGTATTCGTTACTTCAGCTCATACTCTACGTTCTGAGCTTCGTCACCGTCCTCCTTATCTTCCTCTACATCGCCAGCGAGAGACCTGGCGAGAAGAAGAAGAAAGAAGAGGAAGAAGACTAGGAATGAAGCTATCCAGAAACGATTCTCGCAATCGCCTTCTCAGTAATGTCGATCTGCGGCATCCTCTTCACACCCGCAGGACTCGAAACTCGTCCCCTCTCCACGCTCCGATCTTACGCTCTGATTCCACTCTTTCTTGCCGGAACCGTTCTAGACTTCGCGTCCCTGATTCTGATCTTCAAGAGACCCCGAATCGCAGCAATAACCGGAGTCATCGCCGCTGTAGAGTATGTTTTCCTCGCCCCGGGTGACCAGGCCCAATTTTTCTTCGTCGAAGTGCCAGTACCGACTGGAATAACAATAAACGAAATAGTTGCACTTATCGCCTCAATCGTAGTTCTCCTTTTCGCTCCAATGGTCTATATGGCGAACCGGAAATCCTCGAAGCCCTCGCCATAATCCATCAGCTCCTTCGCGCATCACAGGAGCGATTCGTCTTTCTAGGGTTTATGAACCGCCCGGCAGTATCTAGGGCGGTAGATGCCTAATTCGGCCTTTTCAGTTCTGAAACCTCCAGTCCTCAAGAGACTCGAGAAGGAAGGTTTCCTAGAGGCCAGTCCGATCCAGGAACTGTCGATCCCTGCTATCCTTAGAGGCGAAAACGTCCTCCTCATTGCTCCGACAGGAACTGGAAAGACCTTAGCAGCGATGTTGCCGGTCCTGGACAAGTTTCTCGAAGCTCGATCTTCAGAGAAGACCCATGGCATCTCAATTCTGTATGTCACACCTCTAAGAGCCCTGAATCGGGACCTCCTGCGGCGACTGGAGGAGATCGGGCGGGACCTTGATGTGAAGATCCAGGTGCGTCACGGGGACACGCCGACCAGTGCCCGGTCCCAGCAGGCCAAGAGTCCGCCGGACATGTTGATCACAACGCCGGAGACCCTTCAATCGATACTGGTCGGGAAGAGAATGAAGGAACACCTTCGATCAGTGCGCTGGGTGGTCGTTGACGAGGTACACGAGTTGGCAACAGACGAGCGGGGAGTCCAACTATCCATCGCTCTCGAAAGATTGATCGAACTAACAGGACAGGAGTTTCAGAGAATCGGGCTCTCAGCGACTATCGGGGAGCCTGAGAGGATTGGACAGTTCTTGGTCGGCACCGGTCGGCAGGTTAGCATTCTGCGCTCTGACGAAGAGAGAGGTCTCCAGATCAGCATCGGATCCGTATCGCCCACGGGTAAGGATCATGAGGAAGCCGCGAGGCTGGGTCTACCCATCTCTACAGTCGCTCGCGCCCGGAAAATACTGGGACTGATTGAGGCTCACAAGTCAACTTTAGTTTTCACGAACACAAGGGAACATGCTGAGGCCCTAGCGTCTCAGTTACTGGCCCTCGGCGCGGTTGGTGTAAAGGTCCACCACGGTTCTCTCTCCCGCGAACTGCGAGAAGAGGCAGAAAAAGAATTCCAGGCAGGCTCACTGAGAGCACTCATCTGCACCAGTTCGCTGGAACTCGGGATCGATATTGGCAGTGTAGACTTCATCATTCAATACACGTCCCCCAGGGAGACAACGCGGCTTGTCCAGAGGATCGGTCGAAGCGGACACACACTGGGAGGGACTTCGCGCGGGATAATTCTCACCATTACGCCCGACGACATTCTAGAATCAGCGGTGCTAATTCAACGAGCAAAGGAGGGAAGGCTTGAGAGGCCGATCATTCACGAGAAAGCGCTTGATGTTCTCGCTCACCAGATCATCGGCATACTGATGCAACAGCGCCGAATGACTATCGAAGAGATTCTCACGCTAGTCCGACGATCCTATCCTTTCAGAGAATTAGAGATGAGCGAGCTGGAAGAGACCATCCACCAACTAGACGAGCTGCGTCTACTTCGAAAGTTTGGCGACTCCTATTCTCCTCGGAACCCGAAGGCACTACAGTACTATTTCGAGAACCTCTCAGTCATTCCAGACGTCCAAAAATATACCGTCTTCGATTTCTTCCGCAAACGCCGCATCGGGACACTAGACCAGGACTTTGTTGCTCGGCGATGCACCGCTGGCGTAGAGTTCATCCTTCACGGACAGACCTGGCGAGTCATCTCGGTGGACGAAGAAAAATTCCATGTCGAGGTGGAGGCTGCGCCTCCGAGTCTCAAAGCGATTCCAGGCTGGGAAGGAGACATGATTCCGGTTCAGATGGACGTAGCGTCAGAAGTGGGCAGAATGAGACGCACTCTCGCACTCACAGGACAGGCAGAAGACGGATTGGAAGATGCGGAGAGGGAGAGAGTAAGCTCAACGCTCGCCCTGCAAGGTAAGCAGGCCAAGATTCCCTCTGACAAGCTCGTCTTGATCGAGGGTTTCGAGAACAGCGTGATCGTCCACACATGTGCTGGTAACCTGGTCAATGAGGCGCTGGCGAACGCGATGGCGGCGCTTTTCGGGTCCCGGCTAGGATCAAACATTGCCACCCAGGTAGACCAATACCGTTTCGGCCTGATCTTTCCTCGACCCGTGAGCGCTCACATGGTGGCTGAAGAATTCAGAAAGCTAACACCGAACGATTTGGAATCGATGATTCACGAGACGGTCGAGGCATCGGATCTCTTTGCCTGGAAGCATTGGCACGTACTCCGACGGATCGGTGCTGTCAGTCGTCAAGCAGAGTACAAAGCACGGCAGGCCCGATTGCTTGTCGATATTTTCAAGAACTCTATCGCCAACAAAGAAACCCGACGCGAACTGTTCGCCGAGAAGCTAGATGTCGAAGGGGCCAAGAAGATTCTGTCGATGATAAGCGCGGGGGAGATCTCAATAGATGTTATCCAGGACGCTGGTCAATGCACTCCCCTCGCACTACCATTGTTGGATCGGATCGTTCCTCACGGGCTTCTCCGCCCCGCGATAGAAGAGACCTCTATCATTGATGTAGTAAAGAGCAGACTGCTCTCGACAAAGCTGCGATTGTTGTGTATGAACTGCGGAGAATGGGATGGCATAAGAAGTGTGGATAATTTGCAGGACAAGGTTCGTTGTCCAAAATGTCGGTCGACTTTGATCGCGGCCACTTATCTCAGCGATGACACTCTGCCGAAGATTATTCTGAAAAAGATGAGAAGCGGAAAACTGTCGGGTGAGGAAGAGAAGGAATGGATGACAGCATGGCGATCAGCGGGTCTCTTACAGACCTACGGAAAGAAAGCAGGCTTGGTCTTAGCAGCTAGGGGCGTGGGTCCGACTATTGCCACTCGGATATTGCGGAATCGTAGTGGCGGCGAAGATAGTTTATACCTGAGTATCTTGAGGGCTGAGAGAGAGTTCGAGCGCACCCGTATGTTCTGGGATTAGTTGCCATGCCAGCGTTTGATGATCTTCTGAACCAGATTCTTTCAGGTAATCCGAAGATTGGCCGAGACGAGCTTCTGACGATGGTTGAACGGAAGAAGGAGGAGTCTCATGGTCTCTTGTCAGACGAGGGCGCGATCAGATTGCTGGCTCAGCAGCTCTCGGTTGCGCCCCCAGTGAATTCCGATCTGAAGGACCAGCGGATATCCAGTGTTCATGCGGGGCTGAATGACTCGACGATTACTGGGGAGGTGATTTCGGTCAGTGATGTGCATGAGTTTCAACGCTCCGACGGGACGCAGGGAAGAGTGTTGCGGATGAGAGTGGGAGACGCGTCAGGTCAAATTACCGGTGTCTTCTGGGATTCTTTAGCTGATACTGTGGCAAGGGAAGCGTTGACTCCCGGCTCGCGAGTCAGGCTCCTGCATGGATACACTAAGTTTGGGAGGGCTGGAGAGGTCGAGTTCCACCTCGGGTCCCGGGCGAACATTCAGATCCTCGGGAGAGCGTCTTCACAAGGATTCGCTCCAAATGCCTCATCCAGCGTTGCGGGTAAGCTTGGAGCGTCTGGTCTGCTCCGTGTACGTCTTCTCAAGTTGCAGAAGAGCCAGTCAGAGCAGGGTCCCACCTGGGCTCTCTGTTCAAATGAGGCGGGATTGATGATAGCAAAATTCTGGGACAACCAGGCACAGTCCGTCCTCGAATTGGGCGAGGGCTCGCTTGTGGCGATAGAGAATCACTGGGTCACTGAGAGGAATGGGCTGGTCTATGTCAACGTCGGAGCAAAAGCCTCAGTCAAGAAGGAGAGCACGGACTTTGTTCCTGACATCCCTCTTGCGACTATCAAGTCTCTGCAACCTGGACCGGCTCTATGGAGCATCAAGGGCAGGGTCCTCGAGAGAGGTGATGTGCGGGAGATTGAGACGAAGGAGGGTCGGAGAACAAGGGTCTCAAATATTGACCTTGAGGATGATACTGGCAAGATACGGGTCAGCCTCTG
>Ga0209761_1003391_pt1 | contig 10508 bp, 10 predicted proteins | sample GraSoi013_1_40cm_4_FD_185818 | JGI IMG/M metagenome (GOLD analysis project Ga0209761, IMG submission 185818) | Grasslands soil microbial communities from the Angelo Coastal Reserve, California, USA - Sample 09_25_2013_1_40cm (SPAdes) (version 2) | ecosystem: Environmental > Terrestrial > Soil >... | reverse complement strand
CCGCACGGGAGCGTGCGAGGGGCGATCGCGGTTATCGTGACCGCGGCATATGGGTACGTCCTCCTTCAGGGAGGGTCCACACCGATCGTACCGACAGTCCTCGTGAATGCCGTGGTCGTCGTCATCGCCTTCTACTTCGGGAGCCGTGCAGTCTCGACACCGTCTGCGGTTGTGCCCAGCCAGACCGCTCCGCCAGCCCCGCACCATCCGCGGCTGGTGCGGATCCTCCTGTTCCTCGGATTCGCGAGCCTGACGGCGTGGTTCCTGACTCGGAACCCTTCCCTCCAGGGCATTCCGGCCGACCTCCTGGCGGTCCTGCAGGTCCTCGGGGGCTACGTCCTCGGGGCCACGGCCTCCTGGCTCGTCCACCGTCGGGCACACGAGAGCCACATACGTCATCGCCTCGCAACGATCTTCCGCGACATCGTCGCGGTCGGCGCACTCGGCTTGACCGCGTACATCTGCTTCGCCCTGGTGACGAAACAAGGAGGGCTCTTGGCGGGCCGCGCCGAGCAAGCGCTGTCCCTCGTCGTGACTTTCTATTTCGGGTCGCGTGTGATTGGACATTGATTCCGGACGGGCGCTCCCGCCACGATGCTGGCAGCAAGACGCGGGTCAGAGTTTCATTTTGGATAGGCAGCGAGGAACGTATTTAGTTCGGTCCGGGAACGACGAGACGTTCCCCCATGGATTCGCTCGCGATCGCCGCCGTGGCGGTCTTTCTATCGTGCTTGGCCGGGTTCGCCTGGGGACGACGTCAATCGTTCCGCACGGGGGTCCGGCGGGCAGACTGGCTCTGTCTGGCATGCGGGCAGCGCAACGAGTTCGAGCTGGACCGATGCTGGAGCTGCGGACGCGGTGGCGGCACGACCGTCCACGATCCGAGCCACATCCCGCTCGCGCAACGGTGGCCGTGCACCACGTGTGCGGCCTGGAACGGGATCGCGCGGGATGCATGCTGGCGGTGCGGAAGCATTCCCGCCGCTAGTGAATCTCCGGGGCTTCTTCCAGGATCTCGCGCTCCCGCATCTCGCGGCGCTTCCATCCCTCGAGCTCCCCCACAAAGTACGGAAGCAGACGCATCGAAACGTAGGAATTCATGAGCGGGATGCCGAGCTGCTCCGAGAAGACGAGCAGATTGACAGCGTCGTTGTACCGGATGCGCATCTTCATGTTCTCCGTGTAGAGGTCGAAGAAGAACAGGCCCCATAGGGCCTCCTTGACGACCTGCAAGGCGCGCCTCCATCGGCTCACGCCGTCCCCCGATCCCAGCGGATGGTCGGCCGGCGCTAAACGTTTTCCTGCGCGGCCGGAGGCCTTTAGCGGCGTGTCGCGTTTCGGTCCCTCGTGGCTGATATCGACCCTGTGCAGCTCGCGGTGGTTCTCCTCGTCGCCGGCTTCTTTTCGGTCTGGTACTACGCTGCGCTCGTGTATTCCCGGCGACTCGCCCGCCGGATCGGGACGGAACTCAAGCGCGCGGTCGTGGGCCTCGGTGGGACCTCGAAAATCCAGTGGTTCGGGACGACTGCGTTTCGGATGACGACGGAGGCGGCGAATCCCCCGTTCCGGGAATTCTCGATTACCGTGACCTTGCGGCCGCGGGAGATGCCGATCAATTGGGCCATCGCGACGGCGCAGGGGCGGCGAGACGCGGCGCTCGTCGAGGCGTCCCTCCGCAAAGATCCGCGGATCGGATTCGAACTCGTTGACCCGCAGACGCGCGTCGGACGACGGAGGAGCAATGCGAAAGCGAGTTGGTCACCGTTCTCCCTCGGAGCGCGCGAACGCCTCTTGTCCTCGGACGACGAGCGCGGGGCGCGTCGGATCCTCGAAGGGCTAGTCCCGGAGACGGTGGACGGGATCGCCGCCCTCCATGTGACCGCGGGAACGAGTCCCGGCATTGCGGCCTCCGTGTCGGTCGCTCCGGGCGCCGCATCCCGAGGAATCGGGGCAATCCTCGAGCTCGCGAAACGTCTCGAGGCCTAGTGACAGCGCGTGCCCGACATGGGTCCCAGCAGTCCCTCCAGGACCTCTGGCGTCCCTCGGTGCATGAACCGCAAGTCGACGAGACGCTGGGTCTCATCGCACCGGTACGACACATGCAGGACATGATAGAGCTTCGTGCGGAACAGGCCGAGGTGAGCCGACCCGACAGAGTACGACGCGTCATGGCCCCCGATCTTGCAAGTCCCGGGACGGAGCGCGTCGAGCTTCGGCGGGGGGATCGTCCCGCGCGCCGTCCGGACGGACAGCTCAATTGCCCGCCGAGCCTGCACATCGACGAGGAGCCCGGAGGCGCGCCCCTCCTGGGCCCACCGGATCCCGTCATAGGGGACGGTGTAGTCGACGTCCATCGGTTGACGGCCGAGTCGCAAATCCCAGTTGTCCGGCAGGCGGATCACGACGAAGTTCGACGGACCGAGGACGAGATGCGTCGCGGCCACAACATGATCCCGGGTCGTCGGTTTCATGCGGCGCCCGTCAATTCGGCGGCGAACGGGGGCGCGTACGACATCATGTCCTCGGAGACCCGACGGACCATGTCGACCCCTGTGACTTCGGACGGATAGAGCGGGATGTACGACCGCACGAGCGGACCGAGGTCACGGTACAGGACCTTCATGTAGGCGGTCTGCTCGTGGTATTTGTTCGCGAGGTACTCGCCTGCGCCGTCTTGCAGCGCAATCTCCGGACGGAGCACCTCGTTCACGATGACTCCGCCGATCGGGATGTTGAACTTCTGGACCATGCCAATGAACCGGCGGACGACGGCGATCGGGAGAGCGAGCGGTAGAGTGACAAAGAAGAACGCGGTCCGTTCGGGATCCACGAGGACGCCTTTGGCCTTCTCGAATCGCTCGTTCATGGAGATGAGGTCCGCCATGAGCGGATCCTTCTTCACCTCGGCCATGACCTTCTCCTTCCGGAAGGAGAGCTGAACGCGCATGCTCAACGCCTCCTTGCGCGAGTCGATCATGCGGGTGAGCCAGAGGCCGTAGATCTTGCTCAAGCCGATCAGGCGCACCGCGTTCGCGACCGCCGCGGTGTCGAAGATCACGCGATCGAACGCTTCGCCCTCTTTGAGGATGTAGTCGACCATCCGGTCGAACATCGCGCTCTCCTCGAACGCCGGGTTCGTTGCGGCGATCTCGATGAACGGCCTCGCATCGAGGGGGATGTCCGCCCATTTCAGGAATTCCTTCACGCGGCCGCGGATCGAGTTGCGGTAGCGTTCCACCACCTCGGCGGTCTCCACCTCGACGGCATGGACGTTCTTCGCTCCCTTCACTTCGATGACCTTGCCGCCGGACAGGCTCTGGCCGAACAGGCTCGACAGCGAGTGGACGGGGTTCAGGGAGGCGACCAAGACGTTCTCGCCCTGGGACGCGTAGTGGTATGCAAGTCCGGCCGCGGCGACCGTCTTCCCGACGCCGCCCTTCCCGCCGGTGAAGATGTACCGCATCTTCGGTCGTTGCTCGAGGAGTTCGGGAAGCGTGGTCACATGGATCCCCCTTAAAGTGCGGGTCCGAACAGGAGGTCCTGCGACACCCGCTCGATCATGTCGAGGCCGCGTGGTTCCCTCGGGTACATCGGAAGCATCGCAACGACCTTCCCCGCGAACTTCGACTTGATCTCATCGAGGTACTTCCGCTGCATGCGCGCGCGGTTGCGGAGGAACTCGACCGCCTCGCCGCCTTTCGCCTCCGCCAGTTCTGCGGGGTAGACCTGGTTCACGATCAGCCCGGCCATCTGGAGACCGAGGGCATCGAACATCTCGAGCGCGCGTTCCGTGTCGAGGATCGCCATGCGCTCCGGAATCAGGACCATGAAGAATGACGTCCGCCGTTGATCGACCATGAGGTCCGTGAAGCGGGTGATCTTCACTTGGATGTCCTGAAGCTCCTTGAGGACCTCGTCCTCGGAGACCTTCGCTCCCTTCAAGGTCGCCGCGACCGCCTCGTACTCCTGGGCCTTCTCTCGCGCCTCCGTGATTTTGCCGACCCATTTGCTCAGGATCCCCGCCATCGCAATCATGCGCACCCCGTGGCCGAAGGGCGGCATGTCGAACACGTACAGGTCGTGGCCGCTCGTCGCCACGAGGTCGGCCATCGCGTCGTACGTGGCGGACTCGTACATCGCCGGTTCGGCGGACGTCGAGTCGATGTATTCCTCGATCTCTGCGGGGAGCTCCGAGAGCCCGTACATCGTGAGGATCTTCTGTTTGACCTCACCTTGATAGTCGGCCACACGTCGGTCCGCGTCGATCTCGACGACATCCAGGTTCGGGATGACGGACACGAGCCCCTTCCCGAAGATGTCCCGGTCAAAGATGTCGCTGAGGCTCGCCTGCGGGTCGGTCGAAAAACAGAGGACATTCCGATTCCGCTTCGAAGCCATGTAGTGGCTCAGGCCTGCGCTGCACGTCGTCTTGCCGAGGCCGCCTTTCCCTGCGAAGATGACGATCCCCTTGTCGCCTTTCGTCTCGAAATAGGAGGCAAGGCCCATGGAGTCCCTCAGAAGACCTGATCGGTGAAATCCCGCTCCCGGAACACCCTCTGCTTCCAGCTCTTGATGTTCGGGACCGCGTACGGCAGGATCTTGAGGGAGTAGTACGGCGGAATGACCGGCACGCCAAGCATGTCGCCGAGGGTGATGAACATGAAGAGATGCTCTAGGTACATCCGCGTGCGAAGCGCCGCCGTGACGTGGCCGTGGGCGGCCATGCCGTAGAGGACGCCCTTCGCGGCGTCCTTGACCTTCTTCCCGCGGGATCTCGGTGTCGCCTCTTCCTTTGACTCGGCCATCGGGCTTCGCTCCTCCCAGGACGGATGCGCCAGGGCCTCAATAGCTTGACGTTTCGCGAAGATTACTTCTCGCGCGTCCCGCCGTCGGCTGCTGCGGGAGCGCGCGCTCGGGCTTCCGTCATGCTGGTGCGGTAACTCCTGAACAGGCGGATCGCCATCGAGAGGCCGATGCCGAACAGCACGGCGCCAACGAGGACGAACACCGCATTGATCCCAACCGCGATCAGGATCAGGTTCGAATCGGTCTGGATCGGACCTCGGACATTCCGGATGATCCACGACTTGTCCCCTTGAACGTAGAGCCAGACGGAATAGAGGAACGTCCAGGTCTGCCAGACGAGCGCGGCCAGCGTGGTCACGACCATGAAGACCCCCGGGATCAGAGAGAACTTCGTCGGTGCGCGCACCTTCGCCAAATGGATGGTAATCAGCATGATCGCGAGACCGGCGAGCAGCTGATTCGCGCCGCCGAAGTACAACCACAGCGCCCACCAGCTCCCCGTGACCGCGAATGCCCACGGCACACCCAGGCCGACGGCCGTGGACACGTGCTTGTTCCCGAACACCCGGAACCGACCCTCACTCCAGGTCTCCGCGGCGACGAGGCGGAAGAAGCGAGTGACGAGCGCTTGGACCGTGAGCGCGTAAATGACGAGGACCAAGCCGAAGAAGGTGGTCAAGAGTACATTCGTGGCGCTCACCCCGATGACTCGGGAAACGAGGAGCGCCGCGCCGACCGGCCATGACGCAATGTTGGTATGCGGAGGATTGGTGGGATCACCCACAACGCCAAAGACGAATGCCTTGCTGAGGACCATGTACGCGATGAGCGACGCCAAGGCCAGCATCCCCTCCGAAAGCATTGCTCCCCCGCCGACCGGGAGGGCGTCCGTCTCGATGTCGAGCTGCTTTGCGGAGGACGAACTGCTCACAAGGCTGTGCCATCCGGAAATTGCGCCGCATGCGATCGCGACGAACAGGATGGGCCAGATTGGCCCGAGGATGCCTTGAGGATCCGTCAGGAACGGGCCCATGTCCAGCTGGATGCCTACAGGGGGACTCGCGCCCAATGTGAACGGGGTGGCGAGGGCGCCGATCAGGATCAGGATGATCGCGGCATACGCGGGGTAGAATGCGAGGTAGTTCGTCGGCTGGATGAAGGTCGGAGTTGGAAGAACCGCGGCCAGATACAAGATGAGTATGCAGATCCCCGCCCAGGCCGCGATGTTCCATGTTCCGAACGGGAGTATGACCGGAAGTATCGGGCCGAGGTACAAGCTAAGTCCAACGAGAGCAAGTCCGATCGCCGTGACCGCGAAGACGTTCATCTTCACACGGTACAGTAATTGACCACAGAGGAGCCCGGCCAGGAGAATGCCGATGGTTGGGACGAACGTCGTGCCCTTGAACGAATTCCAGAACGTTGCGATCAGGGCGATGAACGCAGCCGAGATGATGACGAGATAGAACAAGACGAACGCCAGCAGGTTCGTCCGTCCTCGGGCGCCGGTAAACTCATACGTGATTGGCCCGAACGAGCGGCCCTCCTTGCGGACCGACAGCATCATCGAGCCGTAGTCCTGAAGCCACCCGATGAAGAAGTTTCCGCCGATAATCCACAGGAGCGCGGGAAGCCATCCAAATGTGACTCCGATGAAGGGGCCCAAAATGGGCCCGAGCGCCGCGACGCTCTTGAATTGGTAACCCCAAAGCACGTACCGACTCACGGGAAAGTACTCGACGCCGTCCATGTACATGTGCGCCGGCGTGGCCTTCTTCGCGTTGGACCGCCAAACGTTCCGGTCGATCCACTTCCCGTATCCCCAGTACGCGACCGCATACAGTCCCATCGTCACGACGACCCACAGAAACGGAGTTGACAGAATGTCGACCACGGTTCGTCCTCCCGGCTCCCCGAACCCCCATGCGAGGAGCTGGCACGGGTATTCCTGTCAGGCCGCTTAAACGTCACGTTTACCGACCCCCGGCCAAGTCGCCCGGATGGCCTAGCCGAGACCGAGACGGCACGCTCGCGGCCTGGGAAGGCACATAGGATGGTTCGCCCCTATCGAGAACGTGGTGACGCGACCGCCGCGGGTCCAGCTGCTCGGCCTCCTGCCAGCGATCTTGAAGCCGTGCGGGCCGGCGTGCGCCCAGCCCTTCACGAACCGGAACGTCGAGGCATTGAGGGACGAAGAGTGGCGGGAGACCCCGGCCTTCGTGCTCGAGAACGCGGATCGGGCACATCGGATCGCGGAGGACCTGTTCCGCGACTTCGGGGACCGGGTTCGGATCGAGGTCGTCGGCCTCGATTCGCCGAGGGGCGTGTGGCTCGGCCTCCGGCACCGCGTCGGCAAGGGCTTCGCGGTCATCGTGGACGGCCGCGATGTCTTTCGAGACCCCCGCGAGTACGATCCGGTCAAGGGGGCCGTCTCGCGAGCCCTCTCGACTCGTCCGTTGCCAGCATGATCTTGCGGGCCCTAGGCTGGCGGCGCGGCGCTGGACATTTCCCTTCGGAACAGCAACGGCAGCGCCGCAAGCCAGAGAATCTCAAAGACCAGGGAGACGATCGAAGGCAACGTGGCGACGGAGCCGAACACCGCGAAGGCCAAGACGACCGTCAAGCCGAGATTCTTGAACGACGAGAACGCGGTCACGGCCACTCGTTTCGCCCACGGGAGGCGGAGCGCCCGGCCGAGCAGGAACACGACCCCACCCAAGAGGAACGTCCGTCCGAACGAAAAGAGGGCCAGGGACGCGATGAGCTCGGGATGGGCCAACAAGGGTCCGCGCGTGGAGCCGGCCGTCGCCACGACGAGAAAGAAGAACGAGATGCTCACCCCGCTCCCGCGAAAATTGACGACGCGGGGAAACCGCCGGAGGAACCGGGACGCGGCGAGAGGGACTCCGATCAGCAAGACTGTTTGCAAGACGAGTTCTCCGAACGGCGCGGCTTGGTTCGTGAAAACGAGGGTGATTGCCGGTACGAGACCGAGGCCAAGCAGATACAACAGGGCCAAGGCGATCACGGCTCGGCGCGTGTCTCCTCGGAGGATGGACGTAATCGGCACGACCGCAATCGCCGGGGGGACGGCTGCCATGAGGACCCAACCACTCCGGATTTGAGAATCCGGACTCAGGACGGCGAAGGCGAGGATCAGGCCGCTCAGGACGAGGTAGCTCATCCCGAAGGCCACCAAAAACGGTCGCAGCTCGGCGCGGGGGGAAATCCCGGAAATCGAGATTTCGGTCATCGAGAACGTCATCCCGAGCACGAGGGCGACCTGCGAAATCTCCTTTGAGTACGCGGGAAAACCGCCCGTCGCGAAGCCGACCACGAGGCCCGAGGCGACCATCGTCGGGAAGCTGCGCCACGGGCGGAACACGCGGGCCGGAGACGGACCCGCGTTGAAAAGCTTGCCGCATCATAGGGTCGCGAGGAACGCGCCGACCATCGCGAGTGCGATGGCGAACTTCTGCGGGAACGTGAGCCGTTCGTCCATCCAGAACCGCCGCACCAGGATCGCGACGATCGGGTACGCGGTCGTCAGGGGGACGACGATCGCGATCGGCCCGAGTCCGATCGCCAGGAAGATCGTGATCCCGGCGATGCTGAAGAGGAGCAGCGACGGAATCGCCTCGCGGATTCCGGCTCGATCCCAGGAGCCGCTCCCGCGAAGGCCTCGGGAGGCAACGGCCAAGTAAATGGGCGTCGAAACAAGCACGTAGATCCCGGCATTCCCTGCGAAGCCGAGCGAGTCGATCGACATGCGCTCGAGGATCCCCCACGCGCCCCAGAGCCCGACCGCGAGGAGCATCGGGGCGAGCCAGGCTCTCCCGACCGCGGCATCGCCGGGGTGGTCGTGTAGCCCGAGGACGACCGCCCCGATCAACAGAAAAGCAATCGCGACGATCTGGACGGGGACGAGGGAGACGCCGAGGATCACGACGGCCGCGGCGACCGTGATGACCGGGTACGCCGCCGTGAATCCGCTGACGACACTCGCCGTGCCGGATTCCATCGCCCGGAACCAGAAGATCGTGCCGAAGCAACCGCAGACCGCGCTTGCGGTCGCCAACGCCATGCCGATCGGCGTCAGGCGCTCCCAGCCGGATCCGACGAAAAACCATGAAGCGTAAATCGGGGCGCTAGCCAACGCGTACAGGACGAGCACTCGAGCTGACCCGAGCCGGACTGTCGGCTCTTTGGACAGGCCCTCGCCCACGCCGTAGCAGACGACCGTGAGCAGGGCGCAGACGAGCCAGAGCTCCATCTCGCCTCGCCTCGTTTCGATTGTCTGGGTCGCGATCGTTCATTCGCGGTAGACCTCTCGCGAGGCGTTGCCCCGCGCGATCTATGCGGACCTCTAAGCCGAGGTTTCCTTAAAGATTCCGGCAAAATAATTCGAGTCGGCTTGTGCGAAGGAGAGATTACCAGTAACTCGGAAAGAATTTCGAAGAAACTACGACGAATCGCGCGAAGTTCCTAGGTGCGACACGGGATGTTTTCTGAATCTGCGGCCGTTTCTCCCAGGAGGACAACCATCGAACCGACAACGGACTCGATTGCTCCTTTCTGGGCAGGGGCCATGATTCACAGGGTCGGCTCTGGGGAACCTATTTAACGCTTCTTTTCAATCTCTTCGGTGCGTCGATGGCCGCAGGGCGCGTCGGCGTGGTCGGGAGGGTTTCGGACGAATCCGCGTCGCGTTGCGTTTGTCGCTGGGCTCGTCGTTGCGGTGAGTTTGACAGGATTCGGGCCGCTCCTCTCGCCCGCGCTTTACGGCGTCGCCAGCGCCGCGCCTCCGATCCCGGCCGACCTTCGCATCGGGTTCCTTGAGTCAATCGACTATCTCAATCCGTTTCGTGGCCTGAACGATCCGTCGTATCTCTTGTATGGGGCCGTCTACGACTATCTGTTCTCCTTCGACCAGGACGGCAAGTTCGTCCCCAACCTCGCAACCAATGCGGTCTGCTCCGACGCGAGCTGTCAGAACTGGACCTATTGGATCCGCCAAAATGTGAAGTGGCACGACAACACGCCCTTCACCGCGGAAGATGTCAACTTCTCGGTGAACTACAACATCAAGGACATCTTCCACCTCTGGGCTTTCGAGCCATACATCAATCGCGTCGTGCAGTGCGATTCGAAGTTGGGCAATCTCAACCGCTGCGGGGCGATCGTGACCTCTCCCTGGAACGTCACGGTCTTCTTCGACCGTTCCTTCGCCCCCGGGAAGTCCCTGTTCATCCCCATCATCCAGAAAGCGCAATGGCAAGGCATCCAGCCGAACGCCGCCCAAAAAACGTTCGACAACCCGAACCCGATCGGGACGGGACCCTTTGTGGCGGACTCGAACATCTACTCCGAATGGCAGAATCACCAGCCGATCCACCTCTTGAAGAACGCGAATTACCATCCCGTCGGGAGCCACATCGGTCCTCCCTCCGTCGACAACCTCTACCTGCAGCAGTTTCCCGACGAGCCCTCCCTCATCCTCGCGCTGAAGGCGGGGGCCATCGACCTCGCGAAACTCGCCAGTGGGTACGACTCCCTCGCGAACACGCCCAACGTGGGCCGGCAGGAAGGCCTTCTCTCCACGCAGTACTGGAACGAGATCGGAATCAGCCAATACGATAACAAGAGTGTGCACCTGAACCCGACCCGGTTCGACATCAACGTGCGCAGGGCGGTGGCCAAGG
>Ga0209761_1003390_pt1 | contig 10512 bp, 5 predicted proteins | sample GraSoi013_1_40cm_4_FD_185818 | JGI IMG/M metagenome (GOLD analysis project Ga0209761, IMG submission 185818) | Grasslands soil microbial communities from the Angelo Coastal Reserve, California, USA - Sample 09_25_2013_1_40cm (SPAdes) (version 2) | ecosystem: Environmental > Terrestrial > Soil >... | reverse complement strand
AGTCCTCGTCCACGGCATCGCAGATGAGCAGGGTGTTGACGTCCGAGCGCTCGCGGACGTGCGTGCCCCGCGCCGCCGAGCCGTAGAGCAGCAGCGACACGAGACGCGGACCGAGCGCGCCGCTGACTGCGTCGCCCAAGGTTTCGACCGTCAGTACGGCTTCGATGCGGAGTCTCCAGGCCACCTAGAAACGCCCTCCTGCGCCGCCACCAGAGAACCCACCCCCGCCGCCGAACCCGCCGAAGCCCCCGCCGCCGCCCCCGCCCCAACTGCCTCCCCAGCCCCCGCTCGAGCCTCGCCACCCGCCGCTCCCACCGAACGTGGCCCCGAAATAGAACGGCAGCAACAGGACGCGCCCTCGCGTGAGGATGATCAACAGCACTGCGGCGCCGATGAGCCACGACAGGGGGATCGGCAGCCTACCCGAGTCGTCAGCCGGAGGTAGGGGGGGCGGGGGGGGCGGGGGCTGGCCCGACAGCGTCACGCCGAACTGCTGCGCGAACGCCTGCGCGATCAGATCCACGCCGTGCGCCAACCCCGCGCCGTATGCTTCGCGCGCGAGGTAGGGCGTCATGGCATCCCGGATGCGGCCGACGCGCGCGTCGGGCAGGAACCCCTCGGCGCCGCGCCCCGTGGCGATGAACACCCGGCCGGTTCCCGCGCGATGGTTCTTCAGGGGAACGAGCAACACGACGACGCCCAGGTTTTTGGCCGGGTCCCCGGCTGCGCCTTTGGCCCCCACCCCCCACTGGCGCCCGATCTGGAGGGCGACGTCGGCCGGCTCGCGATCCCCAATGTCCGGCAGCGTCACGACGGCGATCTCACCGCGCGCCTTGTCCTTCACCTCGCGGATCACCGCGTCCATGTGCGCGACGGACGCGGGGTCGAGCACGTCGGCGAAGTCGTTGACGTAGCCCGAAGGCGCGGGAATGGCGATCTGGAGCAGGACGGCGAGGGCGGCGAGCATGGCGCCCTAATATTACGTAGCCGTTTGCCTGAGGTGTCGGCCGCTCCTACTGTGGGGGCGGCGGGGGGCCTCCCTCGTCGGAGCCGAAGATCCCGCCCGCGAGCGCATCGATCAGGACGAAGAGACCAGCCGTGACGAGCCCGCCCATGAGCACCGTACTCCCCTTGGCAAGCCGGCGTTCACGGATCCCCGCCACGAACGAGCGTGGCAGCGAGATGTTCTCGCCCTTCCAGTAACTGACCTGACCGTCCCGCGTCTGCACGGACGTCACGGCCATCGAGAGGTCGTCTCCGCTGACCCCCATGACGCGCCCTGACACGCTGGCGGCATTACGACCGACGTAAGCCCCGAGGCTCGCGGTGGCGGAGTCGGTGAGCTGGGCGGTGATCCGCATGCCCGCTTGGGGCTCAGGCCCCTTGAGCGGGACGTAGCTGTAACAGCCGTCCAGGAGCGCCAGGCCGGCCCCGAGCAGCGGCGCGCGCCAGGAGCGAGTCCCCGCGCGCCGCCGCTCAATCGGTCCCGCCCGCGCTACGGGCACGGGTTGGGATCGTTCGGGTTGCGGCCTCCGTTCGTGGCGAGCTGCTGCGCCGGCGTGGGAATGTTGGGGTTCGTGTTGCGCTCGTCGAACCCGTAGTAGAGTCGGCCGGGCACCTTGTTGCCGAACGTGGCGGTGGGGTAGGCCACCAGGAGCGGTGTGCAGCTCCGCTTGTAATCGTTCCACGCCTCGATGCTCTGGAACGTCACCACGTACTTCTCCGTCATGATCGAGTCGTGAAGCGCGGTCCCGGTGATCCCGGACAGCGTCGCCAGGCCCGCCGCCGTGCGCTCGGCGTTCAGGCTGGTCAGGGCCGTGGGCTCGTCATTCGTCTGATACGCCGCCTCGGCGATGATCAGCTGATTCTCGGCCCAGGTGATCAATGGCTGCTTGAACGCCGGGTCGAGCCGCGATCCCGACGTGCCGGGCGGGCAGCAGATGTTCGACGTGGTCTTGTCGGCCGACTGGCCGGGGTCTTTCCCCCCGTACTTCGGCGCGCCGGTCGTCGTGTCCTGGTTCTTCGCGAAGTAGATCGCCAGCCTGGGGTCATTACGGGCGAGGAGCAGGTTCACGAGCCGCTTCCCGGCGCGCAAATAGCTGTCACGGTTCACGATCTGGAACTGGTACCAGACGTTGTTCTCGCTCGTCGTCGTGCTGTGGTACGTCTTGAAGTCGTTGGCGCTCGCCGCGATGCCCTGCTGCGCCTCCGCCAGCGCGAGGGCGTAGCGCGAGGGGTCCAGCTCCGCCATGTGCAGATGGAAGCGTGCCTTGAGCGTGTGTGCGACCTGCGTCCACTTCGTCTTGTTGCCGGCGTAGATCAGGTCGGCCACACCCGGGCCCGCGCCGCTCCCGGCCAGCAGGGTCAGCGCCGTGTCCAACCTGGCCTGTACGGCTGCGTACACGCTCGCCTGCGGGTCGAGATGGGGCTGCGCGACACCGCCCACCGCCTCTGAATAGGGGATGTCTCCCCAGATGTCGGCGGCGGTGCCGACGATGTACGCCTCCCAGATGCGGGCGATGGCGCCGTAGACGGAGTCGCCCGCGGCGTCGGCGCTGGCTTCGACCTTGCGGATGTCGAGGAGGCCGCCGCCGACGTAGACCAGGTTGAACTCCCCGGAGAAGTCGTCTTCCGTGAAGGCGTACTTGCCGAGGGAGAGGTACTGCCGATCCACGCCGGCGCACTGCTGCACGAAGATGCAGGCGGTACGGGCCAGCGCGCCCTCGAACTGCGTGAACTGGGCCGACTGGAGGGCCACGAACAACTGGTCCCGCGAGGCCTGGGTCGGCGCGTTCGGGCTTTGGGTGAGCCCCGGGCCGGTGAGGAACGCGTCGCACGCGCCCGTCGCGACCGCCAGGAGCAGCGCTGCGAGCGTGCTCCGAATCATGTTGGATGTCATGGCTCGATCCCCCGGCGCTAGCGGTTGAGGACGACGGTGAAGACGAAAGAGCGGGTCTGCGGGTTGTTGAAGTAGTCGATCCCGCGCAAGCCCACTTCCGCGCCGCCCAGGTCCGTCTCTGGATCGATTCCGCTGTACTTGGTCCACGTGACCAGATTGCGACCCGCCGCGCGCAGCTCGATGCTGCTCAGGCTGAAGACCCGCTCCACCCAGTCCCCATCCAGCGTGTAGCCCACCGACACCTCGCGTAGCTTGGTGAAGCCGCCCTCCTCGATGAACTGCGAGGCTACGGGGCCGAAGCCGCCGCCGAGGCCGGTGTACCAGTTCTCCCCGATCGGCACGGCCTTCCCGGCCCCGGGTCCGGCCACGGGTCCGTCGAACCAGCCGCCCTGCCCGAACACCTTGTCGTTTCCGGTGCAGGTCGTCAGGGTGGGGCAGTCGGCGCGCTGCTCCGTGTCTTTGTGGGTGCCGAAGTTGTAGAGGGCGCCCCTGGTCCCGTTCCAGACTTGGCCGCCGTGCTTCACGTCCAGCAGTGCCGAGAGCTGCCACTTCTTGTAGCGCAGCGATGTGCTCAAACTGCCCGTCCAGGCGGGGAACGGGTCCATGATCACGCGGGTCTGGGGATCGAGGACTGGAAAACCGGTCGAATCGATCCACAGCGCCCCGGTCGGAGCGCTGCCGCACCCCGTGAGTCCGGCCGTGATGCCGCAGCGGGCGAAGTCGTTGCCGCGCAGCACCCCCACCCGCGAGCCGAGCACCGCCGCCCCTGGCGCCCCGGCGAAGGCGCCGGGCAGGTCGACGAACTGCGCACCGGAGAGGCTCGTGACGAAGTTGTCGTTCGTGCCCCACTGCGCGCCGATCGACCACGTCACGTCCGCGGTCTGCACGGCCCGGAAGGTGGCCGACACCTCGTAGCCGACGTTCAGGATCTTGGCCGCGTTCTGCGCCTGGAACGAATAGCCGCTGGAGCGGGGCAGGGGGACGAGGAAGATGACATCGGAGGAGTTGTCGCGATAATACGTGAAGTGCGCGTCGGCGCGATCCCCGAAGAGACCCAAGTCTACGCCGCCCTCGAACTCCTTGGTCCGCTCGGGCTTGAGGTTGTCCTGCGGCTTCGTGGTACTGGTGCGGAGCCCACCCAGGCCGGCCTGGGTCGGCGTGAGGCTGGGGCCCCAGCCGCCGTCGCCGACGGAGGTGGTCGCGAACGTCGCGAGCGTCTGGTAGGCGCCCGGCTCCTGACCGCTCTCGCCGAGGGCGAGCCGCGCCTTGCCGAAGCTCACGAAGCTCAGTGGGCGCTGCAGGAACCGGAAGATGCTGTTCGGAGCGTTCAAGTATTTGGTGAATTCCCACGCGACGCTCGCCTTGGGAAACCATGCCCAGCGGTTGTTTTGCCCGAAGGTGGACGAGCCGTCTCGCCGCAGCGCCGCCGTGAGGTAGAGTTGGGACCACAGGTCCAGCGTCCCCTGCCCGAAGAACCCCACGCTGTGGATCTTGGTCTCAGTCGTGGTGGGTGGATTGCGGTCCACGGTGTTTTCCAACTTGAACGGCTGCGGCGCGATGAGGCCGTTGCCGACCACGTAGACCTGTCGCGAGTCTCGCACATTCAGGTTGTTCCCGAGCGTGACCGTGCCCGCGAGACTGGGGCTCACGGTGTACGAGGCGGTGGCGGTGAGGTTGTGGTCGAGCTGGAACGTCGTGTACGTCGCGTCGATCACCTGGCCGCGCGCAAACGTGGAGCTCGACTGCGGCAGGCCGAGCAACCGCTCGTCGCCCGAGTAGTCGGCGCCGAGCGTGTAATTGAGGCGCACCCAGCTCCACGGCAGATAGTTGGCCGTCACGTTGCCGAACGTGCGGCCCACGGCCTGCGTGCTGACATCTTGGTTGGCAATGAACAAAGGGTTGTCGTACCCGCGACTGGTCGTGGCGGAGTTGGCGCCGGGATGGGGGAAGCGGTACGACCGTTGCAACCGGGTGACGGGGTCGAGATACGGGACGTCGTTGAAGTCGGGCGGGGTGCGCAGCGCGCCGAGCAGCAGGCCGCTGGTGTTCGAGCCCTTCTCCACGAAGTCCGCGCTCACGTCGGCGTAGGCGAAGTTGCCGCTCAGCGTGAGATTGTCGAGCAGCCGGTGCGACGCTTTCAGCCGCACGGCGGCCCGGTCGTACCAATTGTGCGGCCCGACGATCGTGCCGTCGTGGGAGAGGTACTCGCCGGAGAAGTAGAAGTTCGTCCGGTCGCCGCCGCCCGAGATGGTCAGGTTGTTGTCGATGCTGTAGCCCGCCTGGAACAGCTCGGCCCAATGGTCGTAGACCGGGACGCTATCCGCGAGGCGGGAACCGAAGGCCGTGGGGTTGGCGCTGCAGTTCGTCGCCGTGCATGTCCCCGCCACGCCAAGGCTCCCCTGACCGTACAGCGTCTGAAGCGGCACGTTCATGTTGACGTTGTCGATCGTCGCCGTGCTGCGGAGCGAGTAGTGCGTGGGTCCGGGGGCGCCACTCTTCGTGGTATACAGCACCACACCTTGGCCCGCCCGCGCCCCGTAGATCGCCGAGGCCGCAGCGCCTTTCAGGATCTCGACATCCGCGATGTCGTTCGGGTTCAAGTCCGAGGCGCGATTCGAGATCGCGGTGCTGCCGAGAAAGCTGCCGGTCGAGTTGGTCGTGTTATCGATCGGCGTACCGTCCACGACGATGAGCGGTTGCCCCGTGCCGCGGATCGTCTTCGGGCCGCGGATCCGGACGAACGCCGATGCGCCCGGCTCCCCGGACTGCGCCACGACCTCGACGTTGGGCGCCTTGCCCGCCAGCGCTTCGATCACGTTCTTCTCGTTGCTGCGCTGGATCAGCGTCGAGTCGACGGCGTTGCGGACGTTGCCGAGCTTCTCGGTGGACGTCGCGGTCCCCGCGCCCGTCACGACGACCTCGCCGATCTGCAACGGATTCGCGTCGAGCGAGAAGTCCTGCGTGATCGTGCCGCCCTGCTGGAGCGCGATCTGGACGGACTTCCCTTTGTAGCCGAGCACGCGCGCCGTGATCATGACCGCCTGACCCGACGCGCGCGCCGCCGGGATCACGATTTGATACGTCCCGTTGTCCCGGGTGATGGCCCCGGCGGAGAGAGCAGGGATGCGAACGTCGGCGTAGACCAGCGGAACACCGGCGGCGTTCGTCACGCGCCCCGTGACGATGGTCGCCTGCTGTTGGGCGAGGGCTGCGCCTGGGAGCAGCGCGGCGAGGCCTGCGCTCGCGAGGAGCCTACGAACGGCCAATGACATACCCCCTCCTGCGTTGACGGAACCGATGGAGGTCAAACCGGCGCCGCGAGGGCGGCACCGACCTGTGGAGGACAGCGAACATCCGTTGTTGTTTCACGCGCGCCGCACGGTAGGTGTGGCGTGGGCCAAGCGCGCGTCGACGGCCGACCGGAGGGATCCTGCGACTGCACGGCTGCGCCGTGTCAAATAGCCCGGATTCGCAAGAGGCGCAAGAGGGAGACGCGCCCCGCGGTCATCGCTCGAGTGTCAGGAATCCGTCAAGGCTGCGGCCGAGAGCCGCCATCTCGAGGAGGACGGCGAGGGCGGCGTGCATGGCGCCCTAATACTACACAGCAGGGACGCAGGGGTGTCGCGTGTCGCCGTCTTCTACCTGCAGGTCGTCCGATCCGTGACGAGCGGCACCACGAAGCTGCCCCGGATCGCCAGCGCGCCCAAGGGGTTGGTGTACGCGTCGGTGCGCTGCGCGGTGTAGGTGAACCAACCGCTGATCGCCTGGCCATTTGAAATGGAGACGATCTGCGAGATGACGATGGTCCCGCCGGGACGCGACAGGGCGACGATCGAAGGAGACGTGGAGGTCCAGAGCCCCCAGGGGCCCGGCGGGTTGCAGAAGACCGGGGCCGAAAGCGCCAGACTGCCGGCTTCGCCCACGCCGAGGGAGTCGATCGGATGCGAACCCGCCGCGATGACCGAATCGGGTAGCGTGATCCTGAACGTTTGCTGCGACACGCTGCTGGGGTGCGTCCCCGAGAGACGAAACGCCAACTTGCCGTTGGTCCGCTGATAGTTGACCGCCGTCGCCGAGCCCCCGACGTGCGTGATGACGGTCCCCAGAACGGAGAAGAAGAACTTGCCGCCCGTGGTGTCCGTCAGGCTCTTGACGTACACGGCGCCCGTGTCGGCGGTCGTGTCGGCGTGCACGAAATAGGGGACCGGACCGCCCGCGGCGATGGCGGTGAGCCGACCGGTCACCGAGTCAATCGTGTACACTCCGTTCGACGCTGGCGCCTCGAACCATACAACCGGACTCGGCGCGCTGCTCTTCAGGACGACGACCGGCACGTCGAGACTGTCGCCGGGCATCACGTACACCGTGTCGAGCAGCAACGTCAGGTCCAGCGTATTGGAGACGACGACGAGCTCCGCGCCCTGGGCGGCTTGCACGGTCGCAATGGCGAACGCTTGGCCGCGCTTCAGGCCCGTTATCTGGCCAGTGACGCCGTCCACGGCGAGCACCGTTGGGTCGCTGCTCGCCCAGCGGATCTCGGTGGCGGCCGGCGTGCGCGACGCGCCGGAACCGTCATAGTAGGTGACCGATGGCCGCAGCGCCTGATCGCCAACGAACAGCGAATCGAGAATCGGAGCGAGGACCAGGTACGGCTGGCCGGAGAAGGTCGTTTCCAGACTGCAGCCGACACAGGCGAGCAGGGCGCACAGCATGGTCGCTACACGCATGACTCTCATGGCAGTGGGACCCAATGATACGTTCGCTGGTACCGCGGCGCTAGCGCGGTGCATGGGCGATCACCTCCCGCTGCCCCGCGGCAACAGGCACGGACGTTGCGGCGCCGCCCGGCCAGCGGATCCACAGCGCGACGGGTCGTTTGCCCGCGTCTCTGCCGAGCACCTGCACCGCGCCGTCCTGCGACCAGTACCCGGACCCACCATGGATTTCCCGCGCGGGACCGCGCGAACCATCATCGTAGGCGATCCGCAGCACCGCGCCGATCCCGTGCGGGTTCCGCGCGCCGCCGCGGAGGCGCACGCGCAGCCCGGGACGGGCGTGTTCGTTGTGATAGAGCTTGGTTTCCGCCCCGTTCTGCGACACAACGAGATCGGTCCGGCCGTCGCCGTCGTAATCGGCGAAGGCCGCGCCGCGTTGATCACCGTACACCATGATACCTGAAACCTGGCCGGGGACCGGCTCGAGCGTGCCGTCGCCCCGGCCGCGCAGCAGCAGGCCGCGACCAGCATCGTAGCGAGGCGTTCCAATCTCGGTGGGGAAGAAGTTCTGCGAGAGAAACAGATCCTCGTGCCCGTCGCCGTCGAAATCCGCCACCCCGGCGTAGAACGCCGGTGCGAACTGCGCCTCCGCGGGCAGCGGCACCGCCTCGAACCTCCCCCCTCGGTTGAAGAAGACCTCGTGGTCGAGCGTCCCAGCCTCGAGGCGCTGAGCGCGCGCGAGCGCGGGACCGAGGACGTCACCGAGGGTCGCATTCGCGTACGCGGCGAACGTCCGCGTGAGGAGACGCACCGCCGGCAGCGCGGTCATGAGCCGGCCGAGCGGGGTGAGGGGAGCGATCGCGTGCAGCCGATCGTCGTATTGGGCCTCGATCATGTCCACACGCTGGGATCCCTTGAAGTCCCCGTAGTACAGGAAGAGCGGGTGCGCAGCGTCGACGTGATACTTGGTGTTCCGGCCCCAGCTGGTCGCGACGATGTCAAGGCGCCCATCTCCGTCCAAGTCCCCCATCGTCACGCCGTTCCAACGGCCCACGACGCGGTCCAGTCCCCAGTCAGCGGTGGCGTCGCGCAAGCGGCCGTGCTCGTTGAGGAACAGCCTGAGCGAGCCCCACTCGGGCGCGAGAATGAGATCGGGCCAGCCGTCCCCGTTCACGTCCGACAAGACAGCCGCCGAGACCATCCCGACATCCTGGAGCAAGCGCGTGTTGACCTCGTCCAACACGAAGCGACCGCCCTCGTTCCGAAACAGCCGTGACGAAACCGGCTCCGGATACGCGCCCGGCGCGACGCGCCCCCCGACGAACAGATCCAGGGCGCCGTCCCCGTGAACGTCCGCCACGGCGAGCGGTCCGACACTCGACCTATCACCGGGAACGATCGGCGTCGCGCGCCCGGTGCCGCGGGCGACCGCCAACACGCCCGGCACGCCCATCGCCTCGAACGGCGTGAGCGACTCGTAGCTCGCCTGGCCCACGAGCAGCGTCGTGCCACCGTTGCCGTCGGGCAGCGGCAGCACGGTGGTCTCGTCGTAAAGAGCCGGGGCGGCGTGGAGGTCGACCCGGGTGAGCCGGCCGTGGTCGTTCCGATAGTAGGCGAGCGTGCCGCCACGCCCCGACGTGATCAACAGGTCCTCCTGGCCGTCGCCGTCGACGTCGTACCACGTCACGCCGGGTCCCAGCCGACTCAGCGCCTGTGGGAGCAGCGGCTGACGAGCCCAATCGTTGTACGGGGCCTCCACGTGGCGGTGGCGAAGCACGGTCGAGATGTCGCGGAACCACGGCGCCTCGGGGTGCGCCGGCACAGCCGCGGGCCGCGCGGTGGCCGGGCCCGGAGGCGGCTCGATGATTTCGTACTCGCGGTTGGGCTTCACCCCGCGCACCACGGAGTGTCCGCGGCGCCGCCAGTCAACCTCGATGGTGAGGTCTTGGGCCGTGCCCGCGGCGAAGCTGTACAGGGGGTCCGAGCCGGAGAGGTACGTTCCCCCGAGCACGACCTCTTTCTGTTGCACCGGTACCGGGCCGCCGAGCACACGAATCTTCGCGCCGGCACCTGCCGTGTTCGGCCCCTGACCGCGCAGCCGCACGGCGACACGCGGCGCGCTCGCGTCGTTCCGGAACACGGCTGCCGGCGAGTCGAGCCGGTTCACGACGACGTCCAGATCGCCGTCGCCGTCCAGGTCCGCCGTCGCCATGCCGTGCGAAATGGCGTCCTCACCGCCGAACCCCCACTGTGCGCCGACGTCCGAGAGCGTCAGGTCGCCGTTGTTGCGGAAGGCAACGCTCCTGAGCGCCAGCTTCGGGAAGAGCGACAGCTCTCGCCGCCACGCGGTTCCGGTGAACGTCGTCCGGATCCGCTCCCACGTGTCCGCGTCCATCACGTCCCACAGATGGCCCGTCGTGACGAGTACGTCCTCGTAGCCGTCGAGGTCCACGTCCAAGAACAGCACGTCCCACGTCCAGTCCGAGGCTTCGATCCCCGCGTAGGCCGCGATCTGCTCGAACGTGCCGTCGCCGCGGTTCCTGAGCAGCGTGTTGCGCTGCCATTGGGGGCGGTCCTCGATCTGTCCGATGAGCTTCGGGAGGGGCGTGTGTGTGGGAATCTCCGACTTGCGGCGCCCTTCCCGGCCCAGCATGTCCACGACGAGGATGTCCACGTTGCCGTCCCGGTCGACGTCGGAGAAATCGACCGCCATGGACGAGTTGCTCGTGTTCCGGACGGCGAGGCGCGGCACGGCCCGAAACGTGCCCGTCCCGTCGTTCAGCCAGAACAGGTCCGGATCCTCGAAGTCGTCGCACACGTAGAGGTCCGGCGCACCGTCCCCGTCCACATCCGTGAACTTGGCCGACAGGCCGAAGTATTCCGGCGCCGTGGCGAGCG
>Ga0209761_1003389_pt1 | contig 10513 bp, 8 predicted proteins | sample GraSoi013_1_40cm_4_FD_185818 | JGI IMG/M metagenome (GOLD analysis project Ga0209761, IMG submission 185818) | Grasslands soil microbial communities from the Angelo Coastal Reserve, California, USA - Sample 09_25_2013_1_40cm (SPAdes) (version 2) | ecosystem: Environmental > Terrestrial > Soil >... | reverse complement strand
CGCCGTGGCGGGGCTCACCGACGTATCCGCGGTGGTCAGCGGTTCGTTCGCGCTGACGATGCTCGAGCGCGACCGCCCCGATCTCATCGTGAGCCGGGCGCGCATCCACGACATCGACGGCTACGAGCTCTGCGGCATCGTGCGGAGCGATCCCGAGTTCACGGGAATTCTCTTCGTCGTGCTGGCCGACGCCGAGGACGAGGTGCCGGCGGGAGCGTTCGACGAGGGTGGCGCCGACCGGATCCTCGTCGGCGCGTTCTCGCCGGAGACGATCGTGACCGAGGTCAGGAGCCTCCTGGCCGCGCGCACGATCCCCGAGTCCGAGTCCGAGCCGGTGCCGGTGGCAGTGGCGGCGGCGCCCGAGGGGCTGCGCGGCTCGCTCGACGTCATGGACCTGGCCGAGGTGGCCCAGGCCATCGCGCTCGGCGGCAAGACCGGGCATCTGGTCCTCGCGCTGGCCTCCGGGGAAGGCACGGTGGTGTTCGACCGCGGACGCATCGTCCACGCGGAGTTCGGACACCTCGTCGGCGAGCCGGCGTTCACCGCGCTGGTGGTGACGTCGCATCGCGCGCCGGGCGGGACATTTTTCTTCAACCCGATGGAGGCGGCCACCTCATTCCAGCGGACGATCGAGCGCAGCGTGGAGTCGCTGCTCCTCAGCACCGCGGCCGGCATCGACGAGGGCCGGGCCGACACCGCCGCCGGCGTGTCGAGCAACTAGGAGGAGGCGATCATGCCGAAGGTCCTGGTCGTGGACGACAGCCTCAGCGTGCGAAAGGTGGTCGAAAAGGCGCTGACGGGGCGAGGCGTCGAGGTCCTGTCCGCGGCCACCGGCACCGAGGCGATGGAGCGGATCGAGCAGGAGCGGCCCGACATCGTCGTCTGCGACGTGATCCTGCCCGACAAGGACGGATACAAGGTCTGCGAGTTCGTGCGCGCGCACCCGGCGGTGGCGCGGATCCCGGTACTCCTGATCTCGGGCGTGGTGAACAGCACGGTGCTGGCGCGCGCGGCCGAGGTGCAGTCCAACGACGTCATGTTCAAGCCGTTCGCGGCCGAGGAGCTGGTGCGGAAGATCGAGGGCCTGCTCGGCTCGCGGGTGATCACCGCCGCTCCGGCGTCGCCGGCGCCGCCCGCGCCCCGTGGGAGCGTGGCGCCTCCCCCGGTGCCCGAGCGCGCGCCGACGCCGTCGACCGCGCCACCGCCACCCGCTCCGCCTCCACCCCCGCCGCCGGTCGCGCAGCAACCACCGCGCGCGGCGGCCAGTCGGGCCGCGGCGGAGCCGATCGCGGCGCTCGAGGTCAGTGAGGAATTCTCTGGAGACGATTTGAAGTCGCGGCTCGAATCATTGTGCACCACGCCCGGCGTGCGACTGGCCGCGCTCGCCGATCGCGAGGGGTTCCTCATCGAGTCGGCCGGTGACCACGCTCTGGATGCCGAGGTCGCCGCCGCGCTCAGCGCGTGCGTCGCGGAGTCGTCACACGGGATCGGCCGCGATCTCGCCCAAGGGGGGCTGCTCGGAATGATTCTCGAATATCAGCACGGCATGTTGCTCTTGCACGCCGTCGGCCGCTCGGCGCTCCTCGCCGTGGTCGTGGCCGACGCCTCCGCCCTCGGCAAGGCGCGTTACGTCGTCAGGAAGGCATTGCCCGACCTGGAGCGGGCCCTCTGATGGCCGCGCGCGGGTCGGTGTTCTCGTCCCTCCTGTTCGGCCTGGTGGTCTATGGCGGCGGTGCGTACGCGGTCGTGAAGTACGATCTGTGGCAACTCGCGGGAACGCCGCTCACGTTGACTCCGATGCACGCGCTCGTCGCGCCCCTCGGCTTCTATCTCTTCCTGGCCCTGACGGCGCTCGTTCGTCGTGTGGGCCTCCGCGCGCTCGGCATCTTCGTCGGTCGCTGCGCGCTCCACGTGATGCTGGTGATCGCCACCGCGGCCGTGCTGGTGCAGGTCATGGGCATAGCCGCCGAGCGCGCGGTGGGGCTCAGCGTGATCGATCTGCCGCCGCTGGTCGGCTTACAGATGTTCGCCGTCGCGACGAGCCTGGCGCCGCTCGCGGTATCCCGGCCGCGGTCGCGAAAGGAGAAGAGCAAGCGCTCCCAGGAGCGCCCTCACCGGGCGGAGGAGCGTGCACCCGAAGCGATGCGCTCACCTGCACATGCGACCGTTCACGCACCCGCGCCCCGCCCGGTGCCTGCACCAGCGCCTGTTCTCCTGTCGGCACCAGTCGCGTCGGCGCCGCCACCGCTGGTCGCGCCAGCGTCGCCCCCACATTCCGTGAAGGCCGAAATCGTGCCGCCGCGGCCGCCCGCGCCTGCGGTCACGCCGCCCGCCGTCATTCCTCCTTCCGTCGTCACGCCGCCACCGATCGTCGCGAAGTCGCCGGTTGCCACGCCGCCGCCAGTCTCCACGCCACCAGTCTCCGCGCCGTCTCCAGTTCCGCCGCCGCACGTCACACCGCCGGCGCCTCAACCCGTTCAGCGGCAGGAAGGGCCACGACGCGAAGAGGCCACCGTCACGCCGGCCCAGGCGTCTCGACCGCCGCACTCGGAGCCGGCGGAGGAGATGGTGCGCATCTCGTTCGAGCGCATCGCGGGTCAGCTTCCTGCTGACGCGTTTCGCCTGCCGCTCGATCGTCTCGGCGCGAACCTGCTCGAGCCCGGCCATCTCCTCGTTCCACGCCGCCTGCTGGGGCCGCAGCTCGCCGAGGGTCGAGCCCGCGTGCAGTGGAGCGTGGTCGCCGAGCAGTTCCCGCGCCAGGCGGTGACGGTGTCCGACGCTGACATCGCGGCTCGGCTCCCGGAAGGGGCGTTGACCCTCCCGCTCGACGAGGTGATCCGTCAGCTACCCGGCGACGCCTTCGCGCTGTCCTCTCCCATCGTCGACGTGCGCGGCATCGAGGACTTTCCGCCGCCGTTCCAGCCCCACGTGCCGCCGCCGTCCGAGGAGCGCCCGGCCGCGCCGGTCGCCGAGGTGGCGCGGTCCCTCACCATCGAGCGCTTCGACGTTACCCGAGCCCCCGAGCCCGAGCTTGAAGAGCCGGCCGTCTCGGTCGAGCCCGCCGTCGAGCGCGAGCCGGTGCTCGAGCGAGCACCGGTCATCGAGCGAACACCGCTGGTCGAGCGAGCGCCGAGCTTCGAGCACGCGCCGGTCGTCGAGCGGGAGGCTGCTCTCGAGCGAGAGCCGGCTGCGGAGCCGGAGCCCGAGCCCGAGCCTGAGCCGGTGATGTCCGACACGATCGTCGCGGCCGAACGTGAAGTCGTTGTCGAGAACGAAGTGGAAGGCGAGCCGGAGCCCGAGCGCGTTCGGTTCGCCGCTACCGAGCGCGAGGTCGTGCCGGTCGCCGAGCAAGAGCCGGAGCCGCCGCGCGTGTCGGCGCCCTTCATCGAGCGTCGCCGGCGCGCCGAGCCGAGCCGTGTCGCTGCGTTGTTGAAGCCGATCCTGAGCGCGCTCGAGGTCCAGGAGCAGCGGGTGGGCCGCCTGACCGTGCTCAGCGTGGCGTCGCCCGAGCTGGCCGCCGACGCGGTGGTGGAGAGCGCGGCCATACTGGCGCCACTCCTCGACGATCGACGCTTGCCCGCGCCGGCCTCGCAAGCGACGGTTCGAGGCGCTCAGGGCGCGATCGTGCTGACCCCCCTCGGTGTGCTGGCCGAGTCGGCGCCGCTGCTGGCCGTGGCCGTCGCTCCGGGCGCGCCGCTGGCCTATCTCGAGCGCGTGGCGCTGCGAGCGGTCGAAGCCGGGGCGTTGAACGGCCGACGCTCGAGCTCGATGAATGGATACGGCGACGGTGGTGACGACCTGCGCGACACCACCGTGCCGTCCCACGTCCGTACGCTCGGCGAATCCTTCCGGGCCTTCGGGAAAGTGGTGCCCACGGTGCTCCAGGACCGCTCATCGTCGCTGATCTGTTACATGTTCCTGGCGCCAGGGCTGGCGGCGCGGCCGCTCGCTCACTATGCGCGCGCCCTGCGCGAGGCGATGCGCGGCAGCGCACTGGGCCCGCTCGAGTCCTTCATCCTGCGCATGGGTGAGGACCGACTCGTGGTGCGAGAAGTCGACGCCGGGCGCGGCGCCGCCGCGCTCCTCGTCGCCGGCGGCGGCCCGGTGGATCGCCTGGGGCTGGCCCGCCTGGAGCTCGAGCGCGCGGTGACGCGACTGGGAGCGCGCTGAGGAGGCGGGCGTGTCGATCATCAATCACGCCGAGAAGGTCATCAACTTCAAGGTCGTGTACTACGGCCCGGGTGTGGCCGGGAAGACGGCCAACCTCCAGTACGTCCACAAGTCGTTGCCCCACACCAACAAGGGCAACATGGTGTCGCTCGCCACCGGCGACGACCGCACCATCTTCTTCGACTTCCTGCCCGTGTCGGCGCTCGCGGTCCGTGGCTTCGAGACGCGCTTCCAGCTCTACACGGTCCCCGGCCAGGTCCACTACGACATGACGCGGCGGCTCGTCCTGCGCGGCGTCGACGCCGTCGTGTTCGTGGCCGACTCGCAGTACGAGCGCTTGCCCGAGAACGTCGAGAGCCTCAAGAACCTCGACGAGAACCTGCAGCGGTATCAGTCCTCGCTCGACGAGATTCCGTACGTCATCCAGTACAACAAGCGCGACCTGCCGAACATCGCGCCGATCGACTACCTCGAGTACCTGCTCAATCGAAGGGCCCGGCGGGTGCCCTTCTTCGAGGCGGTCGCGGTCGAAGGCAAGGGTGTCTTCGACACCCTCAACACGGTGTCACGCATGGTCCTCGCCGGCGAGTTCGGCGACGGCGGGAAGGGGGCAAGATGACGAAGGTGCGAGACATGGTCATCCAGGAAAACGATGCGACACGGATCCGCGAGATCCTCCAGCGGTTCCTGAGCGAGTCGGCCGCGATCGAGGCGCTGCTCATCGACCGGAGTGGCCAGCTCCTCGCCATGGACGGCGTGGCCCGAGCGCTCGACACCGTCTCCATCTCTGCCCTCGCCGCGGCCGCGTTCAGCTCGACCAGCGCCATGGCCCAGCTCCTCGGTGAGACCGAGTTCACGGTCCTCTTCCACGAGGGCATCAAGCAATCCATCCACGTCTCGACGGTGGACGAGGAGGCGATCCTGCTCGCCATCTTCGACGAGCGCACGACGGTGGGCATGGTGCGGTTGTTCGCCAAGGAGGCGGGCAAGGGTGTCGCCGCGGTGCTCGCCGAGACGCGCAGCCGTCCCAAGCGGACGGGTGAATTCGCCACGCCGCTCCGGCCCGGGGAGGTGCGGCCATCGTGGGAGCCGCGTCTGCCCTAATCGCTCATGCCCGACCTGACCCCTGACCAGCGGCGCGAGCTCGGCCAGACGGCCGAGGTCTTCGAGATGATCACCGAGGCCAATCCGGCCGACGTGAGCGCCCTCGAGGCCCTCGCAGAAATTTACGTCAAGCTCGGTGAGCGCGAGAAGCTCGCGAGCGTCACCGCTCGCCTGGTGCGGGCCCGTCGCAACCCGACCGCGGCGACCGCCACCGCAACGGCGCCATCGCCCGCGCCGGCCCCCGCGGCCCCGGCGGTGCCGACGGCGGTGAGGACGGCGTCGCCGGCCAGCAAGGTGCCGGCGAAGCCGCCGGTCAAGCCGGTGGCCGTGCGATCGGAGCCGCGCGCACGCCTGATGCCGCTCGGCGACCTCCTGGTGGCGGGCGGCCTCATCACGCGCGATCAGCTCGCCCAGGCGCTGCGCAAGCAGAAAGGCTCGACCGAGAAGCTCGGCTCGATCCTCGTGCGGATGCACTTCATCAACGAGGATCAGCTCGCGGGCTTCCTCTCCCAGCAGTACGGCGTCCCGTCGATCACGCTGTCCTCGGTCAACGTGGAGTCGAGCGTCATCCAGCTCCTCCCGGGCGGCATCGCGCGGCGCTACGATCTGCTGCCGATCCAGCGCGACGGCGACAGCCTGACGGTCGCCATGGCCGATCCGGTCAACGTGCACGCCATCGACCACGTCACCTTCATCACGGGCCTGCGCGTGCTGCCGGTGGTGGCCGCCCAGGGCGCGATCCGCGAGGCCATCGAGAAGTATTACGAGAGTGGCGCCGGGTCGATGGCGGAGGCGATGAACACGATCTCGAGCGACCTCGAGGGCGTGGAGGTCGTGGGCGACGACGACGGCACGAAGATGGACGTCTTCGAGCTGAAGGAGTCGGCCGACGAGGCGCCGGTGGTGAAGCTCGTCAACATGGTGCTGGTCGACGCCATCCAGAAGGGCGCCAGCGACATCCACTGGGAGCCCTACGAGAAGGTCTTCCGCATCCGGTTCCGCATCGACGGCGTGCTGCACGAGATGCTGTCGCCGCCGAAGCGGCTGGAGGCGGCCATCACGTCGCGTATCAAGATCATGTCGAATCTCGACATCGCCGAGCGCCGGCTGCCCCAGGACGGCCGCATCAAACTGCGCTACAACACGCGAGAGATCGACTTCCGGGTGTCGGTCCTGCCGACCATCTTCGGGGAGAAGGCCGTCCTCCGAATCCTCGACAAGGACGCCCTGCAGCTCGATCTGACCAAGCTCGGCTTCGATCCGGGGGCGCTCGAGCACTTCGAAAAGGTGATCCGGCAGCCCCACGGGATGGTCTTGATCACGGGGCCGACGGGCTCGGGCAAGACGACGACGCTCTACTCGGCCATTCACACGATCAACTCGCCCGAGCACAATATTATGACGGCCGAAGATCCTGTCGAATACAACCTGAAGGGAGTTAATCAAGTTCAAATCAACGACGGCATCGGCCGCACGTTCGCCTCGGCGCTGCGGGCCTTCCTGCGCCAGGACCCGGACGTGATCCTGGTCGGCGAGACGCGCGATCTGGAGACGGCGCAGATCTCGATCCGGGCCGCGCTCACCGGCCACCTGGTCTTCTCGACGCTGCACACCAACGACTCACCGTCGACGATCGCCCGGCTCATCGACATGGGCATCCCGCCGTTCCTGGTCGCCTCGTCGCTGCTGCTGGTGATGGCGCAGCGGCTGGGACGGAAGGTCTGCAAGGACTGCAAGGAGCCGTACGAGGTGAACGAGGACTCGCTGCTGCCCTACGGCCACGTGCTCACCGGCGTGGGCCGGACGCAGTTCTACAAGGGCCGGGGCTGCGCGGCGTGCAACTTCACCGGAATGAAGGGCCGGGTGGCCATCTACGAGGTGATGCCGGCCAGCCAGGAGATCCGCGATCTCATTCTCAAGAACGCGCCGGTCACCGACATCCGAGCGATGGCGCAGGCCCAGGGCATGAAGTCGCTGCGTCAGGCCGGTCTCCTCAAGGTCCTGGAAGGCACGACCACTGTCGAGGAGGTCCTCCGAGTCACCGTCGCCGAGTAGTAGAATGCGGGCGCGCTTCCTGCGCCCGGAGGATCTATGCACAGGCGACGGTTCCTTTCCATCACGGCGGTGGGCCTGGCGGGCGTGTGCGGCCGGCCACGGATGGCGACCGCGTCCGGGCTCACGCTCGGCGACATCAAGGGATCGGGCAAGCTGCGCATCGGCGTGGAAGCGGCCTACGTGCCGTTCACGTTCCGCAAGGACGGCCAGATCGTCGGTTACGACGTGGACTTCGCCGAGATCTTCTGCAAGAGCCTCGGCGTGAAGCCCGACTTCATCGACACCGCCTGGGCCGGCGTGATCCCGTCGCTCTACGCCAAGAAGTTCGACGTCATCATGAGCGCGATGACCTATACGGCCGAGCGCATCCAGCGCGTGGCCTTCACCATTCCCTACGGCGAGGCCTCGCAAGCGCTGCTCGTTCGCGCCGGCGACGCCTCATCGATCACGAAGCTCGACGATCTGGCCAAGAAGGTCGTCGGCATCAAGCTCGGCTCGCCCGGCGAGATCCTGGCCAAGAAGCAGAGCGACGAGGTGAAGGCGCGCACCGGCAACGGCTTCGCCGAGGTCAAGGTGTTCAACGACCATCCGTCGGCGTACATCGCGCTGGCCCAGGGCAAGGTGGACGCCGTCTACAACACGGTGCCGACGCTCGCCATGGTGCTGCGCGACGCGCCCGGAAAGTACGCGATGGTCAAGGGCCTCGGTGCCGACAACTGGTGCGGCATCGCGTGCCGCAAGGAGGACACCGAGGTCGTCGAGTTCCTCAACGAGCAGATCCGCAAGCTGCGCGCCGACGACACGCTCGGCAAGCTGCAGGAGAAGTGGTTCGGCTTCCGCATGAATCTCGCCGACAAGGTGCCCGCGCTCTGATCGCCGCGTGACGCTCGACTGGTCCATCATCCGGGAGGCCATCCCGCTCCTGGCCCAGGGCGTGGTGGCCACCGTGAAGATCTCCGTCCTGGCCATCGTCTTCGGGACGGTGGCCGGGTTCCTCCTCGGGCTCGGCTCGTTCAGCGGCCTGCCGCCGATTCGCTGGTTCGTCAGGGGCTACGTCGATTTCGTCCGCGGCACGCCGCTGCTGGTCCAGGTCTTCCTCGTCTACTTCGCGCTGCCCGTCGTCGGGATCAACCTCTCGGAGTTCTGGGCGGGCGTCGTCGCGCTCTCCTTCAACGCCGCCGGGTTCATCGCCGAGATCGTGCGGGCCAACATCGAGGCCATCGACCGCGGCCAGACGGAAGCCGCGCGCTCGATCGGCATGACGCCCCGCCAGGTGCTGGTCTTCATCCTCCTGCCCCAGATCTTCCGGCCGGTCCTGCCGCCGCTCACCAACGAGCTGATCACGCTCGTGAAGGGCTCGTCGCTCCTGTCGGTGATCTCGGTGTACGAGCTCACGCGGGCGGGCCAGGCGATCATCTCCGTCCACTTCGTGCCGTTCGAGATCTACGCGCTCATCGCGCTCTACTACTACGTGCTCATCTCGGCGCTGGCCTGGCTCTCGCGCGCCCTCGAGCGGCGCCTGCACGTCGCCTGACGACGCGCGGACCCGTGGCGCCGACACTGCTGAAGATCGAGGGGCTCACCAAGCGCTTCGGCGATCGGGTGGCCGTGGCCGGCTGCTCGCTGACGATCGCCGAGGGTGAGATCGTCGTGATCATCGGCCCCTCCGGCTGTGGCAAGACGACCTTCCTGCGCTGCATCAACCGGCTCGAAGCGCCCACGGCCGGGTCCGTGGTCCTTCGGGACGAGCCGATCGGCGGCCAGATGCGTGACGGACGGTGGCGGCCGTTCACCGAGAGCGAGCTGGCGAGCCAGCGCCGGCGCATCGGCTTCGTCTTCCAGCGCTTCAACCTCTTCAATCACCTGTCGGCCCTCGACAACGTGGCCATCGGGCCTCACCGCGTGCTCGGTCGCCCGCTGGCCGAGGCGCGCCGGATCGCGGCCGGCCAGCTCGAGCGCGTCTTCCTCGCCGAGCACCTCCAAAAGCGCCCGGCCCAGCTCTCGGGAGGCCAGCAGCAACGCGTCGCCATCGCCCGCTGTCTGGCCATGACTCCCGAGCTGATGCTCTTCGACGAGCCGACGTCTGCGCTCGATCCGGAGCTCGTGGGCGAGGTCCTGGACGTGATGAAGGGACTGGCCCAGGAGCGGATGACGATGGTCGTCGTCACGCACGAGATGGGGTTCGCGCGCCAGGTGGCCGACCGCGTGATCTTCATGGACGCCGGCGCGTTCATCGAGGAGGCGCCACCCGAGCAATTCTTCTCCACGCCGCGCGAGGAGCGGACGCGGCGCTTTCTCTCGCGGCTTCTGCGATGAGCGCCACCGGCTACGATCTCGTGCTCCGCGAGGTCACCGCGCTGACCGTCGATCCGGCGCGACCCCTGATCGAAGACGCCGTGATCGCGATTCGCGATCACCGCCTGGCCGTGGTGACGTCGGCGTCCGAAGTTCCCCGCGACGTCACTGCCGCGCGCACGCTGACGCTGCCCGGCCGAGTTGTCACGCCGGGCTTCGTCAACGTCCACACGCACGCGATCCTGACGATGTGCCGCGGTATGGCCGAGGACATGGGCTTCGCCCCCGCCTACACGCCGGGCGTGCCCAAGGGCAGCGACGTCAGACCGGACGAGGCGCGTGCGCTGGCCCGGCTCGGCGCGCTGGAGGCGTTGCTCTTCGGCTCCACCCTGATCAACGACACCTATGTCCATGCCGACGTGACCGTCTCCGCCATGGCGGAGATCGGTGGGCGCGTGGTGACGTGCGGCCGAATCCACGACGTGGATTTCACGAAGGTCGCCGACGGCCGCTGGGAGCACGACGCGAAGATCGGCGACGAGACGCTCGGGGCCGCGCTCGCGCTGGCCGAGCGCTGGCAGGGCGAGGCCGACGGTCGCATCGGCGTCCAGCTCTCACCGCATGCACCCGACACCTGCTCGGACTCGCTGCTCCGGCGCGTGGCCGATGCCAGCCGTCGTCACGGCCTGCGCGTCAACACGCATCTGGCCCAGAGCCGGATCGAGGTCGAGCGCGTGCGAGCGCGGAGCGGGCGCCATCCCGCCGAGCTGCTCGACGACACCGGGCTGCTCGACGACCGGCTCATTGCTGCTCACTGCATCTTCCTCGACGACGCCGACGTCGCGCGTGTCGGCCGCGCCGGCGTCACCGTGGCCCACGTGCCGAAGGG
>Ga0209761_1003387_pt1 | contig 10514 bp, 9 predicted proteins | sample GraSoi013_1_40cm_4_FD_185818 | JGI IMG/M metagenome (GOLD analysis project Ga0209761, IMG submission 185818) | Grasslands soil microbial communities from the Angelo Coastal Reserve, California, USA - Sample 09_25_2013_1_40cm (SPAdes) (version 2) | ecosystem: Environmental > Terrestrial > Soil >... | reverse complement strand
TGACTGATCACGGGGAAGGACTTGGTGATTGAAGCGTGATGCGTCTGGCACCCGAGGGCTGGCCCTTCATCCTCCCCGGTTGGGCGCTCGTGTTGCTTGGTGCCTGGGTGGCGCGCGGGTCGCCGTGGGTGTGGGGACCCGAGACGGCGCTGTTCCTGCTCGCGGTCTGGCTGCTCGTGTTTTTCCGGGACCCGGTGCGCACCGGCCCGCGGGGCGAGCAATTCGTGATCGCGCCGGCGGACGGCAAGATCGTGGATGTCGCCGTGGTTGACGAGCCGACGTACCTGAACGCGCGGGCGACCCGGATCTCGATCTTCATGAGCGTGTTCGACGTGCACGTGAACCGCTACCCCGCCTCGGGCACGATCGAGCTGGTGCGCTACCACCGGGGGAAGTTCTTGCACGCGGCGTCCGACAAGGCGAGCCTCGACAACGAGCAGGCTTCGGTCGGCGTGCGGACGAGCCGTGGGCCGGTGCTGGTGCGACAGATCGCGGGGCTCATCGCGCGCCGCATCGTCACGGACGGGACGCCTGGAGAGCAAGCGCGCCAGGGAGAGCGCCTAGGGATGATCCGGTTCGGGTCGCGGGTCGACGTGTTCCTTCCGAATGCCGCTCGGGCGGCGGTGCGCGTCGCCGTGGGGGAGCGCGTTCGCGCGGGCGCCACGCTGCTCGCCGAGTACGGCCCGTGAGCGGGGGGATACCGTGCGGATGAGACGCTTCCCCCGGCCCAACATGCGGCGCGCCGTCATCGTCGTGCCGAGCCTGTTCACGCTGTTCAACCTGTTCTTTGGCATCTGGTCGATGGTGCTCGCCTCGCGCGGCGAGTTCTACCGCGCGGGGTGGTACATCGTGTTCGCGGGGATCCTGGACGCGCTCGACGGGCGGGTGGCGCGGCTGTCCAACACGGGCACGCGGTTCGGCGCGGAGCTCGACAGCCTGGTGGACGTCGTGAGCTTCGGCGTGGCCCCGGCCTTCCTCATCTATCAGCTCGAGTTTGCGAGCGCCGGCCAGGCGGAGTGGATCTTCTGCTACTTCTACGTCATGGGGGCGGCGATCCGGCTCGCGCGCTTCAACCTCACGCAGGCCGGCCGGGCGAAGCACGCCTTCATCGGCCTGCCGTCGCCCGCGGCGGGGATGACCCTCGCCACGTTCTACCCGTTCACAACGACCGGGTTATGGCAGGAAGTCGCGCGGTACCTGCCGCGGCATCATACGATGCAGCTCCTCGTGATCCTCCTTACCATCCTGATGGTGAGCAACGTGCGCTACGCTACGGTGCCGCGTGCGGGCCTGCGGACCGCGCGCGGACTGTTGGGGCTCGCCACCATCCTGTTTATCCTCATCTTCGGGATTTTGGAGCACGATGCCTTCCTCTTCCCGCTGGGCATCGCGTACATGGCGTACGGGGTGTTGCGTGCGACGATCCTCGGCTTCTTCCTGGACGTGGGGGAAGACGAGGAGACGGAGATCGCCGGGCCGATCGTGATCACCGATGGCGGGCGGGGAAGCGGCGGGAGCGGGGGCGGCGGGAGCGGCGGGGGCGGCGCGGGCAGCGACGCGTACGGGCAGCGCCAGCGCGGCATCTCGCCGCACGGGGGCGCGTCGTGAGCGACTACCGCGTGCAGGTCCGCGTCATGCCGCGCGCCGCCCTGCTCGACCCGCAGGGCCAGGCGGTGGAGCACGCGCTGCGCGCGTTGGGCTTCGGCGACGTCGCCCAGGTGCGCGTGGGCAAACACCTGGTCCTCGAGGTGAAGGCGGCGAGTCGCGAGGAAGCCCTCGCCCGGGCGCGCGCCATGTGCGACCGGCTGCTCGCCAATCCGGTGACCGAAGACTACGACCTCGGCGTGGAGGCGGCCGGATGAAGCGCGTGGCGGTGATCGTCTTCCCCGGCTCGAACTGCGACGCCGACGCGCTGGCGGCCGCGCGGGAAGCCGGGTCGAACGCGTATTATGTGTGGCACCGCGACACAGACCTGCAGCAAGCCGACAGCGTGATCCTCCCGGGGGGCTTCAGCTACGGCGACTATCTCCGCTCGGGCGCGATCGCGCGGTTCTCGCCGGTCATGGGGGCGGTAGCGGCGCACGCGCGCGCCGGCGGCCCGGTGCTCGGCATCTGCAACGGGTTCCAGATTCTGTGCGAGGCGGGGCTGCTGCCGGGCGGGCTGATGCGGAATGCGCGGCTGCGGTTTTTGTCGCGGCCCGCATGGGTGCGCGTCGAGGCGACGGACACGCCCTTCACCTGCCTGTACCAGCAAGGCGACGTGCTCGAGATCCCGATTGCGCACGGCGACGGCCGCTACGTGGCGGACGAGCGCACGGCGGCGGAGCTCGAGGCGAGCAGCCGCGTCGTGTGGCGCTACGTGCGCGACAACCCGAACGGGTCGATGCACGACATCGCCGGCGTGTGCAACACCGGCCGGAACGTGGTGGGCGTCATGCCGCACCCGGAGCGCCGCACCGCCCCGGTCTTGGGCGGCCAGGATGGAGCCCGTGTCTTTCATGCGATGGAGGCTCGACATGCGACGCAGCACGCTGTGGATGTGCGCGCTGTTGGCGACCGCCACCTTAGGGTGTAAGCAGGTCAACGAGCAGTTCACAAAGATCAAGCAGAAGATCGAGCAAAAACTCGCCGAGCGCCGGGGTCGCAACCTGACCCCCGCGCCTACGGCGCCCACGCCCACGCCCCTACCTCCGGAGCCGGTGCCGGCGACCGGCGCCGAGCCGGCGGCGCAGCCGCCCGCCAAGCCGCCGCGCCGCCCCAGACAGCTGCCGGAGCGCCCGCCGGCGACGCGTGACGTTCCGTACAACTCGGCGGATACCGGGACGATCGCGCCGGGGATGGGCGAGAAAGATATATACTCGCTGTGGGGCCCGCCGGTCGCCCTGCGGCGTCAGGGAGAATGGACGTATCTCTTTTTCCGTAACGCGTGCGAGTATACGTGCGGCACCGAGGACGTCGTCACGCTCCAGAATGGACGCGTGGTGGATGCCGTGCTCCGCTGGCCGGGCCACGGCTACAGCGGCCAGTCGTCCTCCCCCGTGGCCACCCAGCCGCACTATACGCCGGGACGCGACACCCTGAAGCTCAAACCCGACTCTGCGCCTTGACAGCGATGCCCGACAAGCCGAGTAAGAACGAGGAAGAGTACTTCGCCCGGCGTGACGCCGAGCTGCTGCGCCAGCAGCGCGACGCAGCGCATCGTGCCGCAGTCGACGCCGAGCGTCGCTCCCATTACATGAAGTGCCCCAAGTGCGGCTACGACCTGATCAGTGGTGAGTGGCACGGCGTGCAGATCGACCAGTGTACGCACTGTCACGGCCTCTGGTTCGACGCGGGCGAGGCGGAAACCGTGCTCGCCCATCCCGAGCCGTCGATGATGGCCCGCGTGTTCCGCACGGTGCTGCGCGGCGTTTCCGGCGCGAAGGCGTCCGACGCGTGACTCGGGCGGCCCCGTTTCCGGGCGACCCCCCGATCACGCCGGAGCTGGTCCGCGACCATCATCTCAGCGAACCGGAATACGGCCTGATCGAGGCGCTGCTCGGTCGCGCGCCCACGTTCGCCGAGCTCGGCGTGTTTTCGGCGCTGTGGAGCGAGCACTGCTCCTACAAGCATTCCCGGCCGATCCTCAAGACCTTCCCGACCGCTGGCCCGCAGGTGGTTCAGGGACCCGGTGAGAACGCCGGCGTGCTGCGGCTGCCCGACGGCTGGGCGGTCGCGTTCAAGATCGAGTCGCACAATCACCCGTCCGCCGTCGAGCCGTACCAGGGGGCGGCGACCGGCGTGGGCGGCATTCTGCGCGACGTGTTCACGATGGGAGCCCGGCCGGTGGCGCTGCTCAACAGCCTGCGATTCGGGCCCCTAGAGGAGGCGCGCAACCGCTATCTCTGCGCGGGTGTGGTGCGCGGCGTGGGCGACTACGGCAACTGCGTCGGCGTCCCCACACTGGGCGGCGAGGTGGATTTCGGAGCGGGCTACAGCGGGAACCCGCTCGTCAACGCCATGTGCGTCGGGCTGCTCCGGGAAGGGGATCTGATCACCGCCGCGGCGCACGGTGTCGGCAACGTGCTGCTCGTCGTCGGCTCCCGCACGGGGCGCGACGGTATCCACGGCGCGTCGTTCGCGTCCGAGGAGCTCACGCACGCGAGCCAGCGGCGGCGGCCGCAGGTCCAGGTGGGCGACCCCTTCACGGAGAAGCTGCTCCTCGAGGCGAGCCTCGAGCTGATCGCCTCGGGCCACATCGTGGCGATCCAGGACATGGGCGCGGCGGGCCTCACGTCTTCGTCGGCCGAGATGGCCGCGAAAGGCGGCGTGGGGGTGGAGATCGACCTGTCGCGGGTCCCTACGCGCGAGCCGGGGATGACGCCGTACGAGATCCTGCTCTCCGAGTCGCAAGAGCGCATGCTGGTCGTTGCCAAGGCGGACCGGGTGCCGGACGTCCAAGCGACGGCCGCCAAATGGGAGCTCACGGCCACGCCGATCGGGCGCGTGACGGACGACGGCATGTACCGGGCCACCTGGAGGGAACAGGTGGTCGTGGAGATCCCGGGACAACGGCTAATCGAGGACTGTCCGGTGTACACGCCGGAGGCTCGCGAGGACGAAGCGACCGTCGCGCTGCGGGCGCGGTGTCCGCATCCCGGGTCCCGGGTTCCGGGTCCCGCCGACGTGCTCCTCACCCTGCTCGACTACCCGGCCATCGCGTCCAAGCGCTGGGTGTACGAGCAGTACGACTCGACCGTCCAGGCGAGCACGGTGATCGCCCCCGGTGGTGACGCCGGCGTGATCCGCGTGCGGGAGGCGGAGTTCGGCCTGGCGGTCACGACGGACGGCAATTCGCGCTACGTCGCGCTGGATCCGTACGAGGGCGGCAAGGCCGCGGTCGTCGAGGCCGCCCGCAACGTCGCCTGCACGGGCGCGCGCCCCCTCGGGATCACCGACTGTCTGAACTTCGGCAGCCCCGAGCGACCCGCCGTGTTCTACCAGTTCCGTGAGGCATGCCGGGGTATCGCGGACGCGTGCCGGGCGCTGGACACGCCGGTCACGGGCGGCAACGTCTCCTTCTACAACGAAAGCCCGACCGGCGCCGTCGATCCCACGCCGGTCATCGGGATGGTGGGCCTGCTCGCCCGAGCCGACCGCGCGGTACCGAGCCACGCCCGCTCGTCCGGCGACGTCGTCCTCGTCTTGGGGGAGACCCGGGCCGAGCTCGGCGGCTCGGTGCTGTGGGAGGCGCTGCAGGGATTCGTAGGCGGCATGCCGCCCCGCGTGGACCTGAGCGCCGAGCGGCGGCTCGTCGACTTGCTGGTCGCCGGCGCGGAGCGCGTGCTGTTTCGCTCCGCGCACGATTGCTCGCAGGGCGGGCTCGGCGTCGCGCTCGCCGAGGTCGCGATGGGTGGACCGTACGCGGAAACCGGGTTTGGGCTCGACGTCGATCTCACCACGTACGGCTTACGCCTTGCGGCTGTAGAGCTGTTGTTCAGCGAGTCCCACGGCCGCGCTGTCGTCACCTGCCCGCCCGAGCGCGCCGCCGCCGTCGTGGCGCTGGCGCAGGAGCTCAGTGTCCTCGCGCACCGCGCCGGCACGGTGGGCGAGCGCGGCGGCGCCCTGCGCCTGCGGCTGCGCGACGCGCGCGTCGAGCACCCCGTGGACCGGCTGCGAGAGGTATATTTCTCGGGCCTACCTCGTCGCATGGGAGACTGACCGCAAGATGTGTGGCATCATCGGCGTCACCGGCATAGCGGACGCGTCCCGCGTCGCCTACCTCGGCCTCTACAGCCTGCAGCACCGCGGCCAGGAGTCGTCGGGGATCGTGGCGGTGGACGGCGAGGGAGCGGCGCGCTCGCACCGCGGGATGGGCCTCGTCTCCGACGTGTTCGACGAGCAGGTGCTGGGCGAGCTCCCCGGAGATGTGGCGATCGGGCACACCCGCTACTCGACCGCCGGCACGTCGGTGCTGGCGAACGCGCAGCCGATGCTGGCACGCTACCGCGAAGGCCCGCTGGCGCTCGCGCACAACGGCAATCTCACCAACGCCGTGCAGCTGCGCTCGGATCTCGTGACCAAGGGCTCGATCTTCCAGAGCTCGTCGGACAGTGAGGTGCTCGTCCATCTGATCGCGCGCTCGGAAGCGCGCGAGCCCGAGGACCAGCTGCTGGACGCCCTGGAGCGGGTCGAGGGCGCCTACTCGCTCGTGATCACGATCGGGCGCACGCTGTACGCGATCGTCGACCCCCGCGGCTTCCGGCCGCTCGTCGTGGGCCGGCTGGGGCGGGGCTGGGTCGTGGCGTCGGAGACCTGCGCGCTCGACATCACGGGCGCGACCCTGGTGCGCGAGCTCGAGCCCGGAGCGTTCATCCGGATTCACGGCGAGGATCTGGACCAGCTGCCGGCCCTGGCGGCGAAGCCGCACCGCCGCTGCGTGTTCGAGCTCGTGTATTTCTCGCGGCCGGACAGCACGATCTTCCGGCGCTCAGTGGACCGGGTGCGGCGGGCGCTCGGGCGTGAGCTCGCCCGCGAGCACCCGGCGCCCGGGGCAGACTGCGTGTTTTCGGTCCCCGATTCGTCCAACGCCATGGCGCTGGGATACTCGGAGGAGTCGGGGATCAAGCTCGAGCACGCGCTCATCCGGAACCACTATGTCGGCCGCACGTTCATCCACCCGGCCCAGGCGGGGCGGATGGCCAAGGTGAAGATCAAGTTCAATCCGGTGCGGGAGGTTCTGGAGGGGAAGAAGGTGGTGGTCGTGGACGACTCGATCGTGCGCGGCACCACGAGCAAGGCGCTGGTCCAGCTGATCCGGCATGCCGGCGCCGCCGAGGTGCACTTCCGGGTGGCCTCGCCGCCCATCACGGGGCCGTGCTACTACGGCATCGACACGCCGACGAAAAGCGAGCTGATCGCGTCGAGCCACGACGTCGAGCAGATCCGCGAGCATTTGCGCGTGGATACGCTGGGTTACCTCTCGCTGGACGGGATGCTGCGCGCCGCGGCCGGAGCGGGCGATCCCGGCGAGTTCTGTCATGCCTGTTTCTCGGGCGACTACCCGACGGTGATCCCCGAGGACGACTTGGTAGGGGCGCGGAACGCCGCGCCGCTCCTCACGATCCCGGTCTGATGCCCCCGTGCCGTCGCTCGAGCGCTGGGTCTATTTCTTCGGCTTGGGCCGGGCCGACGGCTCGGCGGCGATGCGGGACATCCTGGGCGGCAAGGGGGCGGGTCTGGCCGAGATGGCGAACCTGGGCCTCCCGGTCCCGCCCGGGTTCACCATCTCCGCCAAGCTGTGCCTCACCTACCTCGAGCAAGGCACCTTCCCTCCCCAGCTGCACGAAGAAGTCAGCCGCCACCTGAAACAGCTCGAGCAAGCCACCAAGAAGCGATTCGGCGACCCCGCCAATCCACTGCTCGTCTCGGTGCGCTCGGGCGCGGCCGTCTCGATGCCCGGGATGATGGAGACGATCCTGAACCTCGGTCTCAACGACGACACGGTGCAAGGGCTGATCGCCGGATCGAAGAACCCCCGCTTCGCCTACGACTCCTACCGCCGCTTCGTGCAGATGTACGGCGACGTCGTCTTCGATCTCGGCAAGCAGCCGTTCGAGGAAGTGCTGGCGGAGTTCAAGCAGCGCCGCAAGGTGACGCGCGACATCGACCTTCCCGCCGACGACCTGAAGGCGCTGGCGCAGGAGTTCAAGTCGATCATCCAGGCGAAGCGGGGCGCGCCGTTCCCCGAGGACCCGGCCGCCCAGCTGTGGGGCGCGATCGAGGCGGTCTTCAAGAGCTGGAACACGCGCCGTGCGGCGGACTACCGCAAGGTCCACGGCATCCCGGACGACTTGGGCACGGCCGTCAACGTCGTCGCCATGGTATACGGCAACATGGGCGACGACTCGGGGACCGGCGTCGCCTTCACGCGTGACTGCCGCACCGGTGAGAGCGTGCTGAACGGAGACTTCCTCCTGAACGCGCAGGGCGAGGACGTCGTGTCGGGCGCCCGGACGCCCGAGCCGATCGCCAAGATGAAGCGCGGCGCGCTGGCGAAGGTGTACGGCGAGCTGGAGCGCATCGCGGCCAAGCTCGAGCGGCACTTCAGGGACGTGCAGGACATCGAGTTCACCTTCGAGCGCGGCAAGCTGTACATGCTGCAGACCCGGCGCGCGCAGCGGACCGGCCTCGCCGCCGTGCGGATCGCCGTCGAGCTGGTGGACGAGCGCCTGATCACGCCGGATGAAGCGGTGCAGCGCGTTCCGCCCCAGGACTTGGACCAGCTGTTCCATCCGATGGTGGACCCGGACGCCGCCGTGACCGTGGTGGCGAAGGGCCTGCCGGCGTCGCCCGGGGCGGCGATCGGCGACGCGGTGTTCGACGCCGACGAGGCCGAAGCGCTGGCGAAGCAGGGCCGCAAGGTCATCCTGATCCGGCCCGAGACGTCGCCGGAGGACTTCCACGGCATCGTGGCGGCGCAGGCGGTGCTCACGGCGCGCGGCGGGATGACGAGCCACGCGGCGGTGGTGGCGCGCGGCATGGGCAAGACGTGCGTCGTCGGCGCGACGGACATCGAGGTCGATCCCCACGCCGGCCGGTTCCGGGCGAACGGCCGCGTGGTGAAAAAGGGGCAGCTCATCACGGTCGACGGGACGACCGGGCGGGTGATCCTGGGGGCGGCGAAGCTGGTCGAGCCCAAGATCGGCGCGCACTACGCGAAGCTGATGGGCTGGGCGGACGAACGCCGCCGCCTGCGGGTGCGGGCCAACGCGGACACACCGCACGACGCGGTGCGCGCGCGCGAGTTCGGCGCCGAGGGGATCGGGCTGTGCCGCACCGAGCACATGTTTTTCGAGGGCGACCGGATCACGGCGATGCGGGAGATGATCGTTGCCCCGGATGAAGCGGGGCGGCGGCGCGCGCTCGCCAAGCTGCTCCCCATGCAGCGCGCCGATTTCGAAGGCCTGTTCGAGGCGATGGCGGGCTATCCGGTCACGATCCGCCTGCTCGACCCGCCGCTGCACGAGTTCCTGCCGCACACGCGGGAGGAAGTGGTGGCGCTGGCCAAGGCGATGGGCCTCCCGGTGGCGCAGCTGCAGCGGCTCGTCGACTCGCTGGTGGAGGCAAACCCGATGCTGGGGCACCGCGGCTGCCGGCTCGGGATCACGTACCCCGAGGTCACGGAGATGCAGGCGCGCGCCATCTTCGAGGCCGCCTGCCGGGTCGTAGCGCGCGGCAAGAAGGTCGTGGCCGAGGTCATGATCCCGCTGGTGGCGCACGTGGAGGAGCTCAAGCGGCAGGCGGAGATCGTGCGGCGCGTGGCGCAGGAGGTGTTCCTCGCCGAGGAGCGCGGCGTGCCGTACCTCGTGGGCACGATGATCGAGCTGCCGCGCGCCGCCCTCACGGCCGACGAGATCGCCAAGGAGGCGGACTTCTTCTCGTTCGGCACCAACGACTTGACCCAGACCACCTTCGGCCTGTCGCGCGACGACGCCGGTCGGTTCCTGCCCTTCTACGTGGAGCGCGGCATCCTGCACGACGACCCCTTCCAGGTGCTCGACCAGGAGGGGGTGGGCAAGCTCATCGAGATCGCGGTGCGGCTGGGTCGAGGCACGCGCAGCGATCTGAAGATCGGGATCTGCGGCGAGCACGGCGGCGAGCCACGCTCGGTGAAATTCTGCCACCACGCCGGCATGAACTACGTGTCGTGCTCGCCGTTCCGGGTCCCCATCGCCCGCCTCGCGGCGGCCCAGGCCGCGCTCGAGGAGCAGGGCGTCGTCAACCGCACCAAGGCGACGGTCTAGCGGCCGCCCCGCATGCCCGAAAGCACTCCGGTCACGAGCAGCGTGACCAGCAGCTGCGCGATGGCCGCGGTGTACGCTCCGCCCTTCGACGTCTTGTGCGTCACGGCGATGCCGGTCGCCGTCAGAAAGACCCCGTACAGGGAGAACGGATTGATGCCGCGCAACAGGGCGAGGGCGAGGCCCTTGGCGCCGGGGACGAGCAGATCCAGGCCGAGCGCCGGCTGGAGATCTTCCATTCCGCCGATCGACTCTGTGCCGCGCATGGCCAGCACCGCGAGGCCGACCAGCGTGAGCAGGATGTAGGAGATCGACGCGTAGGTCGTGACGCTCAACAGCGTGGCGAACTTCGCCTCTCCCCCCACGACCGAGACGAGCACCCAGAGCATCAAGGCGTTTATCAACAGGATCAGCGCGTACACGATTGGGGCGGCGACGATGCCGATCGAGGCGAAGCTCATGGCGCGCTGCGCCGCCTCGGGTGGCATGTTCGGCATCTGCGAGAACTGCGCGCTAAGCCCGGTCTTGATGTAGGGCAGTTGCACCACGCTGACCAGCACGAGGATGATCGCGAGGGCGACGAACGGCGCGAGGAAGCGCGGCTTTTCGCGCACGCGCTCGAACACCGCCGTCGGCTCGAACAACACCCGTACGAGGTCGAGGACCGCGCCCATGAACGCCTCCGGCACGAAAGGTTCACCTTCCGGGACGGCTGGAACGGCGCCCAATATA
>Ga0209761_1003386_pt1 | contig 10515 bp, 9 predicted proteins | sample GraSoi013_1_40cm_4_FD_185818 | JGI IMG/M metagenome (GOLD analysis project Ga0209761, IMG submission 185818) | Grasslands soil microbial communities from the Angelo Coastal Reserve, California, USA - Sample 09_25_2013_1_40cm (SPAdes) (version 2) | ecosystem: Environmental > Terrestrial > Soil >... | reverse complement strand
GTGCAACCCATGCACTCCCTTCCGTGCCAGTTTGCACGCCACAATTCCAATCTCCTCCCGAAGAGGTAATCTCGCGATAACAATCGAGGATGGAAGACTGCTCGCCAGCTTCTCGAACAAATCCGATCTCTCAGCATCATACTCGACAACAGCCGGGTTCTTCTCTATCGTCTCATAGAGGCCGTTCTCGTCAACAATCGGAATCATCCTCTCCCTGTGGGAATCTCCCCTCGTCTGGTCTCTGGCAACAAACAAGGTCCCAAGCTTCTCAGACGCCATTCCGACAGACCCCCAAACACCCATGTCCCCTGTAGGTAGCTCGTCGAAGATTATCGGAACGCGAACCTCCACAGTTGAAGGAGTCTGATCTATCCTGCCAAAATCCACACTCGTAGGTTTTCTCCCAATATCGACGCCGGTCGAGATGTACTCGCGACCATATACACCATCTCTAGTAGGACGGACGATCTCTGACATGTCCGTCCATATACCATCAAAACCCTCACCACCGAACGCGCCCTTGTAGCCCATCCCCTTGACCGGAATTTTTCCGGTTGACGCCTCATTCCAGATAGTGAACACGGCCTCGGGCGTCCAGAACGAATCGCCAAGCCTCTTGTACTCATCAGACTGCTTCACGGTCATAATGTGCGGATATTCCTGGACACACCTCATGCACCCGACGCACTTGTGCTTCAACGGCTTGAACCCGCCAAACCGTCCCCCGAAGACCCCGTAGATGCAAGGCCTACTCAGAACGACTTCCTTGTTCAGCTTGTATTCAAAAGCCTCATGCACCAGCATAGCTGCAAGCCGCAACTTGCGCGCGCTTACATCGAACTTGTTCGGAATCTGAAAGACGTGCGGAGCCTGTTTCGTTTCTATCTTGAAACGCTCATACTTAGAGGGCTTACTTGTTTCCGAGTCCAAGACGAAGCCTCACTCTGGCCCTCTACAAACGCACAGGAAGAGGGGAAACTGGCGAACAAATATAAGTTCTCTGTGAGCCAGACCAAACGTTCGTCCAGAAATCTCGTAAGGGAAAAACTTACCGTAATAGGACATTCATTGCCGGGACAATCCGCACATGATGTTATATCACAAGCGCCATGAGTATGGCCAAATTTGGCCGCGAGCGGTTCAGACGAATTCGAGAGACTGATTGCAGAGGCCCAGTCACAGAAATTCTCGGGATGGGATTTCTCTTGGCTTAGAGATAGGCTGGTCCAAGAAACTCCACCTTGGGACTACAAGCAGGAGATAGTGAAGGAATTTCCCAAGGTCAAATCTCTACTCGACTTAGGAACCGGGGGCGGCGAGTTTCTCTCCTCACTCGGACAGCTTCCTGAACGAACCTATGCCACTGAAGGATACGCTCCCAATGTGGCCATCGCAAGGGACAGGCTGAAACCGCACCATGTCGACGTAATACGGACATTCGCGGAAGACAATACGAAGAAACCCCAGTCAGGTGCTCTGCCCTTTCGCACCGAATCCTTGGATATGATTATCGACCGGCATGAATCGTTCGTTGCGAGCGAAGTTTACAGAGTTCTGAAGAGGGGCGGAATCTTCCTGACGCAACAAGCCGGATCTGCAAATTATCCGGAGCTAAACGAGTTTCTCGGCACTCCAGAGACCGAAGCTGTCTGGGACATTAAAGTGGCTAGGCAACAGATTAGTGAGGCGGGTCTTCGTGTAACATCGGGACGAGAAGCCCGGCTTGAATCATGGTTCAAAGACGTAGGCGCGGTAGTATTCTTCTTACTGGCTGTGCCGTGGCAGCTCGAAGGATTTACTGTAGCTCTCTATTTGGACAAGCTCAAAGAGTTGCATCAACTAATAGCTCGAACCGGAAGCTTTAGCGTGACCGCTAGGAGATTCTATCTCAGCTCCATGAAACAATAGGGGGAACTTGCCATTGGACCTAGCAGTGTTGGCTCGTGCGATTTGAACCAAACATTCGTCCAGGAACTCTTAAGGTCGCTTGTACGCTCACTATGCGCCCTTTGGGCGACTTAGCTATCGTTAGTGGAGGAAGCGTTGCGCGAAGCTTCTCCACCTATCATTCTCAATGGATACTTACGGTCGCAGTTTACAGTTACATGCGCTTTAGGCAGAACCCTCTCGCTGTTTTTCACGAAGCAACGCTGTAGATGGTCGCTCTCTATCCTCTTCCACGGGAACGGTGATCGAGGTGCCTCACCGGAGGATCAAAGCCACCTTGACTGTCGTGCTCGTACTTTTGTCCCTTGTAGGCCAGCTCCTACCAGTGCGTGCGGCTAGCACTTTGGCGATCAGTCCGACTAGAACGCAAGAGGGAAGCTCGACAGGGGTGACCCTCGTATTGACAGTCAGGGGACTCGTTGGCGGGCAGAGATACACCTACTATTGGGCCGTCAGCGATCCCTCCGGAAACAACTATGCAATAACCACGACCACCGTCGCTCCGCCCTCAGGCAACTATAGCGTCACCGAGGTCTACCCTCGAGACTTCGGGGTCGGAGCAGGACTAACCTACGTTGGCCAATATTCAGTAGCTATCTTCCAGACAGCGCCTAGCACTTCTCTTGTAGGGGCTGGACAATTCGGAATAGGGATCACGGACAAACTGTTCTACCAGCGGACCCAATTGATCTCGATCAAAGCCGCCGGATACAATGCCAACGACATGGTAGCGGTTTCCATAACCCAAGGTGGAATCGCGGCTCCCGGATTTCCTATTCATGTTACAGCAGACGGGAGCGGTAACATCTTTGCAAGCTGGATAACAACCGCCAGCACGCTGACTGGCAATTACACCGTCTCCCTCTCTGGCACGAGTACTGCCCCCAAGAACCCTCCTGACTCCCAATGGTTCCTCATTATCCCCGCGAGCCTAGTCGTCTCCCCAGTTGTAGCTGCAACTTCAGCTAACGCTCTGACAATTTCGACTTCGGTTATTCAGCCTGACGGGACAAGCTTCTCTCGGGGAAACGTTACCGGTCAATTCTCTATATCCGGGACGTCAGTTGGAGCCCCGATTAGACTAGTCTATAATCAAACTCAAGTTAAATGGACGGGAAGCTACAAGGTTCAGAGCAGTGATCCCGCAGGTCTCTGGATGCTACAGGTCACTGCCTTGGATCCTTACGGGAATAACGGTCAAGCCTCAACTTCTCTCTCAGTCACTCCTCCCCCTACCCCTCCTCCCCCGCCGCAGAATTCGTTAACGAGTCTTTGGCTCTTGGCAGTCATAGCGGTGATTGGTGTTGGTGCAGTGATAGGATTCAGATTTCTGAGACGGAAGAGGATGTTGCCGCCACATTTGCAGGTTGACTCGGAGGCTGTTAATGTCGAAGCTGAGCGCTTGATGCACCGGGATTTCTTCCGGTCTATTCGGGAACAGCTTGCGAAGAAGAGGGACACCGGCGAAGGAGAGAAGAATGGCTAGCAGCATCGCGATTCACTCGTTCAAGGGCGGGACCGGGAAGACCACGATTACTGCAAACCTAGCGGTCGCTCTGGTCTCGCATGGAAAAAGCGTGGGCGTAATGGACATGGATCTTGAGGGCCCAGGATTGCACGTTCTCTTCAACGTAGACCCTGACAAAATCCTGTATACGCTCAACGATGTTTTGCTTGACAAGGCCCAGCCCGAGGAAGCTGCATTGCCGATGAATGATCGGCTGGGTCTCAAGGGGCCGGGGCAGCTGTACTTCAGCCCCGCCAGCACAAAGATTGACGAGATGTTGAGGACTCTTCGAACAGGGTTCGAGGTCGAATCCTTTTCGAAGGCGATCTCGAAACTCCAAGACAGATTCCAACTTGACTATCTTCTCATCGATACTCACCCGGGACTGGAGAATGACACATTACTCGCAATGGGTGTATGTAATCATCTCCTCATCGTTTCAAGACTGGACCAGCAGGACATCTTCGGAACCGGTGTACTGGTCAAGGTTGCCAGTAGCCTAGGAAAATCTACCCATCTTGTCGTTAACATGATCCCGGCAGGTTTGAAAAACTCCCAAGCGTCGAAGCTGGCGGACGGTATCGGAGACCAGTTCCATACGTCAATTGTAGGCTGGTTTCCGTTTTCCGAGGAAGTTCAGAGGTCTCTGAGTAGATCAGTGTTCATCCTGTCCGAGCGGAGGCATTCTATGACGGCTAAGTTTCAGGAGCTGGCGAGACAGGTGGAGCGTTTCAGCTAGGGTAGAGCGGCCTTGTCCGGATCAACCGATCGTTTCTCGACCAGCAGTCTTCGGCGGCTGATCAGCTCGTTGAACTCTATCAGGTTCAGGGATGAAATTGGTGAGGTGGAGTATTTCGGACAGAAGGTCGTGATGCTCCGCAGAGACGCTTTCTCGCTGATGCGCAAGGAGATGATGCGGATCAGCGGCAACTCGGCCAACATTATCCTTGGAATAGCAGGCCGCCGCGTGGGAGTTGAGGAAGGTAGGGCTCTCTTGTCGAAGGCCGAAGCTCTGGGATTGAAGACGCCTCAGGCAATGCCCGAATTCGTACGAGTAGCAGTGGAAGAGACGAATATGGGCTTCGGAAAGATTCAGGTGGACGAGTTGAACCTAGCATCTGGACTAGCAAGCGTCTCTATCGCTAACAGCTTCGAATCGGAGCCCATTGCCAGTTCTACGAAGCCCGCGTGCATCTTCACCTTGAGCTACCTTGAAGGCATATTCTCCCAGCTGATCGCCAGAGATGTCAGGGGAAGGGAGATAGACTGCAGAGCTAAAGGCGACAAACTATGCCGATTTACCCTCCTCCCTGAACCGAGGTAAGTGCATGTCGGCCAATTCAAATATGGTTGCGACTTGAACCAAACATTCGTCCGGGAATTGGCCTCAAAGGCAAAAGCGAAGATTACCGACCAACACAACCACGATAAGAAGTGATCTACCTCCAATCCGTAAGATGGGTTGGGCAAATTTGGTTCGTCACTATCGGCCTAGAGACTGGCGGGATCCGCGACTTGAAGTCAGACCATCTCTGATCCATGGAAAAGGACTGATTGCGGTGCGGCCGATCAAGAGAGGAGAGGTGGTCATCATATTTGGTGGAACGCTGTTCTCCAGAGAAGATATCGTCGCAGGAAAAGCGAACAAACGAACCTTGATGCAAATCGGTGAAGAATTGTGGCTGGGGAACCGGGCTAAGGAACCCCTAAGTGAGGATTATTTCATCAATCATTCGTGCGATCCTAACCTATGGATGCGGGACGAAGTCACATTGACGGCCCGGAGGAGTATCACTGCCGGGGAAGAAGCTACCATGGATTATGCAATGCACTTCGCGGATCCAGACTGGACAATGAGGCAACCTTGCTCTTGCAGCTCGTCGCTTTGTAGAGGTCAGATAAGAGGTACGGACTGGATGCTAGACGACCTACAAAAGAGATACCTGGGACACTTCAGTCCCCTTCTAAATCAGCGTATTGCACATCTTCAAAAGTCGAAACCCAAGCAGCGCGCTCGATCGCCCAAGAGTAGAATATGGCATATGGGAAAGAGGAGAGGCTTTCGAAGCATCATAGAGGCGTGATTATCGAGGAGAGCCTCGAAGGCAAGAGCATTCTAAACAACTGAAGATACTTGAGACAAAGCTCGACCGTTACTGAGTACTACAAGACCCCCTTGGCCCACAGATGGACGGAGCATTGACCGGCCAAACATTCGTCCAGAATTTGTTTAGAAATTAAGAACGTGATGACGATATAGTTCTACTGATTGAGCCTGGAGGGGGCTGTTTCGCAATTTTGATAATGATAGCACGCCCGGGCTATCCAAAAGGTATTTGAGTCATGCGGGGCATTTTTCGGCCCTGAACTTGGAGTAGTAGTTCTTGCCATTAATCGGGAGGGAGAACGAGCTCGCCGTTCTAAAATCCCGAGTAGACTCTTCAGCTAAGGGCAAGGGACGCCTGGTCTTTCTGAAGGGCGAGGCCGGCATGGGAAAAACTAGACTACTAAACGAACTCCGAAGCCACTGCGACGCATCAGGAATCAACTTCCTCCAAGGCAGATGCTTTTCACCCAATTTCCCGTATTCACCATGGACCGAAGCGATTAACGACTGTGTCAGAAGTACCGACGTCCAGACCCTGACCACCCTCTGCCAAGGTCCAGCCGTTGAAATCACGTCCCTAATTCCGAGCCTAGCGACAATCATCGGCAAATCTCCGCGAAACATGGGACTTAAAGAATGGGTTGGAGGGCCCAAGACCCAATTCCCTGGCCCCGCTGTGGGAGCATCTGGAATTGCATCAGAGGATGGTGGACGCATGGCTCTCTTCGAAGGAGTCACGCAGTTTTTCGTTAATCTCTCGAAGAAAAAACCGGTAGTGCTGGTTCTAGAAGACCTGCAACAAGCGGACAACGCGTCGATAATCCTGCTCAGATACATTACCCGGCACATCTTTGAACACCGACTCCTCATCGTGGGAACTTTCAGAGAAGAAGAACTCGACCGGTCTCATCAATTGTCGCAACTGGTCCGAGACTTTGAGAAAGAAGCACTGAGCGATACTATCAAGCTAGACGCATTGTCACGCGAGGCCGTCCTGCAGTTCGTTCGGGATCTGACCAAGCGCACCGAACGTCTTGAGGAAGTAGCTGACACCCTGTACTCGACGACCCGTGGGAACCCGTTTTTCGTTGTTGAAACCGCTCGGTCTCTGACCGAGCAAGGCATCATCAAAAAGGACTCTGTTGACTATGGTCGACTAAGATCGACTGCACTGCCATCCAGCGTGAGGGCTCTATTGCGGCAGAGGCTGGAACGCCTTGAGCCAGAATGCGTAGAACTGATTGGGTTGGCTTCGATTATCGGTCCCGATTTTGACCAGGAGGTGTTAGTAGGAGCGTCCGGATTGCCCGAGGAGAACGTGCTGAACCATTTGGAGACTGGGCTGAATGCTGGTTTGATCCGGGAAAGGCCAGTACACCGGGGGTTTCGGCTGGAATTTGCTGACCCCAGACTTAGGAGTATCGTTCAAGACGATGTCAGCACCATTCGGAAGAGGAAGTTGCACAACAAGATAGCAGAGTGTCTCGAGAAGACCTATTCAGAAAACTTGAACGAGCACCTCGAAGAGATTTCCTATCACTACGTCGAGGCTGGGAATGCAAAGAAGGCGATACAATTCCTCCTGCTGGCTGCTCAACGCGCGGCTTCAACGCACGCCTATGATGAGGCGATCAGACACTACCGCAATGTTATGGAGCTATCGGAGGATCCGATTGTGGACAAGCAAGCAGCCGATAGAATCGAAGCTCTCCAACAATTGATAGAAGCTTGGAGAAGAACGCTGCAGAAGGCCGCCGAGATGTTCACTATCGATGATTACAGCAGCGTCGCAGAACTTTACGACGCGAACTTTGTTCCATTGTTCGAGCCCCTAGCAAGAAGGGTGGTCGAAATGGCCGAGCTTCACGAAGGGGATTCAGTCCTAGATGTTGGGACCGGGACAGGTCTAGCCGCATTTCTCGCCGCGAAACATGTGGGACTCACGGGTAGGGTTCTAGGCGTGGACCTCTCGGACGGCATGTTATCTGTGGCGAGAAAGAAGAATCGCGATTCCCAATACAGGAACGTGGAATTCAAGAAGATGGACGAGACATCACTAGAACTGCCCGACAACAGTTTTGATGCGGTGATAAGCAATCTCGGCTCGAGCCGTTTCAACATTGATGTGGGATTCAAAGAGACCCATCGTGTTCTGAAGCCGGGTGGTACTCTAGTCTTTAGTGAATGGGCAGATAGGCCCGATAAGTTTAGCGTTGTCTTAAGAGAAATACTCGACAAACACAGGACGCGGAACCCATCGCCGCTCTTAGCCGGCACACGCGAGGCAGAAACTTCCTTTTTCCAGTTCTATGAGAGGATCACTGATAGATCAGTGCTGAAGAAAATGTTGACAGATATAGGATTCCAGAAGGTCCTGTCATCCACTGTAGAGCACAAATCAGTGCGCACCACGCCGGAGCACTCTCTCAAGGTCATACGATCAAACCCGTTCTTCGCTCCAGAGCTTGTCGAGATGAGCCCTGAGGACCGAGACTCATTCATGCGGGAGGTTGCCCAAGCAATTGCACCCGCCTTTACTCCAACAGGCATGGTTTTAGACTGGGGGTTCAACTACTTCATAGCCCACAAATAGCAGACTGCCGGCGCTCCCATCCTGGAAGTTCGCGGGTGACTACATTAACGGAAAGTGTAGTCACCTTCTCAGCGAAATCTTGAGCCGCCTATACTCCTGATGTTTCGGGTCTGACAGTTGTCCCCAATTGCTTCCGCAGGCAGCAGCCGAGGCCAGAAGCCCGTGTTAATTTCAAAACATGTGGTCGCTTGAGAGATTCCGATTGACCGATGGTTTCCCATGGATCCGGATTATCGAGAACTCGCGTTCATGTGCGCTTGTGTACAGCGCGCTTAAGTGTCCAAGGGGAGACACTCTAGCCTGATCAAAGCGAGGAGGTAGAACGTCTTCCGAAACGGTCTGGGCTCCAGAACGATTGTCGTCATACTGTTGACGCTCATGGTGTTCGGAACCGTTGGGCTAACGAGACCGGTCCTTGCAACAACCCCGGATTTCACCGTGTCCGCTAACCCCGGCAGGGTGGTTATTCCATTGGGATACTGGGCTGAGACCATGCTCACCTTCACTAGCTTGAACAGCTTCGAGGGTACAATCCAGCTTGAAGCACCAATTGGATCCAGCACGGGTCTTGCCGGAGCAGGGTTCTCGACAGGGATGATGCTGAGCCCAAACGGTAACGTGAACAAGGATCTCCAGCTAACCCCGGGAGACACTCCGGGCAACTATAATCTGACAATCGTTGCGACGATCGGTTCCGTGTCGCATTCTCTCGTGATACCGGTCACAGTGTCGCCCGTCTCAGGTCCAGACTTTACCACCAGGCTTTGGGGATCATATTCGACCCTCCAAGAAAGAAACATCGCGATACCGGAACAGTTGGTGAGCCTTGGCGGCTTCGAAGGCCAAGTGAGCCTGTCGGCCACCGTGACACCGGACGTCCCGAACGCTCCTACAGTATCTTTCCTGCCGAGCACCGTCGATCTCTCCGCAGGCGCTCCGGCCGTTTACACCACAATGGTTTCGACAGTCAGGACGACCCCCGTCGGAGACTATATCGTGGCGATCTCGGCATCGAGCAGGACAATATCTCATGTTTACCAGGCTATCGTGATGGTGGGAGACTACCGGCCACCGTCGGAGCAGCCTGCGCCGGGTAACAGCACCACGACCGGCAACAGTCAGCCCTTCATTAGCGCGGCCAATGTATCATCGGCGCTGTCCACCCTCCGGTCGTTCTGGTGGCTGCAAACAATAATCGGACTCTCCATTGCAACATTGGTAGTGTACCAGAGAAGACCATCTCTCAACGAATGATGCTCGAAAGAGCAAAGGGAAGGGGACGCCATGGAGAGCTTTAGTGCTCTTCTTTCGACTCCACGTTCGCACGGTAACAGGACAAGAACTAGATCCTGATCCTTTTCACTAGCTATTCTTTTCTCGTAACTTTTCTTTTCCTGTAACTATTCTTTTCCGCTAACTAATCTATGACCCCCGGGGGTGGCTGATTTTTCCCCCGCCCCGCCCTTCACGAAAACGCGCCAGAATCCTGGTCAGATCATCCCGCCCTCTTCAGCGCCCTTCTTCTCCCTCCTCGCTCTAATCGCCAGTATCGAGACAAGAGCCACGACCAGAACGATGACACCGGCCGCGAGCCACAGCTCAGGCCCGAGACTTCCAACGCCAAAAGGCTGACCTGACGAGGAAGCTGCCTTCTCAATGGTTATCATAACCATCTTCGTGTCCGACAAACCCTTCGGACCCGGCTCAACCGCCCTGAACGTCACAGTATACACGCCTAGACCCTGGCCGTTCCCTGGGGTCCAGACCAGGCTTCCGAGTTCGGGATCGAAGGAAGCTCCCGAGGGAAGGCCGGAGGCAGAGAGAGTGACCGGGTCATCAACGTCAGGATTCGTTGCGCCTCAACTGTCTGGGCGCCTGGAACCGTCAGAACAGGAGGCTGTTCCACCTCGACCACCGTGACGGTCACAATCTTCGAGTCGGTTAGGGCGCCGTTGGAAACCCTAACGGTAAACGAGAATACGCCACTCTGCGTCTCGGTGGGCGTCCAGTCGAAGACGCCGTCGGATGAGATAGAGGCACCAGAAGGAGCGCCGACAAGGGAGAAAGTGAGAGGTGCCGGCGGAATATTGAGGTCTGTGGCGTTCGCCTTGAAGGTGAGCTGTGTTTCATCGTTGATAGTCCAGTCCCTGATGGCAGCGAGTGAGGGAGACTGGATAGCCCTCACCGTGATCGACGTGGTAGCGCTGGAGACCAGGAAACCGTCTGAGGCTTGGAACTCTACCGAATAGTTGCCCGGAGCCTGCGCCTGGCTAGGCGTCCAGTCAAAGGTTCCTGTCACGGTCCCGTTAGTTGAGGGGGTCGAGGTGAAAGTAGCGCCTGACGGCGAACCCAGGTCCACAA
>Ga0209761_1003385_pt1 | contig 10515 bp, 8 predicted proteins | sample GraSoi013_1_40cm_4_FD_185818 | JGI IMG/M metagenome (GOLD analysis project Ga0209761, IMG submission 185818) | Grasslands soil microbial communities from the Angelo Coastal Reserve, California, USA - Sample 09_25_2013_1_40cm (SPAdes) (version 2) | ecosystem: Environmental > Terrestrial > Soil >... | reverse complement strand
ACATCCGACGGGGTGCGGGTGGCAGTGGCCGCCTTTGAAGATGCGCGGCCGGAGACGAAGAGGCTCGGGACCCGTACCCACCTCTGGGGAGGCGAGACCTACTTTGATCTGACGGGCGGCAAGCCCGCGGATGTGGTGCCCCTCGTCATCGCCGAGTACCTGAAGCAGAAGGGGTGGCGCGCCGAGGTGGCGAAAGCGGGGGGCGCGTCCGGGGCAGGCAGCCCGGACGTCCTGTTCACGGGCAAGCTGCTGGATATGTCGGTGAACGCCAAGAGCAGGGTCTTTTCGACCAAAATTACGGCCACGACCAAGATGGCGATCCAGGCGAAGAACACAGCAGACGACAGCGTCGTCCGTATGACGCTGAACGGGGAGGGGTCACAGAGCGTCTTTTGGTTCGAGCCGGAAGATGCGCAGAGCCTCCTGAATGTCATTCTGACAGACAGCCTCGAGAAGCTGCTGACCACCACCAAGGTCGAGAACAACGTCCTGCGGCTGAAGTGAGAGCCGGCAGGCTCCTCCCTCCCCCGACGAGCCAGGGCCTGGCTACAAGACTCCGGCAGGCCGAACGGCCGGATGCCTTCCCGGGAGGCAGAAAATCCCTCTTGACGGATTCGTCGAAGCTCTGTTAGAGTCGCGCCACTTCCGATCATCTCCGGTTCATCCCCAGCGATAGGGTATATCCGGTTATCCCGTTCTGAGCGGCTGACTGTCTCAGAAGAGACGGGGTCTGTGCAGCGCATCGGATGCGGTGTGCTGCGTTGCGAAGGGAGGTGCCTTTGAGGACAGGGCGAGCACGACAACAACGATGCCGCATAGGGCTGCTCCTGGTTGCTGCGAGCCTTGGGATCAGTGCCTGCACCTGCCTGCCAAAAGGCCGGGCGGAACTGGATGTGGGGATCAAAGAGCAAGGCATGGCGTCCTGGTACGGTGCCTACTTTCACGGGTTGGCCACGGCCAGCGGGGAAATCTTCGACATGGAAGCGTTCACGGGCGCGCACCGAACACTTCCATTGGGGACCGTGGTGCGGGTCACGAACGTGCTGAACGGGATGCAGGTTCGGGTCCGCATCAATGACCGCGGTCCTTACGTGAACGGGCGCGTGCTTGACCTGTCCCTTGCAGCGGCCCGCCAGCTCGGCATGGTGGAACACGGAGTTGCGGCGGTGCACTTAGAGGTCATCGGGCATCAAGGAGCGGGGCTTCTGCTCCCCGTCGATCGGGGAATGCTGGCCCAGTGGACCCTTGCTCGGTTAGGGGTCAGTCATTCTCTGATTCTCCCCGGGTCAGTTCGACCTGCAGACCAGCCCCTGATCCGTCGCGGAGCGTCGGGAGCACGCGGGGTTCCTCTCCCGCCGAGCGACATCCTGCGGTCGCGGCGCGCCCGTCGTGTGGCGGACATCCTGGCCGCCGAACACCGGGTCTATGCCATGGCGACCCTTCAAGTCCCCTAACCCTTCCCTCGTCCTCTTGCTTCCGATTTCGCCGTGTTGACAGACTCGATCGGCATTGACTAGACTGACACGGCGGCGAGCGTTCATCCTCGGCAGAGGGTTGATTCAACAGGGACAGGTGAGGCGCGAATGGCCAAGACGGCACGACAGGATGACGAAACCCGATTAACGGCCCGGCTGCGGGAACGTACGGCCACGAAGGATGCTCCGGAAACGGATCCGGCCCTTCGTTCGCTGCGCAAGCGCCTGAAACGCATTCAGCGCAAGCGGCGGCGCCTCGAGCTCAGGAAACGGCATGCGATGGGAAAGAAGGCCAAGGCGGAGACCAAGGCAGAGACCAAAGCGGAGGCCAAGAAGGCAGCAGCTGAGGCGCCAGAGGCCAAGCCGCCGAAGGCCAAGACCGAAGCGCCCGCTGATGTGTAAACCCCACCCTCGGCAGCGATAGAATCGGACCTGATGAAGTTGACCCGGACGACGGAGACGAATGCATGAGCGACGAGACGAAGGAGCCCACAGAACGCTCCCTGCCTGAAGCCTCGCCCTCGGGTGATGAGCTGACCGACCACGTGTCGGACGCCATCACGACGACGTCCGACCGGCTCGCCGATCCCACGGCGACGATGGACCAGCCGCCCGCCGAGGCGACGGAAGACGTGGTTCTGGAAGAAGAGAGGGTCAAGGATGAGATAGAAATCCAAATCGATCTCTTGAAAGATCCGGATTGGGCGGTGCGCCGCGAGGCGGTCATCACGCTGGGGGAGATGGGCGACGAGCGGTGTGTCGAGCCGCTCGCGCGGTCGCTTCGGGATGGCGATTGGCAGGTACGGGAGGCGGCTGTCGAGGCGCTCGCCATGGTCGGCTCCCCGGCGGTCGAGCCACTCATCAAACAGTTGCGGGACTGGGACATCCGGAAGTACGCCATCAGGGCGCTCGGAAAGATCAAGGATGAACGGGTCTTGGATCCGTTGCTGGCTCAGTTACGGAGCGATGAGTTCAAGGAGGACGCGACCGAGGCCCTTGTCGAGCTCGGCCAGCCGGCGGTGGAGAAACTCGTGGCCGCGCTGAAAGACAAGGACGAGAATGTCCGGAAGCAAGCGGTCATCGCGCTCGGGCGGATCAAGGACTCCGGGGCCGTCGAGGCTCTGATCGAGAGGCTGCAGGACAAGGACTGGTTCATCCGCTTGACTGCCGCGGCGGCCCTGGAAACGATCGGCGACGAACGGGGGCGCGAGGCGATCAAGCCGCTCCTCCAGGATCCGGATCTGGTTGTGAAGATGCGCGTGGAGCGGATCCTCGCGGCGTGGAAAAAGCGGACTGCCAGTGCCTGAACGCAGGTCTCCCTCACTGCCGGGCCATGAACCGATCCAACTCTTTTTGGATCTCGTCCAGCCTCGTTCGAGGCACGGCTTTTCCCACCGCGAGTTCCAGTTGCGCCTCTCGGATTCTTGCGACCAGCGGCTTGATCGAGGAGGTCCGACCGCTGTCCCGTTCGACGCTGCTTGCCTTCTCCAGATGATCCACCGCCTCCGCCAGTTCCTTGGCGGCGCTGCCGAAATTCCGGTCCAGCAGTTCTGATTTCGCCTGGATCAGCCGCGATTTGGCATCGACGAGCCCTGAACGCTGTCGCAAGTTGCGTTCGATGCCCAAGGTGGTATCGAGGACGTCCCGCGACAGGTCCCGCACGGTCTTCCTCAGTTCGCTGATCGGACGTTGGCCGATGTAGTACCCGAGCACGAACGTGGTCCCGATCAGCACCACCAGCCCCAGAAATCTCAGCATAAGTCTCCTTCCTTCGTTCAAGGTCCTCACCGTGGCAGGGACGACACCTGGGCCAAGCTCCCTGCCGCCGCAACCCGGACTGCGGGGTCGGAATCCTGAAGGGCATGTTTGAGCAGCGGGATCGCGGCTCGTCCGCCGACCTTTCCCAGAGCGCGGCTGGCCATCAAGCGGGGTTGGGGTTGCTGGTCCTGAATCAGAGTCTCCAACACCGGAAGCGCCTTGCGGTTGCCCGCGGACCCCACCGCCAGCGCCGTCGCACTCCGGACCGAGGGATCGGAATGCCTCGCCAGATCGGCGGCCGCCAGGACCGCGTCGCGCTCCCCCAATCTGAGCAATCCTTCGACGGCGCCGACACGAACCAGCGGGATCGGATCGCGCGCCGCCTGCCACAGCGGTGGGCGGGTGTATGCCACGCGGAACCGCCCGAGGCTGGCGGCGGCGGTCCCGCGGACGCGCGGGTTCTCGTCTTCCAGCGCGCGCACCAGGGCCGTGGCAGCTCCGGCTTGGCCGAACTCCCCGAGTGCGCCGGCCGCGAACGCACGGACGTCGGGGTTCGGATCGTAGAGCGATTGTCTGAGCACCGTCAGGCTGGGTGGATGTTTGAGGCGCCCCAGCACCCCCAACGCCGCCATGCGGGTGTCCGCCTCCGGCAGGGTGGCGGCGCTCATGATTTCGGCCAGCGCGTCGGTTTGCCCCAGTTTCACCAGCGCGGCCAGCACAAACACATGAATCGCCCCTTCTTCGGACCGTGCCATGCGGGTGAGCAGCTCCTGCAATGCGGGGTCCCGTCGCTCGCCCAGGGCGTTCAGCGCCGCGATCCGGACGGCCGGAAAGGGGTCCTCCAATGCTCGCTTGAGAGCTGTCCAATCGGCCTCCGGTGCGGACCGGCCAAGGCCCTCCGCTGCCTGGGCACGAACCAACACGGACGAATCCAAGAGCCCGTCTTCAAGCAGTGGGACGACGTCGCGACTGCCTATTTCGGCCAAGGCCGTGTAGGCCGCGATGCGCAAATGCTCTTGCGGATCGCGCACCCGGCTGGTGATGAAAACCAGGGCCAGTTCGCGGAGCAACGTGAGATCGTCCGGGCTTCCCGGGGGGATGAGACGGGTGTAGACCGTGAACGCCGCCTCGGGCTGGCCGAGACGCACATAACTGAGGACCCCGACCTTCAGCAACTCGCGGGGTTGTTTTGAATCGGGCGGGGCGGCTTCCAGCAGGCGGATCACCTGGTCGTACTGGCCCTTCTGAAAGGCGACCCGTGCGTCACGCTGGGGCTCCGGGGCGTTGGGGGCCGCTCCCGGTTCAGCGGACTGGAGAAGGGTGGGCGAAGAGAAGCTGGCCACGAAGACGCACAGCGTGATCGCCCGAAGGGGGAGGAGCTGTTCCGTTCCCGAAGTGCTCACGTTCACCGGCGGCATCATTTCGCATCGGGGTCAACGGTGTCAAGCCAACAATGCAGCGAAAGCCTCACCCCGTCGAAAAAACCCTCTGCTCAGGCTGGCCAAGCCCCAAGACCGGGTCCACGCACGGTCCCTGCATGTAAGTGAGCACCCCACTCTTTCGTAGAGGGACCCCCCTCACTCTTGGGGAATTATGTTTTGTGGGGATTCCGTCCGCGTCGTGCCGTAGAACTGATCAGGCAAGGCTTATTGCCGAAGGAGGAAGGGTGACGCGCTACCAGGCCTTCCGCTGCGGGGAGCCAGCGGGGGCGTAGAGCAGTTCCATATATTCCTTGACCATCCGGCGGGCACAGAATCGCGGCGCGATCGTGCGGATGGCATTCTTCACGATCTGGATCCAGCCTCGCGGAACTCCGTCCAGATCCCGCGCGTAATACAGGGGGACCACCTCGTGCTCGAGGAGGCGGTAGAGCTGCTCAGCATCATGGCTGTCCTGGGCATGCGGGTCCGCGGGGTCTGGCGAGGAGGTGATCGCCCAGCCGTTCGCCCCATCGTACCCTTCCTGCCACCAACCATCCAGCACGCTCAGGTGTAGAACGCCGTTGAGCGCCGCCTTCTGACCGCTGGTGCCGCAGGCTTCCATGGGCGGGGTGGGGGTGTTGAGCCACACGTCCACCCCAAGAACCAGGAACTTCGCCGAATGCATGTCATAGTCTTCTAGAAACGCGATCTGGCCCCCGAGCCCGCGGTCCTTGCAGACGCTGTACACCTGGTGGATGAACTGCCGACCGGGCTCATCCGCCGGATGGGCCTTGCCCGCAAACACGATTTGGACGGGACGACGACGGCTTTGAAGAATATCTTTCAGCCGATCCAGGTCCCGGAAGAGCAGGGTAGCCCGCTTGTAGGTCGCGAACCGGCGCGCAAACCCGATGGTAAGGGCCTCCGGATCCAGTAAGGTGCCGGCCGCTAAGACTTGCGAGGCCTCCAGGCGACCTTGCATCCACCCCTCGCGGGCGCGTTCGCGAATGAACCTCATCAGCTTGCGTTTGAGGGTTTGACGGACTGCCCATAGCTCATCTTCCGGGATATCGCTCACGCGGTGCCAGACCGCCGGCTCATCCGACCGATCTGCCCAGTCCGGACCCAAATACTTACTGTATAGGTGGTTCATCTCGGGCGCGATCCAGGTGGGGGCATGAATGCCGTTTGTGATGCCCCGAATCGGCACAAGATCTTGGGGAATTCCTGGCCACAAAGGGCTCCACATCGCACGTGTCACGCGGCCATGTTCGCGGCTGACCCCGTTCAGGTGCGCGGACATTCGGATGGCCAGCGCGGTCATGTTGAATCCGGCCCTCGAGGTGTCAGGGTGCTCACCCAAGCGGAGAAACGCGTCACGCGTGAGGCCCAGTTGTTCCCAGTAGCCACTGAAGTGGCGCTCGATCAGAGGGATCGGGAAGACGTCGTGTCCGGCGGGAACCGGCGTATGAGTAGTAAAGACGGTGCTCTGGCGCACAAGTTCGGCTGCCTCAGCGTGGGATTGCCCAGTCTGGACCAGCTCTCGGGTCCGCTCCAGGGTGAGGAACGCGGAATGTCCCTCGTTGGCATGCCAGACAACCGGCGAGAGCCCCAGCGCCCGGCACACCCGCACGCCACCGATGCCGAGCAGCATTTCCTGGCGGAGGCGGATTTCCTGATCGCCGCCGTAGAGTCTGGCGGAGAGTTCGCGGTCTTCCGGCGCGTTCTCCGGTAGATCCGTGTCGATGAGATACAGCCTGACTCGTCCCACGCGAACCTGCCAGACCAGCGCGGAGACGGTCCGGCTGTCCATTTCGACCTTGACTTGGCAAGGAGAACCGGAAGGCGTCATAGCCTGTTGGATCGGGGAATCCAGTCTATTGAAGGGCACGTACTCAGCCTGCTGCCAGCCTTCCGCTGTGATCCGCTGTTGAAAGTAGCCCTGGGGGTACATGAATCCCAGGCCTACAAGTGGAATTCCCAGGTCGCTGGCCTCCTTGCAATGATCGCCCGCCAGGATCCCGAGCCCACCGCTGTAAATCGGAATCGAGCTGTGGAGTCCGAGTTCGGCCGAAAAATACGCGATCGCGCAGGACGAGAGTGTGGGATACTGGGTCGCAAACCAAGTGCCTCGGGCCTCCATGTACTCGTCGTAGGCCTTGAGCACGGCGGAGTACTGGCGGACAAAGACGGGGTCCGTGCCGAGTGAGGCGATCCGGTCAGGTTTCAGGTCATGCAGGAGTTTGACCGGATTGTGGTCGGTCAGTCGCCAAAGCGTCCGATCCATGGCTTCGAACAGCCGTCGGGCATCCGGGTTCCAGCTCCACCAGAGATTGTTTGCGAGTTCCTGCAGACGAACCAGACCGCCGGGCAGGGGCCCCGGCGGTCCGGCAATCGGTTGTGCTTCGCTCACTCCCCCTCCTTTTTCAAGCAAGCAGCTAACAGCGAGCAACTAGTAGCCAAGATTCCGACCCCACTGTTTGCTATTCGCTGCCGGCTACTCGCTATAATCTCCTTCATCACGCATGGCCGCTAAAGTGCCAGCTCTTCCAGTCCGCGGAGAACGCCACCTTTGCGTAGCGTTCTCCTAGAATCTTGTTGACCCGGTTCATACGTCGCGTCAGTTCCTGGGCTTCTTCGGGTCTCAAGTCCTCCCTGAACCGGGGGTGAAGGCCCCAGCGGGTTTCCACCTCTTCACCCACCACGCTGGACATGACGCTGATCAACTTGATTTCGTTCCCGATCAGACCTCCAATAGCCTGTTCAGCGGTTTGTCGATCCGAGACGGCGGAAGAAGCCTTCCCTTGCACGGACCCTGCACCTCCAGTGGCCTCTTCGAACAACGCCTTCATGGCCGGCACCATTGAGCTGGCACAGAGCGTAGCCGCGGAGAGCACCATACCGTTGCCCGATGCGCCCATCATCTGCGCCACTCGCTCGCTGAATGTCTTGAAAAACTCTTCCTTGCCCTTGCTCTCCTCCGTGACCAGGAAGCGAAAGCGGTCGTAGCGTTCCCGGCTTTCTGCCACCGCGCGGCCGATCGTGTAGACGATCTCCATCTCGTCGCTGTCAGGGCTGAGGGCGGGTTCCAGGACCGTCCTCAGTTGGTGGCTGACAGTGTCTTCGAGACTATCCATGAACTGCGGTTGCTCCCGAATCGGCACGTGGAGGGCCGACAGCCGATCTGCCAGATTGAACATGACTTTCAGAAATTCAAGGTACAGCTTCCATTCATCCGTTTTCTTTAGCTTCAATGCCTGCTCCGGGGCGCTGCGCTTCACCATCGTGACGGATTCTCCCGCTCCCGCCACCATCAAACTGCCCAGGTCGCGCAACAAGCCGGAAAACGGGCTGTGGGACCCTGCCATGCCTCACTCCGAGAAATGTGCGACCATTATATACAACTCCGGGGCACGGTCCAAGGAGGAAGAGTGTTTCGCAGGCGAGGCGGAGCCGGTCGGTCGTTGCAACGGGGGAATCGCTATGCTATACAGCCCCATCATATGCGAAGAGTGTCCGAAAGGAAGGATGCGGTCGCGCGGAATCGGCATCCAGGCGGCAAGACCGGATACCGTGCGGGAGGTGTGAAGGCGGCATGGATCGGAAAATGAAACCATACCTGCTCCGGCGGGGAGCTGAGGAGGGTGTTCCCCCGAAGTTGTCCCTGGACTACGGGCAGGCGTTGAACCCGCAGCAACTGGCGGCCGTGATGGCGGGGGATGGACCGGCGCTTGTCATCGCGGGTGCGGGCAGCGGCAAGACCCGCACGCTGGTGTACCGCGTCGCGTACCTGATCGACCTGGGGAATGATCCAGGGACAATCCTCTTGTTGACCTTCACGCGCAAGGCGGCGCAGGAGATGCTGAAGCGGGTGGGCCTCCTGATCGGGTCGCGGAGTGAGCGTGTGTCGGGCGGGACCTTTCACTCGGTTGCCAACATGCTCTTGCGACGCTACGGACGACCGATCGGGCTGGAGCCCGGCTTCACGATCCTGGACCGGGGCGACGCCGAAGACCTGATCGGGGTGCTTCGCACGCAGCTTGGCCTGCACGAGAAGGACAAGCGCTTCCCCCGTAAGGGAACGATCGCCGAGATCTTCAGTAAATGCGAGAACACCCTCCGGAGCATGGAAGAGATCGTGCTGGGGGAGTTTGGGCATTTCTCGGAGCATCTGGAAGACCTCGAGAAGCTCAAACGTGCCTACCAGGCGGCGAAACGACAGCGGCAACTTTTGGACTACGACGATCTCCTGGTGAAACTTCGGGAATTGCTGAGCGGAGATGACGCCGCGCGACGGGCGATCTCACAGAGTTATCGCTACATCCTCGTGGACGAATATCAGGATACCAACCGTCTGCAAGGGGACCTGATCAGGAAATTGGCGGAGACGCACGACAATGTGATGGTGGTGGGGGATGATAGTCAATCGATCTACGGCTTCCGCGGAGCCACGTTTCGGAACATTATGGAGTTCCCCGAGCAGTTTCCGGGAGCGACGATCTACAAACTGGAAGAGAATTACCGGAGCACCCAGCCGATTCTGAATCTGGCCAACGAGATCATTCGGGGAGCCGCCGAGAAATACAGCAAGCGCCTCTTCACGCAAAAGCTGGACGGACCGCTGCCGGTGTTGGTCCAGGCTGGCGGAGAGAACGCGCAGTCTCGGTTCATCGCTCAGAAGATTCTGGAGCTGCGGGAGGAGGGTGTGCCGCTTGATGAGATCGCGGTCCTCTTCCGGTCGAGTTTCCATTCATTCGACCTAGAGATCGAGCTGTCACGGAGGGATCTGCCGTTCGTAAAACAGGGCGGGTTCAAATTCATCGAGACGGCGCACGTCAAGGATCTCTTGGCGCACCTTCGGGTGGTCGAGAACCCGCTCGACACCGTGAGCTGGACCCGCGTCTTGTTGCTGGTGGAGGGGGTGGGGCCCAAGAAAGCGCAGGACCTGGTCGCCCTGTGTCTCAAGACCGAACGACCTGTTGACGTGCTCCGTGAGGCCGGCGGCCGATCCTCCCGGGCGCTGAAGGACCTCGCGCGGATGCTGGAGGAAACAGCCCGGCCTGGAGCCTTGACGCCGGCGGAGCAGGTCAGCCAGGTCTATGATTATTACCTGCCCATCCTGAAAGATCAGTACGACGATTATCCGAAGCGAATGCGTGACCTGGAGCATCTCTACACCATGGCCGAACGGTACCATCGCCTCGAGGAGTTTCTGTCCGACTTGGCATTGGAGCCTCCCGATCAAAGCGTCGCCGACGTGGAGGCGATGGGTCGGGACGACGAGCGGCTCGTTCTCTCGACCATCCATTCGGCCAAGGGGCTTGAATGGCAGTGCGTGTTCGTGATCTGGGTTGTGGACGGGCGGTTTCCGTCCGCCTATGCCTTCTTGACGGAGGATGAATTAGAGGAGGAACGGCGGCTGTTCTACGTGGCCGTGACCCGCGCGAAGCGGCATCTCTACCTGACCTATCCCATCAACGTGTATGATAAGACCACCGGCTCGGTGCTCTCCAAACCGTCCCGGTTTCTGGACGACGTGTCCCCCTCCTTGTTTGATACCTGGGCGCTTGTGGAAGAAGACAGCTCCCGCGGCTGGAGCGGACGGGGCGGCGAGTAGGGATCGCCCCACCGGGCACGTCCTGGTTGAGGGGCCCGTGATCACTCGTCTGGTGTTGTGCAGGGGGTGATCAGCCGAGTTGGCGCTTCAATGTCTTGTGCTCATCTCGGCATGCGCGCGTTGATTCTCGGGCTATCGGTGGCGCTCGTTGGGGTGGTTCATGCCGGGCCGGCGGTAGCCCCGGAGCGCCTTCCTGCCTCGAAGAGCGTCTGGGATGCCTTGATCGAGCGGGCACAAGGGCTCG
>Ga0209761_1003378_pt1 | contig 10524 bp, 9 predicted proteins | sample GraSoi013_1_40cm_4_FD_185818 | JGI IMG/M metagenome (GOLD analysis project Ga0209761, IMG submission 185818) | Grasslands soil microbial communities from the Angelo Coastal Reserve, California, USA - Sample 09_25_2013_1_40cm (SPAdes) (version 2) | ecosystem: Environmental > Terrestrial > Soil >... | reverse complement strand
GCGCGATGGCGCAAGCCCAGGGCAGCACTTGCGCACCGCGCGGGAAGCGAGCGCGCGAACGATGTATTTCGAGCAGCGTACGCTGGATCACATCGTCGGTTGCCGCCGTCGATCCTGTAAGACTCAGCACGAATCGGCGGAGCCGCGGCTCCAGCTCGTCGCACAGGACGGAGAAGGCGCGGTCATCGCCGTCCGCGTAGCGCTCCATCGCCCGATTGGCGCGGGCGAGTCGTTCAGTCTCCGCGGCACTCTCGATCGGGTCTCGCATGGATTCCCACATCCTCCAGTGCAACGGGCGGTGCGGCTTCCGCCGTTGCCCCTCTCGAGCACGTGAATGAGATGATGGTGATTAGCCCAGACAATTGCGATGAAGAGGTAGCTGACTGCGTAGCTCAGCCATGTAGGCCAGCGCAGCAGAAGCGCCTTGAAGGCGGGTAGCTCTGGCGGCCGCAGATCCAAGACCAAGACGGTGATCAGGACGGCAAAAACGCCGTCTGAGAACGCGCTCAACCGCTCCGGGGTCGCTGCGCGAAGCATGGCCGTCTCCTTTACTATGCGCTGCCCCCGATTCGGCAGCCGCGGCGTCACGGACCGGATTTGGGCTGCCGTCTAGCCAAATGCTCTGCCCATCCTCTCCAACTCTCGGACAACTGCGGAATCGCAAGCAGCCGCGGCACCTCATCACGATCGCGCGTATAGATGCGAAAGATATCTCGGATGGTGAGGTGGTGATCAGGCTTCTCCATTACTCGGATCTCGTCTCCGGCGCCCACATCGCCCTCGACGACGATTCTGAGATAGGTGCCGGGTCGCAACGCCTTGCTGAAGCGGCGTGGAAACGTTTCGTCGTTCATCCGGACTCCGAGCCGCCAACAAGGGATTCGCGGCTCGGAAACCTCGAAAACCGCGCTCCCGATCTGCCAACGCTCGCCGACAAGCGCGTCGTTGAGCTCCATCCCTTCCGTGGTCAGGTTCTCTCCGAACTCGCCGTAAGAGAGCGGGCGGCCGATCTCCCGCTCCCACCAGCGTTGGTCCTCCACAGAATACGCATAGACGGCCTTGTCGAATCCGCCGTGTGCCTCGAGATCCGCTTGGCGATCGCCCGCGAGATTGACGCCCCGAGCCGCGACCCGTCCGCTAACCGGCGACTTCCAGATCGCGCTCTGGGCGGGCCGGCCGTGGTAATCGAACTTGCGCACGCCGCCGACGTTGACCGAGAGGACCTTTGCGGTGTCAGGTGCCATTGGTTCAGATCCTCCGAGAAGTGGTCGACGCCGTGCGCGTGAATCCGCGCTCTTGAACAGTCCAGGTGTTGCCGTCCGGGTCGGCGAAGTCGATGAAGCTGGCGTAATTTCGCCGCTCGGGGTCGACTCCTGGCGAGTAGTCCCCTTGCCAGTCGTCCACGGACGTCTTGTGCCGGATGGGGCTGACTGCCAGCCCGCGTCCGGTCAGTTCGCGGCGTGCGGCCTCGATGTCGGTCACTACGAGGTAGGTGGTGCGAGCCGATCCTGGTGTCGCGTCAGTGAGGCCGACGCCGAACTGCACCGAACACGATGACCCTGGTGGGGTGAGCTGGACGACGCGGTACTGCCCGTTGGGTCGGTAGTCGACATCCAGGATGAAGCCTGCCCGTTCCGTGTAGAACCGCACTGCCAGGTCGACGTCGCTGACGGGCAGAGTGATGACCTCGATGTGGTAGTCCATCAGTCACCGACTGGATGGCGAGATGGGCGTGAGCTCGGGAGCTGCCCTGACCGTGTCGGTTGCGACGCTCCGCTGCCGCACCTCGTCGGGGTCGAGCCCTCGGTCGATACCGTGCGGGATGACGGCTTGGCCCGGTTCGAGGGCCAGCTTCCTGCCGTCGAGGTAAACGTCCACGATGTCTGGCTCGAACGACACGAACCCCGACACGCGGGCCACCTCGGACCATGCCCCGACGTAGGACCAGGCCGCACGCTTCTTCTGCCCGATGTCGTAGTAGCTGGCCAGGCCCTTGTACGGGCAGAACGTCTGTCCCTCGACCGGCGTCAGGGCCGACTCGTCGATGTCGGCACGGGGGACGTACCAGCGGGGCGCGAAGGCCGACTCGTAAAGCACAAGCGGGCGCCGCGTCTCGGCGATGACCCGGTTCCCTTCACGCACGACGAGGTGTCGCGAGGTCTGCCGGATGTCATTGCGGTGGTACAGATCCGCCGCATGACCCACGATGCGCTCGTCTTCTTCATAGAAGGCGTCCATCGATCGCCAGGCGAAGGCGACCCGGTCCCGCAACACGATCGCGTAGCTCGGCAGGTCCGTGTACTGCCATGCAGCCCGCTGCGCATGCTTGTCGCCGACGCGAACGTTGAACCACGCCGTCGGCCCGAGATCGCGATGTCTCGTCGTGCGCGTCTCCGGCACGAGCACGTCCCCGCGGACGTGGTCCAGCGGGAAGAACGCGACCGGGTAGCGGTCCGGCTCGTGGAGCAGAACGACGTCCTCGCTTTCGACCACCCACTGCCCGCCGAACCGCACGCGCATCCGCCGGCGAAGCGGCTCGGCGAACAGCAGCCGCTCCGGCAGCGGATCAGCCACGAGGAATTGCCCCACCGACCTGGTCGCCAACGGTCCTTGCTGCCATGCCAAGCCCATCGCCTTCTCCTTTCCTCGCCACTCGAATCGCGACCAGAGGTCGTGTCACCGGGTTCCGTTCACTCGACCCTGCTCGCCTGTGAGCGAGCCTCTCGGTAGAAGCAATCTGCTGACCAATTTCGAGCGTGCGGATGGACGTAACCGATGTCCTCCTCCTACTGACCCCGGGCATTGCCCGTGACCACCTGAGAATTGACAGGTCTCAGGTTACAGCGCCACGTCTTTAGAGCGCGCCGTGTAACTTGTCAAGCACCACAATTCAGGTTACACTGGTTCTTCCTTCAATGCTTCTGACACCCTGCCCATGAGACGGTCCCGCCTGAGACCGCTCGTAGAATCGCGCGCCCTGCTCTTGGCAGGTCATCCTGCGCTCGATTTTCTGAACACGCGGATGCGGGTGAATCGCGAGTTGGTGGACTTTTTGCGGAGCGACGAGGAAGTGTTGCGTTGGCTCAAACAAGCCGGATTGCCTGTCGCAAAGATCCGCCCGTACACGGCTCCAATTTCCCTCGTGGATGCCGCGCGAACGCTGCGGGAGAACATCCGGTTGCTAGTAGAGAAACGAAAGGCCGGGCAGCGAGGAGATCCGTCGGTCCTCAACGGTTTCCTGGCTGAGGCGCAGAGCCATCCCCGACTGGTCTGGAACAAGCCGCGCTCGCTGGCGATTGAGCGAGTGAGGCGACAGGACACGCCGGCGGGGATTTTGGCACCCGTAGCCGAAGCTGCTGCTGACCTGCTGGCGACGTGCGACTTTACTCTCGTGAAACGCTGTGAAGACGAGACCTGCGTACTATGGTTTTCCGATCAGACCAAATCGCACCACCGCCGTTGGTGCAGTACAGTGCTGTGCGGAAACCGCCACAAGGTTGCCGCCTACCGAAAGCGACGTCGTGCGGAAGGTGCGTGACGCGTCGACTGGATTCCGGTGGTCACGTCGAAGAAGAGGCCCTAGATGTCGGTGGCTGCGCGGAGCCTCGTTAGTATTCGAGAAGGACGGCTCCCGCCTGGAACTGACGTAGAGGCCATCAGCACTGCTCGGTGGGCACGAGCTCTCGAGCGCAGTGCTTGCACCGGACGGCGTTCGCGAGCACTCGCCCATCGCAATACGGGCAGCGCGGGCCCGCGGCCGCGACGCCCGTCGGCTGTCGAGTGGTTCCGCAGCGTGGACACGCCAAACCGATTGGCGGAGCCGGGTCGCCGCAGCCCATGCAGTCGGTGGCGCCGATCATCGTCGCGCGATCAACCAGGCAGTGCTTGCAGCGCAGGGCGTCGGCGTAGACGACGCAGCCGCAGGCCGCGCAGCGGGTGGTCACTCGGGTCGGGTCAGACATTCACTCTGGGCCTCGTTCGGCTGCCTCTGCGGCAAGCGCGCGGTACACGGCCGCATGCTACACCAGTTACTTCGTCGGCCAGACGAGTAACCACGGCATTGTCTCGTACATCGAGTCACCGAGCCGATCGAGCTTGCACAGAGGGCCATATCGCCACCGCCGACCAACTGCGGTGCTTCCGCATGAACCGTGGGTTCCGATTTTCCCCACTATCGACGCCTGCGCCGAACACGCAGACCGCATGGAGGGGATCCTGAAGCGCGGCGGCCACGAGCGAAGCGGATAACAATATCGGCAGCGCCGTGAAGGCAGCGCGCATAGTTTTTAAGGTGGAGCGGCGCCCGGACTGCAAGTGAGATTGGGACCGGACCTGAGTCAGAAAGCGAACGGGTTAGGGACACTCCCGCGTCGCCCGTAGTGGATTCGTGCGGGCGGCAAGACGAGCCCGTCGTGCGCTGCCAGGTGTCCTCCGTGCTTCGGCTTCTCCATCCGGTAGCGGAATGAGCTTCCCGTGCACATGGTGCGTCGCAGTCTGGCCGGGAGGGCGCAGTGTCGAGGCCCGCGAAGGCGGCGGCTCGCTCGGCCCCGGAGGTGGCGCCTCGGCCGGGGACCGGCGGCGGTGACTCCGCCGGTCTCGGAGGCAACGCCTCACCGCTGAACGGTGGTGACGTCGCGCTCGAGGTAAGCAGCGATCTCCTTCCAGGAGTCCAGCCGGTCTTCGGGATCGATCCCCGCAAGCGGCGGCGCGCCTGATGGGGGTTCAGCCATCCTGCTCTACAGGATCGCGGTTGGAACGCGATTCTAGCCGCCCCGTCCTGGCAGCTGCAAACCACGGCAATCGACGGCAAGAAGATGAAAGCCCCGCCGCGCAGCGGTTTGCTGCTTGTCATCGCCGCCGCGCCCTTCGCATGGTGCGCGAACGGCCGCGAACCGTTTTTGCGGCCGCAAACCCGATGGAGGCGCGACATGACACGAAGACTGACGTGGTCCCTGCTTGCTGTGATCGCGGGTGCCGGCGCGTACGCAGGCACGCTGCTGGCAACGAGATGGTGGAGTGCGGCCGCTCTCTTCGCCGCGGTGACTCTGGCCGGCTGCGGCGGTGTGAGGCCGCAGGAAGCCGTTCCGTCCGAAGGATCGCTCGCGCTGTCAGACGAGCAGGAAGGGCAGGAGGCATTCACGACACTCGTTCCCGAAACGATCTTCCCGGACGAGACGGGCGCGGAGATCGACTGGAAGCCGCCCGTCAATTCGAACGCGCAGCATCTCGTCTGGCTGCCCGCGGGGCGACGGGAAAACGGGAAGCTGTTCCTCTTCATCCCCGGAACGGGGGCAAAGCCAGCCGACTACCAGTACTTCAGCAGCGAGGCGGCGCGCGCCGGATACCATGTCATCGGCCTGATGTACCGGAACGAGAGGGCGATCGAGACCACCTGCCCAGGGAGCCCGGACGAGAATTGTTCGGGCAACATGCGGCTCGAGATCCTGACCGGTGTCGACGTCTCGGACAACGTCACGGTGAATGTCCCCAACAGCATCGACTACCGGCTGACGAGGCTCATCGTCTACCTCGAAGGCAAGCACCCCGATCAGGGATGGTCTCTATTCCTCAGGCATGGAGAACCGAATTGGTCGCGAATCGCCGTTGGGGGCGCGTCGCAGGGTGCGGGTCAGTCGGCGCTGATCGCGCAGCTCCGCCGCGTGCCTCGCGTCGTGATGCTCTCGGGTCCCCCCGATTCCCGCCTGCCGAACCAAGACCCGCCTGTGGTCGACAGCTGGGTACACATCGGCAGGACGCCGGCATCGAAGCACTTCGCTCTCTATCACCACCGGGACCGCTCCGTCGTTGGGCCACCGACGGGCACCACGGGAATACTGACCAACCTGAACGCCCTCGGCCTCGGCAGATTCGGTGCGCCGGTCGCCGTAGGAACTGAGGGTCCCTACTGCACGGACGATCTCGGCTCTCCAAGCGACTCATTTGGCGACACGCATCTCCTGGTGACAGACCTCTTCCCGCGCGGCGACGGCGGCTGTGAGGCACCGCAGCACCGCGAGAGACGCGTTCACGCCGCTCGCCGCCGACGGCACGCCTAAACTGGTCGGTGCGTGGCGTTATCTGCTCAGCGGGTCCGAAGAAGAGCACGAGCAAGAGGAGCTTGCGCAAGACGAGTGACGTGACGCGTACGGCACGATCAAAACCCTCCACTGCCGAATGGGTGGAGGGTTTTCTTCATTGCGCGCTGTCGGGCTTCAGTCTGTCGCTGGGGCCCCTGCGGGAACGGCGTGAGGACCTGGGACTCCTACCGCGTCCCCGTGCTCACGGACGGCGACAGCGCGTCGACGCCGCGGAATTCATCGATCCCCGGAAGAGGTGGACTGTACTTCGCAGCGCATGCCGCATTCGTGCGGAGGTCCGACCGCATACCAAGATAGGGGAATCCTGGGGATGCCCGGTTCATCGGGTCATGGAGGTCGAACGACCTCAGAACAATACCCTCAAGGAGCCGCCCTAGTGTCCTCGAAACCGATCCTCTCGCTCATCGCCGCCTTCGCGCTGTCCGTCGCCGGGTCCACGGTCGCACGCGCGCAATCTACGCCCTCGGATGAAGCGGGCTCGCAATCGGCGGGCTCGCAAACGAACGACTCCCAGACGAAGGATTCGACAAAGAAGACGAAGAAGAAGCCGAAGAAGCATCCGGGCATGACGAAGCTCGACAAGCTGGAGAGGGGCAACCCGAACAGCGTGTATTACAAGTCCCGGAAGAAGCACGCCCCGAACCCAACCAACGCCCAGATTGATGCGACAGAGACGGGAAATCCGGCCAGCGTGGACTACGACGACCGCAAGATCAGCCCACACAATCCGACGAACGCCGAGATCAACGCCGCCGAAACGGGAAATCCGGCCAGCGTCGATTACGGGAAGGATCCGAAAGCGGTCCTGCAAGAGCAGTAACGGCGCGACGCTCGGGCTGAGCTTGGAGCCGTGGAAAGCGGAGTCGCGGGGCTCACAGCCCCGCGAGCCCCGGCTCGAGCCGGCGGTATCCCTGCGACCCAGAGGTCCATCGAGAGCGCGACCAGATCGTCGATCTCCGGCCCCCTGCGCGCGTCCAGCGTCAGGGTCGATGGACTTCACGTACGTCTTGCAGCTCTCGCACGCCCCCACCCGCACTCCGGCGTGCTGGGGAGCGCTGAACGACGGCAGCTTCTCCGGGTCCTCCTCTCCGCAGGCGGGACAGCGGATGCGGTCGATCTGCGGCACGAATGCACACACCGCAAGCTGCAAATCTGCGGTGCCTCGCTGCCGAAACGCTTCGGGAGAGTGCCAACGATCACCACCCTTCCGCGTCCCTGCGCGGTGTCCTGGAGGTCTCCTGGCGCGGCGCCTACGCGTCGCGTTCGGGCGAGCGCTCGGCTCAGAGCCGCGGGTCGCTCGCCTCCGGAAGCAGCAGGTAGAGAGTGAGCCCGTGATCTGCGTTGCGGCGAGCCCACAGCCGTCCTCCGTGATCCTGGGCGATAGAACGGGCGATCGACAACCCCATCCCCAGGCCATCACGCTTGGTCGTGAGGAAGGGCTCGAAGAGCTTCTCGAGGTCATGCGCACCGATCCCCGTGTATGCGCGATCACGTTACCCGCCCGTTCGGCGTCCCGAATCACGCACCGCATCGCGTCCGTGGCCTCGTGGATGGCCGGCGGGGTGCGGTCAAGCCAGCGCAGGCTCGCGGTGGCGTTTGCGACGATGGCGGTGAGCGGCTGGTTCACCTGATGCGCCAGCGATGCGGTCAGTTCGCTGATGGTAGTGAGCCGCGTCACGTGCGCCAGCGCCTTCTGCGTCTCCTGCAGATCCGACCAGCCCTGCCTCTGGTCCACCATCGCCGCCTCTAACTGCATGGTCCGCTCGAGCACCCGCTGCTCGAGCTCGCGGTTGAGTCGCGCGATCTCGGCCTTCGCTTGCGTCAGCTGGGGAGTCTCGACCATTTCCCAGCGGCCACGACGCTTCGCGATCGCGAACTGGTGCGTGCCCGCCACGTCGAGGAACTCGGTCGCGCCAGACGTCCGTGTTGACAGCGTGCGAGTATCGCAGTTGCTTAACACAGCAGAGATTCCAGCCCCGACCGTTCGGGCGTGCACCGTTCTGGCGGGCACCCGCTGTTACACCCGATACGGCGATCTCGGAACTGTTCGGGGAAGGCGCGCTAGAACTACGGGTGCGCTTAAGCCCGTCAGGGTCGGTAGTCGTGCGGGGCGCGCGATTTCCTGATCGCCGCGGGACCTGCGACAGGCGAAGACGCCCGCGGGCGCAAGGGCGAGGATCCATTTCAGCAGCACGAACATCGATTCGGCGATGGCTCCGCAGGCCCGCAACAGGGTCTCGCGGGGCTGGGCGCTCGTCCGCCTGAGGGCGAAGGCGAACAGCGAGGTGCAACCGACCAGCGGCAACAGGGCGCCATCCGCGGCTGCCTTGACGATGTTGGGTGGCACGAAGCCGGTGAGCCAGTCTCGAAATGGAGGCACTTCCACGGCGGCCCCTGGCTCGGGCCTTCGCAGGACTGCGAGCCCGGAGGGATCCGGCCCCCAGGCCGCGAGCAGAGGGGGAATGATCGCCGCCGCGAACAGCGCTGCACTGCACATCCAAGCGGTTCACGCAGCAGCAGGAGCGCCTGCCCGGCGCGAGAGCAGACTGGCGACGGTAACGTCCGCCGTCACGTTCGCCGTCGTCACGAACCCCTTGGGGTCCGGCAGCGGCCAGTCGCCGCGCTTCGCGCCGGGCACCACGGGGCACTCGTCGCCGCACCCCATCGTAATCAGGACGTGGACGCCCTTGGCGAGGGTCTGTGGTCAGCTTCTGCGGGCGCGCGTTGGCGAGGTCGATGCCGAGCTCGCGCATGACAGATACGACTTCGCGGTGAACGCGCTCGCCGGCCGCCCGCCTTAAGCGGAAGAAGATTTTACTGACGACGCCGAGCTGACCGGCATTGGCGCTAGCCCCGCGCGGGGGACTCCTCCTGGAAGAGCGCGAAGGCGCTCGTGTAGCCGTGTAGGAAGGTCGCGCCGCCGACGGGGCCGATCTCGCCGTTGCAGAAGAAGCCGCCGAGCGGGATCTCGCCCAGCTTCTCGCGGAAGAGGTCCGTGTCGTGGTCGGGCCGGCCAAAGAGATGCGCACCCCGGCCCAGGCAGGAAAAGAGGAGTGCTCCAGTGGGTCCCACACTCATCGACGCGCGATAGCGCTCGAGCAGCCGGGTCAGGTCCTCGGTCGCGGTGCGGGCGTCACGCAGGAGGAACTGCGCGACATGCAGCTGCTTGAGGTGCGCGCCGACCGCGATTGCGCCGCTCGCTCGGTCGATGCCGACCAGGTTGCGCACCAGCAGCTCGCCCTCGCGGTACTCGACTTCGTCCTCCTTCATCTCCAAGCCGAGGAAGAGGGAGTGCCGGAAGAGCTCGCGGTCCCGCGGTGGTAGCGCTCCGTGCAGCTCGCTAAGCCACTCGAGCGGCGACCTCTGATCGAGTTCGAACAATACGTTGCCCTGGCAGCGCGTGACCAGCATCGGCCGGCCGATCGGCCGGCAGCCCTGGGCGACGATCGTCTCCACGCGCAGGTTGCCGGAGAGGGCGATCCCTACGACGCCGCTGCGGAACACCTCGTCGCGGAGGAAGAGCCGGTTCGCGCCGGGCGCCGTCCCGCCGCTGGCGAGCCCGCCGAACTTGCTGGAGCGGGGGTAGGCCAGGTCGAGCCCGGCAATCAGCGCGCCCGCATCCAGCGTGAGCGGGTCGGCGAGGAGGAGGAGCTTTGGCCTCGCCTGCGGCGCGATGCCGATGGCCGCGTGCCAGGCCGGCGGCGGAGCGGATGCGGCCGGCAGATCCGTCGTGTCGAGGTGGAAGGGGACCAGGTCGACTCCGGGCAGCGCGGCCGCGGTGAGCGAGACCGCGGCGCGCTCCTCGACTTCGTGCCCCGCGCCGATCACTCCGCCCCCGGTGCAGCCGACGAGAAGCGCGCCCGGCAGCTCCGCTGCGACCAACGCGGGGATGTCCGCGGCGGCGGCGCGATGGTGCGGCGACACGAAGGCGACGACGAGGTCGGCGCGCTCGCCACCCAGCTCGCGGCGAAGCGCCGCAACTGCCTCGGCCACGGCCTGCGGCGTGCCGGGATCCTGCGAGAGTGCCGAAGCCCAGCGCATGACGGATCGATGACACGCCGTCGGGCCCGGCGCAATGCCGCGCCGCGACCGACGGGGCATCCTCGCGTATGAAGTCGCTCTGAGGGCGTTGCGAACGACTGTCCGGTCAGTACAAGTCAGTCCCCGGAAGCGCTGCGCGGATCCTGCTTCTTCTTCGGCAGCTTCAGGTGCTCCTCGCAGAGGAAGCGGAGCCGCGGACCCTTCGACCTGTTCTTGCAGTCCGGGTAGCGGCAGCTCATGTCGCGCTTGATACCCGGTCTGCCACCGCGAGGAAGAGCAGCACCGTTTCGCGGCGCGGTATGGTTGGTAACTATGCGACAGCGATGCTTGGAAACATGGCAGAGCGGGAGATGTTGTACGCCAGAGTGACCGGGCGACGTCGAAG
>Ga0209761_1003377_pt1 | contig 10524 bp, 9 predicted proteins | sample GraSoi013_1_40cm_4_FD_185818 | JGI IMG/M metagenome (GOLD analysis project Ga0209761, IMG submission 185818) | Grasslands soil microbial communities from the Angelo Coastal Reserve, California, USA - Sample 09_25_2013_1_40cm (SPAdes) (version 2) | ecosystem: Environmental > Terrestrial > Soil >... | reverse complement strand
ACGCGACTGCCCAGGGCGGCCAGGTTGTGGGCGGCGTTCGTTGATGAGCCCCCAAGAGTCAGCATCATGCCGTCCGCAACCAGTTCACGTTCACGCGGAAGTTCTTCGGGAACACCGTAAAGGATCAAATCAAGCTGGAGTTCACCGGCCAGGGTAACGTCAAAGCGGGGCATTGTCGCAACCAGTGTACAAGGTCGCGTTAAATAAGTGAATCGTTTTAATAAAGGATTATCTACCCTTCGGGTACGGCCCTCGCGGGCAGCGATGGCATTTTTTGTGACTTCAGCTTCGGCACCGCCCAGCTCACCAAGCGATAACCGAGCAACACCGCCAGAACCGTCCCGTACTGCAGCGGCTTGCGGATATCAGCTTTCACCAGCCAGAGATAGTGGATAACCCCGCAGATCGCCGCGGCGTATATCAAGCGATGCAGCGCCTGCCAGCGCTTGCCGCCAAGCCGACGAATCCAGCCGCTGGTTGAAGTCAGGGCCAAGGGGATCAGGAGAACGAATCCGGTGAAACCTACGGTGATAAATTTCCGCTTGGCGATGTCCGCAAGCATGTCGTGCACGTTGAAAAACTTGTCGAGCCAAATGTAGGTGAGGAAATGAAGAGTCACATAGAAGAACGCAAACAGGCCAAACATGCGCCGATAGCGGATTAGCCAAGGTTGCCCGCTAAGTTTCCGCAGGGGCCTAACGGCCAAGGTGATCAGCAGAAAAATTAACGTCCAGTCGCCGGTCGAATGGGTGATGACCTCGATGGGGTTGGCACCCAGGAGGCCCATGTAGGCTTTCCATCCCAGGCGAGCCAATGGCAGCAGGCAGGCCAGGAACACGAATGGTTTGAAACGGCGCACCATACCTCTATGAGATGCATGGACTGATTCAATGTGACAGAACGGCGTCGCCTTACTTGGTGTTCGGATCTTCCTTGGCCAGCTTAACCTTGGCTGATTCGAGCTTCTTCTGCACTTTGGCCACGTCGGCTGAATCAACCTCAGCGGAGACGGTTTTATTCCATTCCTGCAGCGCACGCTCCCAGTGAACGGCTGCCAGCTTCAGGCGCCCGGTTTTCTGATACAGATCGCCCAGGTGATCCTGAACCGTGGGATCGGTTGTAATGTGCTGCGAAGCTTTGAGCAGATTGTCTTCCGCGAGCTCGTACTTGCCCAGTCTGAAATATGCCCAGCCCAGTGAGTCCAGGTAGGCGCCATTTGCGGGATCGAGGTTGACCGCTTTCTTAATGTAATTCAAAGCTTCTTCCAGCTTCACTCCACGATCGGCAAGCATATAGCCCAGGTAGTTCAACGCGGTGGCATTATCAGGATCGGTGCTCAGAACCTTGCGGAACATTTCTTCCGCCTGATCGTATTTTTTCTGGCGCTCGTACATTGAACCATGGAGGAAGTAAACATATTGCTTGTCCTCGGGCTTGCTGGAGACCTGCTCGGCCTTATCGAGAGATTCTTGCGCATCTGGCCAGCGCTTCAGACGGCTGTACATCTGCGCCAGAGTGATATAGACCTCGCGATCCTCCGGCTTGCCCTTGAGCAGAGCTTTTACCTGCTGTAAACCGGCCTCGGCCTGGCCCATGTCGGCGAGCTGCGACGCGTAGACCATCTTCAGGCCACGATCGTTCGGCAGCTTTTGCACCGCTTCTTTAGCGGTGTCGGTCGCTTGCTGCCACTGCCGGGCTTCGCGATAGGTATCAATGATCTGCTGGTAGCCGCGCTCGGCGTTCTCATCGCCCAACGTCAACATTTTGCGGAAAGTCTCAATCGCAAGCTGGCTGTTGTTGTTGTCGCGATAGACGCTGCCTAGCAGCTCCAGAAAAACTGAGCGATTGTTCTTCTCCGCCTGAGTGTAGTTGTTGTCCGGCTTCTCGGTTTTCTTCAGCAGGTCTTGCAAGATCTGAGCGGCATCGTCGTAGCGCCCCTGCGCCTGATATACCCGCGCCAGGTTGTAGGGAACATCAATCGAATCCGGCACCATGGACTGAGCTTTTTTCAAATTTTCCAGGGCCAGATCAAATTTCCCGCCACGGCGATAGATCTCCGCGATGCGAACGTAGGTTTGCGCATCTTCAGGATTGGCGTCGGCAATAACTTTGTATTGTTCGAGAGCGGCCTCGGACTGGCCATCGTTCATCAGGTTTTCCGCCAGGCCGCGAATGGCATCGAGGTTGTCACGGTCGAGGGCGATGGCCTTTCGGTACGCGTCAATGGCTTTTTTGTATTCCTTCTGCTGCTCGTAGGTGTATCCGAGTACGGAATAAAGCTTTGCCGAACGCGAAGCATCCGGAACGGCACTCAAAACCTGCGCAGCCCGAGTCGAGTCTCCTTCCTCGGTGTAAAGCAAAGCCAGTGTGGTGACCGCTTCTTCGGAATCCGGCTGCAACTTGAGGGCGGTCTTGAACTCGCTCTCCGCCTTCTGCAAATCATTGTTGACCTTATAAAGGCGGCCGAGGAGCAGATGATCGTCCACGCTGTCAGGCTCAATCTTGATGATCTGCTCATATTGCTCGATAGCCAGCTTCAGCACATTCTGGGAGCCATTGCCGGACTGGATATCGCCAAGAGAGCGTAAATAGATGCGGCCCAGCAGCTTATGAGCCTCAAGATTATTGGGATCGCGCTTGAGGATGTCCTGAGCTTCCATAACAGCATCACGGATGCGCCCGGTTTTCGCATAGAGCTCTGCGAGGCCGGCGGTCAGGTACTCGGAGGTGGGATCAGCGTCGATGGCCTGGCGGTATTCCTCGATGGCCTTATTGGCCAACTCGGTGCGCCCGTACATCGCGACCTGCTCTTCGTACATATGGGCCAGCGCGTAGTGATAATAGGCAGAGGCCTTGTCCACCTTGCGGGGAGCGGCTTGCGCGGGCTTGGTGTCAGACGCCGGCTTCGATTCAGCGGCTTTGGGTTCAGAAGATGCCGGAGCTTGCTGTGCGACGCAAGCGCTGGCCAATAAGAGCAAAAAAAGAGGACGGAGAGAAATTTTCATCAAGAACCTTCGGCTTCCCGAAACCATAGCGATTGGATGCCGAACCGCTGCTGGCGGGTGCTTTCCATATTGTAACCTTTACAGACCTTTGCAGAGGAAAAACGCAGGCTAGGAACCGGGGGAAATAATGATCGGAGGTACAGGGACTGGCGGGAACCACGGCGGTCCTTTACTGCCATGCCGAAAAGGAGTCCCTCCGGTCCCGAGTGTGCGTTTTTTCGATGTACGCGGGGGCGTAACTCCCGGCGCCGACAGGAAAGGCCGCGCTCGATCACCGCGAATTTCGCAACAAAACGATACCAGTTTGCGTATCACCACCGGGGGCGGCGCGGGCAGGCTTACGTTCACCCAGATGGCGCGTCCAAGCAACGATGGTTTTCCGCGATCTCATGGGCGATGTGCTTCGTACCCTATGGGTACACAAGCTTCGTACGTTCCTGACGATGTTCGGGATTGCCTGGGGAATCGTCTCAATTGTGCTGATGGTCGCCGCGGGCGAGGGGCTACGAAAAGGCCAAGAGGAGCAGGCGCGAACCTTCGGCAAAGACGTAATGATCGTTTTTCATGGCCGCACTAGTATGCAGGCCGGAGGACTACGTGCAGGCCGCCTGGTGCAGTGGCAGGATTCAGACATTGCGCCTGTAGGGGCAGATTCATCGGATTGCGAGTACGTGATCCCTGAGCTGGAGCAGGACACAGTTCGCGCGCATAGCAACTTCAACAACGCGGCGTTCACTGTGACCGGCTCGTATCCGCCGTTTGCCTACATTCGCAGCCTCGCGGTGGGCAATGGCCGTTTTTACGATTGGGCGGACGTTCACGAGGCGCGTCGTGTCGCATTCGTCGGCACCGATGCCGCCAAGCAGCTATTCCCCGGTCGCAATCCGCTCGGCGAGTCTCTATATTTGAACGATTTTCCTTACACCGTAGTTGGCGTAATGACCACTAAGAAACAGGACTCCAGCTACGATGGCTGGGACGTAAACAAAGTGTTCATCCCCTTTACCGCGATGCGGCGGGATTTTCCGGATAAGCCGCCTGGCACGCCCACGACATTCGATCATTTTCTGGTCACTCCCAAGTCGGTTGAACAACACGAGGCGTGCAAGCACGAAATTCGGGCGGCCCTCGGTAAGTTGCATGGCTTCGATGCGGGCGATAAAGAGGCGTGCCCCATCTGGGATACGGTGCAGGAAGCCAAAGCTTTTCGTCAGATGACCGACGGAATGAAATATTTTCTTGGCGCGGTGGGGATTGTGACCCTATTTCTTGGTGGATTAGGCGTGATGAACGTAATGATGGTCGCGGTGCGCGAGCGTACACGCGAGATTGGCGTCCGCAAGGCTGTAGGCGCCCCAGCGCGAACAATTCTGGAGCAGTTCTTCTTTGAGGCTCTGATTATCGCGTTCCTTAGCGGCGCAATCGGGCTCGGGTTCGCCTACGGATTTTGCGCGCTGGTGAACTTGCTGCCCATGCCGGACTTCTTCGCCGGACTGCTCCCCACCTGGAAGTCGGGAATCGTGGCTGCGGGATTGTTGGGCACGATTGCGGTTCTGGCCGCGCTGTATCCTGCGCGGCGCGCGGCATCGGTGGATCCGATTGAAGCACTGAGGTATGAAGCGGGTGGGTAGTAAACCACGAAGCCCACGAAGTAACACGAGGGTTGCTGAAATGAGGTGTTTTCCTTCGTGATCCTTCGTGTCCTTTGTGGTTAGGGTTCTCAATGCTGACTGAGATCATTCGCGAAGCCTGGATTGCCTTGCGGCGCAATTACACGCGCAGCTTGCTTACGATGTTAGGCATTGTGTGGGGCATAGCTACCGTCACGCTGCTGATCGCCTACGGCAGCAGTTTCCGCCAAATTCTGGTGAACGGCTTTGACGCATTCGGCAAGGGTGCTGTTGTCTGCTGGCCACAGCAGACCAGCGAACAACCGGGTGGCCAGCGCGCCGGCAAGAAAGTTGTCCTGGAGCAAGCCGACCTGGAAATGGTCAAAGAGACAGCGCCGATGGTCAAGCATGCCTGCCTGGAAACCGTGGAGTGGCAGCCAATCAGCTACGGTGATCGCTATGCCAATACGGCTATTCGCGGAGTCTGTCCCGAATACGGCGAGATGCGCAACGAGGTACCTGCCGAGGGCCGCTGGATTAGCGCCGGAGACCTACTCGAACGCCGCCGCGTCGCATTTATCGGCGGCCGCATACGCGAGAAATTGTTCAGCGGGCGTCCGGCCGTCGGTGAGACGGTGCTGATTAAAGGTGTGCGCTTCACTGTGCTCGGAACCATGGATCGCAAGATTCAGTTGAGCAATTACTTTTCCAGTGATGACGAATCGGTTTGGATTCCGTTCACCGCCGCCGGTGATCTGTGGAATACAAAGAAAGCTCAAGTACTGTTATTTGAGCCGATTGCTCCGCAGTTCGAAAAAAGAGCCATGGATCAGGTGCTGGCCGCAGTCGCCACGCGCCAGCAGTTTTCTCCCACAGACAAAAAAGCAATTCAGATGTTCGGACGCGATGAGTTCCGGCCAGTCATCGACGCGCTGACGATCGGTCTGCAAGTGCTGCTCACATTCATTGGCACGCTGACATTGGGAATCGGCGGAGTTGGCGTGATGAATATTATGCTCGTCTCCGTGGATGAACGTATCCGCGAGATCGGCCTGCGACGGGCGTTGGGAGCGCGAAAACGGCACATCAAGCTGCAATTTCTTGCCGAGACTCTTTTGATCATGCTGCTGGGCGGTGCCATCGGCGTGCTGCTTTCGTATGCAATCGCTGCTGCCGTGGGCACGCTGCCATTGATGGGACCGTTATTTGAAGATGAGTCGGGCAAAGCCGACATTCATCTGAAGATTTCCACCGCAACCGTGATGCTTTCCAGCCTGGTGCTGCTCGCCGTGGGTGTGGTAAGCGGATTGGTCCCCGCGCTACGGGCCTCCAGGCTTGATCCGGTGGAAGCGTTGAGGTACGAGTAAGAACTATCTTAGTAAATGGCCTGGTAGGCGTCCGAGAATAGGTGCTGTAATGGCTGTTTACGTCAACTAACTGGGTCCCGCTGTTCCCGAACTTCTTTAACCTCACGAACGGCATTGACGACAGCGTCGGGCCCTTCATACCCCTATCCCATGGCCACTATTCTCAACCAATGACTTGCCGTCTCGGGTTGAAAGGCTCCCCAGTTGTGGTTTGCAATCGGTGAATCCAGATGTCCTGAAAGGCTGCTAGTTCTTTATCATCTTTCGGATCACCCACGGCAAAGGGCTTCCCGGCCGTCAGCACGATCAGTGGACGATCCCCAAGACTGCCCGCGGCATGCGCCTGAACCGCGCTCTGCTCCCAAGGGTCACAGCCGGTGCCTGCGACAAAGGATTTTGTCTGAACCGTGAGTCCCTCCAAGATCGCGGCCTGTTCGGGAGCGAACCCGGGAGGTACCCCTCCGGTCGCTACCAATCAGTACGACAGAAGCCGTACTAAGACCGACTCGGGCGGCAGTTGGCACAGCTAAGCAAAGCAGAGTTCGACCCGGCGCGGGCAGGAGATTGTAGCTTGGATCGTGGACCTTTGGCGGCACCTGCTGGCAACCCATGTTCATGTCCAGCGCCGCCCTAGGCGGGGCATTTCCGTGTAATTCGCGTGCCGAGGTTTGTCACTAAGTCTGGATGTAATTGGCAATCTCCCGCATTGTTTTGATCCATCTATGTCGTGATACGATATAAGTTGCTTGATGGAGAAACCGCTTGCTCCCGCCGCTTATCAGTCGCTAGCAGAGTTGCGCTACCAAATCCGTCGCTTTTTGTATTTCAGTGAGCAGGCCGCCCGGGATGCAGGACTCGAGCCGCAGCAGCACCAGCTCATGCTGGCTTTGAAGGGTCTTCCTAAGGGTGCCCGGCCCCGGATCGCGGAGTTGGCCGAGCGGATGCAGATTCAGCACCATAGCGCGGTAGAGCTGACAAACCGGCTGGCCGCAAACGGCTACATTCGGCGGAGCCGCAAAGGACAGGACCGTCGTGAGGTGCTGCTCGAACTTACTGCTAAGGGTGAGAGGGTCTTACGTGAGTTGTCGCTGCACCATAGGTCCGAACTGCGCACGCTCGGCCCGGCGCTGGTCACAGCCCTGAAACGAGCCATGCAGTCAAACCAGAATCCGGATCGAGTGGCTGGCAACCGCGGTTCAGCAAGACGAAGGAGATCGAAATAATCGATGTCAGAAGTTAGCGGAGACATTCCCGCAATCAAAGCAGATGCTGCCGGCGATGGCGATCATCCTCCGACACTTGCGGCAACCGGCGCGCCTGTCGGCGACGCTCGTCTGGCCGAACCCGCCCAGTTCCGCATGGTGCTGGTCTCGTTCCTTGCTGCCGCCATTGGGCTGATTGCCGGCTGCGTTGCCTTTCTGCTCTACAAGCTTATTGGCCTGTTCACAAATATTGTTTTCTATCATCGCTTCGTTGCCGAATTCACCAGCGCGCGACATCACCAGCTTGGAGCCTGGGTAATTCTTATGCCGGTAATTGGCGGCGTTATTGTCGGCTTCATGGCCAAATACGGCACAGCCAAAATCAAGGGGACACGGCATTCCCGAGGCCATGGAAGCGGTGCTGATCAACCGCAGCCGCATAGAACCGAGGGTTGCAATTTTGAAGCCTATTTCTGCAGCGATCGCTATCGGCACGGGCGGTCCATTCGGTGCCGAGGGACCGATCATTCAAACCGGCGGGGCGGTCGGATCGCTCGTCGGGCAGGTATTTCACACTACCGCAGCAGAACGCAAAGTTTTGCTGGCGTGCGGCGCGGCGGCGGGAATGTCCGCTACGTTTAATACTCCGATTGCCGGAGTCATTCTAGCCATCGAGCTTCTGCTCTTTGAATTCAAGTCACGTTCCTTCATTCCGTTGGTGATCGCGAGCACGCTGGCGACAGCGGTTCACATGCAGTTCCTCGGCGCTGGGCCGATGTTCACCGTCACCTCTATGGATTTCGGAATTCCGAGAGCACTGCCGTTCTATCTGATTCTGGGCGTGATTTGCGGCCTTGCGGCGGTCGGATTCAGCCGGTTGCTGTATTGGACTGAAGATCAATTCGAGAAGCTGCCCGTTGACGAACTCTGGTGGCCAGCGATCGGCGCGCTTGGGCTCGGAATCATTGGTTACTTTGTGCCGCGGGTCCTCGGCGTGGGATACGACACGATCAGCGACATCTTGAACGCGAACCTCGCGCTCAAACTCTTGATCATTGTGATGATCGCAAAGGCGATTGCCCTCGTGATCTCGTTGGGATCGGGGACCTCCGGCGGGTTGCTGGCACCCATGTTCATGTCGAGCGCAGCGCTAGGCGGGGCATTCGCGATTGGCACAAACCATTTGTTCTCGGGCGCGAACTTGTCACCCGGAGCATTTGCCCTGGTCGCCATGGGCGCGGTTTTCGGCGCAGCGTCGCGCGCGACGTTCTCGTTCATCATCTTCGCATTTGAAATCACGCGCGACTACAACTCCGTGCTGCCGCTTATGCTGGTCAGCGTGATAGCTGATGGCATCGCGATGATCTTAATGCCGAGCGCGTCAATCATGACGGAAAAGCTCGCTCGACGTGGTCTACGCATCCACCAGGACTATGAGGCCGACGTACTGCACCAGGTCGTGGTCGCCGAAACAATGGATTGCGACGTGCCAACGCTGCCCGCGAGTATGCGGGTCGGAGAACTAGCCGCACGCATTGCGAAACATGATCCGGTGGTGAGCCGGCATCAGGGTATGGTCATCGTCGATGCTGAAGGACGACTTGCCGGAATAATTACGCGCGCGGATGTACTGCGGGCACTGGACCAAGATCCCCTAGGGGAAATGACTGTACTCGAGGGCGGCAGCCGAAAGCTGGTCGTAACCTATCCTGATGAGAGCCTGCACGAAGCTTCGGCCAAGATGCTGCGTAACAACATCGGCCGCCTGCCGGTCGTGGAGCGAAGCGATCCACGAAAAGTTGTCGGTTACTTAGGAAGACCCGGAATCATGGTGGCACGGCTGCGGCGGCTGGAGGAGGAGCATGTGCGAGAGCCCGGATGGATGAAAGGCGTTTCTAGACGCTGATGTGGTCGAAGTCTTGTTCCAACGGATGGTGAGCTGTGAAAGGGTTCGGAAATAACCAGCTATCAGTTGCCAGTTCTCAGTTGTCAGTGCTTAGTGGCTGGGATCAGGATCGACATTGCTGATGTGAGGCTCGGCTTTCTCTGCTGCCGCAATCAGCGGCCGTAAAGCTTGCACAGAAACTCCAAGTGTTCCTCCGGAGAATCCATCGATAAATGCGGCGTTAACTCCAATTACCTGGCCCTGAGCGTTGAACACAGGTCCGCCGCTGGCGCCGTGTGCCGTGGGCGCGTCGTAGATCAGCTTGTCTCCAACCACGTCGCCCAGGTGTCCGCAGGTCGCAGACGGTCTGATAAGCGAAAGCGCCGCTAATTCGTTCGCCGCGCCAATATCGTCGCGGCGGTATGCCAGCCGCTCATAAACTGCTTGCGGCGACTTCGCTACCATTCCCACCACGCCCATGGGGTAACCGACAACTGAGACGAGGTCCCCAGGATTCGGTGGGTCGCCGGCGAGAGGTAACGGTCGAAGCTGCTCGACAGCTTGCGAATCATCCACGCGCAGCACCGCCACATCTCCATAAGCTGACAACGCTGCGGGCGTTACGTTTACAGCGGTAGACGAACCAGGGAAAAAAGCGACCAGTTTTTCCAGTTGCGGAGTTGCGCCTTTATTCATGAGCGCGTTAGATTCCGCATCTCCGTACCAAGGCTCCGCGACGTGCCGATTGGTTGCCAGCAGTCCTCGCGAGACCACAAATCCAGTGCCTGAGATGCGAGCGCGCAGCGCAGGTTTCTGTTGCAGAAAACCCACGCGATAAACGCCAAAGATGTAGCAAATTGAGTTGCGATAACGATTCAGGACCATCGCCGGCATGGCCTGTTCCTGCTTGAGTAGGTCCACTTGCAACGTGAGCCGCTGAACCTGATTTTTGAGATCGTCCGTGCGCAGATCATCCGTGCGCCGCTCATCGGTGCGCGCCGGTTCGTGATAGTGAACGGCTAGAATCGCGCCCGCCAATAGAAAAACGCCAATGACAGCTTGAATAGTCCTCTGCCAAGCGGCGCAAACGGGTTCTTCTTGCGATAAAGATTGATGTTCGTCCATAGACGCGAAATCTGCCGCTGACGGGCGATTGGGGAGGAAAGCCGAGGGCCCGGTAGCCGGTGTGAGCTACTATCTTGCCGCGAGCAAAGCAAGGGTTCTAGGGTACGGAAGACAATGTACGGCTGGTCAGAAGATTTGTTTTTTCTTAGCCTTGGGACCCTTTAATTCTCTCGGATTGGTCCCGGAAGGCTGAAAAATTGCCCGAGGCAGCTGTCCGCCAGGACAAAAGCCGCCAGCTTTCGCTGGCGGCTCAAAAGTTACCGGGCTTCGCTCGGCTGGACGAGGCATAGCCTCGTCCCCACACGAACTAGTTCTCGTATAGCAGCACGC
>Ga0209761_1003373_pt1 | contig 10543 bp, 13 predicted proteins | sample GraSoi013_1_40cm_4_FD_185818 | JGI IMG/M metagenome (GOLD analysis project Ga0209761, IMG submission 185818) | Grasslands soil microbial communities from the Angelo Coastal Reserve, California, USA - Sample 09_25_2013_1_40cm (SPAdes) (version 2) | ecosystem: Environmental > Terrestrial > Soil >... | reverse complement strand
AGGCGGCGCGCCGGGCGGGTGTCGAGCGATTCGTGCACATGAGCGCGGTCGGCGCGCGGGACGAGCCGGGAGCGACCCCGTATCATCGTACGAAGTGGCACGCCGAAGAGCTGGTCCGCGCATCGGGGCTGTCGCACGCGGTCTTCCGACCGTCGATCATCAATGGCCCGGAGAGCCCGCCGATCCGCACGCTCGCGCGGCTGCATCGTTGGTCTCCCGTTGTACCGGTGTTCGGCGACGGCCATTTCCCCACGCAGCCCGTCTGGGTCGAGGACGTCGCGCTCGCGTTCGCGTTGGCGGCCGAACAGCCTGCGCTCGGCGGCGCGTTCGAGCTGGGCGGGCCGCAGGTCCTGACCTATGAGGAGTTCGTGCTCGCGATCGGGCGGGCCGCCGGCCATCCCCGGCGGCTCGTGCACCTGCCGCTCGCGCTCGCGCGCGCGGCCGCCGGGGCGTTCGATCTGCTCGGCGCCGCGGCGCCGCTGACCAGCGACCAGTTGCAAATGCTGGTCGAAGGCAGCGCCACCACCGCGAACGCCATCGAGTCGGTGTTCGGCATCCAGCCGGTCCCTTTCGACCAAGGGTTGATCCGCTACCTCGCGCCCACTCGAAAATGAACATCGTACGCTGGGCGCTCCTCGTAGGAACGATCCCGCTCGGCCCCGCTGGCGCGTGGGCCCAGGGAGGCGAGCCGGACTCCGTGGTCTACGTACTGTCCGCGGCCAGCCGCTTCGAGGTGAAGACCGGCAAGGCCGGGCTGCTGGGCTTCGCGGGCCACACGCACGTCGTCCGTGCCCGCGGGTTCGCGGGACGGGTCGTCTACTACGGGAACGCGCCCTCCCAATCGCGCCTGGAAATCGTGGTACCCGCGGACAGTCTCGCCGTGCTCACGCCCCCTGACACGGAAGAAATCCGCAAGGTCACTCAAACCATGCGGACGGACGTGCTGCATGTGGACGACTATCCCGTGATCAGCTTCGTCTCCACGGGGTTGACTCCGAGCGTCGACGGATTCCAGGTGCAGGGCCGGCTCACCCTCGCCGGACAGACCCGTGATGTGAGTTGCGACGTCCGCGCCGCGGTCGGGACGGACACGCTGCGGGCGACTGGCGAGTTCTCGGTGAAGCAGACGGATTACGGTATCAGGCCGTATCGCGGCGGACCCGCCGGCAGCGTGCGCGTCGCCGATCGCGTGACCTTCAGCTTCGAGGCGGTCGCGGTACGCTCACCCGGGCCCTAGTAAAACCAAACCCGGGGCTTACAACTCCCCGGGTTGGCGGTCGGGCGAAGTGGCCGTCACACTTCGGCCGCGACCAGTGCGCGATGCTATTCCTGATACGGCTGACGCGGTTGGATGTTTCATGTCCCCGCCCGGCCGCTCTCAGGCTCCACCCGTTTGATGCGCATCTCCCGGGAATGGTTGCATGCTCCGGCTACCACCGCTTCACCCTCCCGAGGCGGGACACGGTGATGGTCGCGACGTGCGTTCCTCGTCGCAACACGACCGTGGTGTTGGACACTCCCCACGCCAGGCCGATCGGCTCGAAGACGACGACGGGGTTCGACACCTCGAGAGCCACGCCATGCCGTTCGGGGCCCGGCCACCGATGCAGGTCTTCCCACACGCTTTCCCACCAGCGGTCGATCCGCAGCGAGTCGGCGGCGATCACAGCCCGGCTGCGGGTGCCTTGCATGACCGCTGCACTCCGGGCGACGGCGATCGCGCCGATTACCTCCTGGGCCGCGGTGTCGACCGCAATCCAGTCCCGAACGCCGGCCAGGCGAGGCAGTGTGATCGCCGTCACGATGGCCAGAATCGCCAGCACTACCACGAGTTCAGCGAGGGTAAGGCCACGGCGCATGGCCGCAATAGGGGGAGGAGCCGTTGGTTGACCGGCATCGAAACGCTGCGGCGAAAAGCCTGAAAACGCGAAAACTGCGGCCTAACGGAAGGAGCACAAAAACGCTATGTTCTGAGCCAGCCGCACGTTGCGAGGAGGCATAGCCCCTGCCCTGGTATGGACGCGCCAGCTAGCCAGCCTCACACTCGGAGACGTTAGGAATGCCGGTTTCGCGTCTGAAGTTCGAATCGCTGCCACACGCCATCTTCCTGCAGCGGGTGTCAGGTCGAGAATCGGCCACGACGTTGGAAGCGCGCCTGGGACAGGGCGCGTTTCTCGCGCTACGGCTGGTGGACCTGCTCGCGCCGGACCGGAGTCCGGTCTCCCAGGATGCGTTCCACTATCAATGGGTGGCGACCGATCGGTTCTGCCGCGAGCTCCTCGCCGCGGCCACCGAAGGCGCGCACGTGCACGGGATCGCCGAAAGCGCGTCGGACGCTTACCGCCTCGGGGACATCCGGCTCGTCTCGCCGGCGCTGTTCGCCTACGCGCATTTCCTCGAGACCGAGCTGCGGCTCGAGGAAGCACTCGACGTACTCATGACGCTGCTGTTGGTGCTTGGGAACCGGCTCTCTTCGACCGACGCGGTCGCGGGGCAGCTGCGATTCGCTCGCGTGCACCGCAAGTTGAACCGGTTCGACGAGGCGGACGCCGCCTACACCGAAGCCGGGGAGCTGGCGACGCTGGCTGGCGACCGCTATTCGGCGCTGCTCAGCCGGATCGGTCGGGCCAACACGATGCTGGGCCGCGGCAACCTCGCGGACGCCGAGCGCCGGCTCGAGGGGATCCTCGCGGATGCCCGTGCCGCCGGCGAGCGGGACGTCGAGGCCCGGGCCGAACAGGGCATCGCGGCGACGCTCTACTACATGGGGCAGTCGGTCGAGGCGATTCCGCACGCGTGGCAGGCGTTCCAACTGTACGAAGAGGAGGATTCCCGCTTCCGCGCGCTGGGTGACGTGGGAATCATGCTCTTGAGCCTCGGCGATGCGACGGGAGCGGAGCGCGCGCTGGCCGAAGTGTTCCGCCGCGGCCGGACCAGAGAAAGCGTCAGTTACGCAGTGATCGAGTTGATGCACAGCGCTTCGTATCGGCGGGATCACGTCGGGTTCGCCCGGTGGCGGGAGCGTTGCGAAGACCGCCTCGCGGACATGCCGCCCAACATTCGGGCGGACTTCTACCTGAAACAGGGGATCGGCCAGGCGCGGTTCGGCCGCTACCGCCGCGCCGAGGTGCTGATGAAGGAGGCGCTCGGGATCGCGGGCGCCGCCGGATTGCATGAATTCGAGTTCCGGATCGGGCGCATCCTGGCGGGGCTAGCGGACTGCCAGCGGACGATTGCCCGGGAGATGCAGCCGGCCACGGAGCCGGTGGTGCAAACCGCCGAGCTACGCGAGGTTTCCGAGTCCCTCGCGCAGCTCGGTGGCTGAGAGCCTTAGCGGCAGGTGTTGCTGTTGTTGATGTCGCTGCAGCCGTGGCGAGGGCCGGTGGCGTCGGCACAGGCGACGGTGGAGAGAGCGAACGCAACCGCCAGCAAGGTGAACAGGGCGCGCATACGGGACATGAGACCTCCGCAAACGGGGTGTGGGGACGACGCAACACGACACCATAACCTCGGTGCTGGGGCGTCCGGATTTTAGGGCGTTTTTGCGGCATCATAGGGCGATTTTGCGACATTTAGGGATTTTGGGGGATTCATGCTCGTTCTAGCAGCCGTCCCCGACGTCCAATTCCACAAACTCCGCCGGGCCGCGGGCTCTCGGTTCAATGTCGCGCAGGTTTCAACTTGGGACGACGTGCTCACCAGCATTCGCGGTCGGCCCGTCGAGCTGGCGGTCGTGGATCCGCTCTTGTCCGGACAGGCGCGGTCGCAGGAGATCGAGCGGCTCCGGGTCTTGTTCCCCTCGCTCCCCCTGATGCTGTACACGACGCTCACGCCCCGCACTGCCGGAGTGCTCCTGGCCCTGGGCCAGCGGGGCATCCAGCACGCGGTGTTCGCCAATTACGACGATCACCCGAGCCGGTTGCGAGAGGTGCTCGGTCAGGAGGAAGCGCGCTCCTCGTCGCGGCAGCTCCTCGACCAGCTGGGCGACGCGCTCGCGCCGCTGCCGAGCGAACTGCGCTGGGTGCTCGAAGAGGCGCTGCGCTCGCCCGGCGAGGTCCAGACGGTGGGCCAGGTCGCGGTGCGCGCGCGGGTAGACCGGCGCACCTGCGAACGGTGGTTCACGCGGGTCGGGTTGCCGTCGCCGCGGCACTTCCTCTCCGCGGCGCGGGTGCTGTACGCGCACCGCCTGCTGCAGGATCCGGGCTTCACGATCGAGGACGTGGCGAAACGGCTGGGCTACGCGCAGACCAAGACTCTGCAATTGCACGCGCGCGCGTACCTCGGGCTCACGGCCGGCGAAATGCGCCTGTCCCTCGACTCGAACGAGGCATTGGCGCGCGTGGTCCAGCGCTTTCTCACCCCGCTCGAGGCCCGGGCCTCCGCTTCATGAGCGCCACACCTCGCACCGTCCTCGTGGTCGACGACGAAGCGCCGCTGCGCCGGGTGCTGGAGCGCTCGCTCTCGCGCCACGGCCTGCGCGTGATCGGCGCGGGCAGCGCCGAGACGGCGTACGAGCTACTCGCAGCCGAGCAGCCCGACGCGCTGCTGCTCGACATCCACCTGCCGACGATGTCGGGACTCGCCCTCTATCTCGCTATCGTGCATCGTTGGCCGGCATATGAAGGCCGTATCGCGATCATGACGGGTAACGCCGAGGCAGACGAGGTGCGCATCTGGCTCGAGCGGCACCAGTGCGTCGTGATTCGGAAGCCGTTCAATCTGCGCGAAGTGACGGATTGGCTGACCGCGGTATTCCAGGTCGGTGAGGAGAGCGCGCAGGGAGGAGCCGAGGCGTGACGGGAGCGCCACATGCCGAGCCGCTACAGACTCTGCGGGAGTATCGCAACCTCGCCCCGTGGAACCTGCGCGATCTCGCCGCGCTCGTGGGGGCCGTCCTCGATGCCTCCGCGATCACTCCGATCAATGCGGCCGCACGGGCGCAGCCCAGCGAGCGCACGATCCGGTTCTACGTCACCAAGGGGCTGGTGAGCCCGCCCGAAGGACGCGGTACCGCCGCAACATATTCCTACCGGCATTTCCTCCAGCTTCTGTGGATCAAGCTGCGGCAGATGGAGGGGACGACGCTGGCGACGATCATCAAAGAGATGCAGGACCAGACCGGGGACGTGCTGGAGCGCCGCGCCGCGCAGGCCTTGGGCGCCTCGTTGCCGGTGCCCGACCGGCTGGCCCTCAAGAGCAAGGGCACGCCGCCTCGCGGGAAATCGGGACGGGCGTTGACGGCGTGGCTGGCCCGGGACGCCGCGCGCGACCCCGAGAGCCCGAGCTCCTGGCACCGCATCCCCGTCGGCCGCGGGGTAGAGCTGCACGTCGAGACGGCCCATCCCCTCGCGCGGCTCGGCCCCGAGGACGCGGCGGTCGCCGAGGCGGTGCGGCAGGCGCTCGCGAAACTCCTGCCATCGGCAAACGCGTAGGGTCGCATCACCTCGAAACGGAGTTACCATGGGCCCACTCATCTTACTGGTAGTCCTCGTGGTAGTCGTGGCATGGCTGGTCGGCGCGTACAACGGGCTCATCTCCCTCAAGAACCAGACGCTGAACGCGTTCAAGCAGATCGACGTCCAGCTCAAGCGGCGCCACGACCTGATCCCTAACCTCGTGAACGCGGTCAAGGGAGCCATGGAGTTCGAGCGATCGACGCTCGAAGCCGTGATCCAGGCCCGCAACCAGGCGGTGAAGGTCAACGCGACCGGCCCGGAAGGCATCAAGCAGATCAGCCGGGCAGAGAACGCCCTGTCGTCCGCGCTGCAGCGCCTCATGGTGGTGGTGGAGCAATACCCTCAGCTGAAGGCCACGGGCAACATCGGCCAGCTGCAGGAAGAGCTCACGTCGACGGAGAACAAGGTGGCGTTCGCGCGCCAGCTGTACAACGACACGGCCACCCAGTACAACACCAAGCAGCAGCAATTCCCGACCAACATGGTCGCGGGGCTCGCCAAGGCGCAGCCGGCCGATCTGTGGGAGCTCGAGGATCAGGCAGAGAAGGCCGTGCCGCAGGTCGATCTCTCGATGAAGCCGAAAGTGTGAGCGACGACACCTCGCTCAACCTCTTTCAACAACAGGAAGCCAATCGCCGGCGCACGGTCCTGCTGGTGATTGGCTTCGTGGCTTTCTTTGCGTGGCTCGGGTTCGGCGGGGACTACATCTTCTACCTGTACACCCGGGACGAGCCGAGGACCGTGTACCACCACGTGTTCCCGTGGTTCGGGATCGCGCTCACGGTCATCGCGCTGCTCACCGCCTGGTACGCATATGCGACGGGGCCCGAGAAGGTGCTCTGGTCCACGGGGGCGCGCGCCATCGTCGACCCCACCGATCCACAGGAAAAGCAGCTGGTCAATGTGGTCGAGGAGATGGCCATTGCGGCCGGCGTCCCGCGACCCCAGATCTGGATCGTGGACGACCCCGATCCCAATGCGTTCGCGACCGGTACCGACCCGCTGCATTCGCACGTCGCGGTGACGCGTGGCCTGCTGGAGATCTGCAGCCGCGATGAGCTCCAGGCGGTCGTCGGGCACGAGCTCGGGCATATCAAGAACCTGGACGTGCGGTTGATGACGCTGCTCGCGGCACTGGTGGGGGCCGTCGCCCTGATGCACGACGGCGTGAGCCGCGTGCTGCGTGGGGGCACCAACCTTGGTGGCGGGAGCTGGGGTGGCGGGGGAGGGAGCGGGGGAGGCGGCTCGCGCGGAGGCGGGAAGAAGGGCGGCGCCGGGCTGCTGCTCCTCATCCTGCTGGTGGTGTGGATCGTCTCGTGGATCCTTGCGCCGATCATCACGCAGCTCCTCGCGGTGGGGGTGAGTCGCAAGCGCGAGTACCTGGCCGATGCCATGAGCGCCCAGTTCACCCGCAACCCCCTGGCGCTGGCGGGCGCGCTCCAAAAGATCGAAGGCGCGGTCGCGCCGACCGCGGCCATCAAGCGCGGCGCGGCCCACCTCTGCATCGCCGACCCGCTGGGACGGCGCCTGACGGCGCACGAAGGGCTCTTCGCCGACGCCCTCGCGACCCATCCCCCTATGGCGAAGCGCATCGCCATCCTGCGCGGTATGGGATACGCCCAGCTCAAGAAGGAGGGAGGCGGCGTCGCGTGACCGGGTGGCTCGGACGTCGGGCCCTCCGCACCATCCACCAGTTCCGCACGCGCCTGGCGCGCTACCATCTGCAGCAGCGCCGCGCCGCCAAAGCGGCCCTCGCGGCTGATCCGGTCGTCGAAGCAGCGGTCCTCCGCCACGCACAGGAACACTCGCTCCCCCACGCCGACGTGCGGCGGCGGGTCGAGCAGTACGTCGACGAGATCGTGCCGCAGCTGAACGTCCTGTCCTATTACAAGATTGGCTACAACCTCGCCAAGGTCGTGCTCAATCTCCTGTACCGCGTGACGGTTGATTACCAGGACGAAGCGGCGCTGGAGCGCATCCCCAAGCGCGATGTCGTCGTCTACGCCATGAACCATCGCTCCAACGTGGACTACGTCGTGGTGGCCTACGTGCTGGCCTACGGCGCGCACGTGAGCTACGCGGTGGGCGAATGGGCGCGTGTGTGGCCCCTCGAGTACGTGTTCAAATCGTTCGGGTCCTATTTCATACGGCGCGGCTTCCGGGAGCCCTTGTATCACGCAGTGCTCGAGCAATACGTACATCTGATCACCAAGAACGGCGTGACGCAGGGGTTTTTCCCTGAAGGGCGCCTCTCGCGCGACGGCCGGCTCGGGTCGCCGAAGCTCGGCCTGCTCGATTACGTCTGTCGCACCATGCTCGACCCCGGCTTCGATCGCGACATCTGGTTCGTGCCGGTCGCCATCAACTTCGACCGGGTACTCGAAGACCGCGCCCTCATTCGCGAGCTGGTGGACGAGCGCGATCGGCCCGGCCGCCTGGCGCAGCTCTGGACCGTGATGACGTACCTGGGGAGCAACGCGGTGCGGCTGGTCACGGGGCGGCTCAAGCGCTACGGCCGCGCGGCGGTGAACTTCGGGACGCCGATCTCCTTGCGGGAGTGGCTCGCGAGCGCGCCCGGCGTGCTCCAGCTTCCGAAGGAGCAGCGCCTACCCCAGCTCGAGCGGCTCGCGGCTCTCCTGATGGAGCGCATCGGCGCGATTATCCCGGTCACACCGGTGCCGCTCGCCGCCGCGGCGTTGTTGTCCTTCGGACAGACGATGATCCCCAAAGCAGCCGTGCTCGACCGGATGGACCAGCTACGGGACCGGTTGGGCGCCGTCAACGCCAAAGTGGTGCGCGGCGGGCCGCGTATCCGAGAGGTGTGGGACCGTGCCTGGCGGATGCTCCGGATGCGGCGACTGGCGGTGGCAGAGGGAGACAGCGTTGTCGTGCTGCCTCGCGGCCGGCCGCTCCTCGAGTTTTACGCCAACTCGATCGCGCACCTGCTGCCGATCCGCGGCCCCCGTGTCCCGTTCCACAAGACACATGATACCGACCCGGACCTACCGGCTCTGCGAAGGGATAGGCCGAGATAGTTGCGACACGGCCGTTTCGGCCCGATTGATCTCGTCGATCACGTTGAGCAGCAGCTCCCGAACCACGAACTCGCTGGTCCCAAGCCCAGCCAGACGGGCGGCGCAGCGCGCGGCGGCCAGGGCATGCGCCACTTCCACCATCTCGGCGTCGCGTCGCCGCACGGCCGCATCCAGCATCCGGTATGTGGGGGACACGCCGCAGAAAGTAGGCGCGCGTGGGGCAGGCGAGTCACCCTTTTCTCCCGCTCCCGGTCGCTTTTTAGGCGAGCTCGGATTCGAGCCTGAGCAGCCGCCAGCCCGTCACCATCGCCCCCAGGAACAGCACGGGCAGCACCTGTAGGCCCTGCAGCGCCAACCCAGCCGCGACCGCGTTCTCAGGCGCCACGCCGAACGGCAACAGGCCCACGACCAGCGCCGCTTGGGTGACGCCGACGTTCGCGGGCGTAGGCCGCAGCAGCCCACCCAAGTTCACCACGATGAGGGCGGTGAACGAAGCGGCCAGCGACACCGGCACGTGGGTGGCTCGCAGCACGAGGTGATACGTGGCCCACTGGGCGGCCCAATTGTAGAGGGCAAAGGCCGTCGGCCACAGCAAGCGACCACCCGCTCCCATGGTTCGCAGCACGGCGAGCCGCGACCGGAGCGATGCCGGCAACCGGTCAGCGAGCGACGCCCAGCCGCGTCCCCACGCGAGCAACAGCACCACCACGAGCACCAGCCCCACCGCGCTCTGTACTCCCCGCAGCCACGGCTCGAGCTGCAGCACGCTCGGCGCCATCACGAGAAACAAGGCGAGGGCCAGCCCCTCCGCCACGCGGGTCCACACCACCGACGACACCGCGGCGCCCGCCGGCACCCCACCCCGCTGCACGATCAGGTGCACGCGCGCGGCCTCGCCCGCCACCGCGACGGACAGGTCGTTCACCGCCGCGCCCACCAGGTTGGCCTCCTGGGCCACGCGCCAGCTGTGGGGCGCGACGGGCTTCAGAATGAGGTGCCAGCCCCACCCCTTGGCCACGAGCGACGAGAGGTTCACCGCCAGCGCGACGACGAGGAGCCACCGATCGGCGCCCAGCAGCGCCGCGAAGGTCACCTGCCACGGGAAGCCGGTGAAGAACTTGAGCGCCAGGCCGACGCCCACCAGGGCGAGCAGCCATCCCAGCCACCGCCCGGCCCGGGACTTCACAGGACCAGGTCCCCGAGCGGGCGGAACGTATATCCCGCGGTTCGTGCATCCGCGATGATCCCCGGGAGCGCGGCCGCGGTACGGCGCCGGTCGCCTCCCGGATCGTAGCCATCGCCGTCGTGCAACAGGATGATGGCACCTGGTCGGAGCTTGCGGCGCACGCGCGCGCGGATCTCCTCGGCCGACACGCGGGGGTCCGAGTCCCACACGCCAAACGTCCAACCGAACACCGTGTAGCCGAGACGTCGGGTGGCGACGCCCACGAACGGGTTGCGGTAGCCGTGAGGCGCACGGAAGCTGCGTGGGACCCGGCCCGTCGTGTCGACGATCAACTCGTGCGTGCGCTCGAGCTCCTCGCGGATCCGGCGCGGCCCCCGAAAGTGCAATTTCTGGTGGCGCAGGGTGTGGTTTCCGACCTCATGCCCCGCCGCGGCCACCCGGCGGGCGACCTCCCGGAACCGGCGGACATGCTCGCCCACCAGGAAGAATGCCGCGGGCACGTCCGAGGCCGCGAGGGTCTCGAGAATTGGCTCCGTGGCGCCCGGATTCGGGCCGTCGTCGAAGGTGAGGTAGGCCACTCGCTCCCGGGTGGGTCCCCGGCCCACTGCGCGCCCGAAGAGGGGGCTGTTGGGCTCGTAGGTGCCGTACGCCCAGGCGCCGAGAGCGGCCGCGCTGGCGGTAGCAGCGATGGGGATCAGCATGCGGGCATAATAAACACGAAGCCCCCGGGACGGCACGATAGGCCGCCCGGGGGCTCCGCACATCGGTTACCCGGAGCCGGGGGATTGCTCCCTCCGTTCTTCATCCTGCCGCCGCCGGTTGACTGATGCGTCGCTCGGTAGGGCGAACAGGAGCTCCGGCTTCCA
>Ga0209761_1003370_pt1 | contig 10551 bp, 11 predicted proteins | sample GraSoi013_1_40cm_4_FD_185818 | JGI IMG/M metagenome (GOLD analysis project Ga0209761, IMG submission 185818) | Grasslands soil microbial communities from the Angelo Coastal Reserve, California, USA - Sample 09_25_2013_1_40cm (SPAdes) (version 2) | ecosystem: Environmental > Terrestrial > Soil >... | reverse complement strand
TCCTTACCATGCGTAGCGATACACTGGCACCGCTTCTGGACGTGTTCAACTGGCTGAATGGCACCGATTGGCTGAACGGGAACTTCGTCGCCGCGCCGGCTTTCAATGGTCTTTTCGAATTTACGTCCAAGCGGCTGATGTTCGCGCAGCGGGGCCTCCCACGTAAGGTTGCCGAGGCTCATCAGCTGCCATTCGCCGGCCGCATCCACCCGGAATCCCCGATGTGGATGGGGTTCGCGGACCAGCAGACCAAGGGCAGCGGGCCCGCCTCGATCGTCACCTTTCAGGGAAACGGAGAGGCGCGCTTCACCAATACCCAAGCCGGCGATTACTTCGTCAACGGTTCGATACAGCACCTCTCGCACGTCATTCTCGACCTGGCGGCTTGGTACGACGAGACGTATTCCGAACGGGTGCAGTACATGTTCCGTTCGAACCCGAAGCCGGCGACGGCTGCGGCCGACGAGTTTACGGACGGAGGCGGGCCCGCCTTTCTCGAGACGAAGTTTGCGGGCCGGCAGGACGCGCTGGACAACGCCCGGGGGATCGGCACCTCTAAAAACGAGCATCGCATGGGCCATCTCACAGCGCTCCACCGCTCATCGCGAACATCCGCGGGCACGGCGATCCACATCCGGATGGACGGACCGGGCTTCGACAGCATGGACGTGCCTGATGGGAGCAGCCAGCCAAAGCTTCAGTTCACCGCATTCGTGCCCACGGCCAACTTCTTCGCGACGATGCGCCGTCACCAGGCGGCGGTAGACCTCGTACGGAGGCACGATGTCGACGATGAAGACAACGGCCTCGAGCGCTTTATCACGGCGACGCGCCGGCAGAACTTCCTCGTGCCGTCGCGTGAGCACCGCGCCTTTCCCCTCCTGGAGCTGGCATAACCGCGCACGACGCTTGTTTGGAGAACCTTAGCCATCCTCCAACCCGGGCTTAATGCATCGCCCATACGCTGATGGTGCAAGAGAACGCCGTTAGCTAAGGAGGTGCTCACCCAACTACGACAATCGAATACGGGATGGGAGCAGAGGAACCAACCATGAATCGAAAGGAGCGAGTATGACCAAGACGCAAAACTGGGTATTCGCGGGCGTGTCGGCCTTCGCACTGATAACCGGCATATTGCTGGCGACCGGAGCGGTCACGTTCGCGCAGACGGGTGAACCAACGCCGACGCCTTCTGCCTCGGGCGGTTCGAGCGGCGGGTCCTCGCCGACGCCCAACGCTTCCCCGGGCAACGAGCAGACGCGCGACTGCGGCGGCGGCCATTACGTTGTAAAGGAAGCCGCCGCGGAGGTGCTGGGTGTCAGCGAGAACGATCTTCGCACCGCCCTGATGGATGGCCAGAGCCTCGCCCAAGTCGCCGAGGCTCACGGGATGAGCGTTGAGGACTTCAAGGCAGCGTTGATCGACAAAGTCACGGCGGACTTGCAGGCGAAGCTCGACGCCGGGAACATCACCCAGGCGCAGTTCGATGCCCGTGTCGCGGACCTGAAGGCGAACATCGACGACATCGTCAACCGCCAAGGTGGTCTACGCTTCAACGATCGGAGCGGCAGTGGGGAGAGCGGGACCGGCACGCGCTTCCGCGGTTTCTTCCCGCAAGTGCGGGTGGCCGACGGGACATAGTCGAGACCCCGTTCGCTGCAGAGAGGGCCGGAGCAATCCGGCCCTCTCGGCGTTTAAGGCCGGCAACGAGTGGCTGCCCTTACAGTTTGACTCCGTCCGATGCGTCGATGTATAAAACCGACATGCGGCATTCAGGCGGAATTAATAAGATTAATAACCGGCCATAGATAGCATTATGGACATCCCTGAAGGGGTAATAGACCGCCTTCCAAAGTATGCCCGAGCCCTCGGGCAGCTGGAGGCCGAGGGCCGCGACGTCGTTAGCTCGCAGGAGCTGGGCGTGCGGCTCAACATCACTCACGCGCAGATCCGCAAGGACCTGAGCTACTTCGGTCGCTTTGGCAAGCAAGGCCGCGGCTACAACGTGCAGAAGCTGCTCGACGAGCTGCGCCGCATCGTCGGCCTCAACCGCCAGTGGAAAATGGCGCTCGTCGGCGTGGGCAGGCTCGGGCGGGCTATTCTCGGCTACGAAGGCTTCTCGCCTCAGGGCTTCCGCATCGTCGCCGCCTTCGACTGCGATCCCTCGCTTGTCGGCACACGCATCAACGGGCTTACCGTCAAGCCGGTCGCCGACCTCGAGAAGGAGCTGTGCGACGGCGCCGCCGATATCGGCATCGTCGCTACGCCCGCTGAGACCGCGCAGGAGGTGATCGACTCACTCGTGCGCTGCGGCGTGCGCGCCATCCTCAACTACGCCCCCGCCTTCCCCACCGTCCCAAACGGCGTGCACGTCCGCCACATCGACCCAGTCCTCGCCCTCCAGGCGATGACCTACCACCTCAAGGCCGACTCCGGCCCGGGCTGAGGGAGGTTAGCGCCTGCGGGATGAAAACCCGCAGCACCGACTCCGCTGCTACGTAGCGTGGATCCGCGGGATCGCCCGGCTGATCACCAGCCGCTGGATCTCGCAGGTGCCCTCGAGATCACCCACCAGTTCGCCCTGAGCTTGTCGAAGGGGGAGTTGGGGTGCCGCGAGCGCTCGACGGGGTTCTCGGGGCGTAGCAAGCTAGAGTGGCTGACGCTGTCCGCAGGAGACGCACACCATCTCGTTCTCGTCTGGAGCGACGCGATCCGCGCTCCGAAACCAGCTGCGCAGCAAACGGTCAGTTACAAGAAGCGGGGAAACCACCGCCATGGGTCAGCGGCACGTTTCGTCGGGCGCCGCAAAAAGCGATCCAGAATTCGCAGGGGCATCAAAGCTGGGGCGAGAAACCAGCCGGGGCTTAACACCCGATGTTTCTCCGTTGGCGGCTCTCGCATAAACCATTCCCGGCTCCCGCACGTCGGGCACATTGCGCCTTGGACCCGGGTCAGTCGGGGCACTACTTGATGTGGATCCCGGAGATGGCGCGCGAGATCACCAGCCGCTGTATCTCGGACGTGCCCTCGAAGATCGTGTAGATCTTGCTGTCCCTGTGCCAGCGCTCGACGGGGTTCTCGCGGACGTATCCGTAGCCGCCCATGATCTGGATCGCCTGCTCGGTCACCCAGACGGCCGTCTCGCCGGCGAATAGCTTCGACATCGAGCCCTCGCCGTTCTCGAACGGCTTGCCGTTCTTGCCCATCCAGGCGGCGCGCCAGACGAGAAGGCGGCTCGCATCCAGACGCGTCTTCATGTCGGCCAGTTTGAAGGCAATCGCCTGGTTCTCGATGATCGCGCGACCGAACTGCCTGCGGTCCTTGGCGTAGTCGAGCGCGAACTCGTAGGCGGCGCGGGCAATGCCAACCGCTTGTGCGCCTACGGCTGGGCGCGTCGCCTCGAACGTGGCCATCGCTGCCTGCACCTTCGAGCTCTTTCCTTCTCGGGCGCGCGCCAGACGGGCGTCCAGCTTCTCTTTTCCGCCCAGGAGGCACCGGCCGGGGACGCGTACGTTGTCGAGGACGACTTCGGCCGTGTGGCTGGCGCGGATGCCGTGCTTCTTGAACTTCTGGCCCTGGCTCAGGCCGGGAGTGCCGGGCGGGACGACGAAGGCCGCGTGGCCGCGAGAGTTCAGCTCTGGGTCCACGGACAGCACGAGCACGTGTACGTCCGCGATGCCGCCGTTGGTGATCCAGGTCTTCGTTCCGTTCAGTACCCACTCGTCCTTCGACTCGTCGTAGACCGCCCGCGACTTCAGTGAGCTGACGTCGGAGCCGGCGTCGGGCTCACTCACGCCGAAGGCGCCCATTTGGATCTTGTCCGGTGTTCCGAAGCACTGCGGCACCCACTCAACGATCTGCTCGGGCGTGCCGTTGGCGACGATCCCGGCCACGCAGAGAGTCGAGCCCATAATCGCCAGCCCGATGCCGGCGTCGCCCCAGAAGAGCTCCTCGTTGGCGATCGGCATCGTGAGGCCCGTCGGGTCAGCGAACGCGTTCTGGAGGAACTCGAAGGAATAGAGCCCGATCTTGGCGGCCTCTTGAATGATCGGCCACGGCGTCTCTTCCCGCTCGTCCCACTCGTGGGCGGCCGGGCGGACAACGTCCTTGGCGAAGCCGTGCACCCATTTCTGGATCTGCCGCTGCTCTTCGTTCAGCTCCATCGAGAACTGAGGTGTCTGAGTAGCGGGCCGTTCGTTCGTCTCTACAACCATTGCGTTTTCTTTGGCGGGACAGAGTATGGCCGCCCCGCCCACTCCTTTCGTTGCCTTCGGGCCGTGTCGCTAAATCAAGATTAAGCGGGCGCTAAGAAGGGGACAAGATACGAAAAAATACCGCAATGGCGATTGACGATTTGCACTTCAGCGGTCGCTGTCTAGGACGGGGGGCTCGGCTCAGGCGATGCTGTGGGCGTCGGCTCGGGGGTCGGCGTCGGACTCGCGACCGCGGTCGGCTCTGGCGTCGACTCGGGCGTCGACTCGGGCGTGGCTGTTTGCGGAGTCGGACTTGCCGTTTGCGAAGGCCGCGGCGACGGCTCCGCGGTTGGTGTAGCCGATCCCGTGGGTGTCGGCGTTGCCGTCTGCTCCGCCAGCGGAGGCGTGGGGCGCTCCTCTCCGGGGGCGGTTGGCGGTAGCGGCCGGGCCGCCGAAGTCGTCAGGGCGATCGTTACCGCGACGCCCTCGGGCGGGGCTTCCTTGCCGGTGAGACGGAGAGACCAGGTGCCAGCTTCCGGCGAAAGTAGAGAGTAAGACTGGTAGGTGTTCCCCGTGTTGCTCTTCAAGTCGGCGCGTTCGGTCGTCGGTGCAATCGTCCGGCCGGACGGCGACAGGAGCTTGACGTCCACGCGTGCCTTACCCGATACCGCGGACGGAACATCCGGGCGCAACCACGTCGCTGAGAAGGTCGCTTCTGACTGGCCCGCCGGGATTTCGAAGTTGACGCGCGTGGTCTTGTCCACAAACGCTGAGTCCGTGCGGCAAGCGCCGGCTTCGCGTTCGACGATCAGCATTCGCAGCCTGTGCATCTCGCAGGCGAGGTCCTTCACCTCGCTGACGTTTATGAACTGCCCGCCCGTATCGCCCGATATTTGCTTGAGGTTCTCCTCGCCGCCGGGCCCGACCGCCACCGTATGGACCGGCACATGGAGTTGCTTGAAGCAGTCCTGCGGAATGCCCAGCCTGCGGAAGTCGTGAACGCCATCCGAAATGAGGACAGCGGCCTTAGTCTCCGCCTTGCCGAGCTGCTGCAGCTCCCGGCATCCTGCACGGATTCCGACTCGCAGGTCTGCGAGGCCGTCGGCCCCGACGGTGTCAATGCGATGCAGCAACTCGTCGTCTATTCCGCTTTTGCCCGTCACCTCTCGCAAGTGGGTCACGCCGTGGACGAGCGAGTTGTACGTCACGATGCCGACGCGATCGTCAGGGCCGGCTGCAGCGAGATAGGCCCGCGCGGCTGCGAGGCGGGCGCGCTGCGGGTCGCCGTTGGCGTCGCCGGTCGCGTCGAGCATGAGTACGACGTCAGCCTTCTGCGGGGAACTGGCGGGCGCGTTGGAGGCGAGGCCGCCGCCCACGCAGACGCTTTGGCCGCCTCTGACCATGCAGCCGTCTTGCTGCACGACCCAGCCCTCGAGGTTAACCCCCGCGATGCCCTGCTTTTCCCCTTGAAGGACGGTATAGAAGTGAAGATGCGGCGCCGTCGCCCAGCAGGAACCGACGGGGCCGTCCGGACAGCAAGACACTTTCCCCAAGCGCTCACCCGCCACGACCTCACCCGAAGTCACTTGCTTTTCCTGGATATGCATATATCCCGTCCTGAAGCCATCGCCGTGGTCGACCTCCAGCGCGTTCGGAAGATCGATTACCCGCCCGCTCGCGGCGGCCACTACCCAGTATCTGGAGCTAAACCCACTCTCACAGCCCGCACCTCCCGCGTCCGGCGGCTGGAAGTCGAGCGCGGAGCCGGAACCGTCACTTGACGTGCCATGCGGGCCGAATGTAATGCGCCAGGCACTGCCTGCCTCCCACGGCAGCCAGAGGCCGATCGGCTGTTGGGAAGCGTGAGCGCCTTCGTCTTTTTGAAGCGCGATCAGCCCTGCTGCTATTGCAAGCAGGGCGCACAAGAGGAGGCGAGTGGGGTGCGGCATCTCGGGGGCGGCGAGTCCGGTGCGAGTATGTCACGAAAGATTAGTAAACCCCCCGCATGATTGTCAAGCTTTTGCTTGTCCGGCCTGGCCGCGCCGCCACTATAATGGGCGGGCAATGGCCGAAGAACTGAACCTCGACGGCTCCCGACTCTCCTTCGCCGTCGTCGTCGCGCGCTTCAACGAAGCAATAACATCTCGCCTCCTCGACGGCGCGCTCGGTGCGATAAAAAGGCATGGAGTCGGCGAGCACGCGGTCTACTGGGTGCCGGGCTCGTTCGAGCTTCCCGTCGCTGCCAAGCGTGTGGCCGAGAGCGCCCGCTACGACGCCGTGGTCTGTCTGGGTGCCGTCATCCGCCACGAGACGGACCACTACCTGCATATTGCCACCCAGGCCGCCGCCGGCATCCAGCGCGTCGCCCTCGATACCGGCGTGCCGTGTATCTTCGGCGTCCTTACCTGCGACAACGAAGCCCAGGCTCTTGCCCGCTCCGGCGGTGACCGCGGGAACAAAGGGTTCGAGGCGGTCGAGTCCGCCATTGAGACGGCTAACCTTGTTCGATCCCTACGGTCGGGTTGATGTGGCCGACCTGACGATCCTCGACCTCGTCACCAACAAGACGTTGAGTGCCCGCGTTGCGGCCGCGCTTTGGGCAGCGATAGACGCCGGGCTATCCTTTGTTGTAACTGCCGTACCACGCTTCGCGGGCAAGTCCACCCTGATGAACGCAGTCCTTGGCTTGCTCCCTCCGGACCTCCCGGTGCACCGCTTGGACGGCAGCCGTGAGCAGATGCTCCAGCTGAAAAGAGAAGCGAGCGGCGGATATGTGGTAGTGGCAGAGATCGGCCAGGCACCCGTTCCGGGCTACATCTGGGGCGAACCCGTCCGCGAGCTATTCGAAACACTCGCTGTCGGATACTCACTGGCGACTGCCCTCCATGCCCCGGACGTTACCGGCGCCTTCGATGTCCTCTACCGGGAGAACGGCGTGAGTGACGAAGCGGCTTTGCGCGTGAACCTGGTCCTTCACCTTCTCCGGTTCGGCGAAGACCCCGACTCTTTCTGGCGCCGGGTGGCTGAGGTGAGCGAGATCGACGGCGTGTCGGGAGGCCGGCCCAACGCGCGCGTTCTATTTCGCTGGCGGGAGCCAGACGACGCGTTCGAGGACGTCGAGGTACCTCGCCTGCTCAAGGTCGACCAGGCAGAGCTGGAGGGCCGGGCCCGTGCGATTTCAGAGCGCGTCCGCTCGGGGCGCACTGACGCGGCGGCAATTTCGGAACTGATCCGAGGAAACAGTCCTTAAACAGTGGGGCGGGTGGGAGACCCGCCCTAGCGTCGGTTCCTGATCGCTATTTCCGGCAGACGTAGTAGCTGTTGAAGATATCGCCCTCGATGTGCTCGATATCGATTTGCTTGAAGCCCGCCTCCGTTAGAAGCTCACGCGCCTTTTGCTCGCCCCACACCGTCCCCAGGCCCTCGCCGTTTAGTGCGAGCGAGACTGTCATGCAGTGCAGCGTTGAGACGCCGTAGAGCATAGGCGCCAGCGGATGCTGCATATTCTCTTCCAGGTTGCTTGAAGCCTGGATATCCACGCAGAGGAACACTCCGTCCCGCTTGAGCGCGCGCGATATGTTCGCCAGCACCTTTCGAGGCTGAGCCTGGTCGTGAATCGCATCGAAGACGGTGATGAGGTCGTACGTCGCGGTCTCATTCAGTGCAGCCACGTCCTTCACCTCGAAGCGGGCGTTCGTCAGGCCCAACTGCTTGGCCTCGGCCTTCCCGGCCGAGATTCCACCCTCGGAGAAGTCGTAGCCGACAAAGCGGCTGTTCGAAAAGGCCTTGGCCATCAGATTGATAGCGTGCCCCTGACCGCAGGAGATGTCGGCCACTTCGATACCAGACTTCAGGCGATCGACAAGCCCGGGGACGAGCGGCAGCGTGACATCAGTTAACGTTGCGTCGAACACCTGGGCGCTCTCTTCGGCCATCAATTGCTGGAACTTAGGGTAAGCAGAGTAGGGAACACCGCCGCCCTTCTGGAAGCAGTCGACGATCTGGTCTTCGACGTTTCCCATGAGTGCGGCGAACTGCATGAAGGCGGCGAGGTTGTTGGGTCCCGCCGCGCGAGTGATGGACGCAGCATGCTCCGGCGGCAGGCGGTAGGTCTTGCCCGCGGGATCGTATTCGATAAACCTGCCCGTCACCATCGCACCTAACCATTCGCGGACATAGCGTTCGTTGAGGCCGGTCGCCTGTGCGATCTGCTCGCTCGTTGAAGGCGGTAGCTCCGCCATCTTGTCGAACAGCCCGGTGCGATGGCCGATGCTCGTCATCAAGCCGAGTACGGAGCCGTTGAGGATCCCGACCATCTGGCCGGCGAATGCTACAGCCTTCGCCTGGTCTATGGTTTCAGTCGCCATTCCCGAAGCACCTCCTTGGACTATTAGTCGCAGTGCGGTAGCTTATCACGATCCGCGATCGGGTGGCATATGCGCTTGGTCACACACTGCGCAGCGGGTGTATTTCCGCATCCACGACCCGCTCGGGTCAACTCCGCATCCCTTGGCCGCTTCTCTCGAGTTCGAAGAAAACGTAGTCCAGCTCTCGCATCGGCTTCCCGAGCGCCGCCATCGCCATCGCCGTTTCTGCGCGGTGATGTGTCCCGTGATTCACGACGTGCGCCATGAGCTGCCACATGACGCGCTCGTGCGGGCGTCCGGCGCTGTCTTTGTACGCGAGATTCTCGTCTAGCTGCCGGTCGCTCAGTGTCCCGACAAACGCGCGCAAGCCTCCGTGCGATTGAGCGAACGCCTCGCGGATTGTGCTGAGCCCGCGCGTCTTCTGGAATTCGAGCACCGACCTGGGATTGGAGCCGCCCGTCCAGCGCTCCAACCAGACTACCTGCGCTCCGATGATGTGCGCCAGGTTGCCCTCGACGCTCTCGAAGCTGGCGCCCTGCCTCTGGGAGAACTCCTCTTCCATTAACGCTGATGCCGCCTCGAGAACGTGGTTGTTTGCCCACTCGTTGTATTCGTACAGCCCGCAGATCAACTCGAGCTTGCTCATCTCGCCTTCTCCGGCTCGCTCAACATGCCGACGGCCCACACGTAGCCATCCGGGTCCTCCACCATTACTTCACGCCAGCCATGGCCTCGTTCCGTTACGGGCTTTAAGACCTTCACCCCCAAGCGCCTGGCTCTCTCCTCTATGGACTCCGGGTCGAGCCCCAGGAGACGCAGCTCCGCGCCCAGGCCGCGCGCCTCGCCGCCGGCGAGTCGCGGGTACCAGGGATGAGCATCGTACGCGTGGTCCGCGTGGAGCTGTACCTCCGCGCCGCCGATCTTGAGCGCGCCGAAATCGACGTCCGCATAATGTACGAAGGCGCCCAGCACCTCGCGATAAAAACGAAGGGAGGTCTCGATATTGCGCACGAGCAAATTGACGCTGAAGGGAGGCAGCAGGCGTCCATAGTCCGCCGCCGAGATCCAAGGCTCTCCCGTCCTCTTCTTTGTCACAGACGCCTTTCCATATAGCGGGGATACTGCGCGAAACCAAGTTGTTCGTACACAGAGCGCCCGGCATCCGACGTGTGCAAGTACACGAGCCGGGCGCCCCGCTGCTGGGCGTATTCTATGGTCGCGTTCATTAGCGCCGTCGCGACGCCCCGACCGCGCCATTCCGGAACGGTGTAAACGTTGGTCACGTAACCCTCGCATTGGAGGAACGATGTGCTGCCCGGAGGCCGGCTCACGAACGAAACGCCGCTCGTGGCGACGACTCGTCCCTCGGCTTCAGCGACAAATACGACGAATACTTCCCGCGGCAGAGTTTCGGCGAAGTAACGGCGGCAGGCCTCCCCGGCAGCTGCCCAATCGACCTCGATGCCGTCGCTATTCCCGCTCTGAAGGGCCAGCCGGAGCTCCACGAGGGTCTCGATGTCACGCGTTGTCGCGCGCCGGATCGCGAACGGCTCGCTCACCTGCGTGCACTTTCGAGGGTCTTAGTCTCGCCCGCTCTCTCCTCGTACCGCACGACGTGCTCTTCGAGGATGTGACGCGGGACCGAGCGCAGAAGCAATCCGGCGCCGACGAGGACGATGAGGATGTCGTCGAGATACCCGATCACGGGGATGAAGTCCGGGATCAGGTCAATCGGCGAGGCGATGTATAGCACGAGCACCAGCGCAATGATTCGCGGCGCGATCGGGATTCGGTCGTCGCTGATCAGGGAACCGGCGAGCGAGATCTTATCGAGAAACGGCAACTTGGCGATCCGCTTGGCGAGCTTCTTCTCGTCTGAGCGCTGGATTCGCCACAACATGAACGCGGCGAGTGCAATGAGCAGAAGCAGGCCGGCGGCAATAACGGCAAGGGAGACCCAGACGAACTCCTCCATACGTTTATTCTACTCA